>Ga0308169_10000296_pt1 | contig 83817 bp, 74 predicted proteins | sample PhyBR1_2_FD_202139 | JGI IMG/M metagenome (GOLD analysis project Ga0308169, IMG submission 202139) | Phyllosphere microbial communities from UC Gill Tract Community Farm, Albany, California, United States - DLSLSB.R1 | ecosystem: Host-associated > Plants > Phyllosphere > Unclassified | place...
GCGGACCACTCTCCTACTCGGGTGCTAGCACACCAGTGCGGGCTACGGTCTCTGCCCCGCGCGCCCTGACAAAGCTAGACGCATCCCCCGTTTGCTGCGCGACAGCGCGGCGTCTGGACGACGGGGGATCTCCTACAGTGGTTCTGTGCAAGTCGCGCAACTTGTGGCGTAGGGAGGGCCGCGCCTGCATTGCAGCTTGCGTAAGGCAGACAACCTTTGGCGTGCGTAAGGTCGGGGCCGCAGATATAGCGATGGCTGATCATTCGCTGCACATCGATGTAGGAGCGCGCTTGCCCGCGAATGTGGGTGTCAGGCGATGGGTTCGTCACAGGCAGAATGCTTTCGCGGGCAAGCGCGCTCCTACAATGGGTTTTGTGCAAGGCGCATAATCGTTGGGGCGGCTAAGGTCGGCGCCTGCAGGTTGGTACGACAATGGCTCACCATTCAACGCGATTGATGTAGGAGCGCGCTTGCCGGCGAATGCAGGGTGTCAGGCGCCTGATTCGTCACGGGCAGAATGCTTTCGCGGGCAAGCGCGCTCCTACAATGGATTTGTGTAAGGCATACAATCTGTGGCGCGGATAGGGTCCGTAGGAGCCGGGGCTTCAGTCGCCAAACGCCCCCACCAGCAGCACCACATTCAGCACGATGATCAGCAGCGCAATGCCCCAGGCCACGCTCGTCAGCACCGGTCCGGTCACGAAGGTGCCCATCAGCTTGCGGTCTGACACGAAGCGCACCAGCGGCACGATGGCGAACGGCAGCTGCATCGACAGAATCACCTGGCTCAGCACCAGTAATTTCGCGGTGCCCTGGGCGCCGTAAATACTGGTGACGACGATCACCGGAATGATTGCCAGCCCGCGGGTCAGCAGGCGACGTATCCACCCCGGCAGACGCAGGCGCAAAAAACCCTCCATGACGATCTGGCCAGCGAGGGTGGCGGTGACCGTGGAGTTGATGCCCGACGCCAGCAGAGCGACGCCAAACAGCATCGACGCCATGCCGACGCCCAGCATCGGCGACAGCAGGTGGTAGGCCTGTTCGATTTCCACCACGTCGGTCTTGCCGGCTTTGTGAAAGACCGTCGCCGCAGTGATCAGGATGGCGGCGTTGACGAACAGCGCCAGGGTCAGCGCGATGGTGCTGTCGGTAACTGCCCAGCGCAGGCCGATGCGTCGGCCTTCTTCCGTGCGCGGATAGGCGCGGGTCTGCACGATGGAGGAATGCAGATACAGGTTATGCGGCATGACCGTGGCGCCAATGATGCCGATCGCCAGGTACAGCGCCTCGGGGTTGGTCACCACCTCGGCCTTCGGAATGAAACCGGCAAACAGCTCGGCCAGGTCAGGCTGTGCAAGGACCATCTGAATGGCGAAGCAGCCGAAAATGATCAGCAGCAGCGCGATGACAAAAGCCTCCAGCGCCCTGAAGCCACGGCCCATCAGCAGAAATATCAAAAAAACATCCACGGCAGAAATGACCGCGCCCCAGATCAGCGGGATGCCGAACAAAAGATTAAGCGCGATGGCGGTGCCGATGACCTCCGCCAGGTCGCAGGCCACAATGGCAATCTCGCAGGCGACCCACAACGCGATGCACACGGGCCGGCTGTAGCGTTCCCGGCAGGCGCGCGCCAGGTCCCAGCCGGTGACGATGCCCAGACGCGCCGACAACGCTTGCAGAACAATGGCCATCAGGTTCGACAGCAGGATCACCGACAGCAGCAGGTAACCAAATTTCGAGCCGCCCGCGATGTCCGTGGCCCAGTTGCCCGGGTCCATGTAGCCCACGGCAACCATGTAGCCAGGGCCGGTGAACGCCAGCAGCCGTTTGAACCAATTGCCGGTCTTTGGCATGGCGACGCTGGCGCTGGGCATGCCGCCACCGAGCGTGTCGTGGCCGGGGCGGGCAGAGTGGTCAATCGGCGGCATCGAGAATTCCGGCTGTTAAGCGTGAGCAAGTGGGCGGGTGGTGTAGACGGCGTTCTGACCGTGCCTGATGGAGCACGGGAGCAGACGACTCTGGCCGATGCTTCCGTCAGACCGACGCAAGTGGGCGCAACCCTCAGCCCGGTATCGGCGTCGCTGCCAGCGTATTCAGATAATCGCCGAAGCCTTCCTTGCAACGGTAGTCCTTTCGCGCACTGGTGGTGACGCTGTTTGCGGATATCCACGCGATGGAAGCACCGATGCGTTGCAGATCAGCCACCAAATGCACATCTTCGTGGGCCGCCAGCGCCTTGAAGCCGCCGGCGCGCTGGTAGGCATCGGCGCTTACACCCAGGTTGGCGCCGTGAATGTGCCGATGGTCATCGACCGGCCGGTACAGGGAATCGTAGCGCTGACGCACGTGTTCGGGGTAACCGGACCAGTCGTCGACCTCGACGATCCCACAGACCGCGTCGGCCTGCAGACTGACCTGATGCGCCAGCCAGGCGTAAGGCACGACGCTGTCGGCATCGGTAAACGCGAGCCAGCGGGCGCCGCGTTCCAGCAGAATGCGCGCGCCTTCGGCCCGGGTCATGCCGACGTTGCGGTAGGCGCACTGCCGAGTACCGACGGGGTGCGCGGCCGCTACCTGCGCTGAAGCGTCGGAGCAGTCATCGAGCATGATCAGAATTTCCACGGGCTCGCCGTGCAGACCCTCGTGGGCAGAGGCAGCGATCAGGGACTTGATGCAGTCGTGCAGAAAATCTTCCTCGTTGTGCGCGGGGACAATAATTCCAATCATCAAAAGGTCTCGTCTCGGCACCTGCGCTGATCGCGGCGTCCGTGGATGTCGACCGAAGCGGCGGAAATTTGGTTTCAAGTATTTTCGTTTCGGTGGGGCCGCTTCGTCTGTTAGCTCACCGACGTGACTTTTTTGAGGGCGCACAAACGCATCGACGCCGCTGTTCAGCGGCGTCGATGCGTCTTGCTTAAGTGAGCGCCGGGGCGCTCTGAAGCGAACTTTAACCGGCCAGCAGCGCCTGAGTGATCGCCTCATTGAAGGCCGGAATGTCATCTGGCGTGCGCGACGTGATCAACGTCCAGCCATTGGCCGGGCATTGCTTGACCTCGGCGTCCACCCAGTCGGCTGCGCCGGCGTTGACCAGGTCGGTGCGCACACTTGGGTACGAAGTGAGCGTCTTGCCCTTGATGACACCCGCATCGATCAGCAGCCATGGGCCGTGACAGATTGCCGCGACCGGCTTGCCGGCATCGGCGAATGCCTTGACCAGCTGCTGCGCATCGCTGTCCTGGCGCAGGGTGTCAGCGTTGACGGTGCCACCGGGGATCACCAGCGCGTGGAAATCACCGGCAGACAGCCCGCTCAGCTTGCTGTCGGAGGTGACGGTGGCGTCTTTTTCGGTGTCGTGCAGAAACAGCTGCGCAGTGCCGCCTTCGATGGTGGCGTGAGTCACCGCAGCGCCTTGATCCTTCAGTGCCTGCAGCGGCTTGAGCAACTCATCGCGCTCGATGCCGGTGTTGGACGTGATGATCAGGACCTTTTTGCCGTTCAGTTGATTGCTCATGCTTTCGGTTTCCTCTGACGTTTACACGGCGCCCGTGTAGCAGGCGTTGTGACGTTCAGAGGAAGTCTGAAAAACAAAAGTTCAGCCCGATTGCTCAACGGGCGATGACCAATCTGCAGCGTGAACCTTGCCTCGCCGCGTGGTGGCGGGGGTTACGCCATGCGCCGTGCGACCAAAGGGCGCAGTTTCGATGCGTTGCCGATTACAGGCAATCGCGTACCGCTTTTTCCAATGCGTTGCGGCCAAAAGCGGACGACAGCGGGGCACGCTGGTAAAGGAAAACGCGGGTCTTGGGATTGCCTTTGTAGACCTCGAGGATCTCATCGGAAGCGATCTTGCCGGAGATCAGCAGTTTGTAGTGGCCCTTGCTCTCGGTCATGGTCGTGTCGGGCTTGATCTGCTGCCACTTGGGGTAAATGCACTTGGCGTAGTCAGAAGGCGTCTTGGCGGTATCAAAATCATACGACGGGTTGTTCGGCGTTGAACTGCAACCCGCCAAAGCCACGCCCATGGCGCAGCTGAGTAACAAGCTCGGTAGAAAACGGCGCATCAATTCATCCTGAATTAGAAAACGGGACAGTGATCGGCACTTTACGTGTTGGGTTGATCGGCGGCTATGTTGACCAGCAACCGCGCAAATGAAAAGCGCGCGTTCGGAATAATTTCCAGGCTGCGTCTCGGGCAGCCGCAGCCTCGTTGCAGCCGAATGCCTTGCGGCCAGGGCGTCTTCAAAGGAATGCTCGTTTTGCAATATCTGTGCTCGATTGTGTTGACAGTCTGCTCGATCAATATAAAGTGAGCGAAAACGAGCAAAAGCATCATGCACATCCGCTCGTCAGCATCGTATCGAGGTAGGCCGCACATGAAACACCACGAGCTGCAACGGGCTGCGCGATCAGTCCTGATGCCGGCGATTGCCGGGCTGACCCTCGACGACCCGGTCCGTCGCCATCTGCATGCTGGCGGGGTATCGGTGCTGCTGGGTGAAACCCGGGACGAATATCAGGCGCGCCGCATGAGTTTCGAGCGCCGGCGTGCTGAAACCCATGTGCAATTCTCAACCATGGCCAGGGACGCCAGGCTGTGTGCAGCGGCGCCAGTGCTCATTGCCGTCGATCAGGAGTTGGGTGGCATTCAGCGCTTGCACGGGCTGGTACCGGGCATGCCAACGCCGGCTGCGCTGACGCACATGAGCGCCGTTGACATTGAGGCCCGCAGCTATGAGATGGCTGGCTCGGCCCGTGCCATGGGCATCAACCTGTTTCTGGCGCCCATCGTGGATGTCGTGACCGGGGTCAATCCCTGGCTGCACAATCGCACGCTCGGGGCCGATCCTGCCGAAGTGGCACGCATCGCCTGCGCGTTTATCCGCGGGGTGCAACGCGCCGGCATCACCGCCACCGCCAAACACTTCCCTGGCCATCACGCGCTGGCCCAAGACCCGGCGGTGGAGCGAGCTGTAGTGCCCGACAACGCTGCTGCGCTGCACGACGGGCTGGACGTGTTTCGTCAGGTGATCGCTGCGGGCGTCGGGGCGATCATGCCGGGCCCTGCGGTGTTCCCGGCCCTGGACCCGCATCAGTCGGCGAGTACTTCGGCGGCGGTGATCGGCCTGCTGCGCCAGGGCCTGGGGTTCGAAGGGCTGATCGTGTCCGACGACCTCGACGCCGTCTCCATACTGGCCGGCAACAGCATCGCCCAGGCCGCGATTGCGGCCCTGAACGCCGGCGCACATCTGTTGCTGGTGTCGGCAGAGGCGGGGCTGGATGACCTTGCTGACGCGATCGAACAGGCGGTGGCGCAGGGACAACTCGACGCCCGGTGCCTGCTGGCCGCTGCACACAAAGTCCGCTCCACAGCCCAGGCCTCGCACGCCCAGGTGGAGGCGGGGCTTTACGTGTCCTACCCCATCAGCGGGGGCCATCTGACACGCCGCGTGATGCTCTAGCCGAGCCACCTTTCACCCGCGTGCAACGGTTTATTGCTTGCAGCTTGCAGCTTGCAGCTTGCAGCTTGCAGCTTATCGCTTATCGCTTATCGCTTGCCGCTTGCAGCTCGTTTGCCACCCATTTGTACTCCGGGCCTGCGCGTTTTACTCTCCATGACTTCGCACATGTCAGAAGGAATGCCCGATGAGCTGGTCCGCCAGGCAGTACTCCCTGTTCGAGCAACAACGCACGCGTCCGGTACGCGACCTCGTCGCCGCCATCCCGAGGGAGTCAGCCCAGACCGCTGTAGACCTCGGTTGTGGCCCGGGCAACTCCACCGAGGTGCTGGCCGAGCGTTTCCCCCAGGCCAGGGTCACGGGTCTCGACAGTTCCACTGACATGCTCGGCGAGGCGCGGCAGCGACTGGCGGCGGTCGAGTTCATCCAGGCCGACATTGGCGACTGGAAGCCTGCGCAGACCTATGACGTGATTCTGGCCAATGCCTCGCTGCAATGGGTGCCTGACCACGCGCAGCTGTATCCGCGGCTGGTCAGCCTGCTCAACCCGGGCGGTGCGCTCGCGGTGCAAACGCCGGACAACCTTGATGAACCGGCCCATCGCCTGGCGCGCGAAATTGCCGCGAGCCCGCAGTGGGCCGACAGGATCGGCGACGTAAGGCATCCCGATCGACACCCTGCGCCATATTATTTCAAACTGCTGAGGGTCCATTGCGCCGAGGTCGATGTGTGGCGCACCACCTATCATCATCCCCTCGCAGGCGGGCATGCGGCGGTGGTGGAGTGGTTCAAGGGCTCGGCCCTGCGGCCCTATCTGCAAAGGCTCGATCAGGCCGCGCAGCAGGATTTCCTCGACACGTATCTGCATGCGATCAGCCAGGCCTATCCGCTGCTCGCCGACGGCACCGTGCTGTTGCCATTCCCGCGGCTGTTTATCGTGGCGACCCGTTGACCGGGTCGATCCCCGGCGCGTGCTCTGGGGCCCTCGTGCCGGGCCAGTCAATTGATATCAATTCCATGCTGGAGTGAGCCATGAGCATCGACCCTGCCGCACTGGCCGCGCGCCTGATTCGTAACTTCAACGACGTACCGCTGCAGCATGAATGCCGCGCCCCGCTGTACGAGAGCCATGCCGCACGCCTGGGCACCGGCACGGCTGCGCAAAAGCTCGGCGCATCAATCGACATCGTCGCCCCGGGCAAGCGGTCCTGCCCTTATCACTTCCACTACGCTCAGGAAGAGATGTTCATCATCCTGGACGGGCAGGGCACGTTGCGCGTCGCCGGACACATGCTGCCCGTGCGCAGCGGCGACGTCATCTTCATTCCGGCCGGCCCAGAGTACCCGCATCAATTGATCAACACCTCGGATGCTCCCCTGAAGTACTTGTCCATCAGCACACGCGAAACCCCGGAAGTCTGCGAATACCCCTACTCCGGCAAGTACCAGGCGATGGTGACGATCAACGGCGCGCGCGCCTTTGCCGCTGTGCAGCGCCCAGATGCGACCCTGGATTACTGGGAAGGCGAGCCGTGAATTTGTCGACGCGCGCCCACGTGAGCATGCCACTCGGTAGGCTGTCCCCGCAAAGTCGCATTCGGTTATAACCATAGAACGTCTCGATCTAGCGCTGATATAAGAAAACCGCCGGTCCTTAGAGCAAAATCGCTATCCTGCCTGCCGGCTTTTGAATGTGCAGTCAGGCAGAGCAATGGATTTTGGCAACGCAGGTTTCGTCGTCGCAGGGTTGGTCGTGGGTTTCATCGTGGGGATGACGGGGGTCGGCGGCGGCTCGCTGATGACGCCCATTCTTCTGTGGTTCGGCATCAATCCCGCCACTGCTGTGGGCACCGACCTGCTGTACGCCGCGATTACCAAGAGCGGCGGCGTGCTGGTTCACAAAAAGAATGACAACATCGACTGGGGCATCACCGGCTGGCTGACCCTGGGCAGCGTGCCGGCAGCGGGGTTGACGCTGTGGTATCTGAGCAGTCTGCACACGGCGCCGGACGCCATGAACCTGGTCATCAAGCAGGCATTGGGCGTGGTGCTGCTGCTGACCGCGCTGGCCATATTCTTCAAAAAGCGCTTGCTTGCCTTCGCTCAACGCCACGCCGGGGATCGCTATCGAATGAGCGACAGGCGCCTGAACGCGCTGACCGTTCTAACCGGCGTCATCCTCGGCACCATGGTTGCGCTCACCTCGATCGGCGCTGGTGCGCTGGGCACCGTGGCGTTGTTCCTGCTTTACCCCTTCCTTGAAACCCGGCGCCTGGTCGGCACCGAGATCGCCCACGCCGTTCCGCTGACGTTAGTCGCCGGAATCGGCCATGCCAGCATGGGCAACATGGATTGGTCGATGCTGGGCTTTCTGCTGATGGGCTCGCTGCCCGGCATCTACATGGGCAGCCACTTGACGGGGCGCATACCCGATGCCGTCCTGCGCCCGTGTCTGGCGCTGATGCTACTGGCGATCGGGTACAAGCTGGCGTTTTGAGGAAGGCCTACGGCGCGTTCGCCAGCAAGCCGGCTCCTGCAACTGAGCTTTTGTCATCAGGGCTGTCAGGCATGCGCCAGATGCAGTCAGCTCAGGAACCCCTCGCCACCGGGTCAGTTACCGGAGCGGAACGGGATCGGCTCGCGCGGTGCTTCGGGAGTTGTGTGGGGCTGGCCAACCATTTCGTCGTAGACCACCGGATGGACGATGAACAGTTTCACCTCTTCGGTGGACGACAGGCACTTGCGCGCTTCATCGACCGAAGCCACGTGCAGCACCTCGCCATTGGGGCTGGTGATCGCATTGGACTTGCCGTCCATGAGCGCATGAATAACGTACGAACCCCCTTCGACCGAGACCAGATTGATCTCGGTGATCTCGCCGGCTTTGACGTGTTTGCTGAGCTTGTCCAGATCCATTACGGCACCTTAATTTGCCCGAGGGCTTTTGCTGTTCCATGAATTGAAGCGAGGCCGTCGAGGCGGCCCGCATGCATTGGAAGAGGATAGCGGCGCCAAGTTCAAGGCAATTGGGCAGAGAGGAGGGCAGCCTGGCTCAGAGGTGGCTCAGGTGGCTTGTCACTGGAGGCGGTCTTGCAACACAGTGCTGCTGCCTGCCATCGATGACAGGCAGGCAGCAGCGCCTGGGATCAGCACAACTTGTCGATGACCTTCAGACCAGGCTGTTGCTGGACGGCGCCCCACTCGCTGCTCAGGGTTTCGAGCACCTGACCGAGGAACTGCTTGTCCGCCGCGGCCTTCTTGCCGACATAACCATGCCCCTTGCGGTACATCTTCAGACGCGCGCGCATGTGCGGGTGCTGACTTTCGAACTGCTTCTCCTCGGTGCATGCGCCGAGGCCGTCCATGTGCACGTTGCCTTCCTCACACACCCAAAGGATGTGGTTATCCAGGGAGTCCTTGCGGGCGGCGAACAGTTGAGCCAATTGATCAATGGTAGGTTGGTTGTTCAGGTTCATGGTTGGATACCCCTTTTTGACCACTGGTTAATCTTTCGAGTGAGTTCAAACGCTTTGGCGAACCGGTCGTCGATTCGCAGTCCTTCACACGCTGACAGGCAAGGTCCGTCGGTACACAGAGCCGGTGCCGGGCTGTCGGTGCGTGGCTATCGATGAGGGCAGAGAACATGATCAAAACGGGTGAAGCGTAAGGCGGAGCCTGGTGACACGGGCAACTGAAAGGTTGCCCACAAGTGTCATGAGGACGTGTCGCCAGCGCTCGGCCAGGTGGTCGATCATGCCGGTTCGGCTTCATCAATCTGCCTTGTGGGCAGCACACATCCAGAGTGGGTTCGACGGCTTTGTCGAACATGCCCGGAGTACATTTGCCAGCTCTCCCGATCGGGGAGACGCTTGAACTATGCCGTCGCCAAACAGGCCCGTCAACAAATTTGTAGTGAATATTTTCAAGCACTACATAAGTTGTAGTGTGGGAACACTCAGGTCCATTTGTGACTACAAAGTCAATGAAACCGGGCGTGGCAGCGAAGGTGAGCAGTAGCGTGGTGGAAAAGTGCGAGTATAAAACGACGCTTGCCCGCGACCCGGTCAACCGGCCCTGTATCTGGCTGGCTGACCCGGTCGCGGGCAGGCGGTTGTCGCTAGGCAGTCGGGCGCGTTGTGCTTACGCCTGATCTTCCTTCTGCAGCTTGAACAGCAGCAGCGAACGAGGCGTCACCGTGTACTCGGTGCCGAATTCAAACTCGTCCTTGCCAGTGATTTCCGGCTGGTTGGTGTCAATCAGGCTGGTCCAGTTGCGGCCTTCAGGCACTTCCGGCAGCGTGAAGTTGACGCCGTCATGGTGCGAGTTGACCACCAGCAGCAGCGTTGCTTCCGAACCGCGACGACGGATACCGGTTTCCTGTGCACGACCGTCCAGCAGCATGCCCAGGCAGCGGCCGTTCGGGTCTTCCCATTGCTCGGTGCTCATCTCGTCGCCACTTGGCGACAGCCAGGTAACGTCCTTGACGCCCAATTCCTCGTTGTAATCGCCCACCAGGAATCGGCTGCGACGCAGGATCGGATGCGATTGACGCAGCTTGATCAGGCGTTTGACGAACGTCAGCAGCGCCTTGCCGTCTTCGTCGAGGTCCCAGTTGACCCAGCCAATTTCGCTGTCCTGGCAGTAGGCGTTGTTGTTGCCGTGCTGGGTACGGGCGAACTCGTCACCGGCAACCACCATCGGCGTGCCTTGGGCGAACAGCAGCGTGGCGAAAAAGTTACGCATTTGGCGCAGGCGCAATGCGTTGATTTCAGGATCGTCCGTCGGCCCTTCCACGCCACAGTTCCAGGAACGGTTGTCGTTGCTGCCGTCCTGGTTGTTTTCGTCGTTGTCCTCGTTGTGCTTGTCGTTGTAAGACACCAGGTCATGCAACGTGAAGCCGTCGTGGGCAGTGATGAAGTTGACCGAGGCATATGGGCGGCGGCCACGCTGATTGAACAGGTTGCCGGACGCCGTCATGCGGTTGGCAAAGTCGGCCAGTTGGCCTTCATCGCCTTTCCAGAACGCGCGGATGTTGTCGCGGAATTTGTCGTTCCACTCGGCCCAGCCCGGCGCGAAGTTGCCGACCTGATAGCCGCCTGGACCACAGTCCCACGGCTCGGCGATCAGTTTCACTTCACGCAGCACCGGATCCTGGCGGCAGGCCACGAGGAAGCTGTGACGCTCGCTGAAGCCGTCATGGTAACGGCCGAGGATGGTGGCCAGGTCGAAGCGGAAACCGTCGACGTGCATGTCAGTCGCCCAGTAGCGCAGCGAATCGGTGACCATCTGCAGCACACACGGGTGGCTCAGGTCGAGCGTGTTGCCGGTGCCGGAGTCGTTGATGTAGTAGCGCTTGTCGTCAGGCATCAAGCGATAGTACGAGGCGTTGTCGATCCCGCGCATGGACAGGGTAGGGCCGCGCTCGTTGCCTTCAGCGGTGTGGTTGTAGACCACGTCCAGAATCACTTCCAGACCTGCATGGTGCATGTGCGCGACCATTTCCTTGAACTCGGCAATCTTGCCGTGTGCCAGGTAGCGCGGGTCAGGGGCAAAGAACGCCAGGGTGTTGTAACCCCAGTAGTTGGTCATGCCTTTTTCCAGCAAGTGCTGGTCATTGACGAAGGCGTGGATCGGCAGCAACTCGATGGACGTCACGCCCAGACCTTTGATGTGCTGGATCACGTCGTCGACCATCAGGCCGGAGAACGTACCTTTGACTTCGTCAGGCACCGAAGGGTGGCGCATGGTGAAGCCACGAGTGTGGGTCTCGTAGAAAATGGTCTTGTCCCACGGCACGTTGACGCGCTGCTCGCGGCCCCACGTGTAGGCAGGGTCGATGACCTTGCACTTGGGCACGAACGGGGCGCTGTCACGCTCGTCGAAGCTCAGGTCGTCATCGGGATGGCCGATGGTGTAACCGAACAGGGCTTCAGACCACTTCAGCTCGCCGACCAGTTGCTTGGCATACGGGTCGATCAGCAGTTTGTTGTGGTTGAAACGGTGGCCGTTCTTTGGATCGTACGGACCGTACACGCGATAACCGTAGACCAGGCCCGGGTGGGCGTCAGGCAGGTAGCCGTGGAAAATCTCGTCGGTGTATTCCGGAAGCTCGATGCGCTCCAGCTCGACTTCGCCGGCGGAGTCGAACAGACACAGCTCGACCTTGGTGGCGTTGGCGGAAAAGATCGCGAAGTTGACGCCGAGGCCGTCCCAACTGGCACCCAACGGGAAGGGCAGGCCTTCACGAATGCGCGAGGCCGTGACTTCGGGGGCGCCAGCGTTGCCGGATTCATTCTGTGTAGCGGCTTTCTTATCTTGCGTGCTCATGTGTATTCCTGACGTTCGAATGAGTTCCTGAAGGCGAACAAAGCCGTGGCCGCAGTTCCAGGACTGCGCCAGCGATGCAACAGGGTGGCTATTACAGGGTTGAAAGTTGCCGCAGGGTCGCTGTAAACGCGAGTCCTGCGGCAGGGGTATTAGCTGTGCGACGGTGTTGCGTCACACCAAAAGGTCAGGGCGCGGGAGGCTTTGCTGCGGCTGGCTTCTTCGCGGAAGACTTGGCAGCGGGTTTTGCCGCTTTGGCACCCGAGTCAGCGCCACTGGCAGCGGCTTTGGGCTTGGCAGCAGGCTTCGCTGCGGCCTTGGCGGCTGGCTTGGCACTGGGTTTGTCAGCTGGCTTGGCATCGGCTTTCGCTTCAGCCGGTGCGGCCGACTTTTCAGCAGACTTGTCAGCAGGCTTTGCCGCCGCTTTGGCAGCGGGTTTTGCAGCCGGCTTGGCCGCAGACTTGGCAGCGGGTTTCGCAGCGGCAGCCTTGGGCTCCGCTTTGTCGTCAAGCTTGGACTTCGCCGTCTTCGCAGCGGCCGGTTTCTTAGGCGACTTGGCCTCGGCTGCTGCCAGCTTGCGCGCCATCTCCCAGTGGCGGGCGTCCTGCCCATGTGGCTTGCCTTCCGTTTCCCAGATCTGGTGGGCAAGTTCGCTGATTCTTTTCTCGTCGGCACTCATCTCGACACTCCCGGTATCACAAGGTTTGTATAAGCAGGTTTACAGAAATTTCCTTGAGCGCTGCGCTGAGCAACATTTCCTTGCTGGATGTGACTGTAGCCTGTGAAAAAAGTCCCTTCCAATTTGGATTTGAATCAGCGAACGGCAGGTTGATTCGTGTATCGCCCCAATTTACTGCACTGATGAATGGAGTTTGCGCAGTGCCTAATAGTTCAGCCGGCAAGCGCGGAACCACAACAATAGCTCGCATTTCCTCCGTCACTCGCGCAAAAGCGAGGACATGTTCCGCCTTTTCTCCTACCACTTCGAGCGGCAGGTATTCGCCTTCGGCAAACACAGCGGGGTACTGGTTGCGCAGCTCAAGCACCTGAGCAATCAGCGCCTGCTTGATACGGCCGTCCTGCCAGTGGGTCAAAAGCTCGGCAACCGGAACGGATTCCGCCAGTGCGCGTTCCCGTGCGGGATAGTCCACTGGGCGACGGTTGTCCGGGTCTACCAGGCTGAAGTCCCAGAATTCAGTGCCCTGATACAGGTCCGGTACACCCGGCGCAGTCATGCGCAGCAAGGTTTGCGCCAGACTGTTGATTGCACCGGCGGCAGCGATACGGTGCGCTGTCGCACCAATCGACTGGCGCAAGGCCAAGCCTTCCTGGCTCAGCAGCAATTGCTGCAGGAACTCACGGCACGCTGTCTCGTACGCTTCATTTGGCGCGCTCCAGCTGCTGTGCAGCTTGGCTTCGCGCAGGGCCTTTTCCTGCCACTGGGTCAGACGCTTTGCATAAGCCTCGAACGCCGGTTCTCCCTCCAGATCAAGCGGCCAGCTGCCGATAATGGCCTGATAAAGCATCAGCTCGTCGCCGGGGCTAATGGGGGTGTCGCCCGTCTTGAGTGGCGCCGACAGCTGCTGCCAGCGCTCTACCTGCTCGGCGTACCACGGCGCCAGTTCACTCAGCACGGCAAGGCGCGTACGGGTGTCTTCGCCGCGCTTGTGGTCATGGGTCGCGGTGGTCAGCAGGTTATTGGGGAATGATGCATGACGCTCGGCACTGACCTGGTGAAACGCCTCGACCGGCGCACTGAAATGTTGCGGATGGAAGCCCACGTCGTTACGCGACAGCAGCACGGCAGAGCGATAGAAGGACGTGTCTTCCACCGACTTGGCCGCTACCGGCGAGGTCAGCTGCTGGAAACGGTTGCCGGCTTTGCGGCGCATTTCGCGCAGCGGGCCGGTCGGGTAGTCGCGCAGTTTCTCACCGCCGAGCCACAGCTTGAGCGAGTCCAGGACCGGCCAGTCGCCTTCACTGAGCATCTCCCGGGCGCCATCCATTGCCTGCTGGAAGAAACGCTCGTCTTCAGCCGAACGTCCACAAGCGGTCAGGTAGGTACGGTAGACGGGGAAATTACTCACCAGCGCCAACAGCGCACGGCGGATGGCCCCCAGGGTCATGTCACGGGTCATGACGTCGCTTCGGGCCACTTGCAGCAGCGCCTGGGCGAGGTTCTCGAAATCGCCGGCCAGGGTGCCATGCAGAACCAGATCGCGAGCCTCCAGCACTTCCTGATTGAAATCCGCCGTGCGACCGCTGACGCGGCTCCACAGCTCGCCCAAGACCGCTTCGCCTTTCTGGTCATGTTGCAGTAGCGAGACCTGGTTCATGAACTCGTAGCCGGTGGTGCCATCGACGTTCCAGTCGGTGCGCAGCTGCTCGTCCGGGCCAAGGATTTTTTCCACGAAAATCGGCAGACGGTCCAACTCCGTGCCGGCCGGACGCAGCTTCATCAGGCTGTCCACGCGACGACGCAATTTGCGGCAATACCCGCGCGGGTCGGCAAGACCATCGATGTGGTCGATGCGCAAGCCGTCCACAAGCCCCTCGGCGATAAGCTCGAAGATTTTGCCGTGGGTCGCCTCGAACACCTGCGAGCGCTCGACCTTCAGGCCGCCCAGCTCGTTGATATCGAAGAAACGGCGCCAGTTTATGTCATCGCCAGCGGTACGCCAGCTGGCCAGACGAAAGTCCTGCTGCTCCAGCAAACGGTGCAGCCGAGTGAAGCCTTCCGGCGTGCTGGAGTCGAATTGCGCCAGCCCGTTCTCGACGGCCTTCACCAGGTCCGGATTGGCCTTGACGCTCGCTGCCAGGTCCGCCTTGGCCTGACGTGCGCGTTCGTATGCCTGCGGGAACTCGTCCAGCTTGGCGAAGCGCTGAGCCAGCTCGTCGAGTTCGGGACGTTTCGCTGCACTGAGCAGCGGCCCGTAAGTGCCCGGGTTGATCGGGAAGTGGTGCTGATAATGCTCGGCGTAAAAGCTGCCGTTTTCGGCGTCGAAACGCAGGGGGACTTCGCCGTTCTGCAGGACGGTGCCGTAGTCGGTGCTGAGGAACGGCAACAGCAGTTGGCCCTTTAGCAACGGATCCGGAGAATTCCACTGAATGTCGAAGAACTTGGCGTATGGGCTGCGCTGGCCCCACTCGATCAGGTCGAGCCACCACGGGTTATCGTTACCGCCCACGGCCATGTGGTTGGACACGATGTCGAGAATCAGCCCCATGCCGTTTTCGCGCAGAGCCGCGACGAGGCGCCGCAACGCTGGTTCGCCACCGAGCTCCGGATTGATCACGCGCGGGTCAACCACGTCGTAGCCGTGCATTGAACCTGCGCGTGCTTTCAGCAGCGGCGAAGCATAGATATGGCTGATACCCAGACGGGCAAAGTAGGGCACCAGCTTGGTCGCATCGTCCAGCGTGAAGTCTTTGTGGAACTGCAGGCGCTGTGTTGCCCGCAGAGATTTAAGGGGGGTTGTCATTGATCACGCTCCGCGGCTTGTTTGCGTGCCGCTGCCAGAATTTCAAGACGTCGCGCCGCATCGGCGTTATTCAGCAGAGAACCGCTGTCGCCGTTGAGCCGACGTCGCCAATTGGGATGACTGTCGATGGTGCCGGGGAAGTTGGCCTGCTCTTCGATACCGAGAGCATCCTCGATGGGGAGCAAAACCAGCGGCGCCGGGGTGTGGCCGAGGTAGGCGATGCTGTGGTCGATGATGTCGCTGGCAGACTGCCCTGGCATTGTGTAGTTCTGCTTGAGCGCCTTCACCAGGCCTTGCCGCTCGCGTTCGCGATCGGCGCGCATTTTTTGCGCGGCGGCCTCGTCGGCAAACCCGAGGGTCTGGTTCCATTTGACGTCCAGTTCGCTTAACCAGCCTGTCAGTGTCGGCAGGTCATGGGTGCTGGTTGTGGCCAGCGCGTCTTTGGACCACTTCATGATGGGCTTGAACGTCGCGTTGTCCTGTTCGAACAACAACACGCGCATGCCGAGAATCTCGCGCTCGGACAGCTTTTCATGCAGCCCTTCCGGGACAGTGCCCAAGTCTTCGCCCAGTACGATTGCCTTGTGCCGCCAGGACTCGAGGCTCAACAGCCGCAGCATGTCGTCCAGCGGGTAGTTCAGGTAAGCACCCTCATTGGGCGGCGAGCCCATCGGGATGACCCACAGGCGCTGCAGGCCCATGACGTGGTCAATGCGCAGGCCGCCGGCGTGCGCAAAGTTGGCCCGCAGCATTTCGATAAACGCCTGGAAACCGTTGCGCTTGAGGCCCGTTGGTGAAAACGCCGAGATGCCCCAGCTCTGCCCGGCACGGTTGAGAATGTCCGGCGGTGCGCCGACTGTCAGTGCCGAAAGCAACTCGTCCTGACGGCTCCAGGCCTGGCTGCCGGCGCCATCCGCGCCAACGGCCAGGTCACCGATCAGCCCTACGCTCATGCCACTTGTGCGTGCTGCGGTCTGGGCGCGCTCAAGGCCGCGTGCAATCAGCCACTGAGCAAAGGCGTGAAAGCCAATCTCGTCGCTGTGCTGCGCCGCGAACTCATCGAGGGCAGCATGGCGCGGATCCTTGTACTGCTCGGGCCAGTCATGCCAGTTGCCGCCAATGCCCAACGTGTCGCCTGCGTCGCGCAGCGCTTCAAAGCGGCAGTGATTTTCCAGCGCTTCGCCGCCAGCCCGACGGAAGCTCTTGAAGTCTTCATGGAAGGGATGATCGCTGCCGGTGAAGTCTGCATACAGCGTGCGCAGCAGTGTCCATTTGGCCGCCGCAGCCGCTGGCCAGTCGATCAGCGGCAGGTCTTCGAGGCGTTTGAACTCTGCCGCGAGCCCGGCTTTCTCGATGGCCTGTTCAACCGCGCCGTCACCGAGAATGGTGCCGGGCGCGGCGTACAGTGCGTTGAGAAACAACCGACTGGACGGCGAATACGGGCTGTAGCGCTGGCTGTCGTTGGAAAACATGGCATGGACCGGACTGATCGCCACGGCACAGGCACCACGCGTCCCTGCTGCACGGACGAAAGCCTCCAGACCTTGGGTATCCCCGATGCCGCCATCGCCCTTGCGACGCAAATAGTACAACTGCGTGGTGAGGCCCCAGTCACGCGCGATCGCGGTATTGCCGGCCATGCCCAGGCTGTAGCAGGTCTTGGGCGCCACGGCGATGGTCAGTGACTGGCCATCGATTTCCAGCGCGTGATAACCCACCGCTTCGACGCCCGGCATGTGCGCCTGGGCGGTCAGTTTTCCTTCCTGCACACGCCCGTCTTCCTGCTTGAGCGTGAAAGGGCTCGCTGGCGCGAACCACGCCGACAGGTCCACAGGCGTGTTCTGGTCCACGGTGATCAGCGGGGGCGGGGTGGCCGGCTGGCTGTCCTTGCGCAAACGCTCAAGACTGGCCTTGACTTCGTCCTCTGTGTCAGAGGGGTAACCCAGACCGCCGAGGACCTTGCGCAGGACCTCGGGGCTTACGCGTTGCGGCTTGGCGTTGGCGTCCTTCCAGTCGACCGACAGGCCTGCTTCGGCCGCCAGCGTTTCCAGTTGCTCATTGCTCATCCTGTTCCTCCACAGCATCACTCGATTTCAGGCTGACAACGGCCGTGTATTGATTGAGAGTGCCGTGTGAGGAAAGTTCTGCGGAGTTTGGCTGCGATTGATAAAGGATTCTGCTGGCGGTGAGGTCGTCGGTCGAGACGGCTTCAGTGCCCAGGTTCAGATCGATGCGCAGCTCGCTGCCGTCACCCAATTGCCAACGGGCGCTGACCGCTTTGTCGCCCAGTTCGGTGACGCCCAATGCCTTGGCGCCGGCCAGGCGAGGGAACAGCTCTGTACGACGAATCTCCAGCAGCTGCTTGTACAGGGCCAGCCAGTTGCGGTGGTCCTGGCCCTTGTCGGTTTCCAGCAGCAACGCATCGAAGGCCGGGCGCGACGCTTCAAACGTCTTCAGGGCGTTCGGGTCCGGGATCTGCTCACGCTTGGCCGGGTCTTTGAAGGCCGCGAAGTCCTTGAACTCGCCGCGACGACCTTCACGCACCGCATCCGCCAGTTCGTCGTGGAAGTCAGTGAAGAACAGGAACGGTTCGCTCGCGCCCCATTCGTCTCCCATGAACATCATCGGGATCATCGGCGACAGCAGCAACAAGGCCGTGGCCGCCTGCAAGGCCTGCGGCGGGCTCAGCTGGATCAGTCGCTCGCCAAACGCACGGTTGCCGATCTGGTCGTGGTTCTGCAGGAACAATACGAAGGAGGTGGGCGGCAGATGACCGCTTGGCTCGCCTCGGGTGTGGCCGTGGCGGGTGGCTTCGCCCTGGTAGACAAAACCTTCGCCCAGCAGGCGCGCCAGCTTCTGCGTAGGCTTTTCCGCGAAGTCGGTGTAGTACGCGTCGGTCTCGCCGGTCAGCAGAACGTGCAGGGTGTTGTGGCCGTCGTCGTTCCACTGCGCATCGTAGCCCTGCGCCATGCGCGTGGCCTCGTTGTGCTCGTTCTCCAGCGTCAGCCATACGTGGCGCTCGCTGCCAAGGGTGTCGCGGACCTGGCGGGCGAGGTCTTCGAGGAACGTCGGGTCTTCGATGGCATGCACGGCGTCGAAGCGCAAGCCGTCGAAGCGGTAGTCCTGCAGCCACATCATCGTGTTGCCGATGAAGAAATCGCGCACTTCGTCACGACGGAAGTCGATCGCGTCACCCCACGGCGTCTTCTTGTCGCTGCGGAAGAAGTGTTTGGCGTACGCACCAAGATAGTTGCCGTCCGGGCCGAAGTGGTTGTAAACCACGTCAAGAATCACCGCCAGGCCGAGACCGTGGGCGGTGTCGATCAAATGCTTGAGCTGATCGGGTGTGCCGTAGGAAGACTGCGCGGCGTAGGGCAGGACACCGTCGTAGCCCCAGTTGCGATCGCCGGGAAACTGCGCAATCGGCATCAGTTCGATGGCGGTGATGCCGGTATCGACCAGATGCTGGAGACGCTGCTCGACGCCTTCGTAGCCGCCCAGCACGCCTGCGTGCAGTTCATAAATGACCGCTTCGTGCCACGGGCGACCTTGCCAACCCGGGTTTTGCCATTGGTAGGCTGACTGATCAACGACGATGCTGTAACCGTGCACATCACCGTCCTGCGCCCGGGAGGCCGGGTCAGGTACGGTGAGGGTGTTTTCAGGGTCGAGGGTAACGCGGTAGCGGTAGCGCGTGCCGGCGGCACAGGCCGCGTCGAGCACAAACCAGCCGTCTTCTTTAGGCTGGAGGGCCTGGGCTGGCCCGTTTTCGAACTCGACGCTGACTTCTTTGGCGTCCGGTGCCCAGAGGGCAAACCGGGTGTGTTGCTGATCCAGCATGACGGCGCCGTGGCGCCAGTTTTGATCCGTGCGCGATGGCATCCGAAACTCCTGATCAGTGGTTTATCAATAATGCAGCCCCACGGCTGCGTTTTTCTTCAGCAGCTCCTGGTACAGATCGGCGTACGGTTCAACCGCCTTGTGCCAATCGAACGGAGCAGCCATGGCGCGGCAGCGCATGGCGTTGAGCAACAGAGGGCTTTCGAAGACCTTGAATGCGCGGGTCAGGGCTTCGGTGTAGCTTTCTACGGTGGACTCATCGAACAGGAAGCCGGTGCAACCGTCTTCGATGGTGTCCGCCAGGCCACCGGTGCGGCGGGCGATGGGCAGGGAACCGAAGCGTTGCGCATACATTTGGCTCAAGCCACAAGGCTCGTAGCGCGAAGGCATGAGCAGGAAGTCGCTGCCGGCAAACATGCGACGTGCATCGGTTTCGTTAAAGCCGACACGCACGCTGATCTGCCCCGGGAAACGCGCCGCGAGTTCGCGCATGGCCTCTTCTTCGTCCGGCTCGCCACGGCCGATGATCGCGATCTGCCCACCGTTGTTGACGATGTACTCGGCCACGCCGATGGTCAGGTCCAGACCCTTCTGGTACACCAGACGCGAGACCACGGCGAACAGAGGGCCGGTCGATGGCTCCAGTTCAAACAATTCGCGCACGTAGTCGGCGTTGATTTCCTTGCGGGTCCACTCGTTCGGCGCGAAGCGGCAAATCAGATGCTCGTCGGTCGCGGCATCCCAGCTTTCATCGATCCCGTTGGGGATCCCGCTCAGTTGGCCGCGATCAGCCTTGCTTTGCAGGAAACCTTCCAGACCACAACCGAAATCCGGGGTGGTGATTTCCTTGGCGTAGGTCGCGCTCACGGTAGTGATGTGGCTCGAGTACGCCATGCCAGCCTTGATAAAGGACAATTGGCCGTAAAACTCCATTCCCTCAGGGCTCAGCGCTTCGTCCGGAATACCCAACTCGCGGCTGGAAGCAACGCTGACGAAACCTTGATAGGCGAGGTTGTGGATGGTGAAGATCGACGGGGTGGTTTGCCCGCGCCATTTCATATAGGCCGGTGCAAGGCCTGCTGGCCAGTCATGGGCATGAACCAGCTCGGGGCACCACTGGGTCTTGACTGCGCCGGCAGCGAAGTCGGCAGCGGCCAGGCCCAGGCGGGCAAAGCGAATGTGGTTGTCGGACCAGTCGCGTCCTTCGTTGTCGCCGTAAGGAGTGCCCGGGCGCTCATACAGTTCAGGACAGATCAGCACGTAGATGACCAGGCCATCTTTCATGTCCATTCGGCCAATCTTGCACGGCGGCAGCGCAGCGTGGCCGTTCAGCTCGCTGATGATGTGAATCGGGTTACCGCTGTTGATGACTTGCGGGTAGCCGGGAATCAGCACGCGTACATCGTGCAGGTGGCGCATGGCGCGCGGCAGTGCGGCAGACACATCGCCCAGGCCACCGGTTTTCACCAGGTCGGCCATTTCTGAAGTCACGAACAGGATTTTCTTGCGGGTTACCGAAGAAATCGCCGGTTGAACAGGAGGCAGTTGCAGCACGGGTGCGCTCGTCGTTGCGAAGACCGGCAGATGGGTCAGCTCGCTGGCCGGCTGATTAAAACTCTCTCCCTTCTGGGTTTTGACAGCGGCACTAATCATCGTTTTCTCCAGTTCGATATGCAGTGTTGGTACAGCAATGGTGCAATTTGTAATTGCAGCGGCCATTTCCTATGGCCAGGCACACAAGACCTACGCAAAATCGATACCCATTTACCGACTGCACATACAAGGACCAGGTGAAAGCGGACTTTGCTTGATTTTTTTCAACAGCATAGTTGCTCTATTCACATGACCTCGCGGGCTGTGAAGAAGTTTCGACTATTTTTCAGGGCGATGTCTGGCTGGCGGGGTAGCGGGGCGGTTGCCGCTGGTATTCGCTGCGTCGGATCGATCTGCACGCGTGTGAACGCGCAGGCGTGGAGCATGGGCGCTGCGCGATTATCGCGGGGTGCCGCCGGTCGGATTGTTTGACAATCTTTCAACAAGTGGTCTACTCCGACGTTGCTGCCGCGCTGTCCTGGCGCAAAAACCACCCCTTTTCAATGGTGTGCCTTTTCTCGGTGCGTGATGGCTAAATTCCTGCCCGATCAGAGACATTTCCTACTTCCGTATAACGCTAATTTCCAGATTGCGGGGTTAGAATCTGCGCCACGCGGCGCACCGGCATTGTTCAGCCTGGCGCCTGTTCAGTTTTTTTGCGGGTCGAGGAAGTCAATGCAAGCTCCTGAGGTTCTGGTACTGCAGGCGAGTTACAGCAATGCGGTTCATGCTGAAGCCATCGGGTTTCTGCTCAACCAATACGCGGAAGACGCCATGGGCGGCGGGGAGTCTTTATCGATAGACACCCGCCAGCAGCTGGCAATCGAACTGGCCAAGCGGCCCCATGCCTTCAGCGTGCTGGCGTTCATCTCCGGCGAACCGGTCGGCCTGGTGAACTGTTTTGAGGGGTTCTCGACCTTCGCTTGCCGCCCCCTGATCAACGTCCACGATGTGGTCGTGATCGCCTCGGCGCGAGGCATGGGTATCAGTCAAAAGATGCTGGCGAAGGTCGAAGAGATCGCCCGTCAGCGCGGCTGCTGCAAAATCACCCTTGAAGTGCTGGAAGGCAACGAAGCCGCTAAAGGCGCTTACCGCAAGCTAGGCTTCGCCGACTACCAGCTGGATCCGCAAATGGGCCGTGCGCTGTTCTGGCAGAAGGCGTTGTAGCTAAAGGGCAATTGAGTCGCATTGAGTGGCAATGGCGAACGCCGATACCACTGGATGCTCGCGATACTGTGAGTGGGACCGGCTTGAGCCGGGAAGCGTGAGCCCGAGCATCGGCTCGCACGCAAATGATACGCGGGGGCCCGTAGGAGCCGGCTTGCTGGCGAATGCGTATGGTCAGTCGACACACTCACCGCTGACTCATCGCGCCCAACGCCCCGCGCTTGGACAAATCTGTAGGAGCCGGCTTGCTGGCGAATGCGTATGGTCAGTCGACATACTGACCGCTGACTCATCGCGCCCAACGCCCCGCGCTTGAACAATCTGTAGGAGCCGGCTTGCTGGCGAAGGCGTATGGTCAGTCGACATACTCACCGCTGACTCATCGCGCCCAACGCCCCGCGCTTGAACAAATCTGTAGGAGCCGGCTTGCTGGCGAAGGCGTATGGTCAGTCGACACACTCACCGCTGATTCACCGCGCCCAACGCCCCGCGCTTGAACAAATCTGTAGGAGCCGGCTTGCTGGCGAAGGCGTATGGTCAGTCGACACACTCACCGCTTACTCACCGCGTTCGCCAGCAAGCCGGCTCCTACAGAGGCGACGCCGCACGAAGGCGCTCATTCAGTTCGCCGCCGAGTTCATGTGTGCGTGGCCAGTAGTTGTTGCGCCAGCAACACCTCTCAAACTATTTGTAACAGTTGTGTCCTGTAAGGCGATTCCGAGAGCGCGATAGGATCGCCTCCCGTATTGCCTTCAGGACTCACATGTCGCCCTCTCTGGAACCTCCCAGTCTTCCATTCCCTTCAAGCCAACTCTTTTTAATAAGCGTCGCAAGCGGTCACCTCGCTGTTACGCCCCCACACTCAAGCCCCGCCAGCCGCGCGTTGCCCGACCGTACGGCCGGCATTCGCGTGGCTGTCTACCTGCCCGTCATGGAGGGCTGACCCATGGAGTGGATCGCTGACCCCACGGCCTGGCTTGGCCTGTTGACCCTGATCGTGCTTGAGCTGGTGCTTGGCATTGATAATCTGGTGTTCATCGCCATCCTGGCTGACAAACTACCCCCCGAGCAGCGTGATCGCGCGCGGGTGCTGGGCCTTTCCCTGGCGCTGATCATGCGGCTGGGCTTGCTGGCGAGCATCTCGTGGATGGTCACCCTGACCGAACCGTTGTTTGAAGTATTCGGGAAGAGCTTCTCGGGCCGTGACCTGATCATGCTGTTCGGCGGGGTGTTCCTGCTGTTCAAGGCGACCATGGAATTGCACGAGCGTCTCGAAGGCCACGTCGCACAGCGCTCGGGCAGCACGACCTATGCACTGTTCTGGCCCATCGTCGCGCAGATCGTAGTCCTCGACGCGGTGTTCTCTCTGGATGCCGTGATTACTGCCGTGGGCATGGTCGACGAATTGTCGATCATGATGATCGCCGTGGTGTTCTCGATCGCGATCATGATCATCGCCAGCAAGCCGCTGACCGCATTCGTCAATGCTCACCCGACTGTCATCATGCTGTGCCTGGGCTTTCTGATGATGATCGGCTTCAGCCTGACCGCCGACGGCCTCGGTTTCCATATTCCCAAGGGCTACCTGTATGCAGCCATTGGCTTCTCGATCCTGATCGAAGTGTTCAACCAGATCGCCCGGGCACGGCGCAAGCGCAGCGTTAAAGGCGATCTGCCGCGCCGCGAGCGCACCGCCCATGCCGTGTTGCGTCTGCTGGGCGGGCGCAAACCCAACGCCGAGGAGGTTGGCGACGAGATCGCCGACATGCTCGACGGCGACGCCGACAGCGGCGAAGTGGTGTTCGACCGCCGCGAGCGGGTGATGATCAGCGGCGTGCTGCAGTTGGCGCAACGGCCGGTGCGCAGTGTGATGACAGTGCGCAACGACGTCGACGTGATTGACCTGGATGAGACACCCGAGGGCATCCGTCAGCGGTTGCTCAGCTCCACCTATTCGCGGTTGCCATTGATACGCGGTGGGCGTATCGATGAGCCGCTGGGCTTCGTGCATAAAAAGGAAATGCTCAACGCGTGGTTGTCTGGCCTCGAACCGAACGTCGAGCACCTGGCCCGGCCAACACTGAACCTGCTGGAAAGCTTCTCGATCCTCAACGCGCTTGAGCAAATGCGCGCGCAGTCCACGCACATTGCTTTCGTCATCAACGAATTCGGTGACTTCGCCGGTATCCTCACCATGACCGACATTCTCGAATCCATCGCTGGCGAATTGCCGGACGCCAGCGAGATCGAGGGGCCGGATCTGGTCGAGGAGGGCGATGGCGTGCTGGTCAATGCCGCGATGAACCTGAGTCATCTGCGCGAGCGTGTCGGGTTCAAGGCGCGCGCCACTGACGACTATCAGACCCTGGCTGGCCTTGTCATGAGCCTGCTTGACCGTCTGCCGGTGATCGGGGACGAACTTCAGTGGCAGGGCTGGCACATGAAGGTGGTACAAGTGCAGGAACGTCGTGTGACACGGGTGCTGTTGCGGCAAACGCCTTCGCCATGAAAGGCCTGATCCCTTGAGTCCGGCAGACAGGAATTGACCCACCACACGCCCAAACAAAAGGCCCGCAGTGTGCGGGCCTTTTGTTGAGTAGCGTTTCAACGGGCGGTTATTTCTGCACAACGTCGGCTTTGCCATCAGCCTGGCCGGCGGCTTTCTCCATGTGCGCGAAGTCACTCAAGCCCTTCTGCGCGTACGGGTCGCCGATCATGCGCGGGCGCGCCTTGAAATCCAGGCTGACCAGGCTTTTGGTGCTGTCCAGCTCATCGAAGCTCAGTCCTGCCAACTGCGACCAGGTGTGAATCAGGTTCGAGCTGGTGTAAGGCCGATCATGAATGCTGTCGAAATTCCAGTCATGGGTCTGCCGCCACTTGGGCGAGGCGTAGGCTATGAACGGCACGGTGTACATCGGAATGGTCGGCTTGTTCTCGTTTCGCCCCAGGGTGCTGCGCCCGGGTGAATCGTAGACGTCTTCGCCGTGATCGGAGAGGTACAGCAGAAAGCCGTTCGGATCAGACTTGCCGTATTCCTTGATCAGGCTGGACACCACGAAATCGTTGTACAGCACGGCGTTGTCGTAGCTGTTGTACAGCTCCAGCTTGCTGTCATCGATGTCGGCCGGGACGCCATCACGTCCGCTGAATTTGGCGTACTCCTCCGGGAAGCGGTATTGGTAAGCCATGTGCGTACCCAGCAAGTGCACCACGATCAGTTTTCGGGGCGCTGCGTCGGTCAGCGCTTTGGCGAACGGTTCCAGCACATCGCCGTCGTACTGGCGGGCGTTCTGGTTGCGGTTGTTGTTCAGGTAGACCTGCTCGTCCGCTTGCTCGGAAAACGTCGTGAGCATCGTGTTGCGCTTGGTCATCGTCTGCTGGTTGGTGATCCAGAAGGTTTTGTAACCTGCCTGCTTCATCACGCTGACGATCGACGGCGTCTTCAGGTAGAGGTCCGGGTTTTCTTCGTCAGCGAAGGTCAAGACCTGCTGCAAGGCCTCGATGGTGTAAGGCCGCGGGGTGATCACATTGTTGAACACCTGCAGCTGGTCCTTCATGGCGTCCAGATTCGGCGTGGTCTGGCGCGGATAGCCGTACAGGTGCATGCGCCCGCGGTTGGTCGACTCACCGATAACCAGCACCAGAGTCGTTGGCAGGTTGGCCTGCTGGTCCTGTAGGTTTTTCAGCGGGGGGATATTGCTGCTGCTGGTCAACATGCCTTGCATGCTGTCCAGCTGCTGAGTGTAGCGGTGATAGGCAACCAGCATCTGCCATGGCACTGCGGGCTCGATCCGTGACTCGAAGGCTTCGAGCGCCGAGGCGGTGTCGTCGTGGCGAGCGAATTGCTTGGCGAGCGGGTAGCCGATGATGCCGATCAGCAATGCGGCGGCCACGGCGTAGGCGCGTGCGCGTGGCATGTACACCGGACGCAGGCGTGTCCAGAGAAAGATCGCGAAGGCGGTGTGGGCAATGAATGCCAGCACGATCCACCACGCAAAATACTGGGTCATGTATTCGCCGGCTTCAGAGATGTTCGACTCGAACATGATGAAGATGACGCTCTGGGAAAACTCCTGCTGATAAATGAAGAAGTAGCCCAGGCTCGCCATGGAGCAAGCCCACAGCACAACGCCGATAACGGCGGCCATCGCGCGGGTCTTTTTAGGGAACATCAACATCGGCGCCAGCCAGATACCACTGATCACGAACGCCTGGCGGAAGCCGGCGAAGCCGGTGATGCCGGTCAGCTGGATCAGCAGCTGGGTGATGCCGGAGAAGTACCAGAAAAATATAAACAGCCAGACGATGCCCGCCCAGTCGAATCTTTTCGGAGTCGTGGTGCTCCGTTCAGTCGTTGCCATCAAGCGCTCCGCTATAGACTTTTCGTGCGGCTGAACGCCGTCCGATTTCATTCAAATGCCAGCAATTGGCCAGCAGCTAACAGGTTGAGGGTCGGGATTATGTTTTCAGGCGGGTGAAAATTTTGTCAGCAGGTAAGTTGCACGGCAGGAAAAATGAGCTAAGGCACCTGCATGAATGCAGTCAGGGGAACGGAACAGTGCTTGCCGGGTCCGACGCAGGGTTGAAATTTGCGGTGGACGTTGCGCAAGGCGCATCAGGCAGGAGGGGATAAGCGAGGCTCAGGCAAGCCGGTTGAAGGGCTTGCCCTGGCAGGGTGAAGCGCGGTGGTCAGGCGTGCAGAGCGTTGCTGCTGCCGATCAACTGAGCGTGCTGCATCATCGAGGTCAGTTGAGCGACCTTCTTCTGCAACAATGCGCGTTCTTCCCTGAGCTGGCGCAGCTCGTCACGGCGGATTGTGACGTAGAGCGTTTGTGGAGCGTTGGCTGGTAGTACTGTGCCCATTGGACACCTCGCAATGGCGGATTCAACTTCAAAGGTCCAGGCAATGGCGGGTTGCTGCTCGCCACGTCCTGCTCAGTACCTCTATCGGCCGGGACTCTGATTTCTTTTGCAGAAAAAAGGAACTTTTTTATTTTTGATGGTCAGCGGCCGTTCAGGATCGCGCAAACCGGCGCCATAGGGCAGTCTTGCAAACCCCATGTGCGTCTGCACATGAAAGTTTTTTCACCGGGAAACCCTAGTTTGCCTCCCCGGACTAACCCACTATGCGGCACTGGGCTATAAAATGAGGCACCTCTGAATTTGATTAAGGAGCACCTCTACATGCAACTCGGGATTGTTGGACTAGGCCGCATGGGCGGCAACATCGCACGTCGACTGATGCTCAATGGCCACACGACTGTGGTTTATGATCGCGATGAGACGTCTCGTACCGCGCTCGCAAATGAAGGTTCGACCCCGGCCCACGACCTCGCGTCGCTGGTGGCCGGGCTGGAGAAGCCGCGGGCTGTCTGGGTCATGTTGCCTGCTGGCGCTCCAACCGAAGACACCATCAACGAACTTGCAGGTTTGCTCGACGCCGATGACGTGATCATCGACGGTGGCAATACCTTCTATAAAGACGACGTGCGCCGTTCGGTGGCATTGAAAGACAAGGGCCTGCACTACGTGGACGTCGGTACTTCGGGCGGCGTCTGGGGGCTGGAGCGCGGCTATTGCATGATGATCGGCGGCGAGACAGAGGTCGTTACCCGACTCGACCCGATTTTCAAGACGCTGGCCCCGGGCATCGGCGAAATTCCCCGCACCAAAGACCGCGCCAAAGACGCCGATCCGCGCGCTGAACATGGCTACATCCATGCCGGCCCACCGGGCGCCGGTCATTTCGTCAAGATGATCCACAACGGCATCGAGTACGGCATGATGCAGGCCTTCGCCGAAGGCTTCGACATCCTCAAGACCAAAAACTCTGACAACCTGCCGGCCGACCAGCGCTTTGACCTGAACCTGGGCGACATCGCCGAAGTGTGGCGTCGCGGCAGCGTAGTGTCCTCCTGGCTGCTGGACCTGACCGCTGATGCACTGGCGACCGATCCGCAGCTCAATGCCTATTCGGGCTCGGTGGCCGACAGCGGGGAAGGCCGCTGGACCATTGAAGCGGCCATGGAGCAGGCGGTACCGGTTCCGGTGCTGTCCACGTCGCTGTTTGCCCGCTTCCGCTCCCGTCAACAAAGCACGTACGGCGACAAGATGCTGTCTGCCATGCGTTTCGGATTTGGTGGTCACAAGGAACCAAAATAATGGGTTTATCGCGCAGCAAGCAGAATGCTCCGGTCGCTCCGGCGACCACGCTGTTCCTTTTCGGCGCCCACGGTGATCTGGTCAAGCGGCTGCTGATGCCCGCGCTCTACAACCTGTTCCGCGACGGGCTGGTGGGCGAGGACCTGCACATCGTTGGCGTGGACCACAACACCGTCAGCGACGCCGACTTCGCCAAAAAGCTTGAGGATTTCATTCGTCAGGAGGCGGCCAGCAAGGTCGCCCAGGGCGGCGAAGACCCTCTGGACCCAGCGTTGTGGGGCAGCTTGTCCAAGCGCATCACGTACATCACCGGTGATTTTCTCGACGACTCCACGTATGCCGACATCAACGCGAAGATCCAGAGCACCGGCACCCGCAATGCGGTGTTCTACCTCGCGACTGCGCCGCGTTTCTTCAGTGAAGTGACGCAGCGCCTGGGCTCTTCCGGCCTGATGGTCGAGGACGACGAGAGCTTCCGGCGCGTGGTGATCGAGAAGCCGTTCGGCCATGATCTGCCCAGCGCCGTGGCCCTGAACAACTGCTTGCTCAAGGTCATGAGCGAGAAGCAGATCTACCGCATCGACCACTACCTGGGTAAGGAGACGGTGCAGAACATTTTGGTGAGCCGTTTCTCCAACGGTTTGTTCGAGTCGTTCTGGAACAACCATTACATTGACCACGTGCAGATCACCGCAGCTGAAACTGTCGGTGTCGAAACCCGTGGCAGTTTTTACGAGACCACCGGCGCGCTGCGGGATATGGTGCCCAATCACCTGTTCCAGTTGCTGGCCATGGTCGCCATGGAGCCGCCGGCTGCATTCGGTGCTGACGCCGTGCGTGGCGAGAAAGCCAAGGTGGTCGGCGCAATCCGCCCCTGGTCCGAAATGGAGGCCCTGGCCAATTCGGTGCGCGGTCAGTACTCGGAAAGCAGCATTGAGGGCAAGGCCGTGACTGGTTACCGCGAGGAAGACCGCGTTGCCCCCGACAGCAACACCGAAACCTACGTCGCGCTGAAAGTGATGATTGATAACTGGCGCTGGATGGGCGTGCCTTTTTATCTGCGCACCGGCAAGCGCATGAGCGTGCGAGATACCGAGATCGCCATCTGCTTCAAGCCCGCGCCGTATGCGCAGTTCCGTGACACCGATGTCGACAGCGTTGCGCCGAACTTTTTGAAGATTCAGATCCAGCCCGACGAAGGCATGTGGTTCGACCTGCAGGCGAAAAAGCCGGGGCCGACCCTGGACATGCAGACCATCGAGCTGGGCTTTGCCTACAAGGACTTCTTCGAGATGCAGCCGTCCACCGGCTACGAGACCCTGATCTATGACTGCCTGACCGGCGATCAGACGCTGTTCCAGCGCGCAGACAACATCGAGAACGGCTGGCGCGCGGTGCAGCCTTTCATCGACGCCTGGGCCAAGGATCCACAGGTGGAGCTTTACCACGCCGGGGAGGATGGTCCAGCGGCCGCGGATGAATTACTGGCCCGCGATGGCCGCACCTGGCAGCGTCTGGGATGAGTGATGCTTCGCTACCCCTCATCCGATTCATGCTGTCAGACATCGACGGCACGCTGCTGCACCCCGATCACAGCCTGAGCCAGGCCAACATTGACGCTGTGCGTAAATTGCAGGAGGCCGGGATTCATTTCTCGGTCGCCAGCAGCCGTCCGCCGCGCGCCATGCGTCAGCAGATCGAAGCCTTGGGCATCAAGCTGCCGACGGTGGCCTTCAACGGCGCCAACATCATCAACCCTGACGGCAGCCTGTTGAAAGCTCACCGCATTGATGCCGCAGCCGCGCGCACCAGCCTTGAGCTATTCGCCGGCGAGGCGGTGGCCGTCTGGGTTTTTGCCGATGATCAGTGGCTGCTGCTCAATCCCGAAGGCGATTATGTCGATCACGAGCGCAACACGCTGGGCTACGATTTCGTTCAGGTCGACAGCTTCGACGAGTACCTGGACCGCATCGACAAAATCGTCGCGGCGAGCAAGGACTTCGAGCTGCTCAAGCGCCTTGAGGTCAAGCTCAATCCACTGATCGCTGTGTCTGCGCTGGCGGCGCGCTCGCAATCCTATTACCTGGACGTCACTGCGCTGGACGCCAACAAGGGCACCGCACTGGCGACGCTGGCTGAAACCCTGGGCGTGCCGTTGGCCCACACTGCTGCGATTGGCGATGCGGGCAACGACGTGGCGATGTTCCTGCGTGCCGGGCTGTCGATTGCAATGGGCCAGGCCGAGGTAGGCGTCAAAACCCACGCCAATTACGTGACCGACAGTAACGCGGAAGACGGTCTGGCCAAGGCCATCGAGCGCTACATTCTGCCTCGTTGAACGATGCGGGGTGTGCGTAGCGTTGGCGGGACTGCTGCAACGCAGCAGGCGCTATCCACCTAGAGGAATAACCGCTCGATGGCTGCATTGATCGAAGATTACGCGCTGCTCGGCAACTGCCGTACCGCAGCGCTGGTGGCCCGCGACGGGTCACTGGACTGGCTGTGCTTCCCGCGCTTCGACGCGCCCGCCTGTTTCGCCGCGCTGCTGGGCGACAGCAACAACGGGCGCTGGAAGCTGGCACCGGCCGACGCCAACGCGCAGTCACGCCGCAGTTATCGCGACGGTACGTTGATTCTGGAAACCCTGTTCACCACTGAAACAGGGCAGGCGCTGCTCATCGATTTCATGCCCATGGACATCGATAGCAGCGTGGTCCGTCTGGTTGTCGGTGTGCAAGGGCGAGTCGACTTTGCAATGGATCTGGCGATCCGTTTCGACTACGGCAGCAGTGTCCCGTGGGTCGAAAAGCGCAACTTGCACACGATGACTGCCGTGGCTGGACCCGACATGCTGGTGCTGCGCACGCCTGCGGATCTGCACCCGATGGATCACCACACCGAAAGCCTCTTTACCGTCCAGGCGGGGCAACGACTCGGCTTTGCCCTGTCTTGGCAGGTTTCTCACGAGCCGGTGCGTGCAGGGTTCAACATCGAGTCCGCGCTGCAGCAAACCGAGTCGTTCTGGCGGGATTTTTCCGGGCGTTGCCCGGACGTCGGGCCATGGACTGATCAGGTCAAGCGCTCGTTGATCACGCTCAAAGCGATGACCTACGCGCCAACCGGCGGCATCGTCGCAGCGGTCACGACGTCGCTGCCCGAGCAGTTGGGTGGCGAGCGCAACTGGGACTACCGGTTCTGTTGGCTGCGTGACGCGACCATGACGCTGCTGGCGTTCATGAACCTCGGCTATTTTGAGGAAGCCACTGCCTGGCGCAACTGGCTGCTGCGTTCGGTCGCGGGCAATCCGGAGCAGGTGCAGATCATGTACGGCCTGGCCGGGGAGCGACGTTTGCTCGAGTACGAACTGACGTGGCTGGCAGGGTACGAAGGGTCGCGTCCGGTACGGGTGGGCAATGCTGCGGCAAGTCAGGTCCAGCTGGACGTTTACGGCGAAGTCGCCGACGCGATGACTCAGGCGCTGAAAAGCGGCCTGCCAGTGCTACCGCGCAGCACGGAAATCCAGAAAGTGATCATGCCGTTTCTGGAAAAAGTCTGGCACCAGCCAGACGCCGGTATCTGGGAGATTCGCTCGGAGCCTCGGCACTTCACCCACTCCAAAGTCATGGCCTGGGTGGCCTTCGACCGTACCGCAGGAGTGCTCGCGCTCAGTGAAAACCCGGAAGATCGCGAGCGCGGGGAGCATTATCGTGCCGTTGCCGAGCAGATCCATGCCGATGTGTGCGCCAACGGTTTCAACCCAGCGCTGGGCAGCTTCGTGCAAACCTACGGTGGCACCGAAATGGATGCCAGCCTGTTGCAGATCGCCCTGACCGGTTTCCTGCCGGTCGACGATCCTCGTGTCACGGGCACGGTCAGGCGTATTGAATCAGCATTGATGAAGGACGGCCTGTTACTGCGCTACGACAGCGAACGCAGCACAGATGGCGTAGCTGGCAGTGAAGGGACGTTCCTGGTGTGTTCATTCTGGCTTGCAGACGTCTACGTGCTGCAAGGCCGGGACGAAGAAGCGCGCATTTTGTTCGAGCGGCTGTGTTGGTTGTGCAACGACGTCGGCCTGCTCGCTGAACAGTACGACCCCCAGCAGGGCCGCATGCTCGGCAATTTCCCCCAGGCCTTCAGTCACATTGGCATCATCAACACCGCCTTGAATCTGCACCGCGCCGTATGCCCGGTAAAAAGCCGCGCCGCTGCGGGGCTCTAGCGAGTCGAGCGTTAGCGTCCGTTGGTGTTGGGGCGAGACCAGACCTGGTCACGCCCCGTCAGCAAAGGCGCCCATGCCGGCCTCTTCCCGGCTGAAGCCGGTCCCATAAAAACTCCGCGTGCAGTCAGCAAAACCGGAATCGCCGAGAAGGGACGCGGAGCGTCCCGGGATGCATACCCACGCAGAGCGTGGGCACGATCGTGTAAGGGATGCGCCCACACGCTCGGCACGGGCGCTATCACGCACCCCACACACCCTGTGGGACCGGCTTCAGCCGGGAAGCCTTTGATCTGCTCTTGATCTGCTTTTGATCTGCTCTTGATCTGCTCTTGATTTCCAGCACAGAAAGCCCAAACACCGCCAAACGCGACCTGGGTGCAGGCTGAACGCAGGTCTTGCGCAGTGGGCCGAGCGGCATGGATGCCGCGAGAGCCGCCCCCCGCCATGGATGGCGGATGGCGGCGGGGCCACGGAGCGGGACCGGAGGGAAGGAACCCGACGAAGGAGGGCCAAACCAGGAGCAGGCACTTTTGGTTACTTTTAGTGCTTTTTAAAAGTAACTCGCCGAAGGCGAAACAGTCTGCCCCCAGGCAGACGCTTGCGATCTTGATCCTGATCTTGACCCCGACCCCGACCCCAACCCCAACCCCGCTGGAGACCCCAATCACCGCGCCTTGCGAAAAGTAAAATTGATCCGCTGTTCACCCAACAAAGAATGCTCCCCCTGCCGGACCGGCATCACCCCGTGAAAGCGCAAGCGGTCAACCCCGCCCCACACCACCACGTCGCCATGCAGCAACGGCACGCGCTGACTGGAATCGCTGCGCTGGTGCCCCCCGAACAGAAACATCGCCGGCAGCCCCAGTGAAACCGACACCACCGGCCACTCATAACCGTGCTCGTCCTTGTCCTGATGCAGGCTCATCTTCGCGCCAGGGATATACCGGTTGATCAGGCACGCATCCGGAATGAACCCCACAAACCCTGCTTCACGGGCGGCGGCCAGCGCAAGCTCCATAAACACCTCGGGCATCGCCGGCCAGGCCTCGCCAGTCTGAGGATTGATCCGCGTGTACTGATAGCCGCTGCGATCCGTGGTCCAGCCGAACTCACCGCAACTGCTGAGTGCCACCGACATCGTATGCCCGCCCGGTGTCACCATGTGGCGAAAGGGCGCCTGAATCAGCACCGACTCAAGCGCCGGCAACAGCCGGTCAACCAGCGGCAGGGCGAAGCCGCGAAGCACAAACGACGCCGGGCCAATCTGCTCAACAGCCGGTGGCTGCGGCGGCTCATCGGCGAACAGATCAAACGTCGCCGGGCTCGTGCCTTTGCGCTGTATCGCCATGGGCTCCTCCGCGTCGTGATGCACTAGAGCGCTTTGCTGACCTTTACGTCGCTGATGACATCGTCATCGCTGCCGTGCATCTTCTGCAAGGCAGCCAGCGCTTCCTCGGCCGAAGGCGATTGCAACAGGGCGAATTCAAAGCGACGTTCGCCATTGAGCTTGTAGCTGATTGCGTATTTGATGACGGGGGCAGGGGTGGTCACAATTGGCTCCTTGATAACGCTGACCGGATGCTCGCGAAAAATACAAAGCTTTCACGCCAGCCGGTGTTCAATGATGGGGAGTGGCGGGTCAGCTCAGGCGCGAAGACGAACGGCGGACGATCTTGATCGAATGGGTGAAGGCGGTTTTGCGGCCACCGTGGCTGTCCAGCTTGCGTCCGGCCGTGTCGATGGTGATGTTCCAGAAGCCGGTGCTGGGCACCGCGATCTTCGCCGGGAAGCGGTCGAAGGCGCCGCCGTGGTAAGTGTGGCGGCCGCCGTTTTTGAAGCTGCGGAAGTTGGCATCACTCATCAGGCGGATGTTGCAGAGCTGGGAGCACTCGATGACGACCATGTCGTCTTCGTTGAGGTGCTCGCGCTGGTGGACGAATTTCATGGGTGTCTCCGGAGACAGGCATTCGCGAAAACCCGAAACGATAGCACGGCGAGCCTGAGCATTGATCATCCGCGCGGGTTTTTATTGTCCTGCGGTCAGCGCGGCAGTCACGCTAAAAATCGGGCGCGCGGGATTTAATCAAGGTCAGGCTTGTCGTAAGCACCTTTACTGGAGGGATTGTATGAAATTGGCGGTTGTTATTCTGGCGCTGGCGATGACCGGTTGCGCCACAGTCACAGACATCGAACACACCCCGGCGACGATGAGCGTGATGTCCGGCAAGTCGCCAAAGGATTATGCCGCGTGCTTTGTCGGACGCATCTCCGACAGCCGCAAGCCGCCACAGATCGAGCCGCACCATGAGGGGCTGCGCATCATCGTTCCGCAAAAACTGCTGAGCACCGACCCGGCCGCCATCGTCGACATCGAAACCCGCTCCAGCGGCAGCTCGATCAAACTGTTCGAGCGCATGTCGAACAACCCGCTGCGGCCGAAGGATGTACAGCATGCCGTGACGGCGTGCATTTCGGGTGAGTGACGGGTGTCGCGTTACTTGCAGACGACCAGCACGGTGCGGTTCTTGTAGTTGCCCACGTCTACGCCCAGGGTCTTGTCGTCTTCCTTGGGTTGCGGGGTGCCGTTGGTGCTGACGATGTTGTAGCCGGTGCCCGCGCACGAGGCGTCGGCTTTTTCATAGCAGGCGGCCCACGACATCGCTTCGCCTGAACAGTCGATGCTCAGCGCTTCTTTGCCGTTTTTCAGATACGTGTTCTGCGCAGTCGCGCACCCGGTCAGGGCCAGTACAGCAATGACGGACAGGATTTTGATCATGGTGGAGAACTTCGCGATGAGGGGCGGTGTGGAAATTGCTCTGTTGAGACTGAGGCGCAGTGCCATCGTTCCGGCATCACCCGACATTTTTTTCACAAATCGCGCCCGGGAGCTGCGTCCGGCCTGCGCACCCGCCGACGGCCCCCTCCATTGCAGAGGCGGCCGCATCAGCAGTCAGTCTTTCTTGTCAGCCTTGCGGCGCGGGGCCGGGGTGTCTTCAAACACCGCCGCAACCTCTACAGCGCTGCCCTCGCTGGGAAACGGGCCTGCAACCGCTTCGTTATCATGACCGACCAGCCACCACTGGCCGTCCTGCAGTTTTTTTATCAGGTAACCGTTAACGTTTTTGACTTCAGCCATCGACTTATCTCGATCAGTAATTTCAGGCGGCCATGATAAAGCCAAATGCCGTCGGTGAATCGCACAATTTCACACGTGCCGCAGCGAATCGGACTACGCTTGCCAAGTCATTGGACGGCCGTTGCAAGGCGCTGGATGCCCTTGTACGCAGGACAGGATGGAATTCACATAATCAGTGGGTGAAGCGTGGCACGTTCGCGGCGAATAATGCTTTTCACGTGAAGATTGACCTTCTGCACGCTCCAGCAGCGCTATGTGCGGAACTATCTGCGTCAGTGTTCCTCTACCTAGGCAGCGAACGGCCAGTAGCGGGCATTGTAAGGTTATCGCCGCCTCATTAGACTGCGCCGCAACACCCCCAGCCTCATCAAGGATTTATATGATCAAGAAATGCTTGTTCCCTGCAGCCGGTTACGGCACTCGCTTTTTGCCAGCGACCAAGGCCATGCCAAAAGAGATGCTGGCGGTTGTCAACAAGCCACTGATCCAGTACGGCGTGGAAGAAGCACTTGCTGCGGGTCTGAATCAGATTTCCATCGTCACCGGCCGCGGCAAGCGCGCGCTGGAAGATCACTTTGATATCAGCTACGAGCTGGAGCACCAGATCAAAGGCACCGACAAGGAAAAATACCTGGTTGGTATCCGTCGCCTGATCGACGAGTGCAGCTTTTCCTACACTCGCCAGACCGAAATGAAAGGCCTGGGCCACGCGATCCTGAGCGGTCGTCCTCTGATCGGCAACGAAGCATTCGCCGTGGTGTTGGCGGATGACTTGTGCGTAAACCTGGACGGTGACGGCGTCCTCGCCCAGATGGTCAAACTGCACCAGCAGTACAAGTGCTCCATCGTTGCGATCCAGGAAGTCGATCCGAACGAAACCAACAAGTATGGCGTGATCGCTGGCGAAGAGATCAAGCCGGGCCTGTTCCGCGTCACCGACATGGTTGAAAAGCCAAAGCCGGAAGACGCCCCGTCGAATCTGGCGATCATCGGTCGCTACATCCTGACGCCGGACATTTTCGATAAAATCGAAAACACCGAGCCAGGCAAAGGCGGCGAGATCCAGATCACCGACGCCCTGATGAAGCAAGCCGCCGAAGGCAACGTGCTGGCCTACAAATTCCAGGGTAAACGTTTCGATTGCGGTGGCGCTGAAGGTTACGTGGAAGCGACCAATTTCTGCTTCGAGCACTTCTACAAGACCGGCAAATCGACGCAGTAATCATCTGTACCGGCAGCCGCCTTTCAGCTGTACTTTCACACAAAGCCACCTTCGGGTGGCTTTTTCGTTTATGCCTTGCAGCCCTTGCCGAGCGCGCTCAAGCGGTTATGCTTACGCTTCGCTCAGGAGAACCACATGCGCTACGATTTTGACCTTTTTGTAATTGGCGCGGGCTCGGCCGGCGTACGGGCGGCGCGTTTCTCCGCCGGTTTCGGTGCGCGCGTGGCCGTCGCCGAGAGCCGTTATCTGGGGGGCACCTGCGTCAACGTGGGTTGTGTACCGAAGAAGCTGATGGTCTACGGCGCGCATTTTTCCGAAGAATTCGAGCAAGCCAAAGGCTATGGCTGGAACAGCGGCGAGGCGCATTTCGACTGGCCCACCCTGATCGCCAACAAAGATCATGAAATTAACCGTCTCAATGGCGTCTACCGCAACCTGCTGGCGAACAGCGGCGTCACGCTGATGGAAGGCCACGCTCGCTTGCGCGGTCCTCATGAAGTCGAGATCAACGGTCAGGTGCATACCGCCGAGCACATCATGATTGCCACCGGCGGCTGGCCGCAGATCCCTGAAATCCCGGGTCGCGAGCACGCCATCACCTCCAATGAAGTGTTCTTCCTCGAACAGATGCCCAAGCGCGTCGTCGTGGTCGGTGGCGGTTACATCGCGGTGGAGTTCGCTTCGATCTTCAACGGCCTGGGTGCGGAGGTGTCGCTGATGTACCGCGGCGAGCTGTTCCTGCGCGGTTTTGACGAGAGCGTACGCACTCATCTGCACGAAGAACTCGCCAAGCGCGAGATGGACATTCGCTTCAAGACTGAAATCAGTTCCATCGAGAAGCTGGCCGACGGCACCTTGCAGCTCAGCCTGAACGACGGCACCACGTTCAACACAGACTGTGTGTTCTACGCCACCGGGCGACGCCCGATGCTCGATAATCTGGGCATGGAGACGGTCAACGTCGAACTGGATGACAAAGGTTTCATCAAGGTCAACGAGGACTATCAGACCACCGAGCCGTCCATCATTGCCGTCGGCGACATCATTGGTCGCGTGCAGCTCACGCCCGTGGCGCTCGCCGAGGGCATGGCGGTTGCGCGGCGGCTGTTCAAGCCTGAACAGTTTCGCCCGGTGGATTACCGCCACATCCCAACCGCTGTCTTCAGCCTGCCCAACATCGGCACCGTGGGGCTTACCGAAAGCGAAGCGAAGAAAGACGGGCATGATGTGCAGGTGTTCGAGAGCCGTTTCCGGCCCATGAAGTTGTCGCTGACCCACAATCAGGAACGCACCCTGATGAAGCTGGTGGTCGATGCCAAGACCGATCGCGTGCTGGGTTGCCACATGGTCGGGCCGGACGCGGGGGAGATCATTCAGAGCCTGGCCATTGCCTTGAAAGCCGGCGCTACCAAACAGATTTTTGATGACACCATCGGCGTGCATCCAACAGCGGCGGAGGAATTTGTCACCATGCGCACGCCAACGCGCTAGGCTCAGGCTGCGCAATCGCACCAATCGCTACACATGAAGGGCCGGTGTCCATGGAGGGAGCCGGGCGGCAACAGATTTCAGGGACGGACCCATTCTTTGACCAGCACGAGTTTTTTGGCAGCCATGCCTTTGAATCCAGCAGGACCCGACGACCAGGCGTTTTCCAGAACCGAAACGCTTGAAGAAAGTGAGCGGCAATTTCGCACGCTGGCCGACAACATGAGTCAGCTCGCCTGGATTGCCGAACCCGCCGGGCGAATCTATTGGTACAACGAACGCTGGTACAGCTACACCGGCACCTCCCATGAGGCGATGATGGCCCTGGGCTGGCGGTCCTTGCATCACCCCGACCATCGCCAGCGGGTCGAGTCGCGGCTGCAGCGTTGCTTCGCCACCGGTTCGCTGTGGGAGGACACCTTCCCGTTGCGTGGCAAAGACGGGCAGTACCGCTGGTTCCTGTCCCGCGCGCTGCCGATTCGCGATGAGCGCGGCAACATCACCTATTGGCTCAGCACCAGCACTGATATTACCGCGCAGGTCAGCGCCGAAGACGCACTGCGTGAGCTCAACGAGAGCCTTGAACAGCGTGTGGCGGAGCGCACGCGAGAGCTTGCTCAGAGCAACGAGCGGCTGCAGATCGAGATCAGCGAGCGCGCTCAGGCCGAGGAAGCGTTGCGCCACGCGCAGAAGATGGACGCCATTGGCCAGTTGACCGGTGGCATCGCCCACGACTTCAACAACATGCTGACTGGCGTGCTCGGCGCGCTGGACCTGATTCAGCGGCGGGTCGCGGCGGGGCGTGTCTCTGAAATCGACCGCTACATCGAGGCCGCCATGAGTTCGGCCAATCGGGCCGCTTCGCTCACCCATCGCCTGCTTGCGTTCGCCCGCCGTCAGTCGCTCAACCAGCGCCCGGTGGACGTCAACCAGATGGTGATGTCGATGGAGGAATTGTTACGCCGCACCATCGGCGAAAGCATCGAGCTGGAGGTTGATCTGCACACGACTTCCTGCCTGACCAACACCGATGAGCACCAGCTGGAAAACGCTTTGCTCAACCTGGTCATCAACGCCCGTGACGCCATGCCCGATGGCGGCCGGTTGCTGATCCAGACCGAGCTGACCCATAACGCACTGCTTCAGGATGCGCTGGCGCCCGGTGATTATGTGCGCCTGCGTGTGCAGGACACCGGGCAGGGCATGTCCAGTGAAGTCATCGCGCGGGCGTTTGATCCATTCTTCACGACCAAACCAATCGGGCAGGGCACCGGCCTGGGGTTGTCCATGGTGTACGGGTTTATCAACCAGACAGGAGGAAGGGTCAGCATTACCAGTGAGGAGGGCCGGGGGACACGCATCGACTTGCTGTTGCCCGTTCATCATGATGCCGCCGAGTCGCCCGTGCCGGTAGACCGCAGAATCGAACCGCCCCGTGCCAGCCAGGGTGAACGGGTGCTGGTGGTGGAAGACGAGCCTGACGTGCGGATGCTGGTGGTGGATGTCCTCAAGGAGCTGGGGTATCGGGTTGAAGTGGCCTGCGACAGCCATGAGGCCCTGCCGGTGTTGCAGGGCGCCGAGCCCGTAGACTTGCTCGTGACGGACGTCGGCCTGCCGGGCTTGAACGGCCGCCAGCTTGCCGAGGTTGCGCGACAGCACCGCCCGCAGCTCAAGGTGCTGTTCATGACCGGCTATGCGCGTGAAGCCGAGGTGCGCGGCGACTTTCTGGACCCCGGTATGGATTTACTGACGAAGCCCTTCAGCATCGACGAGCTCGCCCAGCGGGTGCGTCAACTCATTGAATCCATTTGAAAGATTGCGGCACTATTGTCCCCGGACCAGAATGGCCGCCTTCGCGCGGTCTTCCATTCATAAAGCGCTTTTATAGTGAAAACCAATCGTTGGCATGAGCTTTGGCAATGAGCCCTTGTCGATGATTGTGGGTAGTATCCTCCCCATCGAATTTGTAGCACCTCATTTCACAACCCTAAGGAGATTCACCGATGCCTATCATCAACAGCCAAGTAAAACCGTTCAAGGCTACTGCTTACAAGAACGGCAACTTCGTAGAAGTGTCGGACGCCGACCTGAAAGGCAAATGGTCTGTGGTGTTCTTCTACCCGGCTGACTTCACCTTCGTTTGCCCAACCGAGCTGGAAGACCTGGCCGACAACTACGCTGCATTCCAGCAGCTGGGCGTCGAAATCTACAGCGTCTCCACCGACACCCACTTTGCTCACGCTGCCTGGCACAACACCTCGCCAGCCATCGGCAAAATCCAGTACACCATGATCGGCGACCCAACGCTGACCATCTCCCGCAACTTCGACGTGCTGATCGAAGAAGCTGGCCTGGCTGACCGCGGTACTTTCGTGATCAACCCGGAAGGCGAGATCAAAATCGTCGAACTGAACGACGGTGGTGTTGGCCGTGACGCTACCGAGCTGCTGCGCAAAATCAAGGCTGCTCAATACGTCGCTGCCCACCCGGGCGAAGTTTGCCCAGCCAAGTGGAAAGAAGGCGAGGCTACCCTGGCTCCGTCCCTGGACCTGGTTGGCAAGATCTAAGTCGTCATGACCGGATCGGGGGCGATGAGCCCATAAGCACTAAACCGCATCGCCCCCAAAAAACGCCCGGGCGGTCATCGTCTGGGCGTTGTTATTTCCAGAACCTGCAAGTGTTAGATAAAGGAAGCCGAATCATGTTGGACGCCAATCTTAAAGCTCAGTTGAAATCTTACCTGGAGCGGATCACTCGCCCGATCGAGATCGTTGCGTCCCTCGATGACGGCGCGAAATCCCAGGAAATGCTGGCATTGCTCAACGATATCGTCAGCAGCTCCGACAAAATCACCCTCGACACCAATGGCAGCGATACACGCACGCCGTCCTTCGCCCTGAACAGCCCGGGTCAGGACATCAAGCTGCGTTTTGCCGGCTTGCCAATGGGTCACGAATTCACCTCGCTGGTGCTGGCACTGCTGCAAGTCGGCGGCTACCCGTCCAAGGCCACCGAGGACACGATTGAACAAGCCCGCAGCCTGACCGGCGAGTTCAAGTTTGAAACGTACTTCTCGCTGACCTGCCAGAACTGCCCGGACGTGGTCCAGGCTCTGAACCTGCTGGCCGTGCTTAACCCGAACGTGCAGCACGTCGCGATTGAAGGCAGCCTGTTTCAGCAGGAAGTCACCGACCGCCAGATCATGTCGGTGCCCAGCATCTACCTTAATGGCGAGCTGTTCGGCCAGGGCCGCATGAACCTGGAAGAGATCCTGGCAAAGATCGACACCAGCGCCGGTGACCGTCAGGCCGAGAAGCTGAACGCCAAAGAAGCTTTTGAAGTGCTGGTGGTCGGTGGTGGCCCTGCCGGTTCCGCTGCGGCCATTTATGCAGCGCGGAAAGGTATCCGCACCGCCGTGGCGGCCGAGCGTTTCGGTGGTCAGGTGCTGGACACCATGGCGATCGAAAACTTCATCTCCGTGCAGCACACCGAAGGCCCGAAACTGGCCGTCGCCCTTGAAGAACACGTCAAGGAATACGAAGTTGACATCATCAACCTGCAGCGCGGCGAGCAGTTGATTCCTGGCCAGAACGGCGAACCGCATCAGGTGAAGTTTGCCAGCGGTGGCGTGCTCAAAGGCAAGACGGTCATTCTGGCCACCGGCGCACGCTGGCGTGAAATGAACGTCCCGGGCGAACAGCAGTATCGCAACAAGGGCGTGGCTTATTGCCCGCACTGCGACGGTCCGCTGTTCAAAGGCAAGCGTGTCGCGGTTATCGGCGGTGGTAACTCCGGCGTGGAAGCGGCCATCGACCTGGCCGGTATTGTTTCCCACGTAACGCTGCTGGAGTTCGACGCCAATCTGCGCGCCGACGCGGTGCTGCAGCGCAAGCTGCACAGCCTGCCCAACGTCACGGTGCTCACCAGCGCCATGACCAGCGAAGTCACCGGCGACGGTCAGAAGGTTAACGGCCTGCGCTACAAGAACCGCCTCACCGGTGAGGAAATCACCGTTGAGCTGGAAGGGATCTTCGTGCAGATCGGCCTGTTGCCGAACACTGAATGGCTCAAGGGCACCATCGAGCTGTCGCCACGCGGCGAGATCATCATCGATCAGCGCGGCGAGACGTCCATCCCCGGCATCTTCGCGGCGGGCGACGTGACCACCGTGCCGTTCAAGCAGATCGTGATCGCGGTCGGCGAGGGCGCCAAAGCTTCGCTTAGCGCGTTCGATCACCTGATCCGCAGCAGCGCCCCGGCTTGATGGTTTAACGAGTGGGACCGGCTTCAACCGGGAAGGGGTCGGTAGCCCCATCATCGGACCGATGCCGGGAAACAAAAAAACCTCATGAGCAATCATGAGGTTTTTTTTGATCCGTATTTGGCTTCGGCATGAGAACCGGCGTTGCCCTGCTCAAACGCCGTGATACTCTCGCGGCCGTTTTGATAACTGCTCTGGAAACGCCGTGAAATTTATCCATCAACGCGAACACCTCAACGAAGGCGACATCGTGGTGATCGAGTCCTCGAATCCCTGCAATATCCGCCTGATGAGCGATGCCAACTTCCGCAGTTTCAAGAACGGTGGACGGCATACCTACCATGGCGGCGCGTTCGACCGCTTTCCTGCCAAGATCGTCGTGCCCAGCACCGGCTTCTGGAACATCACGCTGGACACGGTGACGCAACGGGCGATCAGCGTGACGCGCAAGCCCAACCTGAAACACTCCATCAAGATCGTCCGCCGTTCGGGCTCGACGCTTCAGCACTGAAGTGCCGGAACGGGGGATGGTCAGGGCGGCAGAGTCGGGCCCGCCATTGCAGCGGGCCCGGGGCAAGCGGTCAGAGCTTCGGCAGTTGACCGATACGGCCCATCATCTCCGTGACGATTTGCAGGTCCAGCAAGAACTGCTCGGTGGTCTTGAACTCGGCGTCCGTGTGCCCGGTGTATTTCACGTCTGGTTTGGCCAGACCGAATTGCACACCATTTGGCAGCTCATGGACCGACGTGGCGCCGGCTGATGTGCCGAATTTGTGTTCCATGCCCAGATTTTCGGTGGCCACGGCCAGCAACGCCTTGACCCACTCGCCTTCCGGGTTGCGGTACATCGGCTCGGCAATGGAATACGTGAACGTAGGGGCAATGTGGCTTTGCTGGCTCCACGCGGTGAGCTTCTGCTCAATCTGCGCTTTCAGGGCTTCGGGCGACTTGCCCCGCGGCACGCGCAGGTTGACCGCAAGCTTAAAGGCTTTGTCGTCCATGGCCACATAGGTCAGCGAAGCCGTCAGCGGACCCATGAATTCGTCGCTGAAGCCGACGCCCAGTTTGCTCCCCAGGTAATCCAGCCCCCAGTTTTCAGCGGCGTAGCGAGCGGCGTCGGTAATGGCGTTGCGCTTGAGCGCAACCTTGCCGTCCAGGCCGTTGATGAAATCGAGCATCCGCGCCACCGGGTTGACCCCCGACTCAGGCTCCGAGGAGTGCGCCGAAACACCCGTGACCGTCAGCTTCACGGCCTTGCCCGCCACTTCAGCAGCCACTTGAAAATTTGCGCCGTTGCGTTGCGCGTACTCAGCTCCGGCTTTCTGCAGCTCGGCCGCCAGTTCGGCAGGGCGGTCGGTCACCAGCGTGGCGACCGACTTCGACGGAATCTGGTTGGTGGCCATGCCGCCGGTCATTGAGGTGATTTCCGCGCCGGTGCCCTCGGCGGTTCGGCGCGGGAAGCTGGCCATGACCGTTCCGTAACCCTTCTCGGCGATCACTACCGGGTAGCTGCCGTCGAGCGCCAGGTTGTAGGCCGGCGTTGGGTTGCGTTCGAAGTAGTAGGGGATGGCGTCGCCGGAGGTTTCTTCGGTGGTGTCGATCAGCAGCTTGAAATGGCGCGCCAGTGGCAGCTTCTCTTCCTTGATGACTTTCATGGCGTACAGCGCCACAACGATGCCGTTCTTGTCATCCTCGGTACCGCGGCCGTACATGCGGTCACCGATCAGAGTGACTTTGAACGGATCAAGCTTGGTGCCATCGGCCAGCACCCAGTTGTCCGGGGTGACCGGGACGACGTCGGCGTGGGCATGGATGCCGACCACTTCCGGGCCTGAGCCTTCAAGGGATATCTCGTAAACGCGGTTGTCGATGTTGCGAAAGCTGAGGTTGAACGACTGCGCGAGGGTTTTGATCTTCTCCGCCATCTTGATGAACGCAGGGTTGTCGTGCTGCGCTACGCCCTCGGTTTGCACCGTCGGAATCGCGACCAGCTCGCGCAAGGTGTCAGTAGCGGCGCTGCCATATTTGATCCGCGCGTACAGGCCCAGCAGGCGGTGGATATCGTTCTGCTCGTCAGCTGATAGCTTTTTATCGGCGAGGAAGGCGCTGATGGCGGGTTCAACGCCAGCCGCTTTGATGACGTCGGTGTTGCTGACAGTCTTGAGAAACTGACGGAAATCGGTGACCGATTTTTCCTGGAAGCTGCCGATCAGCGCGCTGCTCTGTTGCGCGCTGAGATTGGCGTTGGCTGCAGGCGCAAACGCTGAAACGCTGGCGAGCATCAGGGTAGTGGCGGCGAGATGCTTGAGTGAAAAATCCATACGTGGGGCATTCCTTGGCAATCGTGGTGAGGGAAATGTCTGATCGTTCGATCAGAAAACACCGCACGCTACCATCGCCGGGGAGGCAGGGGGAGCCCTTGGCGGGTTATCTGTCGCCTTGCAAGGCGAAAGCGGCGCAGATACGAAAAACCTTCGGATGTCGGTCGATCCGACGTGCTCGATACGGCGACGCAGAGCGGCATGAATCTGCCGCACGCGGCAACCTTGCGTCGTTCCTTCGGCCCGGCTCCGGCCAAGATATGAGGTCACAACACCGAGCTCACCCTGCCGGGCGGAGGTTACCGGCGGTCATCCCGCACGTGGCATCGTTTTTGCTGATCTACCGGGACATCGGACAACTTGAATAAGGAGGGGATGATGATCATCGGCAACAGTGCCATTCAGCACATGGTCTCGAAGGCCGTAACCCGGACGCACTTCGACCCGGCGGCCACGGACGCGTACACCAGCGCCATCGCCGGCGCCACCACACCTGTGGCGGCCATTGCGAGTAACGCGGACGGCGTCGACCAGGGCGGTGACAACAGCAAGCAGGGCTATAACGAGTCGTTCGCCAAAATGATGGTGAGCCTGAAAGCTGCGGCGGCCAACACGGCGGCGTCGCTGGCAGATGACGACAGGGCGGCGGCCGCGGCGAAGTTCGTTTCCAGCTCGGACAAGCAAGTCGCTGCATCGGACAGCGTCAGCAAAACCGTCTCCGACACGCTGGCGGTGGGCGATGGGGCTGGGGGCACTGATAGCGTTGGCTCGGCCAAGGACCAGTTCCTGTCCTACATGAACCAGACCGATGCCGAGAAGGTGCGTCAGCAACTCACCGGCGTCAGCAAAGACGAATACGACGCCATGACACCGCAGGAACAGGCGGCGGTCGACAAGCAAGTGACCGAGCTGCAGAAACAAAAGATGGATCAGCAAGTGGCCGAGCAGGACGTGAAGACCAAAATCGCGATGGCCAAGGCTGAAATGGTCTGATTGGTCATTCACCCATCATGTTTGTTTACACGGCAATAGAAGAACGCTTGGCCGCCACCGGGGTGTACCAGCAGCTCTGATGCAGCTGAGCCATTGCGTTTCGCGGGCAAGCGCGCTCCTACAGACCGGCGTCGCGCTCAAATATGAATCGTTCCCACGCTCCGCGTGGTAACGACAGTTGGCAAGCAGCGTCCTCCGGCCGCTAACAGTTTCCCGGCTAAAGCCGGTCCTACAGAGGCACCACAACCAACCTGTAGGACCTGCGAGTGCCAAAAGCTTCCCGGCTAAAGCCGGTCCCACAAAGACACCACAACCAGCCAGTAGGACCGGCTTCAGCCGGGAACCCTGATCTGCTTGAGCTCTGCTTGAGATCTGCTTCTGATCCGCTTGTGATCTTCTGCACAAAAGGATCAAACACCGCCAATCGCGACTTGGGTGCAGGCTGAACGCAGGTTTTGCGCAGTGGGCCGAGCCGCATGGATGCGGCGAGAGCGCCGTCAGGACAGGGATGTCCGTTCGGCGCGGGCCCACGGAGCAAGACCGGAGTGAAGGAACCCCGACGAAGGAGGGGCCCAACCAGGAGCACAAGCCCTTGGTTACTTGGGGCTTTATCAAGTAACTCGCCGAAGGCGAAACCCGAGGCCGTTAGGCCGACGCCTTTGACCTTGATCTAGATCCCGCCACTAACGATCTCGATCCCGCCACTAACGAAAAACCTTCAGCTAAACCACCTCAGCCCGATAGGGCAAATCCGGCCCCTCCCGCGTACACGTGACCGCCGCTGCCGCCACCGCAAACTCCAGCATCTTCGTCAGCGTCTCGCGATCAACCCCGGCCAAATGCCCCGGCGCATCCAGACCCCGCTCCGTCAGAAACGTAATCAACGCCGCCTGAAACGTATCACCGGCGCCTACCGTATCCACCGTCTCGACCTTGCGCGCCGCCGCCGACCAACTCCCCAGCTCCCGGGTAAAAATCGTCGCGCCCTGGCGACCGCGGGTCATGATCACCCACTGGCAATTGTCCTTCAGCCAACCCTTTGCAACCGTTTCCGCGTCCTTCTCCGGATACAGCAACTCCAGATCCTCGTCACTGACCTTGATGATGTGCGCATGCTCGGCGAACTTCGCCACCTGACTGCGCCACAGATCGATGCTCGGCGCAGGATTAAGGCGAACGTTAGGGTCGAAAGTGATCAGGCGCTTGCTGCTCTCCCGGCGCACCAGCGCGAGCAGGGTATCGGCGACCGGTTGCACCACCAGCGAAAACGATCCCACATGCAGCCCGCGTACGCTGTCGTCCAGCGTCGTCAAGTGCTCGGCGGTCAGCATCCGGTCGGCGCAGCCCTCGCCGCGAAAGCTGTACTGCGGCGAGCCGTCCGCGCCCACCGCGACCATCGACAGGGTCGTCGGTGCGTCAACGTGGACGAGAAAATCATCGCGCACACCTTCGTGCGCCAGCACGTTCGCCAGTCGCTTGCCCAGATAGTCACTGGAAATCCCGGAGAAAAAGCCGGCATCAATCCCCAGTCTGCGCAGCCCGACTGCTACGTTGAACGGCGAGCCGCCCGCGATGGCCTGATAACCCACCTTATTGCCTTGTCCGCTGTCCGGCTGACAGAAAAAGTCGAACAGTGCTTCGCCACAGACCAGATACATAGTTGCTCCATAAAGGCCGACGGGGCTTGTCCGTCACAGGCCCTGCAATTGATTGCGATAGTGCTGATAAACCGCGTGGTACGCCGCTACGTTTTCAGGCAACGGCCGGGTTTCACTGGCCGGATCGAGGCTTACGCAGCGCGCGCAGAGTGCCTGCAGCGATTGGGCATCGCCGCTGGCGTGGGAATGACACCACGCCGCCTGAATCGCCGCACCCAGCGCGGCCGCTTCGGCACCGGTGGTGCAGATCACCGGGGTGTCCATGATGTCGGCCACGATCTGCCGCCAGACAGCACTTTTGGCGCCACCACCGATGAGGCGAATGTTATCGCTTTTGATGCCGCTGTCACGCAGCAGATCAAGGCCGTAACGCAGACCGAAGGTGGTGCCTTCGACCACCGCGCGGCACAGGTTGGCCTGGTTAAGATTGGTGCTGTCCAGGCCTAGAATGCTGCCCGTGGCGTGGGGCAGGGCGGGCACGCGCTCGCCGTTGAGGAACGGCAGCATGAGCACACCCTGAGCGCCGATCGGGGAGGACGCAACGGCCGCATTGAACGCGCCGATGTCCAGCGCAAACAATTCGCGAATCGCGCTGGTGGCGTTGGTCAGGTTCATGGTGCAGATCAACGGCAGCCAGCCGCCCGAAGACGAGCAGAAGGTCGCCACCGAGGGCTGGCTGTTGACATTGCCTTCCTCGGCGAAGGCGTAGACCGTGCCCGACGAGCCCAGGCTCATGGTGATCGAGCCCGGCGCGATATTGCCGGTGCCGATCGCGCCCATCATGTTGTCGCCACCGCCACTTGAAACGATGGCATCCGGGTTCAGGCCCAGCCGCTCGGCGATGGCAGGCAGGATTTTGCCGACCGGCTGATGCGCCTCGATCAGCTCCGGCAAAGCCTTGACCAATCGCCCGCTGGGGTCAATGTGCTGAAGAATCTCCAGGTCCCACTCGCGGGTGCGGACGTTGAAGTAACCGGTGCCCGACGCGTCGCCGAATTCGCTGCAGCTGCGCCCGGTCAGCCAGTAGTTGAGGTAATCGTGGGGCAGCAGAATCCGGTCGATGCGGGCGAACAGCTCGGGAAACCGTTCCTTGCTCCAGAGCAATTTGGAGACCGTGTAGCCCGGCGCGATGGCGATACCGAGGCGCTCCAGCGACCCCGCTTCACCGCCCAGATAGGCCAGCAGCTGATCGTTTTCCGGGGTCGATTCGGTGTCGCACCACAGCTTGGCCGGGCGCAGCACCTGGCCTGATTCGTCGAGCATGACCAGGCCATGTTGCTGCCCGGACACGCCGATGGCCTGGATGTCCTTCCCGGAAACCCCGGCCTGCTGCAATGCCGCTGCCGTCGCCTGCTCGAACGCATCGAGCCATTCCTGCACGTCCTGCTCACGGCGCCCGTTGGCGCCGCTGATCATGTGGTGGGCGCCCGAGCCTTCGCCCAGCACCTTGCCGCTGACCGCGTCCAGAACAATCGCCTTGGTGCCTTGAGTGCCGCAATCGATGCCGAGAAACATGTTCACCTCTTTACGCTGAGCTCAGACGGTTTTCGCCAGCAGGTTTTCCAGGGTTTTGCTGACGCCCAGTTGCTTCAGGCTGTTCAGGTTGTGCTCGAACGATGCCACGAACTCGGCAGACTGTGGAATCGCCGCGCCGAATATCTCTTCCACTTCCAGCAGGCGCTGGGTGACCAGCACGTCATCTGCCACCAGCGCCTTGCAAAAGTCGGCGCGTGGATCGACGACGGTGTAGGGCACGCCGTTCTCCCCGGTGAAGTCGCGGTTGCGGTTGCCCTGCAGGTACAACGCCCAGGCAGCGACCACCAGCGAAGCGCGGTCCATGTTGCCGCTGTCGAGGATCAGGCGGTTGATCGTCGGCACGGTGAATTTAGGGAATTTCGAAGAGCCGTCGGAGCACACGCGTTCAAGCTGGTCGGCAATCGCCTGGTTGGAGAAACGGTCAATCAGCGTCTGCTTGTACTCGGTCAGGTCGATGCCTGGCACAGGCGCCAGTTGCGGGGTAACGTCCAGGTCCATGTAGGTGCGAATGTAGTCCACGAACAGCGGGTCGTTCATGGTTTCGTGAACGAACCGATAGCCCTTCAGCGCGCCCAGGTAGGTCAGTGCCAGGTGGCTGCCGTTGAGCAGCTTGATCTTCATCTCCTCGTACGGCGTGACGTCGTCGGTAAACTGCACGCCGACCTTTTCCCAGGCCGGGCGGCCGTTGACGAATTTGTCTTCCAGCACCCATTGCACGAAGGGTTCGCAGACCACCGGCCAGGCATCGTCGATGCCTTTCTGGTCGTGCAGTTGCAAGCGGTGTGCGCTGCTGGTCATGGGCGTGATGCGGTCAACCATGGCGTTGGGGAAGCTGACGTTTTCGGCGATCCAGTCATGCAGCTCCGGGTCACGCAGCTTGGCGAAAGCCAGCAGCGCCTTGCGGGTGACGGCGCCGTTGTGCGGCAGGTTATCGCAGGACATCAGGGTGAAGGCTGGCGTGCCTTCGGCGCGACGCCGGGTCAGTGCCGCGCACAGATAACCGAACACGGTTTTCGGCGTAGCGGGGTGCGCGAGGTCGTGCTGGATCTGCGGCAGATGGCTCATGAACTCCCCAGTGCTGTCGTCGATGCAGTAGCCGCCTTCGGTGATGGTCAGCGAAACAATGCGGATGTCTGCACCGGCGAGCTTGTCGATGAGTGCGATGTCACTGTCGGTGGACATGAGCATCTGGCTCATGGCGCCGATGACGCGGGTCTCGGTGTCAGGCGTATCGCCAAGTTCGAACAGCGTGTAGAGAAAATCCTGTCCCTTCAGCGCCTCGAAGTTGCCGCGGTCTTCCTCGCGCAGGCTGACCCCGCAGATCGCCCACTCCAGCCCTTCGGCGGTGTTGTCGCGGGCGCCCAGGGACATCAGCGCGTCGGTGTAAAAGGCCTGATGCGCGCGGTGAAAGCCGCCCACGCCGATGTGCACAATGCCCTGGCGCCGCTCATCGAGTGAGTAGGCGGGGATGGCGATGCCGTCGCCCAGATTGCAAAGGTTTTGCTTGTTCAGTTTCATGACTGCGTTCCCGGATTCTGATGGAAGCAAGGGCTCAGGCGGCGGCCTGCAGCGCTCTGCGAATGACCTGCCCCTGGGCGTCGAACAGGTGGCAGTGCGCGCTGTTCAGGTGCAGTTTCAGTGTTTCGCCATACTGGCTGGCCAGGTCGCCGCGTATGCGCATGGTCAGCGCTTCGCCGGAGGTGGTGCGCACGTGGCAGTAGGTGTCGCTGCCCAGACGCTCGCTGACGTCGGCGATCACCGTCAGTTGGCAGTCGCCTTCGTTGGCCAGTTCAAGGTGCTCGGGACGGATACCCAAAGTAACCGCATCGCCGACGCGCTGTTGCGCGTTGGTGAAGGGCAGCAGCACTTTCGTGCCGGCGTCGAGGGTGACTTCACAGGCCGACGCTTCGACGCGGCTGATGGTGCCCTTGAGAAAGCCCATCTTCGGCGTGCCGAGGAACCCTGCGACGAACAGGTTGGCCGGGTGGTGATAAAGCTCCAGCGGCGACCCGACTTGTTCGACGCGACCGCCGTTGAGCACCACCACCTTGTCGGCCAGGGTCATGGCTTCGACCTGATCGTGGGTGACGTAAATCATCGTCGCCTGCAGCTCCTTGTGCAGGCGCGACAGTTCCAGTCGGGTCTGCACGCGCAAGGCAGCGTCGAGGTTGGACAGCGGTTCATCGAACAGGAAGATTTTCGGGTTGCGCACGATGGCGCGACCGATGGCTACGCGCTGGCGTTGACCGCCCGACAGCTGCTTGGGCTTGCGTTCCAGCAACGGGCCGAGTTCGAGAATGCGCGCGGCTTCGTCGACCTTTTTCTTGACTTCATCCTTGGGCGTACCGGCGAGGTCCAGCGCGAAGGACAGGTTTTTGCCCACCGTCATGTGCGGGTACAAGGCGTAGGTCTGAAACACCATCGCCAGGTCGCGCTTGGCCGGCGTGACCTGGGTGATCTCGCGGCCATCAAGCTCGATACTGCCGCTGGTGACGTCTTCCAGGCCGGCGATCAGGCGCAGCAGGGTGGATTTGCCGCAGCCCGACGGGCCAACGAAAACCACGAACTCGCGGTCCTTCACGTCCAGGTCGATGCCTTTGATGATCTGGTGGCCATCGAAGCCTTTTTGCAGATTTCTGATTGTCAGGTTAGCCATGATGGGCTCCAGTTTTTGTTCTTCGGAATGCCGTAGTGCGTCGTTCTGTAGGAGCCGGCTTGCTGGCGAAGACGGTGGGCCGTTCAGGCCGCGATGTCTGAACGGACGCATTCGCCAGCAAGCCGGCTCCTACAGGGCTTCGTGTGATCTCACAGGACCCGATGACAGGCCGCGACCGCGTTGTGCGGTGGTTACCACGTGGAGCGTGGGAACGATCATCAAGGTGATGTCGTATCGATTCATTTATTTCACGGCACCAAACGACAGGCCGCGCACAAGTTGTTTCTGGCTGATCCAGCCGAAAATAAGGATCGGCGCACAGGCCAGCGTGGACACCGCCGACAGCTTGGCCCAGAACAAACCTTCAGGGCTTGAGTAAGAGGCAATCAAGGCCGTCAGCGGTGCCGCATTGGACGACGTGAGGTTCAGCGACCAGAACGCCTCGTTCCAGCACAGGATCAGCGACAGCAGCGCCGTCGAGGCCAGACCGCCCTTGCAGATCGGAATCAGCACCTTGAAGATCTCCTGGCGAGTGGTCGCGCCATCCAGCCGTGAGGCCTCGAGAATCTCGCCCGGGATGTCCTTGAAGTAGGTGTAAATCATCCACACCACGATGGGCAGGTTGATCAGCGTGTAGATCACGATCAGCGCAATGCGCGAATCCAGCAGGCCAAAGGTCTTGGCCAGCAGGTAGATCGGCATCAGCACGCCCACCGGCGGCAACATCTTCGTGGAGAGCATCCACAGCAGCGTGCCCTTGGTGCGCTTGGTCTCGAAAAACGCCATGGAATAGGCCGCCGGCACGGCGATCAACAGGCACAGGATCGTCGCGCTAAAGGAAATCAGGATCGAGTTCCAGGCGAAGTGGAAGTAGTCGCTGCGTTCCTGGATGTGCAGGTAGTTTTCCAGCGTCGGCGTGAAGATGAACTGCGGCGGTGTGGCAAACGCGTCGAGCTCGGTCTTGAAGCTGGTCAGGACCATCCAGAAGATCGGAAAGAAGATCAGCGCCGCGATCAGCCACGACAAGGTGCCGAGCAGCGCACTTTGCAGGCGACGGGATTGTTTGAGCGTCATCATGGCCTTGCCCTCAAGACTTGTCGGTGAGGTTTTTGCCGATCATCCGTACCAGGATGATCGCGGCAATGTTGGCGATCACGACGGCAATCAAGCCGCCCGCCGATGCCATGCCCACGTCGAATTGCAGCAGCGCCTGGTTGTAGATCAGGTACGCCAGATTGGTGGACGCAAAACCCGGCCCGCCGTTGGTGGTGGTGAAGATTTCGGCGAACACCGAGAGCAGGAAGATGGTTTCGATCATCACCACCACGGCAATCGGACGCGCCAGGTGGGGCAGGGTCAGGTGCCAGAAAATCGCAATCGGGCCGGCGCCATCCAGGCGTGCTGCTTCTTTTTGCTCCTGATCCAGCGACTGCATGGCGGTCATCAGAATCAGAATGGCGAACGGCAGCCACTGCCACGACACGATGATGATGATCGACAGCATCGGGAAGTTCGCCAGCCAGTCGATGGGCTGAGCGCCGAACAGCTTCCAGACCCAGGCAAGGATGCCCGAGACCGGGTGGAAAATCAGGTTCTTCCAGATCAGCGCGCTGACCGTGGGCATGATGAAAAACGGCGAAATCAGCAGCACGCGGACAATGCCACGGCCGAAGAACTCAGTGGCTTCCAGCAGTGCCGAAATCAACACGCCCAGGATGACGCTGATGGCCAGCACGCTGCCCACCAGCAGCAGGGTATTCATGGCCCCTGGGAGAAAGCCCGCGTCGGTGACAAAAAACTCGAAGTTCTCCAGGCCGACAAATTCGTTTTCGCCGGGATTGAGCAGGTTGTAGCGAATCAGCGAAAAATAGATGGTCATGCCCAGTGGCACGATCATCCAGACCAGCAGCAACAGCACCGAGGGGCTGACCAGAAACCAGCCGGGCTTGGTGACGCTGCCTTTGGCGGCTGATTTATCGTCGGCCGCTGTAGTGCGCGGGGTGAGGGTTGAGGTGTTCATGTCGACTCCGAACCGGGCGAAAGCGTGAGCGTCGGCGGCGGGCTAGCAACGCCTGCCGCCTTGAAGCAGCGGGTGTCAGCCTTTTTTCGGGTAGCCCGCGCGCTTCATTTCACGTTCCGCCACGCTTTGTGCGCTGGTCAGCGCCTGGTCAACACTGGAAGTGCCTACCAAAGCCGCCGAGAATTGCTGGCCGACCGAGGTGCCAATCGACTGGAACTCGGGGATGGTCACCAACTGGATGCCCACGTACGGGACCGGCTTGAGGGTCGGCGCTTTAGGCGTGACCGCCTTGAGGGATTCCAGCGTGATGTCGGCAAACGGCGCGGCTTGTTTGTAGGCGTCGGTATACGTCGATGCGCGGGTGCCCGGCGGTACGTTGGACACGCCATCCTTCTCGGCAACCAGTGAGGCGTACTCTTTGGACGTGGCCCATTCGGTGAAGGCGCGCGCGTCCTTGTCGTTTTTCGCGCTGGTCGGGATCGCCAGTGCCCACGAATACAGCCAGGCCGAGCCTTTGTCGGTGACTTCGTGAGGCGCGTAGGTAAAGCCCACGCTGTCGGCCACTTTGCTCTGGGCCTTGTCGGTCACGAACGAACCGGCGACGCTGGCATCCACCCAGATTGCGCATTTGCCGCTGTTGAACAGCGCAAGGTTCTCGTTGAAGCCATTGCTGGAGGCGCCCGGCGGGCCGTCTTTCTTCATGACATTGGTGTAGAAGGTCAGCGCGTTCTTCCATTCAGGCTGGTCGAACTGCGGTTTCCACTGCTCGTCGAACCAGCGGGCGCCGAACGAGTTGGCGACGGTGGTGATCAACGCCATGTTCTCGCCCCAGCCGGCCTTGCCGCGCAGGCAGATGCCGTACTGCTCCTTGGATTTATCGGTGAGCTTGTCTGCGAATTCGGAAATCTGCGTCCAGGTCGGACGCTCCGGCATGGTCAGCCCGGCCGCTTTAAAGAGGTCTTTGCGGTAGTAGGTGATCGAGCTTTCGGCGTAGAACGGCAGGGCGAACAGTTTTCCGTCTACCGACAAGCCGTCGCGCACGGAAGGGAACACGTCATCGAGGGCGTAGGACGCAGGCAGATTGTCCATCTCTTTGAGCCAGCCCTTGGCGCCCCAGAGTGAGGCTTCGTACATGCCGATGGTCAGCACGTCGAACTGGCCGCCTTTGGTGGCGATGTCGGTGGTGAGGCGCTGACGCAGGACGTTTTCTTCGAGCACGACCCATTTCAGCTTGATGTCCGGATGCTGTTCTTCGAAGGTCTTGGACAGCCGCTGCATGCGGATCATGTCGCTGTTGTTGACCGTGGCGATGGTCACGTCGCCCGCTGTGGCGCTGTTGCACAGGGACAGGAGGGTCAGACAGGTACCGGCAACGAGAACTTGTGCAGAGGTCTTCATTTATCACTCCTCTTCAGCGCCCCGATGGACGACAGAAGCTTGGTTATTGTTTTTGTTTCTTCCGGAGGCCAGGAAGAATGTCGCCTGATTACAGCCCTAAGCGCACGCGCTGACAAATCCTGCGGCGCACTGGAACTGATACTTTCTTGCACTGAGCTTTGAGAGGGCCACACGGGGGAACTGCGCCAGCGCACGGCGCGGGGCAGTTCCAGCGTAGCTGAAGGGCGGGAATGGGCAACGAATCAGTACAGGTTTTGTTCGGTCAGGCGCTGCACGGCCAGGCGGCGATAGTGCGAAGGCGTCATGCCCTTAAGTTGCTGGAATCGGCGGTTGAAGTTGGAAATGTTATTGAAACCCGACTCGAAGCAAACGTCGGTCACGGGGCGGTCCCCGTCGGCGAGCAGTTCGCAGGACTTGCTGATGCGCAGCCGATTGACGAATTCGACGAAGCAGCGCCCGGTCGCCTGTTTGAATACGCGGGAAAAGTACGTCGGCTTCATGCCCAGGTACTCCGCCACTTCTTCCAGCGGCAGCTCCCGGGCGTAGTGGGCGAAGATGTAATCCACGGCCTTGTTGGTGCGCTCCACGGCGTGATCGTCGGAGAGCTGAGAGGCGGTGGTGCCAGAGAGCAGCTGGAAGTCGTCACTGGCGGCAAGCACTTCCAGCAGAATGAAGAAATGCCCCAGGCGGGTGATGCCTGAAGTGTCGGCGATCTTCTGCATCAGTCGGGTGGCCTGACGGATCGTGCGCTTGCAACGAAATTCGATGCCGTACTGGGCGCGTTCAAGCAGCGGCGCCAGGGTCTTGAGCTCGGCAAATACCTGATTGCCGCTGTCGAGCAGCTCCTCGGTGAAATTCACCAGCATGTCGCGCTTGGGCACGACTTCGTCCTCGTCGATCTGACTGATCCAGTTGTGTGGCAGATTCGGGCCGGTGAGAAACAGCGATTCGGGGTGGAAATTGCCAATGTAATCGCCGACAAACACTTTGCCCGAGCTGGCCACGATCAGGTGCAGCTCGTATTCCTTGTGGAAATGCCAGCGGACCAGCGGACAGGGAAATCCGTGTTCGCGGTAGATGATCGACAGACCGTTATGGTCGTCCATCAACTCGTAGGACGGGTCGGTGACTCTTGTTGTTTTGATCATGCGGGTGCCGGTCTGGAGAATGGCGTATGGGGGTAATGTGCACTATTTGTCGGGCGGAATACAGACGCGGGGTTTAAACGAAGACCACCTCGATCCGGCCCTCTTTTCGCGATGTGGGTGCAGGTTTGACCACGATCTGCACATCACGTCCGAGGCGCGCCAGGCATTCGATCATTTTGGTCTCGCTGATGCCTCTGAACCTCCCGTGAAGCATTTCCGAGACCTTGGGCTGCGGCAGGCCGAGAATTTTTGCAGCCTGGATCTGGGTTAATTGACGGGTTTTCAAAATACATCCGATCTCTGCGGCGAGTTGGGCCTTTACCAGCATCTCTTCGGGGTTAGGAACGCCGATATCCTTGTAAACATTACCGGTCCCGCGTTCGATTTCAGTCATGCTTGTGTCCTTTCCAATGGGCTTCGGCAGCCGCCAGCCGATTCTTGATGAGAGCGATGTCGGGCTGCGGCGTCTTGATATTTTTGGTCGATTTTTTCTGGAAGCAATGGAGCACATACACTGCATCGCCGAAGCGCAACGTGTACACCGCGCGATAGGTATCGCCATGAAAATCTTCTACGACCTCAAGCACACCGGCGTGGCCAAAACCCTTCAGCGGCTTGCAATGGAGATACTTGCACCCGGTCTGCGCGAGGTAGAGCGCATATCCGATGGTGTCTTGAACATCAGCGGGCATCGTCATGAGGTCCTTTCGGCTGCTGGCGACCCAGAGAAGCGGTTTTTCAAGTCCTTTTGACATAGAGAATCTATACCTATATGGGTATCAGGTCAAACCCTCAACTTTGCAACAAGGGTGCGAGCGGTCACTATCCCCAGCTACACACCCCTGCGCCATTTGGGAACTGTAACTCCATGAAAAAAATTCTCGTCATCGGCATCGGCGCGGGCAATCCCGAGCACATCACCGTTCAGGCGATCAAGGCGTTGAACCGCACTCAGGTGTTTTTCATTCTCGACAAGGGTTATGCCAACGATGACTTGCTCGCGCTGCGGCGCGACATTTGTGCGCGCTACATCGAGGGGCACGACTACCGCCTTGTGCAGGTCAGCGACCCCAGACGCGACAGCGATTCGCCGTCCTACCGCAGCGGCATCGAGCATTGGCATGAGCAGCGCGCCGCGCTATTCGAGCAACTGATCAGTGACGAGCTGAAGCCAGGCCAGACCGGGGCGTTTCTGGTGTGGGGCGACCCGGCGCTGTACGACAGCACGCTGCGGATTCTCGATCACGTCCTCGCGCGGGGCGGTGCATCGTTCGAGTACGACGTGATCCCCGGCATCACCAGCGTGCAGGCGCTGGCGCTGGCGGCGGCGCACCGCATCGGCCTGAACCGTATCGGAGAGCCTGTCGACATCACCACAGGTCGGCAGATCGCGGCGCAGCAGGGCCTCGACATTCACAACAGCGTGGTGATGCTGGACGCACATTGCACCTTCGAACGTTTTGTCGATCAGGCGCTGCATATTTATTGGGGCGCGTACCTGGGCACCGCTGATGAAATCCTCATTTCAGGGCCGCTGCATGAGGTCAGCGCGCAGATCCGTGCGGCGCGGGAAACGGCGCGTGCGCGCAAAGGCTGGATCATGGACACCTACATCTTGCGCCGCGCCGTGAGCTGACGCGGTTGGCTGCACAGGTCAGCCGTGTTTATTCTTGGCTTCGATCCATTGGGACATGTATTGCGTGCTCTTGTGCTGGTGATGACGAAGCATTGCCCCGGTGAAGTTGGCCAGCCGGTGCGTTGCCAGCCCTTCACGCAGCGCAAGAATACGCGCTACCAGCGCCTGGCAATGCCGAGCGTGGTCATATCGCGCCAACAGCAGTTGCCGGCCATCGCGCTGCGCCTGTCCCCAGCGCTCGGCGTCTGTGTAAAAGCTGACGGCTGCGTCGGCCAGCGCTTGCGCGTCGCACGCCACCGCCCCGGGAAAGGCCAGCTCGCCGTGCATGGCCTCGGCGCCGATGGGCGTTGTCACCGTGGGCGTGCCGCAGAGCATGGCGTCGATAATCTTGCCCTTGATGCCCGCGCCGAAGCGTAGCGGCGCCAGCGAAACCCGCGCCGCGCTCATCACCTCCAGCGCATCTTCGGCCCAGTTCATGATGTGAAAGCCCTGCGCGGCGTTGTGCAGCGAGGCTGCCTTGGGCGGTGTGTACGCGCCGTAGACATGCACCTGCGCGGTGGGCAGCTGAGCGCGGATCAGCGGCCAGACGGTGTTCTTCAGCCACAGGACCGCATCCCAGTTCGGCGCGTGGCGAAAATTGCCGATGGTGATGAAATGCGCGCGGTCTTTGAAGGGGCTGACGTGCTCAGGCACATCGCGCACCAGCAGCGGCACGAAATGCAGCTGCGCAGCCGGCACTGAAAAACACTCGGTCAGCAGCTCGATTTCAACATCCGAGACCATGAGGCTTAGGTCACTGCGGTGGATTGCGGCGATTTCGCGCAGGGCCAGATCCGAGGCGGCCATGCGGTTGAAGAGCTGTTCGCGGGGCATGTTGAAACACTCGGTCAGGTCAGCGTCGGGTTTGCCGCCCAGCCATTCCTTGACGGCTTGATGACGGGCATGCCGCAGGCTCTGCAGATCAGAGGTTTCCAGCACGCGGAGCGCATGCGGGCAGTGCTTTTCGACCCGCCAGCCGAACTGTTCTTCCATCAGGAACTGGTCGAACAGCACCACGTCAGGCTGCAACGCGCTGACGAATGTATCGAAGCTGTCGTGATTAAGGGCGATGGTGGCTTCGGCGATCCCCCGTGTGGCCAGATCAGCCTTGTGCTCACCTTCATTGGCGGCGCTGGCGAAGGTGACCTGCCAGCCTTGCTCGAGAAAACAGTCGATCAGCTGCATCACATGGCCACTGGCCGCAGACGAGCGTGGCTCGGGCCAGACGTAGCCAATGATCAGCACATGGATCGGGGGTTGCTGCACGGGGTACTCAGTTGCCAAGGATGCCGTTTACCTTGTCGCGCAGCTGATCGATGGAAAACGGCTTGCCGATATTGTGCATGCCCTCGGGTACATCGACGGTGTCCGCATAACCGCTGGCGAACAGCACCGGTATGTCGGCACGGATCTCACGCGCCTTCTGAGCCAGTTCGCGACCGTTCATGTCTGGCAGGCCGAGGTCGGTCATCATCAGGTCGATGGTCTGACCGCTGTTTTGCAGAAAGGTAATGGCCTCACCGGCGTCGGCTGCTTCAAGCACGCTGTAGTCAAGTTCCTCGAGGACGTCGACGATCAACATCCGGACGATGTTGTCATCTTCAACCACCAGAATCGTGCGGGGTGAATCGGACATGAAAGGTTCCTTTGATAGGCAGGGAGCACAGCGCAATGCGTGAGGTTCTAGCGCGTTTCGCCGGGGGCGCAATTGTGCCAACTTCCGCGCTGCAACAACACGATTCAATTGAGTGTAGTGGCTTTTGAGTTGCACTCAAACGTATAGTGCAGGCCCTGCTGCACCTCATCTAATGTCAGAAAATTCAACCTTCTATGTGTGAAGCTGGAGTTTTAGCCGAGCTTTACGGCAAACTCCGTCGTTTAGACGAATCCGCCTGAGCCCTTGCGATGATCCCCACCTCTGCAGTCGATGAGCAACGTTTCCGCAAACTGTTAAGCCGCAACGTCAGTTTACCCCTGGCTGTTGGCGTGCTCAGTGCCGCCTTCTTTGTCATCCTGATTTCCTATCTGTTGTCGGCCATCCAGTGGGTCGAGCACACCGACCGGGTCATCAACAATCTCAACCGTTCCCTCAAGTTGTCGGTGGACATGGAAACCGGCATGCGCGGCTTTCTGCTGACCGGCGATGAGCGCTTTCTGGACCCCTATGAGGTCGCCAAGCCAGCCATCAGCACCGAGCTTCAGAACCTGGAGGAGCTGGTCGCCGACAACCCCACTCAGGTTGACCGCTTCAAGCGGCTGGCCGCCCTGCAGTTGTCGTGGAACGAGTTTGCGCAAGAGATGATTACCTTGCGGCGTACCGGGGGCGACTACCAGACGCCGATCCAGAACCGCCGCGGCAAGCGCCTCTCCGACGAGATGCGTGACCAGTATGAGCAGGCGGCCAACGTCGAGCATCAGCTGCGGCTGACCCGCAACACCGACGTCACCCATACGACGGTGGTGTCGGTCTCGCTGTACATCGCGTTCATCCTGATCGTCAGCGGTGTCCTTGCCTGGGTCGGGCGTCGCGACATGACCACCTTGTCCGAGACCTACGCATCCAATCTGCGGGCGCAGCAGGCCGATGCCGAGCGCCTTTCCCACGTCGCCTGGCTGCGCAACGGCCAAAGCGAACTGGCCGAACAGGTGATTGGCCAGCTGACGCTCAACCTTCTGGGCCGCAACGTGCTGCAGTTCTTCGCCCAATACCTGGGCGCGGTGGTGGCGGCCGTGTACGTGCGTCAGGAGCACGGTGGTCTGGTGCGGGTGGCGTCGTACGGCTTCTCACGCGAACAGGAATTGCACGAACAGTCGATCTACAGCGGTGAAGGGATCGTCGGCAAGGCCGCCGAGCTGGACCAGATTATCCGGCTGGACGAGGTGTCGCAGGACTATTTCAAGGTGTCTTCCGGCCTGGGTGAAGGTTCGCCACGCAGCGTCGTGGTAGTGCCGACCAGCAACGATGACAACGTCAACGGCGTGATCGAGCTCGGCTTCCTGCGGGAACTCACGGCGCGCGATCTGGAGTTCCTTGAACTGGTCGCCGAGAACGTCGGGACCTCTATCGAAGCCGCCCGTTATCGTCAGCGCTTGCAGGAAGTCCTCGCCGAAACCCAGCAGCTCAACGAAGAACTCCAGGTGCAGCAGGAAGAACTGCGCACCGCCAACGAAGAGCTTGAAGAGCAATCGCGGATTCTCAAGGAGTCCCAGGCGCACCTGGAAACCCAGCAGGCCGAGCTGGAGCAGACCAACGAGCAGTTGGCCGAGCAGGGCAAGGCGCTGGCGGATCAGCGCGACGCCCTGGACCGCAATAACGAAGAGTTGAACATCGCCCAGGTCGAACTCGAAGCCCGGGCCGAAGAGCTGCAGCGCTCCAGCAAATACAAGTCCGAATTCCTTGCCAACATGTCCCATGAGCTGCGCACGCCGCTCAACAGCTCGTTGATCCTGGCGAAGCTGCTGGCGGAAAACCCGCAGGACAACCTGACCGCGGAGCAAGTGAAGTTTGCCGAGTCGATCTACTCGGCCGGCAATGACCTGCTGAACCTGATCAACGACATTCTGGATATTTCCAAGGTCGAGGCCGGCAAGCTCGACATGCGCCCGGAAAACAGCAGCGTCAGCCGACTGGTCGATGGCTTGCGCATGACCTTCGAACCGCTGGCCGCCGACAAAAAACTGGAGTTCTCGGTGGAGGTCCAGGCGGGCACGCCGGTGTCGCTGTACACCGACCGCCAGCGCCTGGAGCAGATCCTCAAAAACCTGCTCTCCAATGCGATCAAGTTCACCGAAGCCGGCGCGGTCAGCCTGACCGTTTCACGCCAGCCGGGCGAAGGTGTGGCCTTCACCGTGCGCGACTCCGGTATCGGGATTGCCGAAGAGCAGCAGGAGAGCATTTTCGAAGCGTTCCGCCAGGCCGACGGCACCACCAACCGCCGCTATGGCGGCACCGGTCTGGGGCTGTCGATCTCTCGTGACCTGGCACGCCTGTTGGGCGGCTCGATCAGCGTGACCAGTGCGCCGGGGCAGGGCAGTATCTTCACCCTCGTGGTGCCTGAAGAATACGTCGAGCAAGAGCCGTCGCAATACGTCGATGCCCCGGTGGTAGCCGTTCAGCCTGCGCCACTGCCGATCGCGCGCGTGGCGCCGCCTGCGCCGGCGGCCGCCATCGCTTCGCCGGCCGCCGAGGCTATCCCGCGCTTTGCCGACGACCGCGACAAGGCGCCGTTCAGCAAGCGCTGCATTCTGGTCATTGAGGATGAAGTGCGCTTTGCCCACATCCTTTACGACCTCGCGCACGAACTCGGCTACAACTGCCTGGTGGCCCATGCCGCCGACGAAGGCTTCGACCTGGCCTCTTCGCTGGTCCCGGACGCGATCCTGCTCGACATGCGCCTGCCGGACCATTCCGGTCTCACGGTGCTGCAACGCCTGAAAGAATTGCCGAGCACCCGACACATTCCCGTGCATGTGATTTCCGTGGAAGACCGTCAGGAAGCCGCGCTGCAAATGGGCGCCATCGGTTATGCAGTCAAGCCGACCACGCGCGAAGAGCTCAAGGACGTGTTTGCCCGGCTCGAAGCCAAGCTTACCCAGAAGGTCAAGCGCATCCTGCTGGTCGAAGACGATGCCTTGCAGCGCGACAGCATCGCGCGGCTGATTGGCGACGACGACATCGAGATCACGGCGGTCGGCTTTGCCCAGGATGCGCTCGAATTGCTGCGAGACAACGCCTATGACTGCATGATCATCGACCTGAAACTGCCGGACATGCTCGGCAACGAGCTGCTCAAGCGCATGTCGATCGACGAAATCTGCGCGTTCCCGCCGGTCATCGTCTACACCGGGCGCAACCTCACCCGCGACGAGGAAGCCGAGCTGCTGAAGTACTCGCGCACCATCATCATCAAGGGGGCGCGTTCGCCGGAACGCTTGCTCGACGAGGTCACGCTGTTCCTGCACAAGGTCGAGTCGCAGCTGTCCAACGAGCGCCAGAAAATGCTCAAGACCGCGCGCAGTCGCGACCGCGTGTTTGAAGGGCGCAAAATTCTGGTGGTCGATGACGACGTGCGTAACATTTTTGCCTTGACCAGCGCGCTGGAACATAAAGGCGCGATCGTTGAAGTCGGGCGCAATGGTCTGGAAGCCATCGAAAAACTCAACAGCGTCGATGATATCGACCTGGTGTTGATGGACGTGATGATGCCGGAGATGGACGGCTACGAGGCCACGATCGAGATTCGCAAGAACCCGCGCTGGCGTAAATTGCCGATTATCGCGGTGACCGCCAAGGCCATGAAAGACGATCAGGATCGCTGCCTGCAGGCGGGCTCCAACGACTACCTCGCCAAACCGATCGACCTGGACCGGCTGTTCTCACTCATTCGCGTGTGGTTGCCAAAGATGGAACGTATCTGAGTGGATTGGATCAATTGACCACGCCCGCTCCCCAACCGGAATTGCCGATGCACCCCGAGAGAGACGCCGATATCGAGTTGCGCTTGCTGATCGAAGCGATCTACTTGAAGTACAGCTACGATTTCCGCGATTACTCAGGCGCGTCGGTCAAACGACGCGTCATCCACGCGCTGCGACAATTCGAACTCAAGACCATTTCCGCGCTGCAGGAACGGGTGCTGCATGACCCGTCGGCGTTCATGCAGCTGCTGCAGTTCCTGACGATTCCGGTCAGCGAGATGTTTCGAGACCCGACGCACTTCCTGGCGATCCGCGAAGAAGTCGTGCCGCTGCTCAAGACCTACCCGTCGCTGAAAGTCTGGATCGCGGGCTGCAGCACCGGGGAAGAGGTCTATTCGATGGCGATTCTGCTGCGCGAGGAAGGTCTGCTTGAGCGCACGATCATTTACGCCACCGACATCAATCCGCATTCGCTGGAGAAGGCCAAGCAAGGCATTTTCTCCATGGAAAACATTCGCGGCTACAACGAAAACTACCTCAAGGCCGGCGGCAAGCGGCTGTTTTCGGAGTACTACACGGCGGCCTACGACTACGCGATCTTCGACAAGACCCTGCGTGAGAACGTGACCTTCGCCGACCACAGCCTGGCAACCGACAGCGTGTTCTCCGAGACGCAGTTGATTTCCTGCCGCAATGTGCTGATCTACTTCAACAAGAAGCTGCAGGACCGGGCGTTCGGGCTGTTTCACGAGTCGCTGTGCCATCGCGGCTTTCTGGTGCTGGGCAGCAAGGAAACCCTGGATTTCTCGGGTTACAAGAATCAGTTCGAGCCTCTGGTCAAACAAGAGCGGATCTACCGCAAATCATGAGAACGATTTTTCCCGACCCATCATCCGAACACCCGGCCTTGCCGGTTGTAGATGCCATTGTGGTCGGCGCATCGGCCGGCGGCGTCGAAGCCTTGCTGAAAATCTACCGCACGCTGCCCAGAGGCTTTCGCTTGCCCATCCTGACGGTGCTGCATGTGCCGGATCAGCGCCGTAGCCATTTGGCTGAGGTGTTCGCTCAAACCTTGAAGATCCCGGTCAAGGAAGCGGACGACAAGGAGACCATTGTCCCAGGTACGCTGTACTTCGCCGGGCCGAGTTATCACTTGTCGGTCGAGAACGATTTCAGCCTGTCGCTGAGTCAGGAAGAACGCGTGTTCCATTCGCGGCCGAGCATCGACGTGCTGTTCGAGTCGGCGGCCGACGCCTATGGCGAGCGCCTCGCCGGCGTGCTGCTGACCGGCGCCAACAATGACGGGGCCCGCGGCATTGCACGAATCAGTGAATACGGTGGTCTCACCGTGGTCCAGGACCCGGCCCAGGCGCTCGCGCGAACCATGCCCGACGCAGCGCTTGCCCTTCATACGCCGGATTTTTTATTGCCTTTGCCCGACATTGGGCTGTTGCTTGTCGAGCTGGAACGAATTGCATGTTGAGTGATATCAAAGCCAAGCTGCTGATTGTCGACGATCTGCCAGAAAACCTGCTGGCCCTCGAGGCGCTGATCAAGCGCGAGGACCGTCAGGTGTTCAAGGCGTTGTCCGCCGATGAAGCATTGTCGTTGCTGCTCGAACATGAGTTTGCGATGGCCATTCTTGACGTGCAGATGCCTGGCATGAACGGCTTCGAGCTTGCCGAGATGATGCGCGGCACCGAGAAAACCAAGAACATCCCCATCGTCTTCGTCAGTGCGGCAGGGCGCGAGCTCAACTACGCGTTCAAGGGTTATGAAAGCGGTGCGGTGGATTTTCTGCACAAGCCCCTCGATATTCATGCGGTCAAGAGCAAGGTCAACGTCTTCGTTGATCTGTACCGCCAGCGCAAGGCGCTCAAGCAACAGCTTGAAGAGCTCGAACGCAGCCGCGCGGAGCAGGAAGCGCTGATGCGCGAGTTGAAATCGACGCAGAGCGAGCTGGAACGCGCGATCCGCATGCGTGATGACTTCATGTCCATGGTCTCCCACGAGGTGCGCACGCCGCTCAACGGGCTGATTCTGGAAACCCAGCTGCGCAAGCTGCACTTGGCCAAGGACAACGCGTCGGCGTTCACCATGGAAAAGCTGCGGGCCATGGTCGACCGCGATGAGCGGCAAATCCAGAGCCTGATTCGCCTGATCGAGGACATGCTGGACGTGTCACGGATTCGCACCGGCAAGCTGTCTATCCGCACCAGTCCGTTTGACCTCTCTGAACTGGTGGTCAATCTGGTGGAAAGCTATTCCGCGCAGATCGCCGCCGCCGGCAGTGTGGTGACATTGCATGCGCCGGCGCCGGTGATCGGCGTGTGGGATGAGTTTCGCATCGAGCAGGTGGTGGCGAACTTGCTGACCAATGCGCTGCGCTATGGCGCGCGCAAGCCGATTGAGGTGCAGGTTTACGCTGAGGGCGGTGAGGCGCGGGTTGATGTGCGCGACCATGGCATTGGCATCAGTGCGGACAACCAGAAGCGCATTTTTCAGCAGTTCGAGCGGGTTGCGGCAAGCCATGCGGTGGCAGGGCTTGGACTGGGGCTGTTTATTTCCGAACAGATCATTACCGCCCACAGCGGGCGGATCAGCGTCGAGAGTGAAGAGGGGGCAGGGTCGCTGTTTCGCGTGTCGTTGCCGCTTTGATTGGCTGGAATGCTGTTTAGGCCAGGGTGAAGAGCGTCGGCCTAGCGGCCTCGGGTTTCGCCTTCGGCGAGTTACTTGGAAAAGCACCCCAAGAAGTAACCAAGGGTGCTTGCTCCCGGTTTGGCCCTCCTTCGTCGGGTTCCTTCACTTCGGTCTCGCTCCGTGGGCCCGCGCCGAACGGACATCCATGTCCTGACGGCGCTCTCGCCGCATCCATGCGGCTCGACCCACTCCACGAGACCTGCGTTCAGCCTGCACCCAAGTCGCGATTGGTGGTGTTTGGGCCTTTTGCGCAAGAACATCAAGATCAAAAGCGCGTTTAGAGCAGATCAACAGCGTAGAGCAGATCAACGGCTTCCCGGCTGAAGCCGGTCCCACGGTCGAGGTCGCTGCTGCTGTCTCTGATCAAGGTGTTTTCGTGATCGTTCCCACTGACTGCACATCCAGTGGGACCGGCTTTAGCCGGGAAGAGGGCAGTATTGGCGCTGACACTTTTATCGATCGAACACCCTCCCTGTAGGAGTGAGCTTGCTCGCGATGATTGTTCCCACCCTCTGCGTGGTAACGGAGCCCTGGACGCTCCGCGTCCTGAGGACGACGCGCATTCAGGCCTCGTGAGGTGACGCAGAGCGTCGCGGCATGCATGCCCACGCGGAGCGTGGGAACGATCTCCCCGCTGACTGCACGCCCCGTGGGACCGGCTTCAGCCGGGAAGCTTTTGATTTGCTTTGAGCCCGCTCTTGATCTTCATACACAACTATTCCAGGCGACGAAATCGCGACTTGGGTGCAGGCTGAACGCGGGCCCACGGAGCGGGACCGGGGTGAGGGAACCCGACGAAGGAGGGGCCAAACCAGGAGCACAAGCCTTGGGCTGCTTTTGAAACCAAAGGGGGCTAGATCAAGTAACTCGCCGAAGGCGAAACCGGAGGCCGTTAGGCCGACTTATCCCACCCCGGAATCCTCCCAATCAAATAACTCAGTAATCGGCGCAACCTCCAGCGCGGGCCATGGTCGTAATGGCAGCTATCTATAAGATCAAAGGCGTTCAAATGAGCTCTGATGCAGAAAATGTCGTACTCATCGTCGAAGACGAGCCGCTCATTCTGATGCTGCTGTCCGATTACCTGTCGGGCGAAGGCTATCGGGTGTTGCAGGCGGAGAACGGGGAGCAGGCATTCGAAATTCTTGCCACCAAGCCCCACCTCGATTTGATGATCACCGATTACCGCCTGCCGGGCGGGGTCTCCGGCGTCATGATTGCCGAGCCCGCCGTAAAACTGCGGCCGGAGCTCAAGGTTATTTTCATCAGTGGTTATCCGGCAGAGATCGTCGAGTCCGGCAGCCCGATTGCCAAGAAGGCCCCGATCCTCGCCAAGCCGTTCACCATGGACACGTTACATTCGCAGATCCAGAGCCTGCTCAACTGATTTTGGCCAACAAAAAAACCGGCGTCTGCCGGTTTTTTTGTGCGCTGGGGGTTTCACCCGCCCAACGTTTCAGCTCTCGATCATCTCCCGGACCTTCGCCGTCAGCTGATCGAATGCGAAGGGCTTGGTGATCATCTGCATGCCCTCCTCAAGGAAGCCCGAGCGCGCACTGGCATTCTCTGCGTAGCCAGTGATGAACAGCACTTTCAAGTCCTCGCGGAGCTGCCGGCCGATGTCCGCCAGCTGCCGGCCATTCATGCCGGGCAGGCCTACGTCGCTGATCATCAGGTCGATACGCTGTGAGGACTCGAGGATCGGGATCGCCCCCACGGCATCGCCCGCTTCGACATAGGCATAACCCAACTCGCTCAATACCTGGCTGACCAGTGCCCGGACCGCCGGGTCATCTTCGACCAGCAGAATCGTCTCACCCTCACGCGCCTGCGCGGTGTCTGAGGTCGGCGCAGGATGATCGTCCTGGGCTTCGCCGAGGTAGCGCGGCAGGAACAACTGCACCGTGGTGCCATCGCCCACCTGGCTTTCGATGGACACATGGCCATGCGACTGCTTGGTGAAGCCGTAAATCATCGACAGACCCAGCCCGGTGCCCTGGCCAATGGGCTTGGTGGTGAAGAACGGGTCGAAGGCGCGGCTGATGACGTTCTCCGGCATGCCGCAGCCGGTGTCGCGGACGCTGAGCACCACGTAATCACCGGGCAGCAGGTTTTCGTAGGCGTTGGTGTAGTCCCGCTCAAGGCGGCGGTTGAAGGTCTCGATCATCAGCATGCCGCCATCGGGCATCGCGTCGCGCGCGTTGAGCACCAGATTGAGCAGGGCGCTCTCGAGCTGATTGGGGTCGGCTTCGGCGGTCCACAGTTCAGGGTCCAGGCACATGTCCAGACGGATGCTCTCGTTGACGCTGCGGTTCAGCAGTTCGCCCATGGAATTGACCAGGTCATTCATCAGCACCGGCTTGGGGTCCAGCGACTGTCGACGCGAAAACGCCAGCAGACGGTGGGTCAGGGCGGCTGCGCGATTGGCCGAACTCACGCCCAGATCGATCAGGCCGTCGAGGTCGTCCAGCCGTCCCCGGGATACGCGTCGCCTGAGCAATTCGAGGCTGCCGATGATGCCGGTCAGCATGTTGTTGAAGTCGTGGGCGATACCGCCGGTGAGCTGGCCCACCGCTTCCATCTTCTGCGACTGGCGAAGCACTTCTTCGTTGTGGCGCAGCTGGGAGGTGCGTTCCTCGACCTGCTGTTCCAGCGTTTCGTTGAGGCGGCGCAGCTGATGCTCGGCCAGTTTGCGCTCGGTGATGTCGGAGGTCACACCAGAGAGCAGGCTGACCCGGCCGTTGCGCGCTCTGATCGCCCGGGCGCGGATGTCGACCCAATGCACCGAACCATCCGGCCACACGTTACGAAACTCGATGATGAAGTCAGCACCGGTGTCCAGCGTCTGCTGCAGGACAGACTGCATGCGCGGCTGGTCTTCGGGATGCACCGAGGCGAGCCAGTCGTGGTAAGTGAGCGGATCACGCTCATCGCGACCGAAGTGCGCGCGCGTGATAGCCGAGCACTCCAGCACAAGAAACTCGGTGTCCAGCTGCCACGAGCCCAAACGCCCGGCCTTCAACGCATGCTGCAGGCGCTGCTCGCTTTCGAGCAGATCTTCCAGACGCGTGCGGGCTTCATATTGTCGCCGGCGGCCTCGCACCGCGGTGCTGACCAGGCTCATGAGCGTCGCGGGATGGAACGGCCGCTCCAGAAACGTGACGTTACCGAGCATTTTGCCAAAGTGCGCCGAGGGGTTCTGTTTACCGCCGTGATGAGTCAGCAGCACGATGGGAAAGTCCGACCAGGCAGGCTGGTTGGCCAACAGACTCAGCAACGGATTGACGTCCGCACCCCGCAGGGCCTCGTCCGCAATAATGGCCAGCCCTGCGCCGGATATCAGCTCACTGCACAGCTGCGCCAGATCGTGGGTAATGATTGCCGGATAGCCGCCTTCCTGAAGCATGGTCAGGGCGATCTGGCTGTCCCGTCCGTGGGGGGCCAGAATGATGGCCCGCTCCGATAGTTGTCCGGGGATGCTCACTCGTTGGGGTCCAGAAGCAACGGATTATTCTCGCCGTGGTATTGAGGGACGCCGCGCAGAACACCCTGAAAGGCGTCCAGCGGCTCGCCGATGGTCATGCCGGACGCACTGATCCTGTATTCGCGAATGGTGGATTCGTGGGTGCCTGTGCGTTTCTTGATGATGGAGATAGCGCGGCGCACTTTGCCCAGCGCTTCGAAGTAGCGCAACAAAATGACCGTGTCAGCCAGGTAGGTGATGTCCACCGGCGTATTCATGTCACCGACCAGGCCGTGTTGGGCAACGGTCATGAAGGTCGACGCGCCCTGGCGATTGAGGTAGAGCAACAGCTCATGGACGTGCAGGACCAGAGAATTTTCTTCTGGCATCGCAGCCTGATAGCCATTCAGGCTGTCGAGGACGACGGTCTGGATGTTCAGCTCATCGACACTGCGGCGCACCCGATGGGTGAACTCACCCGGCGACAGTTCTGCGGCGTCCACCTGTTCGATCACCAGATTGCCGGTTTGCACCAGCGCCTTGAGGTCGATGCCAAGCTTCATCATGCGTTCGTGCAGCAGGCCGATCTCTTCATCGAATACGAACAGCGCAGCTTTCTCGCCGCGCTCCACGGCCGCCACGGCGAACATCAGCGCGATGAGTGACTTACCCGTGCCCGACGGGCCCAGAATCAGCGTGCTGGAGCCGCTGTCGAGACCGCCGCCAAGCAGGGAGTCAATTTCCTTGATGCCGCTGCTGAGCTGCTTGCTGACGTAGCCAGTGCGGTGCTCGGCGGCTACCAGGCGCGGAAACACCTGGATGCCATCGGGCATGATATTGAAGTCGTGGTAACCGCCGCGGTACTTCTGGCCACGGTATTTGACCACCCGCAGGCGTCTGCGCTCTGCGCCATAAGCCGGGGTCTGCATCTCCAGGCGAATCACGCCATGGGCAACGCTGTGGACGGTCTTGTCCAGGGATTCGGTGGTGAGGTCGTCCAGCAGGACGACCGTCGTGTCGTAGCGCGCGAAATAGTGCTTGATCGCGAGGATCTGCCGGCGGTAGCGCAGCGAACTCTGCGCCAGCAGGCGGATCTCCGACAGGCTGTCGATGATCACACGTGCGGGCTTGACCTTCTCGACGATCTCGAAAATCTGCTTGGTGGCTTCGCCCAGTTCAAGGTCGGAGGAATACAGCAGGCTCTGTTGGTGTGCAGCGTTCAGCAGGTCTTCAGGCGGGGTGAGCTCGAACACCGAAATGTGCTCGTCCAGCTCCCAGCCATGGGAACGGGCGCCATCGCGCAATTCCCGTTCGGTTTCAGAAAGCGTGATGTACAGACCCCGCTCGCCTGCTGCAGCCCCTGCCAGCAGGAATTGCAGTGCGACGGTGGTCTTGCCGGTGCCGGGTTCTCCCTCAAGAAGGAACACATGGCTGCGCGAAAGACCACCCGCGAGGATGTCGTCCAGGCCCACGATACCGGTTGCCGCTTTTGATGTAGTCAAGAATCGCCCTCTTGCGACCTGAGAAAAGAGTGGGCGCCGAATCTGATCCGGCTGCCCTGACGCACACATCGTCGGTAGATTCCGTACGCGTGACGCCATCACAGTCTGGACAGTTGCCCGCCGTGACCGTTCAGTTTATTAACCCGTGATGCCCCGTCTTTACAGGCGAAACGGCAGGTCCACGGTCCGGCATATGGCGCAACAGTGGCCTGCGACGGCACATACTGACTTGCTATGATCCGCCGTCAAGGAATAAACCTCGCCTGGCCCATAAAAGGATCCAACGCCGTGTCTGACTACAGCGCTTTCAAGGTGGAACTGACCGACCATATTGCCCACGTCCAGATCAATCGCCCGGACAAGATCAACGCCATGAACGCTGCGTTCTGGTCCGAGATCATCGATATATTCGCCTGGGCCGAGGACACCGACGATGTCCGCGTGGTGGTGCTCAGTGGCGCGGGCAAGCACTTTTCCTCGGGCATCGACCTGTCCTTGCTGGCATCGGTTGCCAACGAGATGGGCAAGGACATTGGTCGAAACGCGCGTTTGCTGCGGCGCAAAATCCTGCAAATGCAGGAGTCGTTCAACGTCGTGGACCGCTGCAGCAAGCCCGTGCTGGCGGCCATTCAGGGTTATTGCATCGGCGGAGCGATCGACCTGATCAGCGCTTGCGACATGCGTTATGCCGCGGAGGATGCGCTGTTTTCCATTCGCGAAATCGACATGGGCATGGCCGCAGACGTCGGCACCCTTCAGCGCCTGCCGCGGCTGATCGGTGATGGCATGATGCGCGAAATGGCCTACACCGGGCGTAACGTGGGGGCGCAGGAGGCGCAGCGCATCGGTCTGGTCAACCGCACCTTTGCGGACCTGCCGCAGCTGCTCGAGGGTGTCATGGCGATTGCCCGGGACATCGCGGCGAAATCGCCGATCGCGATCAGTGGCAGCAAGCGCATGATCGGTTACATGCGCGACCACAGCGTGGCGGACGGGCTCGAATACGTTGCCACCTGGAACTCCGCCATGTTGCAATCGGCAGACCTGAAGCTGGCGATGGTCGCTCACATGAGCAAACAGAAGCCGGTCTTCGACAATTGACTGACCCATTTGAAGGCGTTTTCGCTTGCGGCTTTCGGGCGTGATCCTCGCGCAGAAGTGGCAAACGGCACGCACAGGAGTTGATGCATGACACGCCCGAGGCGTTGGACCACCGCTGTGCTTGACGTCCAGGCAGCCGGCGGCTGGGCCGTGGTTCAGAGTGATCAGGGGTTTTTGCAGGACAGCAACGGCGTGCTGTTTCCCCGTGAATGGCTCAAGCACCAAGACCTGGATTTAGTGCATGAGCACGGTATCGGCCATTTCGACGGTGAGCCGGTGTACCTGCAGACGCTGCGTGATTCGCCCGCGCTGGAAGGCATGGAGTGGCAGACGCTGCGCCAGTTCATGCTGGCCGATGACGCCGACGTATTTCAGATGCTTGGCTACGCCGCGCAAATCAGTACCTGGGCGCGCGAACACCGTTTTTGCGGCAGATGCGGTCAGCCGACGCAGCAAGTACCGGGTGAGCGGGGAATGCACTGCGCGCACTGCGACCTGCGCGCTTATCCGCGCATCTCGCCCAGCATGATCGTGTTGATTACCCGTGGCGATGAGGTGCTGCTGGCGCGCTCGCCGCGTTTTGTCACGGGGGTCTACAGCACGCTGGCCGGGTTCGCCGAACCGGGTGAGTCGGCCGAAGACTGCGTGCGCCGCGAGGTCATGGAAGAGGTGCAGGTGACCGTCAAGAACATCCAGTACAAGGGCAGCCAGTGCTGGCCGTTTCCGCACTCGATGATGCTGGGCTTTCATGCTGAATACGACAGTGGCGAGATCGTGCCCCAGGCGGACGAGATCGAGGACGCGCAGTGGTTCAGCATCCATGACCTGCCGCCGTTGCCGGCGAGTCGCTCGATTGCGCGCTACCTGATCGATTTGTATCTGGCGCAGCGCTCGGGCTCAGTTGAACCAGTGCTGCCAGGCCAGGCGGACGGTTAAGCCCAGCACCACGGTGATGAAGACAGGGCGGATGAATTTGGCGCCGCCCTTGATCGCGGTTTTCGCGCCGATAAAGGCACCGGCCATCACCGCCAGGCCCATGGTCAATCCGATCACCCAGTCCACCGAACCATTGAGCGCGAAGATCATCAGCGCAGCGGCGTTGCTGACGAAGTTCATGCTACGGGCGACGCCGCTGGCTTTGACCAGGTCAACCGGGTAAATCAGCAACGTACTCACCGTCCAGAAGGCGCCAGTGCCGGGGCCGGCGACGCCGTCATAAAAGCCCAGCCCTAGGCCCTGAGGCAGCTGCCATTTGGTTTTGATCGGGGCGTTGCTGTCCAGTGGCGCCTTGGGCGTGCCGCCGAACAGCAGGTAGAGACCGCAGCCAAACACGATCACCGGTAGCATCTGGTTCAGTAATTCGGCCGGCAGGTAATGGGCGACCACTGCGCCGATCAGGGCGCCTACTGCCGTGCCGACCAATGCGCGTTTCCACTGCGCCGGATGAAACAGCTTGCGCCGATAGAAGGTGAAGCTCGCGGTGGCAGAGCCGAAAGTCGAACTGAGCTTGTTGGTGCCCAATACGAGATGCGGCGGCAGGCCGGCGGTGAGCAAGGCAGGCGTGGTCAACAGGCCGCCGCCGCCGGCAATGGCATCAATGAAACCGGCAACGAAGGCCACGACAGCCAGCACCAGCAGGGTGAGAGGTTCAACGGTGAGTTCGAAAGGCATGGGGAGGGCGCTTATCGGGCAGATGGGCAGAAGGGCTGCCCGCAAGCGCAGCATTCTACTCGCATGGCGCTGGGCGTTGCAGCAGCGCGAACCGTGAATTGTTGATCCCGGGCAGGCGGTGTGGCTGGCTGGGTTGAAACCAGTCCTGCTGCCCGCATATGCGGTGTGTCTGGGTGTACGCCTACAGACTGTAGGAGCGCGCTTGCCCGCGAATGCGGTGTGTCAGGACCAATTAAATCGCCTGACCCAGCGCGTTCGCCAGCAAGCCGGCTCCCACAGATCGTCACTCGCCCGCCATTTCGCGGTGCGACGGCTGCTGCCTTCCCGGCCAAAGCCGGTCCCACATACGGCGGTTGCGATGTGTCTGGGCGGGCTGAAGCTGGTTCTGCCGCCCGCATGCGGTGTGTCTGGGTGTACGCCTACAGACTGTAGGAGCGCGCTTGCCCGCGAACGCGGTGTGTCAGCGACATTTACGTCACCTGACCCAACGCGTTCGCCAGCAAGCCGGCTCCTACAGATCGTCACTCGCCCGCCATTTCGCGGTGCGACGGCTGCCTTCCCGGCTAAAGCCGGTCCCACATACGGCTGACGCTTTCCCGGCTAATGCCGGTCCCACATACGGCGGTTGCGGTGTGTCTGGGCGGGCTGAAGCTGGTTCTGCGCCCGCATGCGGTGTGTCTGGTTGTATGCGTACAGACTGTAGGAGCGCGCTTGCCCGCGAACGCGGTGTTTCAGCGCCATTTAGGTCACCTGATCCCGCGCGTTCGCCAGCAAGCCGGCTCCTACAGATGTCCGCCTGTCACCAATGTTGCAGTGCGGCGCCTGACGCTTTCCCGGCTAAAGCCACTGTTCAAACATCCGACACCGTTACCCAGCGCATCTCTTTCGCCGCGAGGCGAATGGCGGTGGCCAGGCGCTCGACTTCCATGGCTTCGGCGAAATCCGTTCCGTTGCCGCCATTCCCTTGCAGCGCCTGAATCAGTTCATGGACTTCCAGCGCTTTGAGTTCGTTGTACCCCAGTTGATGCCCGGGAGCCGGGCAAAACGCGGCATAACCTGATTGCTGCGGGCCGGCGAGGATGCGCTGAAACCCGTCCCGTCCCGGCGCGCCGGCGCGGTACAGCCTGAGTTCGTTCAACCGTTCCTGATCGAACGACAGGGTGCCCAGCGTGCCGCTGATTTCAAAGCTCAGGTGATTCTTGTAACCGTGTTTGAGCCAACTACTGCCGAAGGTGCCGCGCGCGCCGTTGGCGAAGCGCAACAATGCGTAGGTCTGGTCATCAATGTTGATCGCCCGCTGCTCGTTGCTGCCACGTGCGGCCGGGCGCTGCGGGTGCACGGTTTGCGAGTCGGCGCACACCGCCTCGACATCTCCGAGCAGGTAACGCGCCATGGCCAGCAAATGGCTGCCGAGGTCTGCCAGCGCGCCGCCGGCGTGGGCTTCCTCGCATCGCCAGGACCACGGCGACAGTGCATCGCCCATGAAGTCCTCGCTGAATTCGCCCTGGAAGCTGATGATGCGCCCCAGCTCGCCCGCCTCGATCATTTCCCTGGCCAGCCCGATCATCGGGTTGTGCTGGTAGTTATAACCCACGCGGGTCACGACCCCGGCCTTGCGCGCGGCGGCGTGCATCTGCCGCGCCTGCCCCAGGCTCACCGCCAGCGGCTTTTCGCAGTACACCGCTTTGCCGGCTTCAAGGGCCGCCATGGCCATCGGAAAATGCAGCAGGTTGGGCGTAGTGATCGCGACAAGATCGACGGCAGGGTCGCTGATCAATTGCTGCCAGTCGGCATGACTGCGCTCAAAGCCCCAACGCGAGGCGCAGTCTTGTGCCCGCGCGGCGTCGGCGTCTGCCAGCGCGGCCAGCTTGAGGTTGACCGGCAGCTCAAACGTGGTGCGTGCATTGTGGAAGGCCAGGGCATGCGCCCGGCCCATGAAGCCTGTGCCGATCAGGCCGACGCCCAGATCTGGAAGAGAATTCCCGCGCATGACAGCGTGTCCTTGTAGACGTGTTGTTGTGCGGAAAATGTAGGCGTTGGCGGTGGCTGATGGAATCTTTATTCCATCAGGAGCACTTCAGTTTCACCTCACGCGCGGACCTTTACGCACGCGCCAGCACGAGATAGCGGTAGGTCAGGCTGCCGAGGACAACCCGTACCCCAAGCTCGCGGACAACCCGTCGCTCAGTGAAAAATCTGGTTCAAGGCTTCAGGACAGAAAACCGCCATCCACATTCAGTGCGACGCCGGTGGTATAGCTCGAGGCATCGCTGGCCAGGTACAGCACTGTGCCGGCCATCTCGCTGGGAGCCGCAACGCGTTTCAGCGGAATCTGCGCCAGCGCTGTGTTGAGGATCTTCTCGTTGCTCACCAGCGCCGAGGCAAATTTGGTATCGGTCAGGCCAGGGAGCAGGGCGTTGCAACGAATGCCGAACTGAGCGCATTCCTTGGCGAAGACTTTGGTCATGTTGATGACGGCTGCCTTGGTCACCGAGTAGATGCCCTGAAAGACCCCCGGCGATACCCCGTTGATCGATGCTACGTTGATGATGCTGCCGCCGCCGTGCTCGCGCATCAGCTTGCCGGCTTCGACCGACATGAAAAAGTAGCCCCGGATGTTCACATCGACGGTTTTCTGGAACGCGCCAAGGTCGGTGTCCAGCACATTGCAGAATTGCGGGTTGGTCGCGGCGTTGTTCACCAGAATATCCAGCCGACCGAATTGCTCGCGGATCTGTGCAAACACCGCCGTGATCTGCTCCATTTCACCGATGTGACAGGCGATGGCCGTGGCTATGCCACCGTCGGCAATAATGGCCTCGGCCACGTGCTGGCAGCCTTCGATCTTGCGGCTGGAGACGATGACATGGGCGCCCTGTTGTGCCAGTAGCCTGGCGATCGCCTCGCCGATACCGCGGCTGGCGCCGGAAACGAAAGCGATCTTGCCATCGAGGTCGAACAATTGAGTCTTGGGCATTTCGGGTTTCCTTGTCGTGGACGCAATCAAAGGGCAGAACGGCCAATCACCTGCAGGGCCATGCGCTCCAGCAGCGTGTTCATGTGGATGAACTGCGCGAAGCGCTTGTCCTGGGTCTGGCCGTGGAAAAAGCGGTAGTAGATCTGCTGAACGATGCCGGCGAGGCGAAACAGGCCGTAGGTGTAATAAAAGTCGAAGTTGTCGATGCGGATGCCCGCGCGCTCGGCGTAGTACGCCACAAATTGCTCTCGGGTGAGCATGCCCGGCGCATGGCTGGGCTGGCGTCGCATCAATTGCACCGGCGCCGGGTCGTCCGCCTGAATCCAGTACGCCAGGCTGTTGCCCAGGTCCATCAGCGGGTCGCCCAGGGTGGTCAGTTCCCAATCCAGCACGCCGATAATCCGCATCGGGTTATCCGGGTCGAGAATCACGTTGTCGAAGCGGTAATCGTTATGGACCAGGCTGGCAACGGGGTGGTCTGCGGGCTTCTTGTCGTCGAGCCAGCGGGCGACTTTCTCCCAGCTCGGCGCATCGTCGGTGCGCGCTTTTTCGTAGCGTTCGGTCCAGCCGCGAATCTGGCGCTCGACGTAGCCCTGAGGTTTGCCCAGATCGCCCAGCCCACAGGCGCGGTAATCGACCTGGTGAAGCTCAACCAGCCGTTCGATAAAGCTCTTGCACAGGGCCTCGGTCTTGGCGGCATCCAGCTTCAGCTCGGCCGGTAACTCAGAGCGCAGGATGATGCCCTTGACCCGTTCCATCACATAAAACTCGGCACCGATGACCGCCTCGTCGGTGCAATGCACGTAGGCCTTGGGGCAATAGGGAAAGGCGTCGCGCAATTGATTCAGGATGCGGAATTCGCGGCCCATGTCATGAGCGCTTTTTGCCTTGTGACCGAAAGGCGGGCGGCGCAGCACAAATTCCTGCTCGGGGTACTTCAGCAGGTACGTCAGGTTAGACGCGCCACCGGGGAACTGACTGATCTGCACGCCGCCGCGCAGACCGGAGATATGGGACTTCAGATACGGATCGATGCGTGCGGCGTCCAGCTCTTCGCCTGATCGAACCTCGGTGGACTGGTCGGTGAGCGGCATGCTTATCCCTGCAGGTTATTTTGGTTGGCCAGGATCATTGGCTAATCTAATGCGTCCCCCGCGCAGTGAACAAGGGCTATTGGCCTGCGTGTTAGCGGGGAATCATCAGCCTTGATTCGGTGCGTTGACGGCAACCCGCGCCAATGCGCGGACGAAAAAAAACCGAAGCCGGGCAGCTTCGGTTTTTTGCACAGCCAGGCTTGCTCAGGAAGGAAACAGCTCGCTCAGTTTCATCGCAAGCATCATGTCGCCTTCAGCGCGCAACTTGCCGCCCATGAAAGCCTGCATGCCGTCGGTCTCGCCGCTGACGATGCCTTCCAGGGTTTCACCGTCCATCACCAGCGTCACTTGTGCGTCCGGGTTCTCGCCTTCCTGCAGCTCGCAGGTGCCGTCCTTGACGATCAGCGAGAAGTTCTTGGTGTCGTCGATGCGGAACCCGAACACCAAGTCCAGGCCTGCAGCGGCGGATGGGTTGAACTTGGCTTTCATTGCTTGGACGGCGTTTTCTACGGAGCTCATGGTGTGATCCTTTTATAGGTGATTGCAGGCACTTTGCGGGTGCGATTGGCCGGGCTCAGCGGTAGGTGATGAGCTCCGGCGCCTTCATCAGTTGCAAGTGTGCGTAACTGTTGAAGGAAGCCAGCGACACCTCGCGGTCTCGAAACTTCAGTTGATTGAGCGAGGTGTTGACGATGTGCCAGTTGAGCTCGAAGGCCTGGGTGGCGGGCATCCTGGTGATCAGGTGGAGCAGGGCGGTGATGGTGCCGCCCGAGGTGAACACAGCAATCCGGTCATCAGGACCGGCGCTGTCGAGAATGCTGCTCAGGCCTGCTTGCACCTCTTCGACAAAGGACTCCCAGCTTTGCAGCGCGGCGGCATCGTGTCCGCCGCCCAGCCAGCGGGCGATGATCGCCGCAAACAGGCGCTGAAATTCGGCGCGGTTATTCCCGGCGTCACGCATGATGTCCAGCGCCTGGGGCTCATCTTCGAGCATCGCGGGGAGCAGCGCGCGGATCACGCCCTCGGCGTTGAACTCGTTGAAGGCGATGTCGGTTTCAAGCTCGGGCGTGGCAAGGCCGGCTGCGTTGAGTTGGGCAATGACCGTCTCCGCTGTGTGGCGCTGGCGAAAGAGCGCGCCGCTGATGCACCGGTCGAAGGTCAGACCGAGTTGCGCAAGGTGCGCGCCGAGAATTTCCGACTGGCGAAAACCGGTGGGCGACAGAACGTCGTAATCGTCTGCACCAAACGAGGCCTGACCATGTCGTATCAGATAGATGCTGCCCACGACTGCGTCATCCTGGCACGTTGAAAGTGCTGCGAGGTTATGAGCAGCGCGCGGGGTCTGTCAATAAAAAAACATACGCTTGTTTGAATTCGCGCTCACCCCTCCGATCCGGACTTTTCGGTTCTGAGAGGGGCGCTGATCGTGTCACTGGCCCGGCGCCCGACGCGCCGGTATGCTGAGCCCCATTCGCGATCCTCTGCCGAGGATCTGCTGTACCGGTAAGGAGTTTTTGTGGAGTTCATTTTCGATTACGCCAGCTTCCTGGCAAAGACCGTCACCATCGTGATTGCCATCATTGTAGTGCTGGTGATGATTGCCTCGATGCGCGGCCGCGGCCGTCGCAGTGCGGGCGGTCAACTGCATGTGACCAAGCTCAACGACTTCTACAAAGGTCTGCGCGACCGTCTCGAAGGCTCGCTGCTGGACAAGGCCCGCCTCAAGGCGCTGCGCAAGGCCCAGGCCAAGGATCTGAAGAAAGACAAGAAATCCACCGAAACCAGGCAGCGAGTGTACGTGCTGGACTTCGACGGTGACATCAAGGCGTCCGCCACTGAAAACATGCGCAACGAGATCACCGCGCTGCTGACCCTGGCGACACCCAAGGATGAAGTTGTCCTGCGTCTGGAAAGCGGCGGCGGCATGGTGCACAGCTACGGCCTGGCGTCATCGCAACTGGCGCGGATTCGTCAGGCGGGCATCCCGCTGACCATCTGCATCGACAAGGTTGCGGCCAGCGGCGGCTACATGATGGCGTGCATCGGCAATCGCATCATCAGTGCGCCGTTCGCGGTGCTGGGGTCTATCGGCGTGGTTGCTCAGCTGCCCAACGTCAATCGACTGCTGAAAAAGCACGACATCGACTTCGAGGTGCTCACCGCCGGCGAGTACAAGCGCACGCTCACAGTGTTTGGCGAAAACACCGAGAAGGGTCGCGAGAAGTTCCAGGAAGATCTGGACATCACCCATGAGCTGTTCAAAAACTTCGTTGCCAGCTATCGCCCGCAGTTGCAGATCGACGAAGTCGCCACTGGCGAAGTCTGGCTGGGCCTGGCCGCCAAGGACAAACAGCTGGTGGACGAACTCAAGACCAGCGATGAATACCTGTCTGAAAAAGCCAAAACCGCCGAGGTGTTCCATCTGCACTACGCTGAGCGCAAAAGCCTGCAGCAGCGCGTCGGCCTCGCGGCAACCGCCTCGGTGGACCGGCTGGTGACGGGCTGGTGGGCAAAGCTGACGCAACAGCGATTCTGGTAATTGCCGGGCGGCCAGGCTGCCTGTCCGCAGATTAGAAGTGTCTGGCGGAACCCGATCTGTGGCTGTCTGGCTGCTGATCGGAAGTCGCTGGCGGAACCCGATCTGTAGCTGTCTGGCTACAGACCAGAAGTCGCTGGCGGAGCCCGATCTGTGGCTGTCTGGCTGCAGATCGGAAGTCGCTGGCGGAACCCGATCTGTAGGAGCCGGCTTGCTGGCGAACCGATTTTTGATTCACCTTCGTACCGCATGATCCATCGCATTCGCCAGCAAGCCGGCTCCTACGGACGCGGGAGTGCCAGGGCATAAAGCTTCATAGCCACGCGGCCCGCGCTCGAATATGTTTGACCAGACAGCATCAAAAAAGCCCCGACTTCGCAGGAAGCCGGGGCTTTTTGTTATCTGTTCAGCGATACCTCAACGATAACTTAGCGATACCTCTGCGATACCTCAGCGACGTCGAAACAGCGGCAGCGGCTCGTCGGTCGCCGCCTGATAGGTCACGGAGAAATCCTTCAGGCCTTCCAGCGCTTCGTACGGGTCTTTGTCAGGGCGAATGGCAAAGGCGTCGAAGCCACAGCGGCGCAGATAGAACAGCTGATCGCGCAACACGTCACCGATAGCGCGTAGCTCACCCTTGTAGCCGTAGCGATCACGCAACAAGCGCGCGTTTGAATAGCTGCGCCCGTCGGTGAACGCCGGGAAGTTCAAGGCGATGACCTGGAACTGATTGGCGTCGTCACCAATCTCCTCGGCCTCTTCGTCGCTGTCCAGCCATACACCCAAGCCGCCGTCGCGGGCCTTGAGCGCATGGGCGTGCTCGCGCCACAGGCTCAGCGGCACGATCAGGTCGTCGCAGTTGGAGAGGCTGTCAAAGGTCGTGTCCTTGGGCAGCAAGTGCCAGGTCTCGTCGATGACCTCGTTGTTCTTAATGATTCGCTGCATAGACGCGCTCCTTGAAAGGGTCGATGCCGATACGCTGATAAGTGTCGATGAAGCGCTCGTCTTCGTTGCGTTTCTCGACATAAACGTTGATCAGCTTCTCGATAACGTCCGGCATGGCGTCCTGTGCGAAGGACGGACCCAGGATTTTGCCCAAGCTGGCGTCGCGACTGGCGCTGCCGCCCAGCGACACCTGATAGAACTCTTCGCCTTTCTTGTCCACGCCCAGAATGCCGATATGGCCAACATGGTGGTGGCCACAGGCGTTCATGCAGCCGGAAATATTCAGGTCCAGCTCACCAATGTCGAAGAGGTAATCCAGGTCATCAAACCGACGCTGGATCGACTCGGCAATCGGAATCGACTTGGCATTGGCCAACGAGCAGAAGTCGCCGCCGGGGCAGCAGATGATGTCCGTCAGCAAACCGATGTTCGGCGTTGCAAAGCCTTGCTCGCGCAACTCGCCCCACATCGTGAACAGTTGGCTCTGCTCGACGTCGGCGAGAATCACGTTTTGTTCATGGGAGGTGCGCAGCTGCCCGAAGCTATAGCGGTCGGCCAGGTCGGCGATGCCGTCCAGCTGCTTGTCGGTCAGGTCACCCGGCGCGACGCCGGTGGGTTTCAGCGAAAGGGTCACTGCCGCGTAGCCCGGTTTTTTGTGGGCCAAGACGTTACGCGAGCGCCAGCGGGCGAAGCCGGGGTGTTGCTGATCCAGCTGAGCGAGCTCGGCGCTGTAATCGGTCAGGGCCTTGTAGTCCGGGTCGACGAAGTGCTTGGCGACGCGATGCACTTCGGCTTCGGTCAACGTCGTCTGGCCGCCGCGCAGGTGGGCCATTTCGGCCTCGACCTTCTCGGCGAAGACTTCAGGCGTCAGCGCCTTGACCAGAATCTTGATGCGCGCCTTGTACTTGTTGTCACGACGGCCGTAGCGGTTGTAGACCCGCAGGATGGCGTCGAGGTAGCTCAACAGGTCCTGCCACGGCAGAAACTCATTGATGAACGCGCCGACCACCGGCGTACGCCCGAGTCCACCACCGACCAGCACGCGGAAGCCCAGCTCGCCGGCGGCATTCTTCACCGGCTCCAGACCGATGTCATGGACCTCGATCGCGGCGCGGTCGGAGGTCGAGCCGTTGATCGCGATTTTGAATTTGCGCGGCAGGTAGGCGAATTCAGGGTGGAATGTCGTCCACTGGCGGACGATTTCACACCAGGGGCGCGGGTCTACCAGCTCATCGGCGGCCACGCCGGCGAACTGGTCCGTGGTGACGTTGCGCAGGCAGTTGCCGCTGGTCTGGATGGCGTGCATCTGCACGGTGGCCAGCTCGGCGAGAATGTCGGGAATGTCTTCAAGCGCCGGCCAGTTGAACTGCACGTTCTGGCGGGTGCTGATGTGTGCGTAGCCTTTGTCGTAGTCGCGGGCAATCTTGGCCAGCATGCGGGCCTGACGCGAGGTGAGCTGGCCGTAGGGCACAGCCACGCGCAACATCGGGGCGAAGCGTTGGATGTAGAGGCCGTTTTGCAGGCGAAGCGGGCGGAACTCTTCTTCGCTGAGCTCGCCGGCCAGATAGCGGCGGGTCTGGTCGCGGAACTGCTTGACGCGGTCCTCGACGATCCGCTGATCGTACTCGTCGTATACGTACATGGTGGTCCTGTTCTCAGGCGGTTCACTGCTGCTGGGCAAGCGCGAAAGGCGATGCGTTGTCGTCTGCTTTCAGGCTACCGAGCAAATCTGCGCGCACGGCCGCGCACCCCTTGCGGAGCCGGGGGAGGTTATCAGTTTGCGGATATGCGCAAAAGTGAAGTTTGGGTATATGCACAGAACCAAAAGCACTAAGCAGCACGTCGGCTGGCCATAACCTCACTTGTGATAAGGGCATGGCTGAACTTAACTCTCCACATGGCCAGCGACAGTCGCCACGGCCGCGCACATTTTTTGCGATCTCCCACAAGACAGATAAAAGGCGATGCAATGCGAAATCACCCCAAAGTCACGAAGTCAGAAAGCCATGTCGATGCCTGGGCCATCATATTTATCGTTGTGCTGGTGGTCGGTGCCGCGGCGTTCTGGATGACTCACCAGTAGCCGTTTTTACAGGTTCACCGTAGCTGCGAAAGCCGCCGCGCATTGCGCGTTGGCGCCGGGTGAGCGGCTGTTCGAGCATTGCGCGATGTCTGCGATTTGACCGGTTTCCGGAGCATTTGTAGGAGCGCGCTTGCCCGCGAAAGGGCCGGTACATCCGACATGTTTTTATCGCCTGGACAATTTTTCGCGGGCAAGCGCGCTCCTACAATGATCTCGATTTAACAGACGGTTTGCGGCGCCCCAACTGACTTCTTCGCAGGAGCGCGACTCAGCCGAATGTGCGGCATGAGTACCCACAGAACGAATCGCCAGCACGGTCGGCGCGGGGCTTGATGAATGAACCGGCTGTCCGAGCATCTGTAGGAGCGCGCTTGCCCGCGAACAGGCCGGTACATCCGACCCGTTTTCATCGTCTGGACAATTTTTCGCGGGCAAGCTGATCTGGTCAAGTAATTTTGGACACCATTTTAGGTTTTCAAGCCGCCGCTTTTTCCGTCGCCACCGGGGACCGGTAGTCGTTGTAACTGTGGGGCCTGCGGTTGTTGTACCGCATGACGTAACGC
>Ga0308169_10000298_pt1 | contig 83785 bp, 65 predicted proteins | sample PhyBR1_2_FD_202139 | JGI IMG/M metagenome (GOLD analysis project Ga0308169, IMG submission 202139) | Phyllosphere microbial communities from UC Gill Tract Community Farm, Albany, California, United States - DLSLSB.R1 | ecosystem: Host-associated > Plants > Phyllosphere > Unclassified | place...
CACGGTCTGCCCAGTTTTTAGAAGTTTTCGGATTCACTTTCAAGTGTTTCGTCCAAAGGGCATAAGCCATTGGCGCGGCACCCATTGGTAACCCCGGATGTCCTGAATTTGCTTTTTGTACTGCATCAACACTCAATGTACGGATCGTATTCACACCAAGCTGATCTACTTTATCAAACAATATAATTCCTCCTTGTTCATTCCTATAAAATAATGTCCATTCTTTAAATTTCAGTTTGAAAATAAGACAGAAGAATCAAAAATGAATGAGGCATTCTCGATTTTCCTGTCTTATTACTCGATGGTGACCGACTTTCTCACGACCTAGATAAATGGTGTTCAAAAAGCCAACTCCTTCAATAGTAAGTCGAAACGTGAAAAAATATGTGAAGCTATTTTCCCACGTTCCGCCTTACTATTCGGAGCTGACCGACTTTCTCACGACCTCTGATAAACGGTGTTCAAGGAGCAACACTTCGGTCATAAGTCAGAAACATCAAAAATGAAAAAGCCATTTTCGATGTTCCTGACTTATGCCTTAGTGCTGAACGCTCCTTTCACAACCTCTTTTTACCCGATCGTTTTCCCAGTCATTTCTTCATAATCGGTTTTCATGATTTCCCATGACTTTTCGATTTTTTCATCTAAACCAAACAAGCCACTACGACCAACGATATAAATATCTGGTCCTGCTGCATCGATTCGTTTGAAGGATTTACGGTTAGAAGAGCCGTCCATTTCAATCACATAGTTATACTCTTTTTCTTCGCGTAGTTCGCGTAAAGCAACGATCTTATCCAGTGTACTTTCAATAAACCGTTGTCCAGCAAATCCTGGATCGATCGTCATGATCGTGATTTTATCGACCAATTCGATGTATGGGAAGATGGCTTCGATCGGTGTTTCTGGGTTCAAAACGACGCCAGCTTTTAACCCTGCATCATGGATTTGATCGATCAAACGAAAGGCTAAACCATCTAATAATTCGGCGTGCATACAGATCCATTCACACTTTTGCTCGATTAATTGATTCACCCAAAAACTTTGGTCTTTAACCATTAAGTGCGCAGACATTGGTAGATTACTGATTTTACGTACCTCGTCAATGAACCATGGAGATAACGTGATATTTGGTACATAATGACCATCCATGATATCGATATGGTAAGAATCGACATGATCATTTAAAAATTCGATTTGTTCTTTGAACTTATCTAAGTCCATCGTCATCAATGAAGGTGAAAATTCCACTTTTCCCATTTATTTGTTCCCTCCTTGAAAGCTTTCCCAGTCCGCCATGAATTGAGCAATCCCTTTATCTGTCAACGGATGGCTCCACAACGTCTGGTACAATGATGGCGGTACAGTAGCAATATGTGCACCAACTAAACTTGCTTTTTCCACATGTTCCGAATTGCGAACACTTGCTGCAATAATTTCTGTAGAAAACCCGTAAGTATCAAGTACTTCACGTAGTTTTGCGACAAGCTCGATCCCGCTCGTTCCGGTATCATCTAATCGTCCTAAAAATGGTGAAATAAATGTAGCACCTGCTTTTGCTGCTAGCAACCCTTGTGCCACAGAGAAAATCAATGTGACATTGGTCTTGATCCCCAATTTAGATAATTCGTTCGTCGCTTTCAATCCTTCTTCTGTCATAGGGATCTTGATCACAATGTTTTCCGCCCATTGGACGATTTCTTTCGCTTCTGCGACCATACCGTCTGCTTCCAAACTAGTCACTTCTGCTGAGACAGGTCCGTCAACGATCGAACAGATTTCTTTGATAACTTCTTCAAACACGCGTCCTTCTTTGGCAATGATCGTCGGATTAGTTGTCACCCCATCGACTAAACCTAGCGCATTGATTTTTTTGATTGCTGTTACATCTGCTGTATCTAGAAAAAATTTCATCGATTTTGCCCCTCTTTTTTACGCACTTATTTTAAAAAATCTGAATATCATCTAAACTGATATCTTCTTCCTCTTTCTCTACTATTAAATCCATTTCTTCTTCCGGCACGTTCTTTTTGATCACAGCTAAAACGACGGCTGTAACTAAGACGTTCACTAAGATCGCGATCACACCTGCCCATGGTCGAGACATCGTTGGGATCATCAAGACACCACCGAAAGGAACCGTTGCATCCGCACCTAAGATCATCGTTGTTGCACCACCAGCAAATCCACCGATAGCTGTTGCGACTACGCCACGTACGATATCGTTCATAACTAAAGGAATCACACCTTCAACGATATTGATGACACCCATTGGTACGGCTGATTTCAATGTTTCTACTTCCACTTTTGTATAGATATTCTTGCGGAACATTTTTGCGATAAAATAAGCTAACCCGAAACCGATCGGTGTGGCTGTATTCACCAATTGCAATGCGGTGATTGGGCCATTCAACCCTTCCGCTTGCATCGTCAAAACAAAGGCAAATACGGTTTTGTTGATTGGACCACCGTAGTCGATCCCACTTAATAAGCCGATCACACCACCAAAAATCAATAAGGAAGAATTGCCTAATCCATCTAAGAAATTCGTTAATAATAGCGTTAATGCTGCGATTGGCGCGCCAATGATATACACCATGACCAAGCCACCAACAATTGAAGCAATAAATGGAATAATCAATGTTGGCATCAATCCTTTTGCCCATTTTGGTACTTTGACATGTTTTAAAATACCTAAAACCAGATACCCTGCTAAGTAACCACCTAAAATCCCACCGATAAAACCAGCACCAATTGCATTTGCTGTTAAACCAATAATGAAACCTGGTGCGATCCCTGGTTTAGCTGCAATGGAATAAGAAATCCCAGTAGCGATCACAACTGGTAATAATCCTAAACCAGCGCCACCCATCGTCGCTAATGCATCCCAAATCGAAAACTCTCCTTGTACAAGTGTTCCTTGACTTGTTCCGCCAAATGCCATGCCGATTGCAATTAAGAATCCGGCACCGCATACGATTGGAATCAAATATGAAATCGCTGTCAATAAATGTCCTTTTAAATTTAACTTTTTAATTGCCTCCATTTTTTTGTCTCCCCCATTCTGGTAATTATTGTTGTACGACTACTTCTTCTACTTTTTCAATCAACTTACTCGGTGATTTTACAGCGACTTCTGTCGGTACTTGAACAATTCGTTTCCCTTCAAAACGTTCACGTCCACTGATTTTGACATCCACAGCTAAAATCACAACATCTGCTTGACTGATTTGCTCTGCCGTCAATTCATTTTCGATCCCGATCGTTCCTTGTGTTTCCACATGGATCTTATGCCCTGCCTTTTTTGCGGCATTCTCCAACTTTTCTTGCGCAATGTACGTATGAGCGATACCCACCGTACATGCTGCTACTCCAACGATTTTCATTTTTTCTTCCTCCTCACTCTCTAGCCAAATGCAGCAACTACTTCATCGATTTCTCTTGCAGCAATCAAACGTTCCACCACTTCATCATTTCCTAACTTACGGGCAAATAAGGACAACAACTTTAAATGTTTTTGCGCGCCCTCCGTATCGTCTCCGACTGCAAACAAGATGATCCCTTTCACGCCCTTACCATCTAATGTTTCCCAAGGGATTTCATTTTCGGTCACCCCGATCGCCACACCGACCTTCTTCACATACGCACTTTTTCCATGTGGAATAGCGATATAATTACCGATCCCTGTTTGACCTTGCGCTTCTCGCAAATAAATATCTTTCACAAATGCTTCGACATCCGTAATGTATTCTTGTTCATATAAGCGATTGGCTAATTCATACAAGACCTCATCTTTCGTTTTTCCGTTTAAGTTCGTTTTGATGATTGTTGGATCAATGATTTCTTTGATCTCCATTTTCCTCACTCCTCATTAGTTACTGACAACTTCCATTGCTTTTTCGATTAATTTGTTTGGTGATTTTACCGCGATCTCTGTTGGTACTTGGATGATTTTCTTTCCTTCGAAACGTTCCCGTCCACTGATCTTGACATCCACTGCTAGAATCACGATATCGGCTTGATCGATGACTTCTTGTGGCAATTCATTTTCAATGCCGATCGTTCCTTGGGTTTCGACATGGATCTCATGACCCGCTTTTTTCGCTGCATTCTCTAATTTTTCTTGTGCAATATACGTATGGGCAATACCCACTGTACATGCTGCTACTCCAACGATTTTCATTATTGGTTCCTCCAATTTTTGATAGTATGTTTATCGTTCTGTGAAATTACCTGCTTTCAATTCATCTAGATAGTCAGGATCAGCCAGTTTTCGCATAAAATCAGCAAGCTGTCGTTTGACTGCCAGTGTTTCGTTTTCTGCTAGTAAGACAACGATGATCAATTCCACTTGAAAGATTCGTTCCGACCATTCAGTAATTGGCTGTTGGGGACGAATCACCCAGACCTGTGTTTTGGCTAACGCTGGATGTTCAAGATGAGGTAAAATCACGCCTTCCTCAATTTGGATATCTCCTACCGCTTCTCGTTGAAACAATGCCTGTTGGATCGCTTGTGCCTCTTCTTTTGAAGCAGGAAAGACATGTTGACTGACCCATTCATAGGTTTCTGCCTTTGACGTTAATGCAATCTGATCGAATGTTTCCACGAAATTATCTATCATGATAAATATCCTCGATTTTCTTTTGGATTCTTGACTGATCATCAGCGGTCAACATCGCACTAACGATCAGAGATTGAACAGGAAACGCTTCTTTCAACCCAACTGTCGTTAAAATCAACTCGATTCCTGGCGTCTTTTCTAACACCGATTGGTAATTTTTAGTACTGATCACATCTACGATTTCTAATTCCGGGAATTTTTTGGCTAACTTCACTTTCAATAATTCAGAAGTCCCTACGCCAGTTGTACACATGATCAGTGTTTGGATTGGAAATTGGTGCGTCTCGATGATTCGTGCAAAATACAAGGTGATAAACCCGATCTCATCAGGCGTGATTGTTGGTAGCTGAAACGTTTGACTCACCTGTTCAGACACTTCAGCAACAGCATTAAAAATCGTTTCATACGTTAATTGGATTTGATCCAACAAACTATTTTTCACTCTGATTTGATGACGCAACCGATTGATCAAAGGTTTGATATGATTAGCAAGATCTGTAAAAATCATCTCATTCGCTACATTGAGATTCAGCTTCTCACCTACTTGGTACAAATAATAAGAAGTAATCTCCAACACTTCTTCTGTAAACGTTTGCGTTTTAGCTTGGTTATTATCCGTTCTGGAAGAAAGTAAATATTGATAGAGATAGTAGATCTCACTTACTGGTAATTTCGTTTTCAAATACACTTCCACTTGGCGGATCACTTCGATGGCAATATCGCGAATCAAAGATTCATTATCTAAAACTTGTAATTGTTCCATCGTTAATTTTTCTCCAGTGGCTTGATAATTCGTTTTTCTTGCGCGGCGTACCGCAATGTATAGATGGGAGAAAATATTGATATTATATGGGTAAGGAATCGTGCCATTTAATTTCTTTTCAATCAGCTTGATCTGTTCGATGACAAAATTCGCATCATACCGATTGAAGTCGAATTCATCCGATAAAGCGATTTCATCAATATCGAAAATATTCAATCGTTGAATCAACTCAGTGATTGCTCGACGGATACTCTCTTCCTTGCCTTTGATGGCTAGTGTCCGATTTTTGCGGATCAATTGCAGATCATAGGCTGTAATCCGCTCCGCAATGATTTTTTCATCATTCGCGATCGCTGAATCACCAACATAATAGGTTTGATACAAATCAATGACTTTTAGTGCTTTAGGCGAGGATAATAATAATTCTTCCATCACATTATTTTGCCGTTCTGACGGTAGAACTTCCACAGAAGACACAATTGTTTGGTTCGTCTGTGCAATATATTTTTCATAATCCAGTTTGTACCCCCGACCCTTTTCAGACAAAATCAGTGGCCCATTCGGAAACTCGTCATTTATTTTTTTAACCAAGCGGTAGACCGTCTTGGTAGAGGTACTCATTAACTCTGCCAACACTTCAGCAGTAACATAATCTCTTTGCTTTGATAAAAGAAGCGTTAATTTATTCCCTCGATCCATTTGACTAGTCATAGCTCTATCCCCCCTGTATCTTTATCATAAGCGATTTTTTTTATTCTGCTTCACTACATAATGTCCCTTGCAGCGGACAAAATGTATTCGGTTACACAAGGTTGTGAGAAAAGCGTTTTGACCTGAGCAGTAAGATGGAAAATCAGAAAATAGCTTTTCATATTTTTTGATTTTTCAGCTTAATGTTGAAGGTCAGCTTTTCGAACACCGTTTATCAGGTTGTGAGAAAGCCGGTCAGCTCCGAATAGTAAGGCGGAACGTGGGAAAATAGCTTTCCATATTTTTTCACGTTTCGACTTACTATTGAAGGAGCTGGCTTTCGAACACCGTTTATCTAGGTTGTGAAAGAAGCGTTCAGCACTGAATAATAAGACAGAAAAATCGAAAATGGCTTTTTCATTTTTGATTTTTTTGGCTTATTATTGAAGTGTTGCTTCTTGAACACCGTTTATCTGAGTTGTGAGAAAAGCGTTTTGACCTGAGCAGTACGATAGGAAATCATAAAATAACTTTTCATATTTTTTATTTTTCAGCTTCCTCTTGAAGGTCAGCTATTTTAACAACCAAATAGTTATATTTTTTGAAACTAAAGATAACTATATGAAAACATAACATTTTGCTCATCAATTTTAAAGCGAACATCATAAATATCCTTTTGAAATATTTTTGATAAGAGATTTTATTTCCCTCATTTGGCTTGATTTAATCGTAATTCCAACTTAAATCACTTGAACAACCTCACAGCTTTAAAATAACTATCACTATTAAATAAGATAACTTTCTTACCAAACTCATGATTTACAAATAAGTTAAACAAGTGGACTCACAAATCACGTAATGTCTTTACTATCGGATACACAATCTGTCACAGAGATAGCTTCCATGCAAATAAGGCGATATCCATAAAAATTCCAATGATTTTTATGGATATCACCTTATTTATTGAGATTAACAACTACCGTCCCACCTCAATTTTTTGATTGTTAAATATTGATTTTTTGAGGATTACCGCTTTTAACAGCAATGAAAAACGGTATTTCTCATCAATTTGCTGGTACATCACTTAATGACCAATTGATGGTCGCTTGGTAAGGTTTTCCTACCGCTATTTTATCGCCATCGACCTGCAACTGGACATCTTCATAACTTAACTCCCAAGCACCTTGACCAGTTCCAGCGGCGGCATCCATGACAGAAACCGCAGCACCATCTTCTTGTAATGTAAAGTCAAGCGCTTGAGGTGCTTTTGCAGTATTCTCTGTCGTTGTGTTTAAAGTGCCTGCATGAAAACTGATACTTGCACCTTTTAAGAATGTACCGAACGGTGCAGTCTCCAAATCAGCCATTGTATCACTCGTAAATTGTTGTGACATTGATGCTGTAACGTGCCAACCTTTGTTTGTATAGGATTCATCGGTGACTTTTAAACCCGTCTGTGTCTCACTGCCGTATGAGTGAGTTCCCGATTTCAATGTCTGTGTGCCAAACTCAACAGTTGGTACTTCATCAAGTGTTGGCATAGCTGGCGGCGCTGTGACATTTAGAGTAAAAGCTACCGTGCCTGCTTGGTAGTACTTATTCGCGTCAACGGCTAAAGCCTCACTCAGACTTCCATACGTGTTTCCATCAGGTGCTGTCACATCTTTGATTGTGACACCTGCAGGAAGTTCAGGTAACTGCTCGCTAGGATCTTTGATGACCCCACCAGTTATACCTACCTCAGAAGGAATGTCTGGTAAACTTGGTGCTACAGCTCGCGTACTATCGACATAATTGTAGGAAAAGCTCGCAGAGGCACGTTCAGCTGTCAGATAAATACTAAAATGGTTTGCCCACTTGTTATTCGATAGGTCATCAAATGTAGGATTAGCTACAATCGCAGAAGCTAGATCTGGATATGTCTGCCCATTCTTTCCATCTGGACCCACGATATGATCCACTTTATAGCCAGCTGGTACAGTCAACGAAGGAATATTCGTAATTGAATGACCAAAATCACCGGTAACCAATGCTGGATTTGGGACCGGTAAAGTTGCCGCTACTCCTTCTGTTACTATCATAGTTGAAGACGGATCGCCTCCAGTTAACCCAGTGATAGCATCTGTGACAATACCCGTTCCTGGTGTTTTTTCAGTGTAGTATGTCTTAAAATCCGCCGTTTCGGCTATCGGTGAATAGTACACATTGATTGCATTAGGGTTTGCTTCATTATATTCATCATAGTTTGCGACTTTGATTGAAGTAGAAGAAGAAAAATTATAACCATTGATTCTAGGCACAACAAATGTGTAATTATCTGATGCATTTGCGAGACTATTTGTTACACCAATCGTATCCCCAGTATTCGCAGTGATTTTCGCAGCAGTTACACCTTTGATTGGCTGATTCGTCGTTTTATCAATAAAATTCACCGGGAAAGTAACTGTTCCGCGTGTTGCAGAGAACGATGCATTCTTAGAAGCATTCGCTCCTTGAATGACTCCTGTATTATTTCCGGTAATGGCTAAACTCCCAAATGACATGTTCTTTTTTAGGGTGATTGTTCTTGAAATTGTTTGTGGTTTGTACGCGCCATTGTTGTTATACCCACTATCTGGCGCTGCAGTAAGACTCAGTGTACCCGTATAAGTACCATTTTTATTATCCACAATATTTGACCATGTCATTGTTTGCGTTTCAGAACTCCATCTAGTACTTCCTGAACCTTGAAATTGTAACGGTGCCGATATTTGTACCCACGGCACAGTGGTAGAACTTGATTGTTCGATTGCGCCATTAGCATCTGTTTTACGAATTTCAATTTTATCTTGTCCTTTATTGGTGCCACTTGGTCCATCAAATGTTCCGTTATACCAAATATCACGTCCTATAAAGAAACTATCTTTCAAGCCTGCAATTCCTAGCTGCTGTCCTGTTGCATTGGGTGCATTTTGTTTGATCATGTCATTATTTGCCGGAGTCAAAAAGAATCCCGATGCATCCCCCATTTTCCAGACATCTGCTTTATCATACCAATAGGGCGTTTTGATTGTTAATGGTTTAGAAAAATCAAGTGTTGCTCTGATTGATTGATACACCCATGAATTTTTAACTGAGTTCGCTAACCATAAATAATTATTTCCCGAAGGATCCCATTTCCACCATTTGCTGTCACCAGCTAAGATATTCCAGTTATTAGCATTCTGTTGGAATCCGCTATCCAATTCATGGTTGCCTGTATCGGAATTTCCCCCAGGCTCTAATGCTCCCGAAGTAATTACAGCAGCTTCGACCTTCAGCTCAATTCTATGGCTCAAAAGAGTAAGGGTTGGTAGGAAAAAAATTGACATTCCAACAATCACTCGAGCCAGTATTTTTTTCTTTTTGTACATAAATGTTCTCTTCTTTCTTTGGGATAGTTAACCCACTTCATAATTCACTTAGATTATGGTATGTATTCAACAACAAAAAAATATCTAATAAATCACTTGATTAATCACTATATAACGTTACCTGTCATCTACTTTTTCACCTTCATTTTTAGATGTTCATGTAAAGAAATGATGTCTCGCATGAATATTTCTTATGTTCCCTAATACTTACCATATTTAAAACTCATCTTGATTTATAGTAGCAGAAAAGACTCGGTCATTATTATATTTTTTTTGAAAAAAAAGGAAAATATCACACAGATATTCATTTTAAAAAGATTCAAATCCTTCCTACAAAAAACATTCGAACAAACGATATAATATAAACATTCCAGAAAAGAAATACCATTTTTTTGAAGTTGGTAGTAGCACACATATTCCCTTATGAGAATTTTTTTATTAAGTGTAGATTACATTAGGATTTCCCTTCATATATCTATATAATATGAGTAAAAGAAAACTTATTTTCAATTAGATATAAACTCAATGGGGGTGAGAGCATGAGAGAGTATTTTTTCAACTATAAAGAAAAGGAAATCATACAATTCTTCCAATATTGTTACATAAACAAAAAAGAATACTATCCTAAAAAAAGTATCCAAGAGGCACTCAATATTTCAGAATATCGCTATAAAGCGATTGGTAATAGTGTGGAAGAAATCAAATTAAAATACCCTACTTTTCAATTTCAATATGACAAACATGGATTGTCTATTCATTTTTCAAAAGAATTTTTATTGCTCAAAGTTTATATTCTACTGTTTAAAGAAACCGTAGGATTTAAATTTCTCCTCTCTATTTATAATGAAAATTTTCAGAATTTGGATCGTTTTGCTGAATCCGTCCACCTGCATCAACAAAGCGTTCTACCTAAACTTAAACCCATTCGTATGTTATTAAAAGAATACTCACTTGAATATTTATTGTTTAAGAAGAAAATCAGTGGCGATGAATATCGTACTCGTCATTTTTTCTTTACGCTGTTCTGGCATTTACATGACGAAGAAGATCCAATTATCCCTGAATATCCTGAAAGTTTTCAGGCTCTAGCAACTATGATTCATGAATGTCTCCCCATGCATTCTCATGAAGACATACGTAAACTTTATCTATTTATGAAAATCACGCAACATCGATTGAAAAATGGCTATATGATCACTGAATTGCCAGAAGTGATTGCTAAAGTAAGAAATCCTTTAATTTCTTATGAGGTTTTTAAACAACAAATACAAGGAAAAGAAATAACTAATCTTTTTTTCAAAAAAAATCTGAATGAAGTTGAGATCAATTATCTGTACTATGTGTTTACCGTCGTACCAACTTATACTTGTTTTGAAGAAGAATTACCACCTTTTCGTGACTTTTATAACAAAGAATACAACAAAATTGAACAAACGATTTTCCACCAGTTATCTCAACATATGAAACGAAAATTAACGACACAAGAAGAAGATTTTCTTTCCGTCAATATAATCTATCGAACGACTTATTTTCTCAGTTATGGCAGTGACGAGTTTGTGCCTCCTTATTCCGACTTAGAGTACTTTGATTTTAATGATCCGACTAGAAACCATTACCATAAAATCATAGATGAGATCATCGCACAAATGCCATTGAAGGAAGAAAAATGGCAACGGATCATTACTAGTCAGTCTTTTCGTTCGTCGCTTTTCCAACTATTGTCGTGTGTTCTTGAAATACACCATGAACCGGTAAAAGTAGCAATACTATCTAAATTCGGAAAAATCCATAAGACAGAGCTAAGTAGTTACTTGATAAAACTCAATCCTCGACCGATTGAAATAGTTGCGTATGATCAATCTCCTGATATTATTTTTTGTGACTTTCCACTAAAAGAGGGACGAATACTCAATCCACAGGCAGAAATCTTTTTTATAAGTGTGAAACCGACACCGTCTCAATGGCTTGAAATAGTGAATTTCATTGATGCAGTTCGAACAAAAAAACAATTTGGTTATTTGTTATAAAATAAAAAATAAGCTGCCAAAACCTAAGTTTGGCAGCCTAATCTATCTAAAATCTCGATTATCCACCGTCCTGTACAACTGAAACCTTATCAAACGAAAGGGCAATAACGCTGATAAACTTTTTTGGAGTGTCTTCAGTCACGTACGCCAAACGAAAATCAAGAAGAAAGTAGCTATAAGAATCAAACTAATGAATGGTAGCAGAAACGTAGTGATATATTGCTGACCTTCTACGTTTTTTATTGTTGCAGCCGTTTGGCTGAACTGGCTAGCATTCGGTGATTTCCCTTTGACCTTTCGCGCTTGAATAAACACGCGTCTTGAGGTTTGCTGCACTTGATCACATGTTACTAAGAAAAGGTAATCTGCTCCCTTATTCGCAAGTTGATCAATGTCTTTTTCATCAATCACCGTATTTTCTTCTACCAAGTATTGGTAATAGTGATCAAAATATTGAACATAGATCACATCTCCCTTTTTTAGCTCATCGATTCGAGCAAACAAAAGATTATACTCACCTACATGGTGTCCAATAAGTGTCAATGTCCCTCTTTCAGGTTCACGTTCAGGAAACAAGTCGACAACACCATTGATCATATTTTTTGTCGTTAGTCCAACAAAAATCGGTTGTATGATCTTTACATTTGGAATCACTATCTGACCAATTGCTGAGGTATTTTTTTCTGTTGTATGCGTAAAGATATCTTTAACATTCAAGCGCTCGATCTTCTCTGGTACGTCAATTATTTTTGGTAAATTTGTTCGAAACGCCGTCTGTGTCAATTGTGCATGTGTCGAAATCATAAAATATTTTGAAAATGGAATAGCAAAAAGTATGAGTGAGAACATCAACAGAAAACTGATCACAAGTTTTAAAGTAACATTGCTCTTTACATATCCCGTTGGTCTATACTTGCTACTCATTGTTTCTACCTCCATTCGTTCAAAAATAAGCTAACTGCAGTTTATTGTCATTTTTTACATGTGATTTCAGCAGAGTGATTTCGAAAAATTTTTTAAGGCGCTAAAATCAAGGACCAGCTGAGAGTTCCAGTAAAACGAGTATTCGTTTTTTGATTAATTACAGGAGCTTCTAAGAAAAATCTTTGATTGACCCAACTATCTGATATATCTGTAAGACCAGTAGATGGTGCATTTTGATTAAAAATGATCAATGGACTACTACTTAAAAATTGATTGCTTGTTCCATCATAAAATCCTAGCCTACCATCAAAAGAGATCCCATTCAAAACAGTTTGGCCAGTTGCATCTACTTCATGAATTGCTTCCCTTTGAGCCACTGCCACAGACCAATTCGATTGATAACTTGAATCTCGACTGTCATTTACCGCAATCTTATCGTCTAGCTTTCCTACGAGTCGCTGTGTTTGGCTCGTTACTTCATTAAGACCAAAGTCAATCGTATGTGGCACAGTCAAGTTAATCTCCCCGCGATCAAGCAAATGGACAATAAATTCGCCTTGATCGACAAAATACGGATTTTCCATTTGTGCATCAGTTATATTATCGTAGGTCTTGCCATTAGGACCAGTTACAGTCTTGATTATTAGGTGGTCTTCCACTTGATCATTCACATCTTTAACAATGTCTGGTAGGTTTTCCCCGGTAGTTCCTTTGTACGATATAGTTTCAGGCAACGCAAAATTTTGCGACGGATCTATTTTCGCAAAAATAATTTGTACCATACTATCTGTACGTGGAGCTAACTGGACAGTAAACGTATTTTTCTCTTGTGTCATCGACGGATAGCTCTTCAATGCTTCAGCAATTGTCTGTTTCTCACTGCCGTCTGGACATGTTACCTTTGCCACTTGATACCCAAGAGGTACATTAGTCATAATTTGTGCTTCTGTCGTCGAAATCTTATCGCCGACATACCCATTTTCAAGAATACTTTTTGGAATACTTGGTGTATGTTGCGCTGTCGGATCATAAGCAAAATCAAAAGTGGTTGTTGCAGGTGATGACTTTTGTTCATACGTAATGGTCAGCACGTTCTTATCCGTTTTACTTACCAATACATCTTCTGCACGAATTGGGCTATAGCCGCTGATTGGCTTCGCATCATACGACCAGCGCGCATTGGCCGCATCCGGTGACAAGCCGTTTACTCCGATCATTGTGTCAACATTTGCTTTGATCGTCGTATTAGTGGCAATGCTTTTCCCACTTTCATCGACATAGTGGACTTCAACAGATGAAGTCGCCACCCCAAATGAGTAATCACCAACCTTAACCGAAGTCGTTAGCGGTTGAGAAGGATAATCTGGAAATGACTGACCGGCAGAAGAGACCGCTTTTCCATGTCCAATTCCTAGCGTCCAATAAGTATTTCTGCCAATACCCAATGAATATATCTGACCTTTTAACTGAGAAGGTATGGTTGTTTGAAAAACAGGCGTCGATCCGACTGCCGCAGATGCTAGATTCCCTATTCCAGTAAAACCTTTGGGAAGTTTCGCACTAGAAGTAATCGTGAGTAAACCGGAGCTTGCAGTATATTTGACACTATAGGTAGCACTTGTAAAATCTTCTGAAGGAGTAGCAATTTCTACACCATTTTCTGCAATAGTCTGGCTATAACCACTAGCTAAGGTGGTTGAACTTCCTCCTTTTTTCCAAATAAATGTCTTTCCTGGATTCTTTGGATCGAACATAGTAGCGCCGCCTTCATAATAAGTCACTCCCAATCGATCGACATTTACATAAGCCATTCTCATGGAGCTCAATTGATCTCCTGAGGCATTCAATCCAAATGCATTTGGGATTTCTGATATTAGATATCCTAATGTAGGGCCTGTTAGGGTAAGTGTTGGCAAGACCGTGCCGCCCATCGGAAATGGCACAGTCCCACCATTCTCATAATTTAACCAATCTTCTGCTCGTAAAGGAGCAAAGTATAACCCTGTTCCTTTGTTACCATAACCCGTACTTCCATCAATCCCATAGGTCATTGTAAAATCAGATGTCCAATCAATCATCGCATCTAAAAAAATGGCTGCTTGCCCGTAAGGTCCTTTTTTTTGTTTGGTGTTGATCTCCGAATTGACGGTCATTCCTGGTGGATTATCCGTACTTGTCAATACGGCTTTTCCAGTTGAATCAAATACCGGATCGACTGCTTTTAGCCCAACGGACGTCCCATTAATATCTGGCATATTCCCTGCCTCATATTCATAGTTTCCAGATCCAAATTTCTTTCTGGAAGAATAGGACATCCAATCTCTCGCAGCCAGAGAACCATCTCCTGTAATTTCCCCATAATCATCAGTTTGTGTGATTGTACTAATATCCTGATTCACTACTTCCTTCGTCTGTGCATTGACTTGCATTGAGATCAATGGTGCAGAAATAAATACAACCGTACTTAACACTAAACCAGTTAGTCGATTTCGATTTTGTCTTACTCTTTTTTTCCCTATCTTCATTTTCATCTCCGTACTTACCTTCGTATGTTTAAATTAGTATTTTCAATATCATCTAAACTTGTCTTACACCCACAAGAATCAAGTATCTCAACAATGTTGGATAAACCAGTGCTGAACTGGCTGACTTATCTTTAAATAAATGGTAACTATCAAACATCATCCCAACTTTATCTACATTTTTGTACTAGCAGCAACTGGCCATTTTGGTCACGTCATCTTTCCCCACTATCCGTCAATACCAAAGAGCATTTTTCCGGACAATGCTGCTAGCATCATCCCCGTATTCGTTTTTCCCACTCTTGCATCTTCATTCGATCCAGCAGTAGAGTGCGTTTTTTTATTTAGTACCACACGCTCTACTGGACGAAAAAAATCATCTTTCTTCACTACTGCTTTTGATTCTTTCAATTGTTTTTGCTGGTTCACATGAGGTTGTAGGACTTGTTTTGTTTCCTCATTTTTTTCTATTTGTTTTTTCTCAGGTGAAGTTACTGTTGCTTCCTCTGGAAGTTGAATATGTTCTGGATTTTTTGGTGTAACCGATTCGGAAGGATTGACTGGATTAAGTATTTCTTCCTCTGCTAGAGCCACCGTGTAATTCGTCTGAAGAAAAAGAACCAAAAAGATACCCGCATAAAGATAACCTTTACTAATTTTATTCATTGATACTTTCGGTTTGTTTTTCATCATTCTTCCCACTCTTCTTTATTTTGACATGTACAATCAAATCGCCCAATTTTTCCCAATCAGAAGATGTAGGAGGTGATAACCAAATCACCTGATGACGATGACTATGAAGCTTTAACATATCTGAAATATAAATATCCGCTTCTTCTTCTGTCGCTCCAATATACGATTCGATATTCAACTTACCGAAAGCATCCACTTGTTCTTGAATGTAGCGGCTGTAACTTTGACCAAAGGAAAAATCGATCACGATTTTTACTTTAGGCGAAAGTAGTTCGATAGGTAAACTAGATAAAAAAAGAAATATATATTCTTTTGCTAATTCATCATAATTTGCCTTAACAGTATCCGTACACCATTCAAATTCTAATAATTCTTGCACGATTCGGTAAGCAAGTGTTTCTGCTAATTGATAGTTTTCTTTGATAAATGAAAATTGTTGAATCGTTGAATTTTCAAAATTTGTCCGCTTCTGAAACAACAGTTTATTATGAATCAATGAAAGTTCCTTAGTCACCTCATGCGTGACACCCCAAGAGGTAATTGCTTGAAATTCAGTTAAGACGCTATGAATAACTTTCTGGTTCAAGATCTCTATTGTTTCTGTTTGCACCAGTTGACAATAAGGAGACAAATTTTCACTACTAATGAAGTATAATAATTCGTAAACTTCTGATTCTTGTAAGTTTTGGAAATATGGATTCAATACTTCTGTGATATTTTGTACTAATTCTTTTTTTTGACAGGTTGATACGATTTTTTCCCCATGATGACCAAAATGATTTCTGACCTTTAAAACAAACAAACGATACAGCAACTTAACCTGCTGAGAATTTGAAAGATCATCGTCAAGAAAGTGAGTGATTAAAGAAAGTTGATGAATGATTTCGACCAATTCATCTTTCATACTATCTGTAAAAGGATACGCATTTACTCCATAAAGCGTGTAGTAATAGCCATACAAAAACGATTGGATATCTCTTTCTTTTCCCACGAATTGACAACTGCTAGAAATTTCTATCTCAAAAATTTCCAATAATTCATTTGCTTTAGCCATAATCTTATAAACAGTTGCCCGCGAAGCATACAGTACGTCTTCTAGATCAAACGTATTTTCCACTTGTTCCATAAGTACTGCCTTGATTAACGGCGTCAACTTACTTTGGCTCGCATAACAGCTAATCAAACAAGAGATGTTCGCAAATGTCTTTCGTGTATATTTTACAGTCTTGGGCTTTACCCCAGTTTCGATCACGAACTGATCGGCTAAATCAAATTCTTTCACATCTGCTTGAACATCTTTTATGCAACTTTCTAACTCGTATCTATTCATCTTCAACTCCTCCATTACATTGGCTTGTAACAGAGGAACTGAAGCATGAGCATCCAGATAGAAGAGGAGTCTAAGTCTGCCTATGGATTTTTTATCTAGAAATTCCAACATCATTTTGTGTCACCTTTTCTAACTGACAGAATCAACTTACGGCAAGGAAATTTTATCTTCTTCATCTTCTTCGTCCTTTTTGCGACGTTTCCAAAGAATAAAGAACAAAAGAAACGCAAGTAATGCCAGAAGGATGCCACCAATCAAGAAGTAAATCCAAGTATTATCCTTTTCGACCGTCACATCTTTTGCATTTAATTCTTTTGCTTTTTCAGCAGTGATAGTAAAGTCTTTTTCAAAATGCCATTTGTAGACATAATGAATATCCGTTTCCTTGCCTTCTTGATCTTTTTCTGTTTGGACATACTCTCCACTAGGATCTTTTTGCCCATACACATCCATGGCTAAATGGTACGTTCCCGCCTTCATCGGTTTGGATGGATTACCACTATCCAACATCCCTTGATTACTGATTGCAATAGGATAATCAAAATTTGTATTTGGTGCCATTTGCATCATTTCTTTGACTGAAGTGAACGTCATGTTTGGATCGTCAACATTGGTGACTGTTGCATCCACTTTCATTTGGTTTAAATAGCCCATTTTTGAATTTTGGAGATTGGCATTGATCACGTTACGAGCATTAACTTGAGAAGGAACAACATCATTTAACGTTAAAGATGGCGCAACTTTCGTGTTTGTTTGTTGCAACACAAGCGCTTCGACATAACTGTATTCATTTTTCAATGAAACACCTTTTTTATCTGTTGAAGAGGTATCTGTTTCGGAGGACTTTTGTTTGAACGTCAAACCGCCCGCAATTACACCATCAAATTTTTCAGAAGGCATAGTTACCTCGATTGCAATACTCGTTTGTGACTGCGGTTGTAAAGCAATTTCATCAGGCATCTTCACATACTCTGCCAAATCATACTTCAATGTTTTATCTTTTTTGTTTTCAGTCGGACTGTATTCGACCACCCCATTGATGTTGGTGGTAGCACTTGCTACACTTGCTTCGACAGTAACTACTTTATCTGTTGAATTATCTAACAAGACTTGGATTGTTTGTTTTTGCCCTGGCGTCATCAATAAATCAAAATAAGAAACATCTTCTGCTTGGTTTTCTGGTAAGACTGGTGTCATTGAAAATTGAAACTCGTTGGCTTTGACAACTTGATTAGTTATCATCATTACCATCACCATTACGAACATCGTTAAATAAAATTTTGCCCTTTTCATTTCTGTTGCGCTCTCCTTCGTTTCTATATGTAGAAAAGTTGTGCCAAAAGCTTCCGAACTTTTCGGATAAACTTTCGACACACTCTCTTCTTTTAAAGATTTATTTTTTTCAAATATGTTGTATTCAAAAAATACTGGAGAATGACGAAAATAGGGGGGTATTTCCGGGTTCTTCCTTTTACTTTCCGAATTCGGACATATCTGGTTTCATTTGTTTTCTACTATTTTTAGTTTGCTGGTGTATCACTTAATGACCAAGTCATTGTTGCTTTGTAGCTGCTTGCTAATTTTGTTGAAGCACCTGGAATTTCCAATTTTACAGAAGAATCTTTTGTTGCATCGTTACCAAAGTCTACCAAGTTTGTACCAGCACCATTTCCATCTGTCGCACCCATGACGATGTCTGATTGAACATTTGGATCTAGTGTAGTGATTGTTTTTACTTTATCCGCAGGTGTTTTAGATGCTGAAGCAATCGTTGCATTAGTCAAGTACACTTTAGCACCATCTAAAGTTGCTCCAGGTTTACCAGCAGAAGCTGAATCTGTCGAAGCAAAATCACCCATTTTAACAGTTAAAGACCAACCAGCTAGTGTCCCACGATTATCTGTCACTTGGACATAGTTTGGACCAGTAGTTGCATTACCTGTAGCATCTTTGTACTTTTGTGCTGCTGCACTATAAACCATATCTTCTGATGTGATTTCTTGTGTTCCAAAATCAAATGATGAAGCAAAGTCGATAGATAATGGTCCAGGCGTTCCAGGAACAACCGGGATAGTTGGATCAGGATTTTCTGGTGTCACTGGCTGTGTTGGGTTCAATGGATCAATAGGGTCAGTTACGTTAGTAGATGGTGTATATTTGATTGCTCCATAGGCATCGTAAGTTGCTACTTCGTCGGCTGATGCAGTTGTTGCTATACCTGTTACGATCAATGACGCTAATACGGCTGTTGTATACAATGTTACTTTTTTCATGTGAATTTCTCCTTTTTGATGACTCATTTTTTATTTGTTTGTTGGTAGATCCGAAAGAATCCAGACCAAATTCGTTTTATAGCTCACTGGATCTTTAGGGGTTGATCCAGGAACAAACAATTGAATCGCGGAAGTGAATGTAGTCGTTTTCTCTTTTCCTTCAATTATTTCTTTTTTTTCGGATAAATCTGTTAAATCTCCCCATCGAGTGATCCATGTCCCAGCTCCTTGATTGAACTCTGCCCTGGTTATTACACTTTCTTGATTGGGAACCATTCCTAATACTTCATAGGCAGTTGGGTTTGGAGAGTTACTGTTACTTACCAGTTCTGGTTTCAGAAAGAACAACGTTGCACCAGTTAATTCTTTGTATTGGACATCTTCTTCAGTGTGAAACTGTTGAGTTTCTTTTACTTTCAGCGTCCATCCAGTCAATGTTCCGCGATTATCTGTGACTTGAACAAAGTTCGGGGTGATTAAACTCGGATCATTAAAATACTTTTGTGCCTGGGCTTCATAATACTCATCTTTATTGGATATTTGATTCATCCCAAAATCTAAACTACTGGCAAAATCAATTGACAACGCCCCTCCTGTTCCAGGATTAGGCTTAGAACCGTCAGGATTCATGGGATCAACTGGAATTTCCGGGTTGGTGGGATCTACAGGAAGTGTCGGTTTTTTCGATGATTGAAATCTTACCGCATCATACTCTCCTAAATCTTCATGATGTTCTGCATCAACCATTTGAGTGGCAGTAACACTAAGTAGCATAGAAAGTACGCTTGCCAATAAAAACTTCTTCATATAGTCCTCCTTCCTTGGAAAATATCTAAATGTCATTAGTTTGCTGGTGTATCGGATAGTGTCCAATTAAGGTTCGTTGTGTAAGTTCCCGCTTTTTTTACTGTGGCACCTGGTACAGATAGTGTGATTGGTGATTTTGTTGCTATAGCATCTGCACTTGTTGCGGTTGTATCATAATCTGTTGGTGTACCCAATCCGTAAGTCCATGTACCCATCCCTTGGTTTTTAGCTGCTGCAACGATTACTGTTTCTGCGGTAGAAACTGCGTACGAACCTGTTTTTACTTCTTTAGGATAGATAGACGAATCTATGCCTTTTTCTGTATTCACATGACCACCACTGAAAGATAATTGTGCTCCTGTTAAATAGTCACCTACTTCAGCACTGCTTTCATCTGTCACACTTGGGTCCACTGTGTCTAAATGGAATTGTGCATCTGTCGCTACTGATAATGTCCAACCAGCGAAATTCCCACGGGTATCCGTTACCTGTACATAGTTTTCAGTCGTATTTCCATTGTCAAATGCTTGAGGATGCGCATAGTAAGTTTCATCTTTAGAAGTAATCGATTGTTCACCAAACGCTAACGAGGAAGCAAAGTCAATCGCTAGTGGCCCGCCCGTGCCAGGTCCTGGAGGATTTGTTGGATCAGTTGGATCAATCGGTACGACCGGAATACTTGGATCTGGGTCTTCTGGATCGACTGGGGGGGTAACAGTTGTCCCTTGTTTAAATTCAACCGAAGACTTTGAATCGTACTGCCCAACAGCTGCTGCATTGACAAGTGTTGCTCCGTATGTAGAGATCATTCCAACACCGGCAAGCATTACTAAAGAATATTTTTGTATTTTTTTCATTTTTTATTTGTTCCTTCCTTTTTTCGCTTAGGCGATTTTTTTATTTAGGCTCAATTTTCGGTATAAAATCAAGCTAGCCAACATAGTAATAACAGTTAGAACGTACATTAGAACATTGGAGCTATCACCGGCAGCTGGTATTTTTATTTGTTCGTCTGGAGCTATCAAAAGAACATTTTTCTCATCCTCTGTTAAATGTCCGGAGCTAGGGGGAGTCATATATTCATATTTACCATAAAATCCGGTCTCTCCATAACTTCCATAAGATTGAGTATCTGCCCTACCGACAGTTGCATTACTGCTTAATAACAGCAAAAGCAAAACCAAACAAGTCATCCATTTTTGCTTTGACTTAAACATCTTTCCCTGCTTCCTCCTCCTTAGTACTCGTTCATCATACCTTTCTGCGGTTTCTTCATCATCTTAATTTTCTGTTAGTTCCTGAAAAAAAATTAAACAAAAAGTCACCTCTGTAAAAGCCTTGGAAAAATATACACTATTTTATCGAGTCACTCTTATAAAAAATTTTAAAAAAAATATAAAATAACTATTAAATTTGTATAAACAAGTTGTCTAATATTTATTTCTTATGTATTAAATAATTTACAAATCCTTTTATTAATAGAATAATTGGTATTGTCCATTTCATATTTATTAAAATAAAACTTGTAATTAATTAAAATAAATAATAAATAGTATAAAAAAAGAACAAAATAATTAAATTTTGATAACTATGAAGATAACTATCTGAAAAATTTCATTCTTTGATCATAGAATGTAGATGCTTACATTCGATCATCCACTCACGTCTTATGTATCCTAATAAATAGATATAAAAAAAGAGGCTACTTCTGTTCCCACCGTTTTTTTGGTTTCAGGAGGTGCGAAAGGACGATTGTCCCAGTCTCTTTATGTGCTGAAGTAATCGCTCTAACACTATTTTTTTATGATCCCATTATTTTCTCTATACTTGTAACCACCACTTCAATAGATATTCAGATAAATACTGCTCAATGACAAAAAAAATAAATTATCCCTTTATTTTAGGTAGAAGATCTCCAATTTCAATAGTCTTGAACCTTTGTTTTTACTATAATTTTTCACTTAATTAAATTTATTAAAGATATTGTTTGTTATATCAACAATAAATATATTGTTGTTACATTATAATCTAATTCGTTTTCCATAAACTGCAATTGCAAGCGTTTGCTAAAAAAAGTGAGGATAAGTTAGTGAATTAATGAAAAAAGTTTTTAACCAAAAAAGTTTTTTTAAATTTCTATTTTTCTTTTCAGTGTGTTATCTATTATTATGGTTACTCAGAGTATTGTCTATAGTGATCAAATGGCTCCTGCTAATGAAATAAATATTGATACAACAATAATAAATAGAAGAGATTTACCTTCAAATATACTTTAGAACAGGCTACAATAAACTTAAATAAAGAAAAAAATGCTAAACTGGATAACAATAGCTTATCTAAAGGCATCACCGTTGTTTCAGGATATATAATTAGAATGAGCGGAACCACCTGTCAATTATACATTGCTTGGTCGGTACAGACCCAATTAATATAGGGCGTGCCAGCAATATTAGAGTAACGAATTTGAGCTTGCTAAATCTATATACTTACTTAAATGTAAATAATTTTTATCAAGGAACAACTGCTGCAGCTACTGGAACCTGTTATGTTAGTACGATGAGTATTCCTACAAGCGAGTCCCGTGCAAATGTTTATGCTTCGACATTACAAGCTTATTATCTTTCTTTTGGCTGGAGATCCGCATTGATAAATAACGGTACTGTAGTAATAAATTGATGACATTTCAGGAGGAACAGAATATTGCTAGATTCGGATTTTCTTTTTGAAAAATATAAAGAAAAAATACATTGTGTGAAAACGAGAAATGAACCTTTAGCTACATTGAAAGAACTAGTTGATGTAAAAGAGACCCCTATTTCCATTATTTATAAAGAACATCTTGAAATGTTAAAAATCAATGTTCTTCACTCGATCTATGCTCGAAAAGAAAAAAAGATCGAATTTCGCCTATTTTATGTAGCAGACAATTCAAAAAGCAACATCTATTATCAGTCATATGCAAAAAATCCAATCACACTCCCTGGATTAAAGAAAGAAACAATTTATATTATCTTCGAGGAGTCACTCGGGATTATGGAAACAAATTGCAATTTATTAGCTATCGACTTTAGAATACGCCAAGGAATCGAACAAGAGCACTTAGATAATAGAGATATTTATTTTTTAGACTATGTTTCAAACTTTGAGAATCGCTCTCTTTTTGAATGATTTAAAGAATAAAAAACCAGAGCATACCTAGCAAGCTGAGTATGCTCTGGGGAGTGATGGAAGAAGTACGGTGGATTTTTGTTCTTCTTCCAGTAATAGGTAGTAATTCATATTTTACTATTTAACATCATTTGATAGTTGATACTTAGTCGAACGACCTCTTCCGATTTTTTGAATCTTATTCTCTGTTTGTAGCTCAGCCAGAGCCCGTTCAATCGTCCGCTGGCTAATATCCGGCAATAAGTTCTCTAGGTCAGTTCTTCTCAAAGGTTCAAAAGACTTTTCCAGTTCTTCTATTACCCGCTCTACTGGTGTTAGCTCACGATTGATAATGATCTCAAAGCGTTCCGAGAAATTTTCATATGCTCGCAAAATGATGCCAACAAGATAGCGAACAAACGGCGTATAATCTTGTTCATTTTCCAACCAACCAACAGAACTTGCCTGTAACGATTCATAGTAAGTTTGTTTTGATTCCTCAATCAGCATCTCAATACTGATGTACTTGCCAACTAAATACCCTGACTTATACAGCAACAACAATGTCAACAGTCGGGACATCCGCCCATTTCCATCACTAAATGGATGAATCGAGAGAAAGTCTAAAACAAAGCAAGGGATCAATAGTAACGGGTCTATCTCAGCCTTCTGAATAGCTTGATTGTATTGGTAACATAGCTCTTCAATTAAATCTGGTGTCAAATAAGCTGGTGCCGGTACGAATCGAACACGTTCGTTACCATCCTGATCTTTTTCCGTAATAACATTATCTCCACTTTTGAACTTTCCTTTATAACTTTTAGCTGAGTAATTATAAAGATTCTTGTGTAACGTCAAAATATCATTCGGCACTACTCGGATATGCTCATAACTATCATGAATTAGTTTCAAAACATCTCGATAACCGGCAATTTCTTCTTCATCTCGATTACGAGGCTTAATTTTTTCCGCCACAATTTGCTTTAAGCGACCGTCAGTTGTCGCGATCCCTTCAATTCTATTGGAAGCCTCTGTACTTTGAATCAATGCTAAGTCCGTCAGCTTACTTAAAATCTCTGGTTTTGTTGCAATATAGAGTTCTTGTTTTCCTTTATATTCATGAATCTTGGTCAGCATATTCAACAAGTCATGACTGAGAGTAAGCTTATGCAACTCACGATAATCAAATTCTTTCACCGCCATCCACCTCTTTTCTCCGCCATTTTATATCATTTGGCGGAGAAAAACAACTAATGGCGGAGTAATCGGCTAAATATATCTTAGTTTCTTTAAATTGACTAGATCTTTTTTGCAGTCGCTTCTTTCTGCTTCGATTGATTCTCAATAAAATCACTTCCATTTGAACTCACCAACACTACTTGTCGAAGAGCCAAAAAAAGACACTCCCCAAATTTGGAAAGTGTCTTGAAACGATACAATTGATCGGTACTCGATTTCCTGAGAAATCTCCGTCCCATACTGTATTCGTAAGCGAATATATTCGCAACGACTCCAGCAATATTAACGTTTTGAGAACTGTGAAGCTTTACGAGCTTTCTTAAGACCTGGTTTTTTACGTTCAACCATACGTGCGTCACGTGTAAGTAACCCAGCGCGTTTAAGAGCTAAACGGAAGTCAGGATCAACTTCTAGCAATGCACGAGCGATTCCGTGACGGATAGCTCCTGATTGTCCAGCGTATCCTCCACCGTTTACGTTAACAAATACGTCATATGCGCCTTTTGTTTCAGTAACGCCGAAAGGTTGATTGATAACTTCACGCAAGTCAGCATGTGGAATATATTCTTCAACATCTTTTTTGTTGATAGTAATTTTACCAGTTCCTGGTACTAAGCGTACGCGAGCAACTGCATTTTTACGACGGCCTGTGCCGATATATTGAACTTGTGCCAATGAAATTCCCTCCTATTAGATTAAGTTTGTGATGTCTAAAACTTCTGGTTGTTGTGCTGCATGTGGATGTTCTGCTCCACCGTATACATTCAATTTTGTAAATTGTTTGCGGCCTAAAGTATTTTTAGGTAGCATGCCTTTTACAGAAGTTTCGATCAAACGACGAGAATTTTTAGCACGCAATTCACCAGCTGAGATTGATTTCAATCCTCCTGGGTAGTTGCTGTGACGGTAATAAATTTTATCAGTCGCTTTTTTACCTGTTAATTTCACTTTATCTGCATTGATAACAATGACGAAATCGCCAGTATCCAAATGAGGGGTGAAAGTTGGTTTATTTTTTCCACGTAGTACAGATGCAACAACTGTTGAAAGACGTCCCAATGGAACATCAGTTGCGTCTACTACATACCATTTACGTTCTACTTCGCCTGGTTTGGCCATATATGTTGTACGCACGTTATTTTCCTCCAATTTAAGTTCTGATGTTTGACATACACTTCGAGTTTCCGGGGCTCTTTGTGGGGCAAACAATACCATTTAACATATTACCTGCAAATACCGATAATGTCAACGTTTTTCTGTGCTTCTGAAAAATTTAATTTTCCTTTCATTTTAGATTTCTCACTAGTTTGATGTCTTTTAAAAAGATATACCCGGTTGTATAAAAAACTGTTTATTTCTATATTTATTGAATATTATTTTTATTTTATCTTTATTTATGTATATTTATTTAATTTATTGATTGCTTTTTTATTTTTATGGTGTTATCATTTGAAACATCTATTTTGAAAACACTTAAAAATAAAGGGGCGATTTTATGAAAGAAAAAATTATATTGGCTTACTCAGGTGGATTAGATACCTCTGTAGCAATCAAATGGTTGGCAAAAGATTATGAGGTGATTGCTTGTTGCCTAGATATTGGTGAAGGCAAAGATACAGCTTTTATTAAAGAAAAAGCACTTCAAGTTGGCGCAATTGCGTCTTATGCCATCGATGCTAAAGAGGAATTTGCTCAAGAATTTGCATTGATCGCGCTACAAGGTCATACGTTTTACGAGCAGTCTTACCCACTGGTTTCTGCGCTTTCTCGCCCCTTGATCGCAAAAAAATTAGTGGAATTAGCTCGAAAAACTGGTGCAACGACGATTGCTCATGGCTGTACAGGAAAAGGCAATGACCAAGTTCGTTTTGAAGTAGCAATCAATGCCTTGGCACCTGAAATGAAAATCATTGCACCGGTTCGTCAATGGCAATGGTCTCGGGAAGAAGAAATCGCCTATGCAAAAGAAAATGATGTGCCGATCCCAGCAGATTTGGAGAATCCATATTCTATCGACCAAAACTTGTGGGGACGTGCTTGTGAGTGTGGTGTGTTAGAAGACCCTTGGGCGACTCCGCCAGCAGGTGCTTATGATATTACGACAGCCTTAGAGTATACACCAGATCAGCCGGATATCATTGAACTCAGTTTTGAACAAGGCGTTCCAGTTGCTTTGAATCAAGAAAGTTTATCTTTGTCTGAATTGATCTTGTCTTTGAATCAATTAGCCGGCAAGCATGGAATCGGACGGATCGATCATGTGGAGAATCGTCTGGTAGGGATCAAATCGCGGGAAGTGTATGAATGCCCTGGAGCGATCACTTTGATGCAGGCACATAAAGAACTGGAAGATTTGACCTTCGTTCGTGAATTAGCACATTTCAAACCAATGATCGAGCAACAGTTGAGCCAAATGATTTATGATGGTCTCTGGTTCAATCCATTGACCGATGCGTTGATTTCTTTCTTGAAAGCAACACAGACTGCGGTCAATGGTACTGTCCGCGTCAAACTTTTCAAAGGAAATGTCATCGTTGAAGGACGTAAATCAGCCAATAGTCTATATAACGAAGAACTAGCAACGTATACTTCAGCGGATACCTTCGATCAACAAGCTGCTGTCGGTTTTATCAAGCTTTGGGGCCTTCCATCGAAAGTCTATGCGGAAGTTCAAACGAAGCAACAAACAGCCGTAGGATCAGAGTAGCGAGTAAAGCAATCAAAAGAAAAGTAAGGTAAAAGCTGAGTGCGAACTCAAACAGGAACTTTTACCTTCTTTTCTTTCATTCAAAACATAGGAGGAATCACATGGATAAACTTTGGGGTGGACGGTTTCAAGGAAAAAGTGAACAATGGATCGATGCATTCGGAGCTTCGATCTCCTTTGATCAAAAGTTAGCTGAACAAGATATTTTAGGTAGTCTCGCCCATGTGAAAATGTTGGCCTATACTGGGATTTTGTCCGAGGAAGAAGCGCAACAGATCATCACTGGTTTGGAAAAACTGCAAACACGCTTAACGAATGGGACCTTGCATTTTTCGGTGGAAAATGAAGACATCCACTTGAATATTGAAAAATGCCTGCATGAGGAAATCGGACCTGTTGCCGGGAAACTACATACTGCTCGTAGCCGTAATGACCAAGTCGCAACAGACATGCACTTGTATCTAAAAGATACGGTACTTGAACTGATCGACAAACTTCATTCGTTGCGCCAAACGTTCGTGGAAAAAGCAGCGGAACATATTGCGACGATCATGCCAGGATATACTCATCTGCAACACGCCCAACCGATTTCCTTTGGCCATCATCTCTTAGCGTACTATCAGATGTTTACTCGTGACCATGAACGCTTCACAGAAAGCCTGAAACGAATCGATATTTCCCCATTAGGCAGTGCGGCATTAGCAGGTACGACATTCCCTATCGATCGTTCATTCACCGCGACTGAATTAGGCTTTTCTGCTGTCTATGCAAACAGTCTTGATGCCGTCAGTGATCGTGATTTTATTCTAGAGTTTTTAAGTAATGCTTCTTTGTTGATGATGCACTTGTCACGTTTTTGCGAAGAAATCATTTTTTGGTGTAGTTATGAATGCCAATATATTGAACTCTCGGATACTTTTTCAACAGGCAGTTCGATCATGCCCCAAAAGAAAAACCCAGATATGGCAGAATTGATTCGTGGAAAAACAGGTCGTGTGTATGGCAATTTATTTGGTTTACTCACGTTGATGAAGGGCTTGCCCTTAGCCTATAACAAAGATTTCCAAGAGGATAAAGAAGGCATGTTCGATACGAGCGAAACGATTTTAGCTAGTCTCTCGATCATGGAAGGCATGGTCAAAACCATGGAAGTGAACAAAGCCCGAATGTATGCGGCCACGCAAAAAGATTTCTCCAATGCGACTGAGTTAGCCGATTACTTGGCTGCAAAAGGCATCCCCTTCCGTCAGGCCCATGAGATTGTCGGTAAACTCGTCTTACATTGTACGCAACAAGGCTGTTCATTACAAGACATCCCACTAACAGAATTCCAAGCAATCAGCCCGCTGATCAAAGCCGATATTTACGACACCTTACTTCCGGAAACTGCCGTAAAACGTCGCAATTCATTAGGTGGTACAGGTTTTGACCAAGTAGAAAGACAAATTGAACAAGCACTACATCAGTTGAAAATAGACAAGAACTAAAAGAACATCTTGAGACAATGTTTCCACACGTTGTCTCAAGATGTTCTTTTTTAGTTTACATTTTTCAAAAATATGTAAAAAAAGTTCAGTCTTTCAAGAATAAACATGTCATACTTTAGTTTAAAAAACTTTTTCATACAGAAAGGAAAAACTATTATGCATTTCTTCCCCTTTGTCGATCCCAACCGTCGACCACAAGCAGAGATCAAAAAAATGACAGAAGAACTTACACAAAAATTTCATGCAATCGATCCAGATTTGACTTTGATACATAATGATAACTTTATTGATTATGGTCCAGAGGTCTTTCCACAACTTTCGTCGATTTACTGGGATCCTCGTGTGCCAAATCATCCGATGGAACATTTTGTGTATTCGGAGTATCGATTGAAATATCAATTTTATACGCTCTATTGTTTTACACCTTATGGCGAACAAATTGATGAACATTACGGAAAAGTAAATCATTCGGATCGAAAAACGCTACAAGCAATTGACGATTTGATATTAACTGTTATTCACACTTATCAAGCAAAAAACTTATCTTACTGGAAGGATTTATTTCCAGAAGAACAATTCCAACAAACAATCGCATCTCATTATCAAAGAACTTCACAGATGATCGGTGAAGGTAGAAAAAGTAGTCGACTAATCACCTTCACTGACCCTAAGCATCGACCTTTGGCCGCTGTAGAAAAGAATACGGAATTTCTAGAAACTCAGTTAAATCAATTAGATTCTCGACTAACTGTGACCCATGATGATTCATTTATTGATTTTGGTCCAAGTGATGGATATTTTCTTGCTGAGTGTCCTTATGATCCAGAGGAAGACGACCTAGACGACGATAGACGTGGTCTATCGGAGGAAGAATATGAGATTTGCTATGAAGATATTCCTCTATTTGGTTGTTCTCCCTATAACATAAGCTTTGGTATACATGGAGATTTTTACAGTAAATGGATGTTGAATATTGATTATCTTGATTTAAGAGAGCGATTGAATAACCCTACTTTAGCTATTATTCATCAATATCAGTTAGATAATCTATATTACTGGCGTGATCATTATTCCACTGAAAAATTCCAATCTGAAGCCCTTGATTCCAAAGAACGCGGACTACGACAAATCCACTCCTGAATATTCAAAAGGGTGTACTTAATGCTCAGTCAATTACAAAAAAATGACAGAAAGACTCTTGTAAAAAAATAATACTTTATCTATAGACTTAATTTAATTATTTCACAAAATATTTTTTTATTTTCGTTTAAAAATTTGCTAAAAACTCTCTAGATTAAGCTTTCTATAATAGCCTTAATATTTTATATAGTAGGTACCATAAATACACAAAAAAATTATTTAAGTGTGAACAGTTCTAAATTATCTGAAAAAGACTAATAACTCAATTTTTTTAGAGTTATTAGTCTTTATTATTTTGTTGTAAATTATAAATATTTTCTAATCTCTTAACTCTAATTTATAATTGGATACGCTGTCACAACGTTTACCTTTCCATTTGCTTTTACATTCACATGTATTTTTATTTCAAAATTACCACTGCTTTCCTTTTCAATATAATCTTGTGGACCTGGAACATTTGTGACATTTTTCTCTACAATCCTTTCAACCTCACTAGTAATTTTTTCTGCATCCCAGTTATCTGGAAAAACGGTAGATCCTGCTCTCTTGAAATCTTTCCCATAACTCACATCGGATTTAAAAGGTTTTCCTTCCACCACCGTTCCTGTCGGTTTATAAACTACCCCACTTTCCGGATTATAAAAATCAGGATGTCGCGAATGAGCACCTGATATAGTCAATTTTCCATCTTTCCCCGGTCTTACCTCTCCCGCCACATGTCGCAAGGCTTTACGGTTATAGTATTCGGTGGTTGGTAACTTCTCTACCAAGGCTTCATTTGGACAGCCTTTGGTGATTAGAGCCTTTTCCGCTTCCAATACGCGAGCGGCTTCGGCTTCTTCGACTTCAATTGCTGCTAGGATAACTTCTTCGGATTCAACTGCTTGTAAGACAGAAATCATTTCAGACCATGGTAAGCACATGGCGATGAGCAAGATATCCACTGGTTCGAGCTTCAATTGGGACTGCTTGATGACCCAGTCGGTATTTTCGTAATTTGGTAAGTGCTTCAATACACTACCACCGACTTCAGAAATCGCTGCAATAGTGGTGTCATCTAAACTCTTTGGCAAAGAATTCGTGCGTTCTTCATCAAACAAGCCATCGGCTAACGCATAGTAGTTGCAATAGACACCGAAAAAGCTTTGCACTTTGCGTATCGTATAGATGACTTCTTGATTGAACCCGATGTCGATTTGATCTAAGGGAACGACTTCTTGTGTTCCCCGATACACAAACTCTCCTTCTCGATCGATGACGACTTCTTTCTCGTTGGCCTTCGCTACGATTCGGAATAGATTGGTCTGAAACGTATCAGGTAATTGATCAATCAGCGCATTCCGTTCATCGATCATCTGACGCGTGATTTCTTTTCCGGTTTCATTGACGGAGTCAACATCTGTTGGTGCTACTGCCCCAAATTGGACGGACGAGTATTCTTTGACCACTTCCAGAGCTTTTTCAGGTGTGGAAATTTCTGCTAAAAATGTGTCGAAATCCGTTTCTAAAGGAATCGTGATGCCCCGAATATCATATTGTGTGTATAGTTCTTGGCGATGATCATAGGCGGTATAGCTCATGGTCACATTGACATACGATGCTCCTGGACCTTTATATGGGGTAAAATTGATTTGTTTGAGTGCACCGATCCGCGGAGGTAATTTTTCATTGCCCGGTAAGTATTCATTCAGTGAAGTATCTGGATAAACTAATAGACTTTGATTGTTCGTTTCTTTAGGAACGAACAATCCGCTCACACCGTCTGTGCCAGTTCGCATCTCGTAACCGGTCAAGTCTGGTGTTGTTTGTATGTATTCAAGAAACTGATTTTGGACTGTAATCCAACTAGCCAGCTCGATTTTTGTTGTCGGGTAAATGTCAATCGGGTTTTCTGGGGAATCAATCGCATCATCGAGTAAGCTCATCGACTGCCTTAGGATACTTGTCGAAGTCAAACGGTACAATTGGCTGACTGCTGTTTCTTGGCTAGATTCTTTTAAGTAAGGTCGAGTAAATTCCGCAAAAGCGACGGCTTGGATGATCGGTGCAATTTTGAACGAGAAAACCGAGTACTGAGGGGTAACGTACTTGGTCCTTCCATCAGATCCAAATAGTCCGCTAAGACTAAATTATCAAGCACGTTATGTTCGGCAGTCAGGGTGTCGGTGAAGCCTCGGAGTGTTGCCCATTCGCTCCACGATTTCTCCTCTTTTGCCTGCGACGTACCACTTAAATCAATCGTTTCAGCTGGACGCGAGATCGCTTCTTTGAAGGATCGATCACTCGCAAAGGCTAAGAGTGTCGGTTGGAAAACCGACGACAACAACATTACAACCATCAACAACGAGAACCATTTCTTTTTCACTTTCATGTTTTTGCTCCTTTTCTTTTTTATTTACATCGTGAGTATATCGCAAGAAAAGTAAGCGCTTAATAAAAAGTATTGATTTTTAAAGAACGTCTTTTTCCCATTCTCAGAAAATAAATTTCTGCTGTAATTAATAGAAAAAATAACACCCTGTCGAAACACGTCTCAAAGGATGTGTGTCAACAGGGTGTCTCTTATAGTTGTGATTCGCTTGTTTATGCGTCAATTCCTGGTGCTTTACCTAGATGTGCTTGTATCATCCAGATGCGTTTTTCTGTTGCTGCTTTAAAATCAATGAAGATATCTTGTGTTGGATCGTCGCCTTCTTCACCAGCAGCTTCGATTCCTTTTTGGAAAAGATCTGCTAAATAGCGGTAACCTGCAACTAATGTTTCTAAACGTTCTTCCATCGTGCGATCCCAACGACCAATTTCATCAGGGATTTTTGTGTTGTCTGCAAATTCACGTAACGTTGAATAAGGTGAACCATCTAATGTGATCAAACGTTCTGAGATTTCATCTAATTGTTCATTCAAGTCGTCCATGAAGCTGTCCATCATTGGATGCAATGTCAAGAATCCAGGACCTCTCATATACCAATGTGTTTGGTGGACGATCACCGACATTTGGCTTAAATCTGCTACTAATTGATTCAATACTTCTTTTGTTTGTTGAAATTTCATGTAATTCTGCCTCCTCGCATTTGCCTATATTAAAATCATAGTAAACTTTGAGGGAAAAGTACACTAAAATCCTTTAGATGAGAACGATTTTCATCCCCAGAGTAATGCTTTTTTTAAATAGCAAAAAATCCGCCAACCAAATAGAAAATATAACTAATGTCATCATTTACGATTCGCCTTCTTCATCTATCATCTCTATTGATAGATCCTCTCGTAGTTCCGCAAATAACTGAGAATAGCGGCTTAATTCTTGTTGTGTCGAAACAAACAAAGGATATATTTTGTTGTATATGCGGCTGGCTTTTTTCTGAACAGCCACTTGTTGTGCTAATTCAATATATGCGGAAGCTTCACCTAATGTTTCGATTCTGCCTTGACTCTGCCAACCTAATATGACTGCCCCTAACGCTGAGGCTTCTTTAACTTTTGGAAAACGGATAGGTTGTCCCAATACATCTGCCATGATCTGCCGAAATAACACTGATTGAGCAAAGCCACCAGTTGCACGTAACTCAATCACTTGATCGGGTGGACAGATACCTCGCAAAATTCGTTTGAGATTAAAACAAACCCCTTCCAGGACCGCTCGCATCATGTCTTTTTCTGTATGCCATCGTTGCAGACCAATAAAACTTCCAAATGCCTCCGCATCCCACAAAGGTGCTCGTTCACCCAATAAATACGGTTGAAAAATCAGCCCATTGGCGCCAGGCGGGACAAAAGCGATTTCTGAAAGGACTGCTTGATACGGATCTTCTCCTTGTTCCTTAGCTCGTTGAGCGACATCTTGCATCAATGTATGGACCGCCCAATCAAAGATCCCTGCGCCATTACTTGTTGCTCCTCCGATGACCCAGTGTGTTTGATCCAAAACGTAACAAAAGTTTTCCATTGTTGGATGGAGCTTTGGGCGATTCGAAATAAATCGTAATGCGCCACTGGTACCGACAGTCAGCGCTGCCGTCGTCTCACCAAATGCACCTAAGCCTAAATTGGATAATGGCCCATCGGCTCCACCTAAAATAAATGGAATTTCTTGATCAAAATGAAATCTCGTACGAGCTTGTTCTGTTAATTTCGTGAACTGGGTAGTCGCAGGTGCTACTCTCGGTAATTGCTCTTCTTGTATCCCTAACTCTTCAAGAATAGGCTCTGACCATTGGAAACGGTGGATATCGAAGTACCCTGTGCCAGAAGCAGTACTATAATCACTGACTAATTCAGCAAACAGCTCATAAAAAAGATAGTCTTTGATCCCTACAAAATAAACCGCTTGCTCAAATAAATCAGGAAACTCGTTTTTCAACCAATTGATTTTGATCAATGGTGTCATTGGATGGATCGGCGTACCCGTCCGTTCATAGATCACTCGACCTTTTTCAGTTGCTTTTAATTTTTCTGCTTCATTGACGGCACGAGTGTCTGCCCAAGTAAACATACGAGTTAAAGGTTTTTTATTTTTATCTAATAAAATCAAGCTGTGCATGGCTGTTGAAAATGAAATGAATTGGATTGTCTGTGCTGGCAATTGTTGGATCACTTCATTGATGACCGTATACACTGCATGGACGATCAATTCCTGATCTTGTTCAGCCATCCCTTGGATTTCTTGGATCAGCGGGTAATGAAAGTAGGCTGTAGCTACTTCTTCTGCTTGTTCATTGAATGCAACTGCTTTCGTTTGCGTAGTACCGATATCGACCCCGACTGCAATCATTATTTTTTCCACCTCTCTTCTCCTTTTTTGCGTATCTTAATCAAAAGGAGGTTGGTCTGATGTTTCTTTATTTTATCATTGGTTGTTGCTTTGGTTCTTTTTTGTGCTTGGTCGCACAACGCGTTCCTCAAGACCTTTCTATTATTTCCCCTCGTTCACATTGTGTCAACTGTCACCAAACATTGCGTTGGTATGAGTTGATTCCATTACTTTCGATCCTCATGCAACGATTTCGTTGCCGCTCTTGTCAGACCAAACTTTCACCCATGTATCCACTGGCCGAGTTGATCAGCGGTACGCTATTTATGTATGCAGGATGCTATTCGCCAGATACAGTTCATTTGATTTGGCTATTCACTGCTTTTTTATTTTCGTTGATGGATATTTTTTACCTTGCGATCGACACTCGCATTCTTTACTTCTCATGGACTTTCTTATGGGCCTACTGGGTGCTGACTGAGCAGTTTCACTTAGAAACCAGCTTTGCGTTCGGCTTGATCAGTTACGGTTTGCTGCGTTATGGGCAAGCTTATTTAGGGGCAGGTGATACGTTACTCTTACTTAGTTGGAGTGGTGGGTTAGCCTCCACACATTTTCTCATGCTTATGTTTATCGCCAGTTGTCTTGGTTTAAGTTATTTTTGTGTCACTGCTTTACTCCATAAGAAAAGAAAGCATCTCCCTTTTGTTCCTTTTCTGAGTATTGCCTTATGGTTGGTCCTCTATTTCCGCTAGTACACAAAAAAGAAGAAGCATCTAGAACAAAATGTCCGACCTTCCTCTTTTCTTATTACTTAAAATTCATATTTTCTAGTAACTTATACTGCTAGTCTTTCCAGTTTTTTCTAAGGAATCCCGCCCGACCAGAGCCTTCACGATACAACTGATAATGGATCTTGTTTTTCTTGTAGTAATCTTGATGATACTCCTCTGCGGGATAAAAGGTCGTACGAGGTTCGATCTTTGTGACGATCGGTTGATCGAAACGGCCACTTGCTTGTAACTGTTGTTTTGAGTTTTCTGCGGCTTCACGTTCTGCTTCATCACTATAATAAATGACCGGACGATAAGAGTCCCCACGATCAGCAAACTGCCCTAAAGCATCTGTCGGATCGGTCTGTTGCCAATAAATCTCGACCAATTGTGCATAGGTGATGATTTCAGGATCATATTCGATTTCTACCGCTTCAGTATGACCAGTTGTTCCAGTCGTCACTTGTTCGTAGGTTGGATTTGGTACATGTCCTCCAGTATAACCGGAAGTAACGGAGAGGATACCTGGTTGTGTTTCAAACGGTTTGACCATACACCAAAAACAGCCACCTGCAAATACAGCTTTTTTCACTGCCATTTCTTATCAGCTCCTTTGGTTTTATCATACTCGTTTTCATTGAAATAAATAGTAATATGCTTGTTTTACCCCCTACCGGTATTTTTAGCCTATTTTTATTGTTTTTCTTTTATTATTTGAAAACTTGTGGATAAATTTTGGTACACATAATAATTATCCCTTGTGGATATCTATTGCCATTTCTTTTATCCACAGTTACCTTTTACTTTCTTGATTCTAGTTTATCCACAAAAAAAAAGGTCAAGTCCCTCAAACAGGAACTTGACCTTCTTTATGTGAACTCATGGTTTATCGCGTTTGCTCGTTCATCGCATCTTCAGCAGCCATTTGTGCTTCGATGTCAGAAATGCTATACACGTTTTCACTTGCAACGCCAACTTCTTTTGGTTCCATGTTGCGGTAACGTGGCATACCAGTACCAGCTGGAATGATCTTACCGATGATAACATTTTCTTTCAAACCAAGAAGTGGATCTTTTTTGCCTCGAATCGCAGCATCAGTCAAGACACGAGTTGTTTCTTGGAAGGATGCAGCTGATAAGAAGCTGTTTGTTTCTAATGATGCTTTTGTGATACCTAGCAAGACTGGACGAGATGTCGCAGGAACGCCACCAGCAACTAACGTATTGTAGTTTTGGTCTTTGAAGTCTGCGATATCTAACAGTGTACCTGGCAAGATTTCTGTATCGCCTGGGTCCATGACGCGCACTTTACGAAGCATTTGGCGAACCATTACTTCGATATGTTTGTCGCCGATTTCTACCCCTTGCATACGGTAAACGCGTTGTACTTCACGTAATAGATAGTTTTCAACAGATAGAACGTCACGTACTTGCAACAATTGTTTTGGATCGATTGATCCTTCTGTCAATGGTGCACCACGATGGATCATATCGCCTTCAGCGACTTTCATACGTGCAGTGTAAGGCACTGTATACGTACGTGTATCTGTTTTCCCTTTGATTGTTACTTCTTTGGTACGTGTAGCAGGATCTTCAGAGATATCGATGACATCCCCTGTTACTTCAGTGATCACTGCTTGCCCTTTCGGATTACGTGCTTCAAAGATTTCTTGGACACGAGGAAGACCTTGAGTGATATCATCTCCGGCAACCCCACCCGTATGGAACGTACGCATTGTTAACTGAGTACCTGGTTCACCGATTGATTGAGCGGCGATCGTACCAACTGCTTCTCCGACTTCAACGTCAGAACCAGTTGCCAAGTTACGTCCGTAACAATGTTTGCAGACACCATGTTTTGTGTTACATGTGAAGACAGAACGGATCGTTACAGTTTCAACACCTGCATCAACGATTTGTTTTGCGACATCTTCAGAGATCAATTGATTTCCGGCGATGATCATTTCGTTGGTTTCAGGATGACGAACTTCTTTACGAGTGTAACGTCCAATCAAACGATCTTCAAGAGATTCGATGATTTCATTTCCTTCACGGATTGCTTGGATCTCAAGACCGCGGTCAGTGCCACAATCTTCTTCACGAATGATGACATCTTGGGCAACGTCAACTAAACGACGTGTCAAGTAACCAGAATCGGCTGTCTTCAAGGCTGTATCGGTCATTCCTTTACGAGCCCCGTGAGTTGAGATAAACATTTCCAAGACAGAAAGTCCTTCGCGGAAGTTCGAAATGATCGGCAACTCCATGATACGTCCATTCGGTGCGGCCATCAATCCACGCATACCAGCAAGCTGAGTAAAGTTGGAGATGTTACCACGGGCACCAGAATCTGACATCATGAAGATTGGGTTTTTCGCTTCCAAACCTTCCATCAGTTTTTGTTGGATGCTGTCTTTCGCAGAGTTCCAAACAGCGATTACTCGTTCATAACGCTCGTCGTCAGTGATCAATCCACGACGGAATTGCTTCGTGATCGACTCTACTTGTTTATGTGCTTCGTCAATGATCACTTGTTTTTCATTCAAGACACTGATGTCGGCGATCCCTACAGTGATACCTGCATGTGTTGAATGTTTGTATCCTAAGTCTTTCATACGGTCAAGCATCTTAGATGTTTCAGTTACTTTGAAACGTTTGAAGACTTCGGCGATGATGTTTCCTAAGTTTTTCTTCTTGAATGGTAAAACTAGTTCTTGTTCTTTGATGTGAGCAGGAATATCTGTTCCAGCTTCAACAAAGTATTTGTCCGGTGTTTGGACAGTCAAGTTGAAGTCAGTTGGTTCATTCAAGTAAGGGAATTCTGGTGGCATGATCTCATTGAAGATGATCTTACCAACAGTCGTGATCATCGTGCGTTCTTTCTGCCATTCTGTAAATGGTTTGTCCCCTAATGTCGTTGGGTTCACACCAATACGTGAATGTAAATGAACGTAGCCATTACGCCATGCGATGACTGCTTCGTTTTGGTCTCTAAAGACCATTCCTTCGCCTTCACGACCTTCTTCTTCCATTGTTAGGTAGTAGTTTCCTAAAACCATATCCTGAGAAGGTGTAACAACTGGTTTACCATCTTTTGGATTCAAGATGTTTTGAGCAGCTAACATCAGCATACGTGCTTCTGCTTGTGCTTCTTCGTTCAACGGTACGTGAACGGCCATTTGGTCTCCATCGAAATCGGCATTGTATGCTTCACATACCAATGGATGCAAACGGATCGCACGACCTTGGACAAGAACTGGTTCAAATGCTTGGATACCTAATCTGTGAAGCGTAGGTGCCCGGTTCAATAGAACTGGATGTTCTTTGATGACGTCTTCTAAGACATCCCAAACTTCATCTTCTTGACGTTCGATTTTGCGTTTCGCATTTTTGATGTTTGAAGCAAGTTCACGTTGAACTAATTCGCGCATCACGAATGGTTTGAACAATTCGATCGCCATTTCTTTTGGTAATCCACATTGGTACATTTTCAAGAAAGGACCTACGACGATAACTGAACGACCAGAGTAGTCGACACGTTTACCAAGTAAGTTTTGACGGAAACGACCTTGTTTCCCTTTCAACATATGAGAAAGAGATTTCAATGGGCGGTTACCTGGTCCTGTAACAGGACGGCCACGACGACCGTTATCGATCAACGCATCTACCGCTTCTTGTAACATCCGTTTTTCATTTTGAACGATGATTCCTGGTGCATTCAAGTCTAACAAACGTTTCAAACGATTGTTACGGTTGATCACACGACGATATAGATCGTTCAAGTCACTTGTTGCAAAACGTCCACCTTCTAATTGGACCATTGGTCGTAGATCTGGTGGGATGACAGGGATAACGTCCATGACCATCCAGCTTGGTTCATTACCAGAAGCACGGAATGCTTCTAAAATGTCCAAACGACGGATCGCGCGTGTACGTTTTTGTCCTTGTGCAGATTTCAACTCTTCTTTCAATTCAGCCGCTTCGCCATCCAAATCAACGTTATCAAGTAATTGTTTGATTGCTTCCGCGCCCATTGCTGCTTGGAATTCTTGGCCATATTGTTCACGTTTTTCGCGGTATTCGCGTTCAGTCAACAATTGTTTTTTCTCTAAGCTTGTGTTTCCTGGTTCAATGACAACATATGAGGCAAAGTAAATGATTTCTTCTAATGCGCGTGGGCTCATGTCTAATACAAGACCCATACGAGAAGGAATACCTTTGAAATACCAGATATGTGAAACAGGTGCTGCTAATTCGATATGACCCATACGTTCACGACGAACTTTTGAACGAGTCACTTCCACACCGCAGCGATCACAAACGATTCCTTTATAACGGATACGTTTATATTTTCCGCAGGCACATTCCCAGTCTTTTGTAGGACCAAAAATCCGCTCACAGAACAACCCTTCGCGCTCAGGTTTTAAGGTACGATAGTTAATCGTCTCAGGTTTTTTTACTTCACCGTAAGACCAGCTTCTGATTTTTTCGGGAGAAGCCAAACCTATTTGCATACTTTCGAATTTATTTACATCGATCAAAAGGGGTTCCCTCCATTTCGTTTAATGGCAAAACCGTAAGGCGGCTGATCTTCGACCGCCTCACAGTATCTCAGACCGGATTAGTCTAAATTATCTTCTGCGGTTTCAAAGTTTTGGATGATATCTTGTCTTTCATCTTCGACTTGTTCAGCAGCTTGTTTTTCTAGTTCTTTTGCTGTTTGTTGTTCAGCGAATTTTGTCAAAGCATCCACTGTGATCAAATCATCGTCTTCGTCATCCATGTCGCGAAGTTCGATCTCGCTGTCTTGGATGTCTAGGACACGCATGTCTAATCCTAGTGATTGTAATTCTTTGACTAATACGCGGAAGGATTCAGGTACACCTGGTTTTGGAATTGGTTCACCTTTGACGATTGCTTCGTATGTTTTCACACGTCCGACTACGTCATCTGATTTGTATGTCAAGATTTCTTGTAAGGTATAAGCCGCACCGTATGCTTCCAGTGCCCAAACTTCCATTTCCCCAAAACGTTGTCCACCAAATTGCGCTTTACCACCTAATGGTTGTTGCGTAACTAGTGAGTAAGGTCCAATTGAACGTGCATGTAACTTGTCGTCAACCATGTGAGCAAGTTTGATCATGTACATCACACCGACAGACACACGTCCGTCAAATGGTTCACCTGTACGTCCGTCATAAAGAACAGTTTTCGCATCGCTAGCCATACCAGCTTCACGAACTGTTTCCCATACGTCTTCATCACTTGCACCATCAAATACTGGTGTTGCAACGTGGATGCCTAATTGACGGGCAGCCATCCCTAAATGCAATTCCAATACTTGTCCGATGTTCATACGTGATGGTACCCCTAGTGGGTTCAACATGATGTCGATCGGTGTTCCATCAGGTAAGAATGGCATATCTTCTTCCGGCATAATACGGGAAACAACCCCTTTATTACCGTGACGTCCGGCCATTTTATCCCCTTCATGGATTTTACGTTTTTGAACGATATACACACGAACTAACATGTTGACACCTGGTGATAATTCATCGCCAGCTTCACGAGTAAAGATCTTCACATCGTGAACGATCCCGCCTCCACCATGCGGTACACGTAGAGAAGTATCACGTACTTCACGTGCTTTTTCACCGAAGATCGCATGCAATAATCTTTCTTCTGCTGAAAGTTCAGTTACCCCTTTTGGTGTTACTTTACCGACTAATAAGTCACCGTCTTGGACTTCTGCCCCAATACGAATGATCCCCATTTCGTCTAAGTCTTTCAATGCGTCTTCACCGACGTTCGGGATTTCGCGAGTGATTTCTTCAGGTCCTAATTTTGTATCACGAGCTTCTGATTCATATTCTTCGATATGGATCGATGTGTACACATCGTCTTTGACAAGACGACGACTCATGATGATCGCATCTTCGTAGTTGTATCCTTCCCAAGTCATGAAACCGACTAAGACGTTTTGTCCTAGAGCCATTTCGCCTTGTTCCATTGATGGTCCGTCTGCCAAGGTATCCCCTTTTTCGACTTTCTCACCTAAATGAACGATTGGGCGTTGGTTGTAACTTGTTCCAGAGTTTGAACGACGGAATTTTGTCACTGAGTATTTGTCTAATGCGCCATTGTCGCGACGTACGCGGATCTCAGAAGCATCAACAAATTCAACTACACCATCGTGTTTACATAGTAACGCAGCTCCTGAGTCATGAGCTGATTTATATTCCATACCAGTACCAACCCAAGGTGCTTGTGGATTGATCAATGGCACTGCTTGACGCTGCATGTTGGCACCCATCAAGGCACGGTTGGAGTCATCGTTTTCCAAGAAAGGAATACATGCTGTCGCTACCGCAACTACTTGTTTCGGTGAAACGTCCATATAATCGACTTTATCGATCGATACTTCTAAGTTTTCACTTTGGGCACGAGCCATGACGATTTCTTCAGCAAATGTACCGTCATCATTCAACTTACTGTTTGCTTGGGCAACGATATAATGGTCCTCGATGTCAGCTGTTAAATAATCGATTTGCTCTGTCACACGTCCTGTTTCACGATCAACACGACGATAAGGCGTTTCGATAAAACCAAATTTGTTTACTTTCGCGTAACTAGATAAACTATTGATCAACCCGATATTTGGTCCCTCAGGCGTTTCGATCGGACACATACGGCCATAGTGGGAGTAGTGAACGTCACGTACTTCATAGCCGGCACGGTCACGAGTCAAACCACCAGGTCCTAAGGCAGAAAGACGACGTTTGTGTGTCAATTCGCCCAATGGATTGGTTTGGTCCATGAACTGAGACAATTGTGAAGAACCAAAGAATTCTTTGATACTTGCAACAACTGGACGGATATTGATCAATTGTTGTGGTGTCAATGTTTCTGTATCTTGGATCGACATTCTTTCACGTACGACACGTTCCATACGTGCTAATCCGATACGGAATTGATTTTGTAAAAGTTCTCCGACAGAACGGATACGACGATTTCCTAAGTGGTCGATGTCGTCCACGTTGCCGATGCCTTCCATCAAGTTCAAGAAATAGCTCATTGAAGCAACGATATCCGCTGGACGAACAGTTTTCACTGTTGTGTCTGGATAGCCGTTACCGATCACGTTGACTTCACGTTCTGGGTCTTTTGGTGAAAAGACTTTGATCACTTGGACAGTCATTGGATCAGTGACTACGCCATCTTCTGTTGGGTAGTAAGTCACAGAGTTCAAACCATTGTCGATGAACGGTGCTAATGTTTCCATCACTTGATGGGTCAAAGCTGTTCCTTTTTCAACAATGATCTCGCCTGTTTCAGGATCAACCAATGTTTCAGCTAACGTTAAGTTCAATAGACGTGTTTTCAAGTCTAGTTTTTTGTTTACTTTGTAACGACCAACATTTGCTAAGTCGTAACGTTTTGGATCAAAGAAGCGGGCATTCAGCAAGTTACGTGAACTATCTGCTGTTTTTGGTTCGCCTGGGCGAAGACGCTCGTAGATATCTTTTAATCCTTCTTCTGTTCTAGAATCACTTGCATTTTTGTGTAAATCTTTTTCGATCGTGTTACGTAATGTTTCACTATCCCCAAAGATTTCAAAAATCGTGTCATCTGAACCGAAACCTAATGCACGAACTAACACAGTCAATGGAATCTTACGTGTGCGGTCGATACGTACATAAGAGATGTCTTTTGCATCAGTTTCCATTTCTAACCATGCGCCACGGTTAGGGATCACAGTTGAACCGAATCCTTCTTTACCGTTTTTGTCTACTTTCCCATGGAAGTAAACACCTGGTGAACGGACTAATTGGGAAACGATAACACGTTCCGCACCGTTGATGATGAATGTACCTTGCTCTGTCATCAATGGGAAATCACCGAAGAATACTTCTTGCGCTTTGATTTCACCTGTCTCACGGTTTGTTAAACGTAAAGTCACATGTAATGGTGCAGAGTAATTTGCGTCATGTGCGCGTGCTTCTGCTACTGTGTACTTTGGTTCTTTCAATTCATAATCTACAAATTCCAAAGAAAGATTGCCATTGAAGTCATCGATTGGCAAAATATCTTCAAACATTTCTCTTAGTCCTTCATCCAAGAACCATTGGTACGAGTCTGTTTGAATTTCGATCAAATTTGGTAATTCCAACACTTCACTGATTCGTGCGAAACTTCTACGTTCGCGATGTTTTCCGTATTTTACTACGTGTCCAGCCAAGCTCTTCACCCCTCTAAAATGTCATTCAAAAAGACTACCCGATCAATTGTTACAATAATATTAAAAATATTATATTTAGGTAACAACAGACATTTTTTGCGGCTTTTAGGCAAAAAAAAACCAAAAATAGAACGTTCTCTTGAGTACTTGCCTACGTGAGCTTCTACTTTTGTTTCCTTATATTAAAGCCGAAACGGACAATATTTCGTTTCTGCCTTCGCTTCATCAGATAGTTTTTGCAACTTCATATAATACACTGTTTAAACGTAAAAGTCAACACTTCCTGGCGTTTCCTGTAAATTTTCGTAATTGTTTCTTAATCTTTCTTTTTTGTTCCAATTTTGTCCATTCCTAATTGAGTGACTCTCCCTCACAAAGTCTTTCCGTCTTTATAGCGACTCAAACAAAAAGTATGACGCGCTGTCCTCATTCGATCGTAAATCTGCTAATATATAAATAGTAGAAAGGAGCTTGATCGATGACGACAAAAGCCAAGGTACTACACCTTTTAAAAAATACTCCAACATTTCTATCTGGTGAAAAAATCGCCCAACAACTGAATGTCTCCCGAACGAGTATTTGGAAAGCCATCAAAGAATTAGAAAAAGAAGGTTTTCGCTTTGACCACCAAGCGAAAGGGTATCGTTATCTCCCCTCCGATGTATTAGATCCTGTAGAGATTTCCCAAGCATTATCCTCTTTTGATGTTCAAGTGAAGGTATTATCACAATCTGAATCCACCATGAAAGATGCTAAATCGGCATCTAATATGGATACTACGAAACCTAGTTTATTTATCGCGGATACACAAGAACAAGCCCATGGACGTTTTGGACGTTCCTTTTTCGCTCAACCAGGTCAAGGAGTCTACATGAGCCTATTATTGCATCCACAAAAGCATTTTGAGGAATTGCCACAATATACGTTGATTGCTGCCAGTGCATGTGTCAAAGCGATTCAAGAAACGACAGGAAAACATGCCATGATCAAATGGGTCAACGATATCTACCTTGAAGGGAAAAAGGTTTGTGGAATTTTATCTGAAGCGGTAAGCGATATGGAAAGTGGTGAAATTCGTTCGGTGATTATTGGTGTGGGCTTGAATTTTTCGATCCCTCAAACGCAATTTCCTGATGAGATCCAGCAAAAAGCGACCTCCTTGTTTCCTGATGGTGAAGCATCGATGACTAGAAATCAATTGATCTGCGCGATTTGGAAACATTTCTTTAGGTATTTAGCCGACCCTTCGCACACCTATTTTGATCTTTACACAGAACGGTCATTTGTCCTAGGTAAGTCTGTCAGCTTTACCCGACAAGGAAAATCTTATCAAGGAATTGCCCAAGCAATCGGTCCAAAAGGAGAACTGATCGTAGATACGCCAAACCAGCGCTTCCAACTACTCTCTGGTGAAGTCAGCTTAACAGAAATCGATGGGCTACCATCAGCAAAAAGAGGCTAGTTCGTTTCCTAGCCTCTTTTTTATCAATGGTGGATTTGTCATGCTCGCTTTATTTTCATAAGCTTGATGTCGCGAGAAAACATGCAAGCTTCTTTACGATGTACTATATTTTTTCTACTATGTGCTTGGTTCTATGTTTGAGGTCCTACATGATGTGTTTCATTTTACTTCTGAGTCTACATCTAATTTCTATGTTTGTTCTATGTTTGTTCTATGTTTTAACTATATGTTTTAGTTCTATATGTTTGTTCTATGTTTTAGTTCTATGTTTTAGTTCTATGTTTTAGTTCTATGTTTTAGTTCTATATGTTTGTTCTATGTTCGATTCCCTATTTTAAATAGGATAGTACTATGTGCTATTGTCAGTAGCAGTAGAACAATCAAACTACTGCCTGTCAATACTAATGGACACCTGATAACATTTGCCTACGCTTTTATCTAGATGCTCTGTCGCAAACTGTGATGCACGTCGTCAAGCAATTGAGACCGAGTAACTATTTTTCCCCGAAATAGTTTTCGGCAATCAAGTGGTGTTCTATGTGTGTGTTGTTTCCTCTATTTACTACTTCTAATTCATTCATAAGCGTATCTATTGAAGACCAACGATCGCTTTCTCAGCTTCTTCCTATACAGAACCCTCTTCCATTTAACGCCCCCTTTTTTGTTTTTCTGTCGTTCTGTTTGTATCATAACGCACAAGAAAATGAATGAATTGTTTTGTATTGAATTACAACATTTTTTATTTCCACATTAAATTCAACGATCTCTTACTGGCTCATCCCAACCTCAATTAACTATTCTCAAATTTTGCAAAATTGTAATTGATTTGCTTTAGAAGAAGAAAAATATTCGATCTTCAAGTTGAATTTTTTTACAATCAAACAGCGGATCAAAAATTTATCTGCCGCAGACAAAGGTTGCTGATACTCTTCTTCAATATCACGAAATGAAAAATTTCTTTTCTTCTCACTTAATTTTGTTACGATTTCAATCACCGTTAATTGCGTTAATTCTGATGTATATTCTTTTCTCACAGCTGCTCTCCTTTATTCATAGCGTTCTTTAATCCAGAATATAGCATGGAATTTTTCTTGTTGGGGACAATTTTTTTCCAAAAACAAAAAAAGATTGTTTTAAATAAACGAATCGATCCATTTGAGTAATTTAATCCATAACATGAACGAAAGTCACCTCTGCTCTGCAATCCATCCAAAATAACATCTTTTAGCAAAAGATCAATACTAAAAATTTACATATTATAGAAATAATCGGTACATACCAACAGTTGAAAAATGATATTTTTTTTATATATTAATAAAGATAACTGAGGAGAAACAATGGAGAAACTTAAAAAAAATATAGAGGTGACAAGATTTTTAAATACAGCCATTAGAGATGGTGTTTTAAACCCACAAGCAATCGGTCAAGAAAGTTTATCTCGCTTGAGATTACACATATTGATAAAAGAGCAATCGTTAACTATAAATTTAAAAGCGCCGAATCTTTCTGACAACGCCTTTCATAGGATCAGTAAACAATTAGATGTTGTGAAAAGATTCTCACAACAGACAACATCGATCACAGCTGAAAATATCCAGTTGTCTGCTAAACAAATCGACCAGAAAATTGAACGTTTAAACGAAAAAGACAGCGAGTTGAATGAACAAATCAAGGAAATTAAAAGTGAAGTAAAAAAATATTCGAGCAGAACAGCCAATCCGGATCAATATAACAAGGCAACAACAAAACTCAATAACGTAAATAAAGAACTAAACAATAATCGAAATAACATCTACAGTCATCGCGCAATGAAACTTGTCCTAAAAGAACAAGAACGCCAACAAGTAAAAAGCAATCGTCGAGAATCCGTTGATCAGTCGCCGAAACGACAATCCGTTTCTCAAGTAAAATCTGAACCTCGTCAGTCCGTTGTACAAAAGCTTTCTACGCCCCGGCAATCACTCGCACAGCAACAGGAAAAACGAACAGAAAAAATAGACAGCCTGACAGAAAAGATCATGAATACAGAAAAAATAATACAGGCGCTTGCAAAAGAAAGAGATGGTCTCGTTAGCAATCCTAACGTAAAAGAAGAATTCGCTATATACACTGAAGGTATCCAACTTCATCGAAAACAAGCAGATAATCTTTACCATCAACTGGGGACTATTGATTCAAAAATTGCAACGAAGTTAGAAAAAAAATTTGCTGATTCCCCTTATGGCAAAGTCGCTTGTCCACTAACACCTAAAGAAATTTCTGCAATCAAAGTAGCGAAGGCCAATGAAAAGTTCAATCAATCTTACCGCAACTCATCTCCTGAACCTAAAATGAACAAAAAGCTAAGAATAGACACGGGAAAAACCCTGTCCGAAAGCGAAAAAATAGCTGAGAAGAAGAAGTTGATGCAAGCAACTAAACATAATTTGCAGAAAATCGAGAAAAAATTACAAAAGTACCAAAATCGTAAAAAAAATATTTTCGGTCTGATTGCGAATGCCTTTCAAAGAAAAAAAATCCAAAGTTTAAAAGATAAGAAAACTGATTTGATAAACACTCTCGAACAACCGCAAAAAAAACCGCAAAAAGGTATCCTAAAACCAACATTTAAAGAACAAGTAACTGACGCTCATAATAAACAAGAACAACAAATGAAAAATCAAAAACAGCGTGGAGATCGAACACAATCCCCTGGTTTTAGCAGATCATGATCATCGCCCACACAGATAAAGATTTTCTAGCTAAAGTGGTTCAAGTAATCCATATATTTATAGTTAGTTATTTTATTTACTTTGTTTCATTACAAAAAGATACACGAAATCCCAAAGAGGAAGTTCTATCATTCGATCAATATACATGTTTTATCATTCATTTTACAACGTTTTACAATTACACGTTTTATATCAAAAATTTTTCTTAATAGAAATTATCGGCACTGTATATCAATGAGAAAATGTTATGTTTGTTTATATATAACCAATAAGAAAAGGAGATAGATATGGCTAAGAATGAGCAAGATAAACAACCTATCACACAGGGGGAGAAAACAGCAATCACTCAACTGTCGAATCAAATTATCAACTCTGAAAATAAGATCGAAGAGTTAAAAGGAAAACGAGAGGCACTTGGGGACATTTCGAAATCTTCAGAAAAATATCAAGAACTAACAGAAGCTATCAGAACCCATAGAAAAAGAGTTCATGTTTTGTATGAAAAAATCGAAAAAATTTCACCCCCACATGCCGACAGATTGGAGAAATACATAGATAACCATTTCAGCCAAGACAAAAACGTCACGAAGAGCAATGAGAAAATCGTTAATGAACCTATCTATGAAACCATTCCTGGAGATAGGAAAAATAGGATGAAAGAGGTCGATGTCCCAATCACATCAAAAAGGGCTCGATCAAAAGAAGAAATTCAGTCGGCTGTTAAATCTGCTAATGATAAATTCAATGAAGCCCATAAAGATATATCTTCAAAATCATATGATAAAAGAGAGAGAACAATCGAAATCAAAAAACAACCTATTAAGGATGATAGGAGTCAAAAACTTACGCTAGATAAAGCCAACAAAAAGTTACACCAAACGGAAAAAAACCTAGCTACTTTCAAAAAAAGAAATAAGACGTTAACTGGCAAAATCATGAATTTATTTGGTGGGAAAAATAAAGAAGAATTAATGAACCAAAAAAAATTATTGATTGATCAAATTAAAATTTTAAAAGGAGAACCTGTAAAAGGAATTCTGAAACCGCCGTTGACTGAGAAGTTAGCTAACGCACAGGAAAAGGTCAAAGCTAACGCCCAAGAAAAAGCAAATCCAACACTAAATAATCGACCAAAAACTAATCCTGCTCTTTCAAAGTAAAACAACTTTAAACTAAATAATCTAGGATATTGACCAAAAAATAATGGTCAATATCCTTTTTTATGCTACCAAACAAGCTTTTCCCTTCTTTGTTTTCTCGCTCATGTTTCAAGAGCAAGAAATGGTCACACTAATTTTCCTTACTTAGAAATTATCGGTATAAATCAAGAAGATTAAAATGCTATTTTTGTTTATGTAACCAAGACAAGAGATGAGGAACTAATTATGGATAATCGTAAAGAAAACAATATGTCAGTAGAAAAGATGAGACAGCGCTCAAGGGAATTAAGTAAGCACCTACCAAAAAGTCCAGGTACAGAAATCAAACAACTGACAAAAAGCCTGATGAATACAGTAGCTCGGATTCACGAGCTAAAGGGAGAAAGAGAACAGCTTACCGATCGTTCCACATCTTCAAAAAAATATAGAGAACTAACCACTGGCATCAAAAATAATGAACAAAGAGCGCAGGATTTACTTGATAAAATCGACAAGGTGTCACCAAAACAAGTGGATAAACTGGTAGAACGATATACAGACTCTGCTGAACCGGTCTACAAAACGATGTCTGATGATACGAAAAGCAGGGAAAAAGATGTGCCACTCCCTGAAATACGTGACCGCATAAAAAAAGAAGTGCCTGATGCTGTTGTGGAAGCGAATCGTAAGTTCAATGAAATACATAAAAGTATTTCTAAAGAACCTTATGCGAATCGACAGCAAAAAGTAATGTTTGATACAAAAAAACTAGCAAATGGAATAGATAGAAAAGTGGATTCCAATAAAAATTCTCACAGGAGAGATGAACCGATCTACGAAACGATTCCTGAAAATGCTAAAAGTAATGCGAAAGGGACTGAACCTCCCAGAAAACGTGACCACACAGATAAAGCAATTGGGAAGTCTAGTCATAAGTTACAGGCCACATCATTACAAAAAAAGAGTTTACCTGAGACTCAGAAACTTACATTGAAAGATAGGATCAATCATGCACACCACCAAAAGGAAAACAATCGTCTAAACCAAACACTAAGCAATCGACCACAAACTAGCCCGAGCCTTGGAAGATAAAAAATAAAAAACCAGAGAAATCCTTATCAGTCAAGACTGCATAAGGCTTTCTCTGGTTTTTATCGACTCATTTATTCTTGTCATTCAGCGACATTTCCCCCAAAATGTTAACACTACTGATTGTCAGAATAAACAAAAAAATGAATGTTTTAACTACTTGTTTTGTCCATGGTTCACTCAATATTATGTATTATTTCTTATGTGCTTTGATTTCCCTCCTTTATTCTTCCTCCGTCATTTTATGTACTTACGTCCATAAATAAAACGATGTAAGCTCCTGTTCGATAAACGATCCATGTCCATTCTATTAATGGTTCATGTTTTTAAGAGCAACAAATTACTGATACGTATGGAACTACTAAATGGAAATCAGTAACCATGCGATACCTATTATTTAGCATACCTCTTTCTTTCAGAGGGTGCAAAACCACTTTTTCTGTGCAAAGAAAAAAATGAGCTTGGGACATTAGTCACCTTGCATCCCCTAGAACCGAATAAACGGTGTTCCAGAAGTAACTCCTTCAGAAATAAGCGTGAAACCCCAAAAAATTTGAAAAACAATTTTCGGGGTTTCACGCATATTTCTCGGAGGTGAACACTTCTGTCACAACCTCATTTTATATAACTTAGTCTACTCGTCTTAGAATCAATGACGTCAAAGTTTCTAATGTTTCTTTTGTTTGTACCGAAGTATTTGGTAATTTTTTTATTTCTTTTAGTGCTTGTTTCGTATAGGATTCTGCCAACTTCTGGGCGCTTTCGACCCCTCGTGCCTCAACAACTAGTTGTTGAACCTTCTCAGCTTCTGCTTGTGTCATTTGTTTTTCTTTGGACAAATATTCAAGTAATTCTGCTTTTTTGTCTGTTTGTAACGCATAGATCAAAGGGAGTGAATACACCCCTTGACGAATATCTTCAAGTACAGGCTTACCGATATCTTCGCTCTGTTTTGTATAATCTAAAATGTCATCAATGATTTGAAAAGCCATACCGATCGCTAAACCGATATCCCCGGCTTTTTTTGCAAAACGCTCGCTTGTCCCACTTTCATATGCCCCTACAAAACAACTCAATTGAAACAGTTCAGCGGTTTTACCAGAAATATTCTGTAAGTATTCCTCAACCGTCAACTGGGTATTGTATCTATCATCCATTTGCCCAAGCTCGCCATTCAATACTTTTTCCATACTTCGTGCATTTAATTGCATACTCTTTAAGGAAGAGGTATATTCGGATAAAAGTTTGAAACAACAAACAAATAAATAATCCCCGGCATAAACAGCGACACTATTGCCAAAACGGCTACGTAAGTTGGGCTGTCCTCTGCGTAAGTCAGCTTCATCAACGATATCATCATGGATCAACGTAGCAATGTGTAGCATCTCAATAGATGCTGCCAACGAAATAGCTTTTTCGCGATCTTGCTCCGGCCCAAATTGAGCAAATAATAATTGATACGCCGGACGCAGTAACTTTCCACCTGCATGAATCGTTTCTTTTATCGCTTCTTCTACTGGTTTGTTTTTCAGCCGAACAACACTTTCCATTTTTTTTAGTGTTTGGTTCAATTCCACTTGGATCGTTGGATAGTCCACCCACATTTGATGTAACTTCATAAAAAAACTCCTTGTATAACGCTTATTTTTTCAGAAATACCGATTGCCATTGACTATTAGTCTGCCGATCATAGTCTGCTTGGAATCGCTGAAGTGTTCTCACGTGTTTCAGCAGATAATTAGCAGCTATCCCTATAGCCAATCCTGATAGAATGCCTAGAAATGATAAAATCGGTAAGTAGAGCATGACTGTCCATGATTGAGCGATAAACGACGCGGTCAATAACTGACCAACATTATGCATAAATCCACCTGTTGCGCTGATCCCAATAATGCTAACCCTTTTAGGACCCAGTTGTTTGACTATCAACATACCTACATAACTCAATAACGCACCACTCATACTGTAAAGAAACGTCGAAATCGTGCCGCCTAATAACGTGGTTAAAAATAAACGCAACCAAAGTAATAAGAAGCTATCTCGTTTTTTCATTGTAAAAATTGCCACAATCGTAATCAAATTAGCCAATCCTAGTTTTGCACCTGGCGCAAAAGCGAAAGGATAAGGAATCATATTTTCCAATAAACCGATGATCACACCTTGGGCAACTAATAAAGATATATAGATCATTTTTTGTAATTTACTCATGACGTGAACCGTCTAATAAATCAGACTGTCTTCCCCACTCCCGTCTGTTGATCGCACTTCGATCACTAATTTGTGAGGCAAACAAACGATTGTTTCACCATTATTCGTTGCCCAGCCTCGGCGAACGCAAATCTGGTCGTCGCAGTCTGCTTCTTTGATCCGAATTCGTTCCCCATCAATCTCAATCACGTTTTTATCACCATGATCATCTTCGTATAAATAGGTATAAGCTTTGGTTTCAGTTACCAACGGAAAAGTCTTGATTTCTGTTCCATCGACTCGTAGCACCGCTTCTTTATTTGGTGTTGCATCCACTTGTTGATAACTAAAGATGACAACCGGTAAGAATGAGAGCATGACTAACAAAAGAATAATGATGATATCCCAAGGTTTTAATAAACTTTTTTGAATAAATTCTTTCAAGTACTCACTCCCTTTTTCTCCTCATTTGATTGCTCCAATTTTACCATGAATAACGAAGGTTGTGAATGAGAGGCACAACTCAGCTAATCGAAGGATTTGATCCATTCATCATTTCTATACGAACCTATTTAAGAAAAAGACGAGCTTGGAATGTTTGCACACCCCAAGCTCCTCCTTATTTCTTCTCATGTCATGATTTTAGTTGCTAAAATAATTTTGATTGTTTGAATTGTTAACTTTCTCTATTCGCCGTAACGTGCCTTTGGTTTCCCGTACCACCAATTACCGAGTGTTTTTTGTAACCAAGGAATCACCCAACGATCCAAACCGATCGCACGACCTGAACCATTCATCAATGCAAAAGCCACAAAGATGAACCAGATGTTTACCCAATAGAACATACCAGAAATACAGAAAGTGATGACTAAGACAATCGTTGTTGCACTACATAACCAAGTGAATAAACCGGCAATCAATGCTAACGCTAACGCGATTTCAAAGAAGACCATGAATTTTTGGAAGAACATCGCTACATCGTTATTTGGCATGATGACTTGCATGATGCTATTGAACCAGTCTGGTGATTTATCAAGCACTGCCATTGGTTCTTCACCATACGCATAGCTCAACCCAAAATGTGCCGCTTGCGTTGCTGCTTCTCCAGTTGTCGCACCTGCGCCACTCGCAGCTGTTGTTGCATCACCTGCTGCTGAAGCCCCACTTGCTACATCTGCTACATTGTACTCCCAAGTCCAAGGGAACACACTGTTACCAGTAAACCATGAACCTTCACCAAACCAAGTGCTTGGTTTTAATACTTCACCATTACCGATCATTTTCTTAGAAGCTTCGACTAACCAAACGAGACCGTAGAAGATTCGTAATGGGACGCTCCATAAAACATTGCCGTAACGAGAAGAATGACCACGAGTCACATTGCGATCATCTTTGATATGGAAGAATTCGTGCATCATATATTGGAACATATAATAACCTGAACGGATATCAAAGAAATATTTCAAGTTGACGATATGCTTCATGATGATTGCTAAAAAGCCACTTAAATGGATTTTGTCAAAAAGGTTCGCTACACCCCATTTTGCGCCAACTGAAACCATGAATCCTTGATAATTGCCTTTGAATTTATGTTTCTCGCCACCTTTGATCGAAGCCACGATATTCGCTGCAGCTGTATGACCAGTTTGTTCTGCGGCTTGAACGATCTGTGGTGTTGGTGTATTAGGGAATTCTTCGTAATACACTAAGTCACCAATGATATAGATATTTTGTTCTTCATAGCCTTTTGCTTGCATATATTCGTTTGCTACTAAACGTTGACCGCGTGCAGTCTCTAATCCGAAATCAGCCGCATCTGTTGTTCCTTTGACACCTGCTGTCCAAATCAATGTATGCGTAGGCACTTCACGACCGTCTTTTAATTTGATATGGTCAGGAGCGACTTCAACGATTGGCGCATTCAATAATAGCTCAACATTCTTTTTATTTAAATAACGTTCTGCTTTGGCTGCATCGTTACGATCCAACATATTCAAAATCGTTGGCATTGCTTCAACAACCATTAGTGTAATCTCATTTGGATCTAGTTTGTAGTCTTTGGCTAAACGATCTTTCCAATCTACTAGCTCACCGATCATTTCGATTCCCGTAAACCCAGAACCACACACAACAAACGTCAACATTGCTTTACGCAATTTTTCGTCTGGTTCTAATGCTGCTTTTTCGACTGTTTTCTCAATGTGCTTACGAATCTTAACGGAATCTTCAAATGACCAAAGAGTAAAGCCGTTTTCTTTCACACCTGGCGTACCAAAATCATTTGGTTCACCACCCATACCTAAAATCAATTGGTCGAATGGATAAGCGCCTAATTTGGTTTTGACGATTTTTTTCTCTTTGTCGATGCCGATTACTGTATCAGTAACTAGATCTACATTTTTTTGTCTTGCAAATAATCGTTGTAAATCGTACTGGATCGCCTCTGGTTCCACACGTCCGCCTGCAACTTCGTGAAGTTCTGTCATCATCGTGTGGTACGAATGACGATCAATCAATGTGATTGTTACGTCTTCTTTTTTCAGTTTCTTTGCTAAGTGTTTTGTAGCTGAAACACCTGCATAACCAGCACCCACAACGACAATATTTTGCTTTGTCATTGAATATCCGCTCCTTATTTTTCATCTATATAAATTATTAATAGTTGATCGTTTTTTCAATTTGATAATGATTACACAATCTTTATACATTATATAGATGTTTTATATATTTGTCTAACACCTTTTTATGTTTTTTTTGTTACAATAAAAACGCCTGTTTTTCACGAAAATTCCAGAAAGAAAACGCTCAATTAAATCACTTCCGTTATTTTTGTAAAACGGTTGACTTATTGATGATATCCATTAGAATGTATAATGAATCACAAGGAATTTGTGGACAAAAAATGAAATGGCGGGGTTAAAAAATGAAGAAAAATCGGTTTGTTACGGGGTTTGCGGTATTAGCATTCTCAACATTATTGCTAGGAGCTTGTGGATCAGATAACAATGATAGTTCAAGTAGTACATCTTCTTCTACTTCTACTGCACAATCTTCTACAACAGAAACTAGTACAACAGAATCATCTAAGGAAATCGTTGCTGGTGGAGAATTACAAGACGGTACATATAAGTTAGAAGAGAAAAACTACTCTAATGGTTACCGTTCAGTCTTTGAAATGGTCGTGAAAGACGGTAAGATCACTGAATCAAATTTTGATTACATCGATGCAGATGGCAAATCAAAACAAGATGACACAGAATACAACGAAAAAATGGAAGAGAAATCTGGTACAAATCCAGAAATGTTCATTCCTGAATTAAATGAGCAATTGCTAAGTGCACAAAGCGCAAGTGGTGTAGAAGTTGTTACTGGTGCGACACATTCATCAGAAAGTTTCCAAAACTATGCACAACAATTGATCCAAGCGGCTCAAGCAGGCAACACAGAAACGATTGAAATCGACAATGGTGCTGAACTTAAAGACGGCACATACAAATTAGAAGAGAAAAACTATTCAAATGGCTACCGTGTACAATTTGAATTGACAGTTGCAGATGGCAAAGTTACTGACTCAAACTTTGATTATATCGATGCAGATGGCAAATCAAAACAAGATGATACAGAGTACAACGAAAAGATGAAAGAAAAATCTGGTACTGACCCTCAAACTTACATCCCAGAATTAAACGATGAACTTGTTTCAGCAATGGGCGAAGAAGATGGTTCTCCAGCAGATGTTGAAGTGATTACTGGTGCAACACACAGTGCACATTCATTCATCATGTACGCACAACAATTAGTGAATGCCGCTGAAAAAGGTGACACACAAACAATTGAAGTCGACAACATTGTGACAAAATAAACTTTGTCCTACAAAAGGCTCATCTGCCTTTACGATAATACTTTTGGAGATGTGGCAACTGTCACATCTCTTTTTCTATTCTATTCTATATAAACGTACATCCCCCGAAAAAAAGATGTTCATTCCTGCCAGATTATATTAGAATACAAAGCATGAGCTTACTTTTTGATTTCACTAAGAGAGTTCTTTTATGTGAAATAAGCAATAGATAAAAAGAAATGAGGAATAGATGTTGAAGAAACGATTACTCCCTTTCGTCTTGCTCTTGTGCCTACTGACTATTGCGGGCTGTAGCACAGATCAAACAACGGAAGGAAAACAAGAGAACAACACTTCACTGCTTTCTGACCCTTACACAGATGAACAATTTTTACTTGGTACTTACGTGCGTATCCGTATCTACGATGAAGGGAAAGAAGACGTATTAAAACCTGCTTTTGACCGTGTCAAAGAGTTGGGCGATAAAATCACGATCAATCAAAGCGGCTCCGAAGTTGATGAAATCAATCAACAAGCAGGAATCCAACCAGTCAAAGTGTCCGATGATGTGTACCGTTTATTAAAACGAGCATATGAGTATAGCGAAGACTCACATGGAGGCTTTGATATGGCAATCGGTCCAATCACACAACTCTGGCGTATCGGTTTCGATGATGCCCGTAAGCCATCACAAGCAGAAATTGATGAAGCATTGAAGTTAGTCGACTACCATAAAGTCCAATTCAATGATGAGGAAAAGACTGTTTACTTGCAAGAAAAAGGCATGATCCTTGATCTAGGGGCAATTGCGAAAGGGTTCATTACCGATGAAGTCGTCAAAGTCTTGAAAGACAATGATGTAACGACTGCGATCGTCGATCTAGGTGGGAATGTCTATGTTCTTGGACACAGTCCTAGAGGAGAAGATCAAGATTGGACAGTCGGTATCCAAGATCCGAATCTTGCCCGTGGATCGATCCTCGGCTCGATCAAAGAAAGAAATAAAACATTAGTCACATCTGGAATTTATGAGCGCTATTTAGAAGTCGATGGCGTGAAATATCATCACTTGTTTGATCCAAAAACTGGTTATCCATTTGACAATGACATTGCTGGTGTCACGATCATCACAGACCAATCGATCGATGGTGACGGACTATCTACTGCCGTCTTCGCCATGGGTGTAAAAGATGGATTGGCTTACATCGAGGATAAACTGAATGACGGAACGGAGGCGATTTTTGTTACAAAAGATGATAAGGTCTATGTGACAGACCCAATCAAAGACACTTTCAAACTCGCTGAAGATTCAAAATATACCATGGGCAATCGTTCTGAATTAAACTAAGGAGTAACTGATATGACACTAAAAATCTTTTTAGAAGTAGTTGAACTACGTACGAAAGTCGCTAGTGTATTTCCTTTTGCGATAGGGGTTTTATTCTCTATCGCTTTTTTTCACGAAATACAGTGGTTGAACACTTTACTGTTTTTTATTGGTATGCTTGTCTTTGACTTAGCAACTACCGCAATCAATAACTATATGGATTATGAAAAAGCACATTCGGAAATTTATAAATATGAAGAGAACGTCATTGGACGGACTGGTATTTCACCAAAGCTTGTACGAAACATGATTTTGGCCATGATTGCTTTTGTCTTAGTCATCGGTATATTACTGACATTGAGGACCGGTTGGTTATTGTTGCTGATGGGTATGATTTGTTGTTTTATCGGAATCTTTTATACTTTTGGTCCTATCCCTTTATCACGTATGCCATTAGGAGAGATTTTCAGCGGTTTTACCATGGGTTTAGGGATATTTACGATGGTCATCTATATCAACACTCATCGTAGCGATCTATTTGATTTAACCCTATCTTTAACAACTGGCACCTTCAATTTATCTGGCAATATCTGGGCAGTAGCCGCCATCTTTCTTGCAGCACTCCCACTTGTTTTTACGATAGCAAATATTATGTTAGCGAATAATTTACGCGATTTGGAGCGAGATATTGAAAATCATCGGTATACGTTAGTTTTCTACATTGGTCGTCCAATCGGGATCATGCTGTTTCAACTTTTGATGTATGCGTGCTACCTGATTCTTTTAATAGGACTGATCAGTGGTATATTTCAATGGCCGATTCTTCTGGCTTTCTTGACTTTACCAAAAATCCATCTTAATCTCCAACTATTCAAAGAGAGTCTACCGCAGCCTATCAGTTTTAGCTATTCGATCAAAAATATGATTTTGTTCAACAGTAGTTATGCACTTGGTTTATTCGCAACGATTCTTCTCAATCAACTGTAGACATAAAAAACAGGTGGAAATTCTCCACCTGTTTTTTGGTCTATGGATCTACGGTCTATCTCGTTGGTAATGGTGCCCCTTTTGCTAGTGGGTTTCTTGCCAAGCCATGACTTCTTAATGAATCATTGTGTAGTTTTGCTTGGCTACTCGCTCTACTCGTCATTGCGGAAAGTCTCGGCTTTCCATCTGGAGTGCCTCCTTTTTCAGCTGAATTACTTCTAGACAGTAAGGGCTTTTCAGCTGAATTTCGGCCATGGGACATTGAGGCAGTCCCTTGCTCCCTTGTCAGGTGGTCTCTACTAATGACAAGTTTACGTTTGACAAAGTTCCAGGCTTTGGATAAGTTTCCTTTTTCTTTTGAACCTTTGTCTATTAATTTTTCTCGCCCATCTGCGCGATTTTGCTGAAATGTTCTGAATTTTTGCCTTAAAAAATTCCAAGCTCTGGCTAAAATTCCTTTTTCTTTTTGACCTTTTTCTTTTAGATCTTTATTTTTCGGATTTTCTCGTGCTTCTTTACGGTTTTTTCGAAATACTTGGACTTTTCGATATACTTTTATTCCTAATTGTAAAACTTTTTTTACGAATCTATAGAGCCAAATTGGGCCTTTTTGAAACATTCTTTTAAAAATATTCTCGAGCTTATCGATTTCTGGATCTTTATCTGTGTTATTATGCATTTAGGTCACATCTCTTTCTGTTATAGTGACTGTATTGCCCTCTTCATCTGTGGTTTCTTGTGTTCTTGAGGTGTCTGAACGACTCGTCCCATCTTGTGTCATTTGTACAGACTCATAGGGCTTTTCAAATAGAGTGTTCCATTGGAAGCTTCCTTCATTTCCGAGTAACCTGTATTGATTCGCTTCTTCAGTGATTCTAAAAGTGATTGTTTTTTGTAGATTCCCACTGTCTGTTCGATTGACGATAAAGTTGGCACCCTCATGATCAGTATCAAATGAAACAATTCGATACTCAAACGTTACTTCTTCATCTGATCTCCCTTCTTCAATTTTTTTCTGAGTAAATGTGTCTTCTCCAAACACTAACGTAAAGGAACGATTGTTGTTCGTATTTTCCCATGTTCCTTGCATCAAGATATCCATCCACATTTGTGAAACTGCTCGTTGCGCGGCTTCAATCTGTTCAGAAATTTCTGCTTCTAACTGCGCTTTTACTTCTTCTGTAGGATAAAGATACAAATCCTCCCCATCCTCTTCTCGATATAAGATCGTGTTGCCCATCTTGGTTTGTAGGGCAAATTCTTTGGTTTGCTTATTATCGTTTTCTAAAACTACCTGTCCACTTGTATTTAAATAATAGATCCCTGATTCAAACCAATCACTGGAGACTTTATATGTTCCATCAGTTGCTAATTCGATTTCTGTATCATCTGGTAGATTAGAATACCAGGTACCACTGTAGATCGTCGCGTTAAAACGATCTCTTGACTCTGTTGTTGCTTGTTCTTCTGTCGTTGAGTCTGCTGATTGATCTGTATTTGCTTGTGTAGTATTCATTAATGAATACCCCACGAGCCCAGCAACGACAACAACAAATAATCCAAGTCCGATAATTATTTTTTTACCTGACTCTGTTTCTAAAAAATTTTTTAACATACTTCCTCCTTTCAAGATATCCTCTCAACCATCTATCAATTATTTTCAGTGTTATCTTCTTAAGGCAGGCCATATCCTGAAATAACATTACTCCCAATAGCGTAAGTTCTTCTTCTTACTAGATTGTCAGAGTTACCTTCGATGACCTGAATAATATTTCCGCCAGAATATTCTACGATCCCTACATGATCTTTTCCTGTTCTTCCACCAGACCAGTCAAAAAATACAAGGTCGCCAGATTGAGGAACATAGTTTTCATCATGTGTTTTGAACTTATCATTCGTTTCAAACCATTCTTTCATATCAAGAACATTTGCTGTATTCAATACTCGGCCTTGTTCCAAGTATCCCGCTTCATTCGCTATCCAAGAAACGAATACGGCTGACCACTCTATTCGATTGTTGAATCCAGCCCATCGCCAATACTTCTCACCATTCGGATTTCCCAATTCTCTTCTAGCGAGCTCAGCTAATCTGCCTGTATCTGCCATGATATTTCTTGTAACCATTGCGGTATAGAACATATTGCCAAAAACGTAGCGCCAGTTATAGCCCAATCCTTGTGCGACGATATGGTTGAAAGGAATGGTCTGATTATTACTTTTCATTTGTGCATACAAGCGCGCATCTTCAAAGGAATACGGTGCATTTCGATTGATCAGATCATCAAGATACGCTTCGCCATAATTATAGGCTTGAACCGCTGCCAGACCATTGAGATTATTGCTTTGTGCTTTTTTGAGCAGATAAGCAAAATATTCCACGCCTTTTTCAATTGATTCCTCTGGTGTAGTGATTCGTTCTGGAGATGATAGTGCCAGTTGCGCATTCATGATATCTGGCTGAATGGCTTCATTTCCACCAGATTCCACCCATATCATGGATAAAATCGCATTCGTATATGCTTCAATGCCATGTTTACTCGTTTGTTCCGCAACTCTATTTTGCCATTTAGTAACGGCTAATGGGGGATTGATTAGATTCCCTCGTAGTCCGCCACCATTACGCATATATGCTAAGTTGGTATCCGTACTAAAAACTAAATTATTGATATAAATCGCTGGATAAACGTCAGGATCTTTATGCCAGAAGCGATATTCTTTCATTGCAACTAATAAATTCCCATCAAACTGATTTCTTGTATAGCCAATCAAATCACCTGCTTCTAAGGTTCTTCCTGGCCTCACTACCGGATCAATATTGACATAATACGCATAATATAGACCTGTATCCGTTTCTATCGCTGTCGTTACAGGCGCTGAACCATCTGTATGACCAGCCTGATAACTATAGTTGATACTTTCCACTGTCTCAAAGGTGGTGGCATAAACAGGGGTTCCAGGTTCTGCTTCCAAAGCGATTTGGTAATGTTGCGTATTGGGATCACGTCCACGATAGCCAAAATTATCCACCACATTTGCATAGCTCATCTTACCAAATGGATTAGCCATGAAAATTTTATCTTCAAAGCGATCTTTCTCCATGATTGGGTAATATTTATCTACTTCATCTTCATCAAAAGCAATGACTCGTCCATAGTAATCATCCTCACCTGAATAACGTATATCCACATAGATATCTACTTCAGGATCCGAATCGAACATTTCACCAATCGTTTGTACATTGATTTTGACGGTAGCAACATCTTTTCTCTCACGTTTTACTTCTGTATGCTCTTCACCTGTTTCTTTATCGACCGTTATCACAACGGTTTCAACTTCTTTGTCCTTTTCAATAACGGTCGTGTAGTTGTAGACCATGTCATGTAACGCGTGGATTTCATCTTTTACAGTGAATACTTTGATTGGTTCAGGTGATAATGGATGTGGTGCCTCATGAAAAACGGCATATGTGCTATCCCTCAATGACCACGGAATCCAGACACCCGTTTTTTCTGCTACTCTTTTTCGATAGGTAGCAATGGCAATATTATCGATATCATAATCTTCAAATTTTGCATTCAAATAGTAGATATAGTTATCTCCGTTGGATATATACATAAATTGCTCTGGGTCCGATTCTATCCCGTTTACTTCAAAATAAACCTCATCATGCTCCGGGTCATCAACTAGTCGATTGTACGTATCATATACCTCTTTGTTTTTATAAGTATCTAACCACGTGACATAGTTGTATGCTTCGGTAATCATCATCGACTCTGTTTTTACGACAAATAAACTTAAAATCGTTGTCCAAAAAGAAACGAAGATCGAAATGATCGCAATAACCACTGCAACAATCAAGATGACTACGATCAATTTCAATAAGATAGGTAACTTTAGAATAATAAGTATGGTGATAAGCATACCAACCAAATTTAAATTACCCTCTTCATCTCGCCCAACTTTATCAATAATCAAGTCTTTGATTTTATTTTTAAAAGGATTTTTAGGCGAAATTTGATCTTTCAACATATTATCTAATTTGGCCCGCATATTCCTTTTAGCTGCAACATTCTTTTTTCCTTCTTTTCGCTTATTGTTTCTTTTCTTTTTTTCAAGCTGTTCATTTTTAGACAGATGTAACGCTCTTTTTTGATTTTTATGACGTATCTTCGATGTAGTAGAGCTAATTTTTTCTTGTTGACCTGCTTGGTTTTCTAGCTTTACTTTACTGATGTATCCTTTATAGGTAGCATTTTTCTTTTGTCGGTCACGAATCTTTTGATGACGCTTCTTTTTATTAAAAATTGCTTGAGTATTCGCTTTTTCTTTTTTTTGTTCTGTGTTGTTATTAGTAACAGAAGCAGGAGCGATGGTTGTATCGACTTTATTAGGGCGCATCATTAAGTCATGTTGCTGTTGCTTTAACTCATCTCTTCGACTCTCTCGAATTCTTTGTCGGCGACTGATGCTCTGGGTGTTGACCGTTTTACCTTTATCGATGCTATCGAAAGATTCCTTATTCACATTATTTTTATCGTTTTTACTTTGTTTTCTCTGAAAAATTGCTTGTTGCGATTTTCTTTTGATATGAGGATTGTTCCCCTTTAATAACTTCAACAGCTTTTTTCTTCGAGAAGTACTAATGGAATTACCTTTTTTTAAAGATAGTTTACTACCTTTCACTACCATTTTTTTGTTATTTTTGCTAGTAGTTGTAGCGTTCTTACCTGCCCTGTTCTTGTCTAAAATTTTTGAATCAGCCACTTTCCTGTTTCCTTTCCCGTATGCCTATCAAGTTTCTCCAGGTTTCGTTGACATCATCTTATAGAGCTGTGTATCTTTAGGGAAATGATCATAAAAGGGTAACGTTGTATCCCCAAACACCATAAGACCATACCCTTCTGGAGAGTTCACTACGTATTTTTCTTGTTCTTCTGAAATATCAAACAGTCTAACTAGCTGTGTACGGTCTGATTTCGCTTGATTCAACATCATGATAAAATCGCTATTTGACAACATCCGTCGAGCTAAATCGGACAATAGTAAGGTTTCGACGTTCTGGGTAATGCCAGTCGGGATCGCTCCCCATTTTCGTGCACGACTCCATAGCTCAAAGAAGTAATTCTCAGAATATTCATTCGTAAACAAAAGCTGCATCTCATCAATATATAACCACGTGCGAACACCTCGTTCACGGTTGGTCGTGATTCGATTCCATACTTGGTCTAATACAATCAGCATCCCCATCGTTTTCAATTGTTTCCCTAGGTCCTTGATATCATAGATCACTAAACGCTTGGTAATGTCGACATTCGTTTCTGCAGAAAAGACCGACAAACTTCCTTCAATATAGATTTCTAGATCCATGACTAATTGCTTGGCTTCTTCTTCTTCTTGTTCTTTCAAGATATTATAAAAGTCAATGAATGTTGGTGTACGATCATTCAACACTTCATACGTTCGACGACACACACGGTCAATCAATGTTTTTTGTGCCGAACTTAGCCCCAAGGCGCCACCAATGATCAGGTCAAATAACGAAATCAAAAACTCAGATTTTAGCACGACTGGATCAGTATCATCTCCATAGTTCTCATTGATATCCATGGGATTGATCGTTGTGGGTGAATCACTAGAGATTTTGATGATCTCACCGTTGAAATTTTGTCCAATGACAGAATATTCTCGCTCAGGGTCAATAATGATAACTTCATCATCTGCATCGCGTAGTAGTACATTGACGATTTCACGCTTGACTGAGAAACTTTTACCAGAACCAGGTGTTCCTAGAACAAATCCATTCGGCGCTTTTAATAATTTTCGATCGAGTGAAAGGATATTTTTTGAAATCGCATTGACACCATAATACTTCCCATTTTCTTGAATCAAATCCGAAATCGTGAATGGGATAAAAATGGCGGTACTCGCTGTTGAAAGTGTTCGATCTAATGGAATCGCATTGATTCCCAACGGTAATGTCGCATTCAAGCCATTTTCTTGCATGAACTCTAATTCAATGAGTTTAAAACCGAAGCGACGAGACACTGAGTTTATTTCATCATGGACTTCAGCTAACTTTTCTTTCGTTGGTGAATGGAAATAGACAGATCCTGTTAGCGCATATAATTTTTGTCCCCTATTTTGCAGATCATCTACCAGACCTTTGGCTTCTGTTAGTGAGTAAGAAAGTTCATAAGAGAGCATCTCAAAGTCATACCCACTTTGTAACGCCTTCTTCTGCTCATCCACTTTTTGTTGTTCCATAAAAGCCAATTTCGTCTTCACTAAATCAAATGCTTCATCTTGATCCATTGGTTCAATATGTAAAGATACAACAATTTCACGAGGAATTTCTAACATTTCAAAAAGAAAAGTATCTGATAATTCAGAAGGAAATTCTTGTAAATATAATGTTTTTGCATAGTGATCATCAATTTTTACGTGGTTTTTGTTTTCTTTAAATTCCATGACTTCAGGTAGTACCTCATCGACTTCTGTTTTAACCGTCTTGTCATTCGTTAATAATATTTCGGAAATCATATGTAATAATTTTGTTTTTTCTACCTTTTTTGCTTGACTGCCTAAGCGACTAGCAAACATTTCAAAACGATCTGCTACCATATCTAATTCTTTTTGCGCAATCTCCAATGTAGGATGCTTCTGTACAAAGGTAAATAAGATCGTTTTTTTGAAACCATTTTTTTCTTCATCTAATTTCCTTGAAATGACTTGATTCATTTCTTCACGATATGAATCGAGGAAATCATTTTTTGCTTTGTAATAAAGAACCGATTGCAAATCAGCAAGCGGTCGTTTCTTTTTATAAACAGTTAGTTGTAATTTTGTTTTACTACTCAATGAATTTAAAAAGTCGCAGTATTGAGAGAAAATTTCAATTTGATGATCGTCAGAAGATAATTGATAATTGATATCTTGTAATTCAAGCGTCAATGAATAGGTGAATTCATCGATTTTACAAATACCACTTTCATAAATCTCTTCAAACCTAAATGTATCCCTAAAAGGATCAATATCCTCTTTCTTCTTTGATTTAGGTTTACTAATAAATTCTTTCTCCTCATCTTTTGGTTTTTTAGTTGGTTTTAACGCTTTGAGCGCTTTTAACTTCATCATGTTTCTTGCCCGCCTACATCTTCGATTTCTTTATTTATTTCTTCCTTAGGCTTCTTTTTTCGTGTACCTGGTGCCACGTGGTATTTGAAAAATTGTTTAAGATAGATATCAAATGTCAAGCCATTTCTCTTAAACCAGCCAAATGAAACGATTGGAATGGATGCAAGAATCATAAACCAACTTGTGATTTCCATAGGAATCTTTAATCCGGCAATGAAAATCAAACTAATCATGACGTTTACTCCAGCTGCAATAGCTAAACAAAGCAGCTGCTTTAAATTCATTCCTGCAATGACCTTTTCTTTATATTCTTTAATATCCTTTGGTACCTTTACCTCAACTGCCATAGTTCCTCCTTACGATGCTGACATCAATGTTTTTGCCCATCCTTTAGTTTTATTTACAGAAAGCAATAAAGCAATCATGTAAACTGTCAAACCTAAAATAATCCCAAAAATTCCTGAACCAACTTCTTCCATGATACGATGGAAGATCGTCGGATAAATCACCAATACTAACGCGATGAATGTTCCCTGTAGACCGAGTGCAGCGAAATTTTTGAAGAAACCCTTGCTCATCACTGAAAACTCTTGGCTTGGTAAGGCACTCATCGGAATTGGCGCCATTGCACAAAATATATACATCTCCAAAAAGCGAAGATAAATGGTGACTTGGACCAATACACGAACAACAAGTGATGCTAAAAATAGGATACACATCACGAGTAATACGACTAATTGTGACCACCAACTTAATTGAGAGACCGCTTGTCTCACTGCATCTGCTGTATCTCTTACAGCTGAAGCATTTCCAATTGTTAAAATCCTAGTGGTTAAATTGCCGGCAATGATAACCATACCATCTAAAATATTTTGAATTCTTAAAATAACTATGTAACAAATGACAAATTTGATCAATGCTTTGATAATCATCTCAAATCCTAACATGGGAGCTCCGCCTGCACCTTCAACTTTCGTTGAGATTTTCTGAAACTCTAAAAGAATAAAAATTGCTAGAATGGATAAAGCAAGTGGCCCAACTACGTGTTGCTGTAGTCGTTCCACTAAACTGTAGGCATCATATATGTAACTTCGTAAATCCATTCCTAAAACATTTTTTAGATCGTCCCCATTAAGAAAGGTCATGATTTGCTCAAAGATAGTCATAATTGCAGATTCCATATGCTATACTCCTACTCTTTCCTTTGCTTAACGATTATGGTAAAAACGATCCAATGTTGAATGAAGTAGCAAACCAACCTGCAGCGACTAGAATCAATCCACCACCAACAATCTGCCAAATCCCTTGTTGTAATTGAGGGCCATTTTTATCTTTTAACGCACCAGCTAGGATAATTGTTCCCCAAATCAACCATAGTCCACCACCAATTAATGTAAACTGTGAAACTAATCCAAATACTTGTTCTAATAATTGTGCATTCATAATTTTGCTAATCTCCTTTTTTTGTAAAAATAATTTTTTATTTTATTTCTTAAATTTAGTATATGCGAAATTCTCTGTTTCCATGTATCAGTTATTTCTTCCATTAGAAATTTTAGAATAAATACGGTCCGTTCCTTTAGTAGATAAACTGGATAATCGCCTATTAGCAAATGAATTTTGTTTTAGGACTAGAACTATCATTTACAATTAACCTTCGATAATAAACCGCCTCCATGTTATTATTCTTACTGGCTATTTCTATATTGCTTCAACATACGATGAATGAGATGGACAAATTTTATTGTTCTTTTCAGTGCTCCATCCTTTTTAGCTAATAAAAAGCACCACATTCTCAGTCTAACATTCGAATGAAGGTGCTTTCTATTTATTATGAGTGACTCATTGATCGAGCTAGCTAAGCAGATAGATTTCGTTCATACATATAGGAATCTGTCACATCGCCTAACTTCTTATAGTTTTTGTGTTTCACAATATCATATTTCTTTGATAAAAACGGATGGACTCCGCGAATTTTTAAAATACATTCCTGTCCTTTGAGACTCGCCACTTCATCGGGGTCCATCAAGTTCCTTCCTAATTTCTGGAAGTTCTCACTAAAGGAACCATTGCTCCCTTTGGTGACACTTGTATTTCTTTGTTCAATCGTTTGTTTCCCTAGCAATTTTGAGATATATTCGTGCGTACTTTGTTCCATTCCGCCTAAATATAAAAAGACATCACTGGTCCCAATGATCGTTTCCCACGTATCTTTATACAAGGTTTTTAACTGGCTAATATTTTGTAAAATGACATTCGTAGAGATTTCACGACTTCGAATAACCGAAATCACTTTTTCAAAATCAGGAATTTGTCCAATATTAGCAAACTCATCCAAGATACAACGGACATGACAAGGTAATCTTCCCTTATACACGTTATCTGCTTTATAAACTAACATGTCAAACAATTGCTGATACATCATACTCGCTAAAAAGTTGAAACTGGTATCTGTATCAGGCAATAAGATATATAGGATCGTTTTGACATCACCAACTGTATCTAGCTCAAGTGTATCTTGTGAAACAAGTTCCTTGATACTTGGAATATCAAATGGTGACAATCGCACGCCTAGACTGACTAAGATACTTTTCGTCGTTTTATCACCAGAAAGTTTAAAAATCTTGTACTGTGATACCGCAAAATTTGTCGGATCTTTTTGTTCTAACTCATTGAATAAAATATCTAGTGGGCTGACATAGCCAGGCACATCTTCTTCAATATCTGCTAAACGGACTAATTCAATTACGTTTCCTAACGTCCGATCTTCTGCAGTTACTTCTTGGATCAAATAGCTAAAAATGGCCATCAATAAGGCTGTCTCAGCTTTTTCCCAAAAATCATCTCCACCTTTTTTATCTGGGTTAGTCGTATTTTTGATTAGATTGTTCACGATTTTTAAGATATCATCCTCTGTTTGGATATACTGAAACGGGTTGTATTGATGCGTGTCTCTTCGGTTGATCAAGTCAAAAATCTTGATTTGATAACCCGCTTCTTCAAACATTTTGCCTGTTTCGGCTAATAATAAGCCTTTAGAATCACTGACGACATAGGAGGAATGCATTTGCATCAAGTTAGGTTTTACATAAAATCGTGTCTTACCACTACCGGCTCCTCCAACCACAACGACATTTTTATTTCGGTTGAAATTATCGTTTCGTGTAATCTTCATACGTCCTGATAATGATAAGCTTTCGCTCTTCGTCAACAAGATATTGAAGTCTTTTTTCTTATCAAGAAATGCACGGATGTCGCTGTACTTTCCCCATCGTGCACTTCCATATTCTTCATTGGGGCGTGTATTCTTCTCATCAAACGTCTTATATAAGACAAAAAGTACATAGGAGATAGCAGCAACCGCTGCTATCCCTAACGACGTCGGTTCATAAGAAAATTGAGGGGCAAATCTAGAAAGTTCTTCAAATGTTCGGTTGAATGCTGTTAGTAAATTATCTGCAAATGATAAATTCCCAGTATTCTCTGCTAAAAATAAATAACCAATACGATTACCCACATAAAGCAGAATACCAATTACTAACACATGCACTACCATAAGCTGCCGGGAATTTTTCAAATTTTTTTATTTCCTTTCAGTCAAAGTTATTTTTTATAATTGTGTCGTTTTAGCTTTCTTGTTATTATTTTGAATTTGTGCCTGTGCTTGCTGACTACGTGCTCGGTTATTTCGCTCATTTGATAATTGCAATGAGTTTCTTCTTAATGACTCAAAACTTACTTGTCGCCCGATATCCGGACTCGTACCGGAAAAACTTGCGCGACGTTCGATCGCCGGATTTGCTCTGTTTGTCAATGCGACTGGTTCTTTCGAGCCCGATGGTGTTGGTTCTACTTTCGTTTGTGAGGTGCTTGGTTGAGACTGTGTACTATCTCTCGGTTTCATCTCAATGACTTTCGATTCTTTCGCCGTCTCAGAGGTTCGTTCAGATCTTTCTGTCATTTTTTGTTGCTCATTGGACTGAACATGCTCAGGCGCTTTCGCTTTTTCATCAAGACCTGCGATTACAGATACTTTCTCCCTAAATTCTTTTGAATCTAACGATTGACACTTCCCTAGCTCTTGGCATTCTAGAATTTTTTCGTTAACTTTTTTTTCAAATGCCAAATCCTCTCTTTTGGCTACACGGCTTTCAATTCGTTTGAACACAAACTTGTCTAATAATTGGATACCGATTCCAATACTGACACCAATCAAAGCCACGGCACCTAACTGCATCAAGAATGGGGCAGCCATAGAGGTTGCAAGCATTGGCACTAGCGCAGATAGGGCAAACATTCCACCTATCCCTAGAGCCAGTGGCACAGCCAACATGATAAACAAGGATAATTTATTCTTCATGACATAATCAAACATCCGCTTCGGCGCATGACGGACTGTTTCCCAAGCACGTTTGGCTCTTGATTGTTTTTCTTCTATTTCAGCTGTGTTTGCACCTTCTTTGGTTGGTGCTTCCATCGCTACAACTTTGTCTTTGCCTTTGAGATCCTTAGAAGTTAACCCTTCTTTTGTTACTTCAGATTTCGCTATTCCTTCTGCTAATTTTTCATTTACCGGCGTTGCTTCTTTCATTTGTTCCGCTGGCTGTTTTTGTTTTCCAAAAGGTAATTTTTCGCGTACTTTCGACAATCCACGAGCAATTGGACCAAATACTCTTGGGAACTTCTGTACTAACTTATTGAATGCTTGCGGGATTTTCTTCTTCGCATAAATAATTGCTTTTGACCCAAAAAAACTAGCAGCGACAAAACCAACTGCAGCGTTCACAAACTGTTGCCCAAAAACAGCCATAGCTGTAGACGGTAATATGGAACCTACCCATGACATACCTAGTGGTAACATGGCAATCGGCCATAGATTCAGCAACCATCTAGCTGCACGGATTTTTCGAGAATTTCTGAAAAATGATTGTTTTAATTTTGAATGATCTAATTCACTCAACTTCTTCGTTTGTTCTTTTATTCCACGAGTTTCTTCTTGTAAGCCTTTGATATCTTTATCCATCTGCTTGATACTTTCAGCAGATAAATCTTTGGTCATTTTTTGCAGTTTTTCAGGATCAGCTAAAACCGCTTTAAGTTCCTTTAAAAACTGCACATCCTCGGTCGTATTGCTCTGCTTGATCCGCTTCAATAAAACATCGGTATTCTTGTTTTTAGCTTCAATCAAGCCAACTTTTGCTTGAAGATTTTCGACATATGCTTTGATAAGCTCGGCTTTTTTACTTTCCAGATTTTCGCTTACAACAGGTTCTTTTTTAGGTTCTTCCACTATTGGTTTCTGTAGCTTCGTTTTTTCTGGCGCCTCGTTCACGATCACATTGACCTCGATCGGAGGCGGGTTTTTTTCAACATTAGCACGATCGACTTGATCTTTTTTTGGTTCTTCCGCAATCACTGGAGTTGGTTCGCGTTCAATCGTAGGTGTAACAACAGTCGCTTCGCGATCAGCCTTACTTAGGACAACTGCTTCCTTTGCTTGCTCCGCTTTTACTTCTACCGAACGAACAACTTCTATTTCCACCTTATCGGTATAATCAATCAGCCCTTTTGTTTCAGCAATTTCATTCTGAAATCCTTCTTTTATTGCACTAATTGCTTGAAATTTTGATACTAACATTTGTTCCGAATCATTTTTATTTGCCGTAAATTCAGAAAAAGAATTGGAACGTCGCAGTGGTTTTTCAGGCAAAGGTTCTAGTTGATCTGTGTTGATCGCGACCTTCTCTAACTTATCCTTTAATTCTTTTTGGACGATCTCAATTTTTTTAACCTTATCCTCGGCTGATTGGACCTTTTGTTCAAGAACTGTCTTTTTACTTCTCTTTATTTTACCAATTTCAGCCCTTAACTTATTGACCTCGTCTTCTTTTGCTATTAGTCCTGTTCTATGGACAGTCAATTCTTTTTTAAATTCATCTTTTTTGATTAATGCGAGAAAGATTGCTGCATCAACTTTTTGGTCTTTTGTATTCACTTTTAAAACACTTTGACCATCCCCATATTGATTTAATTCTTTTTGATGACTTTCCAGAGTTGCTTGCACTTTTTTTAATTTCGCTTGATCTTCAATATACTTAGCATCGATATTCTGTTGGTCAGAAGAAGTGATAGTTCCAATCCCCTTGATCGTGGCTATGTCCCGTGTCAGACGAATAATTTCTTGTTGTAAATCATTATTTTTCAACTCTTTGGCAATATTTTCTTTCTTCTCATTGACCAATTCCTTAGAAGTCGTATCATAATTTATTTCTTTGCTTTCATTTCTTATTTTTTCATCAATTGGCGATCCAATGATCCTTTTGATAGTCGCTTCGTTGTTATATGAAAATATAGACAGAAATGATTCATTGATGTTACTTTGATTATTTTCTTTAAGCTTATCTTCTCTAAGCTTTCTTTCTGTAGACATATCTTCTAGAGGCTTATCTTCTATAGACATATCTGTCTCACTCCCTTCTCATCTTGATTTACATTATCTCGAATGTCCTGTCATTAGAGATTGACCAGAATAGGTACCAAGACGATTCGTTTGTTTTTGTGCTTGTGACACCCGCGTGTTCAATCGACTATCTTTTGACATGCTTGAATGAATAGACGTACGATCTAGATTGTTTTCTCTTTGCTGTGAAGCTAATTTATGTGAACGTGCAAGTGCTCTCTTTTGTGCCCTTTTTTCCCAGCCTTTTTTGATCATTTTTCCAATGAAATTACCAAGTACTTTGGTGACTAACCAAAGTACTTTAAAAACTAAAGATAACACTTTGAATGCTGCACTATATACCCCAAACAATAATAAAATCGCTAACTTATTCAACTAACTTTCCAGCTCACTTTCTCCATAATATACCTATCCTAACCAATACTAACTAGTGGGTGCTTTAAGCGTACCTGAGTTTCGACTGCCACTACTATCTATTTTTTCAAAATTGATAAAAAGATGAAAAAAACGTCCCACATAACGATTTTTATTAAGAAGAGTAAAGACACTGCTCAAAATTATTCCAAAAAATAGAAGTAGGAACTTTAGAGATTTTCAAAATTTCGGACGTGATCCGATCAAAATTTAAGGATAGATCAGTCAAGATCAAATCATATTGATTAATTAATTGATAATCGATAGAAAAAACGTCCTTCTCATAGATATCAATATTTTTTAAAAATGGATGCTTATGTAAAATCAAATTTTTATATAAAAGAGATAAGCCAATTTCTTGAGAACTTAATAATAAAATCGATTTCTCTTGTATTTTTGGTTCAATCATCCGTAACAAATCATTTGAAGAAATGATTAATTCGAGTAATAGTTCTTTATGTAATAGTTCGCTTTGTTCGACAAAATTTAATTGAGCAATTTGCAAAGATTTTTGATAGGCTTGCCAGATCTTAGGGTTGTTCTCCATCATTTTTTTATAAAATATATCTGCATAGCTTACTTTGAAGATGGCTAATTCTTTATAAAAATTGATGAAATCAAAAAAATATTCGATTTCCGTAGTGTTGATCGGCATGTCAATCGCTAATAGACTGTAAAAGCTTTGAAGAAATTTTTCAATATTCTGCTCTAATCTCTGATCACGATGTTGGACCTCTGTAAACATTAGACCAAAATAGGAAGTGAGAATATTGGAAACATTTTTTTGTGTGACATTGAATTTATATTTTTGACTCATCAACGTACAAAAGACTGTATCACTTTGGATGATCTCCAAGATGGTACCTACGATTTGCTCATTGTCGATCAATTCTTTCTCGGGAATAAGATGTTTATTGCCAATTCGAATAATTGATGAATAAATATAATACACCGAATAAATCACTTTAGGTGTGCTAACCATTCTTTTTTGTGCCTTCAAACAACGTCTGAGCATCTGATAAATCGTATCGAAGTAAGGAAATTCTTTTACTTTATAAATTTCCTTGAACATACTAGCAAATAAACGTCGAATCTCAATTTCATTTCCAGTAATCGTTAATTTGTTCTCTAAATTAATTTGGACATTGATTTTTTCTTTCAAGAAATATGTATTGATTTTCGCGACAATTCTACGAATACTCGTTTTACTTAAAAATAATTTTGTCGCAATCTCAGATAGAGAAGGTTCTGTAATGAATATGTACTTTAAAATTTTCACATTTGTTGAATTATTAAGTATCCTGACAAATATATCATCCAAATTCAATTTCTTCGGTATCGAAAGCGATACCTCTTTGTATTGATTGGTTTCAATACGAGCAGGAAAACAAGTGGTATTGAAACTATCGATATCTGCCGCAATCGTTTTATCTGTAATACTCAATTCTTTGGCCAGATTACTAATATTCGATGACTCAATATTTAGCAAATAAAGCAATGAAATTTGTCTCTCTAATTGTTTCTCAAGTACACCCATAGTCAACAAGCTCCTTTCTTTTTAAAAAACCTATAATGTATCGTACAGCTTTTTCGATAATTTCTTAATATTAGTTTTTCTGTTTTATTAAAAACAAGTTCAATGATCACATCGCTTGGATGTTATAGTTAAAGATTTGTAAGTGAAATAGACCATTTAGTCCATAGATAGATGTTATTCTTAATTTTTTTTGCTAGATAAAAAAATTTAAATCATAGAAATAAAAAAACATGTATCAGAAAATTTTACTTTTGCGTGTGTCAATTGACTACTTCTAGTTATTTAGATTATCATATACTGTTTTTTTTAAAATAATACTTATTAAATAATGAAGGCAATCTCACTTTTAAATAACCACCGATTAGAATAAAAAGAAAAACTCGAATAATTAGAAAAGTATGATAAAATAATGTTTATAATATGAATAAAGGATGTGAAAAAACAGATTTTCTATTTTTTAGGAGATCTGAAAAGTATGATAAAACGAACAAATATGCTTGAAAAGACTTCTGAAAGGCAGATCAAACTAGCTTTACTCTTAGGTATGGCCGCCATTGACTGTTCGACTTTAGCAGAACAACTTGGGGTAACAAAAAAAACATTATTGACCGATATTGTGTTTTTTAACCATACATATGCACCAGTTTGTATCAGCACCGATAAATATCAAGTAGCTTCTTTACTATTACCACCAGAGATCAATTTGGAAGATTTAATCAAACAAATACTCAATCAATCAACGAATGTACAAATACTACAGATGATTTTTGAAGTAGAGCCAACGTTATCTAAATTAGCAAATAAACTATATTTAAGTGAAACAAGTATTCGCCGGATCATTGCAAATATCAATACTTATTTCAGCGAGATCAATGCGCCATTATCCATACATATCTCCTCAAAACTCAAAATCATTGGGGATGAAAGTTACATCAGGCAATTCTTCTGTAGTATGTTTCGTGAGCAATATACGCCACAGCAATTGCCCCATTTTTATCACATATTCGATGTGTTACAACGTTACTATAAAAAGCAAGCAACACATCAAACAATTAGTACATATAAAGTTATTATAAATAGTTTTTATCTTTACACAGCAATCATTCGGATTGGACAAGGTCATTTGTTATCAGCGAATAAAGAAAAGCCAATCAGCGATCCTTCTTTTTTTGAAATCATAAAAAATAATACAGTGTTTTGTTCAATCATTGAAAAAGAATACGGTTTTAATGTGACAACCACAACTGTATCAAATCTAGTAGATAAAAAAATCTATTTCCCTTGTATTCAGTCAGCACCTAGCAATCATGGGGAATATCAACGGATTCGACAATTTTCAGAATACTTTTATCGTTCATTATCCCAAGACTTCTCTTTGAATCAAGATGGTATTCAGAAATTGAGTGAGTTGATCAATTACAATAAAAACCGACAATTCTTTAAAACAACGTATCTACAGATTTTATCAGAAATCCTATTTACACATTCGCCCCAGATACTAAAAGCATACAATCAAGCTATTGACCATGCTGGATTAATGATGATCAAACGGAATCAATTACTCTATGAAGAGTTACTATTAGAATTGATTTCATTGTCACCTTCTTTACTGACGGCCGTTTTTCCTTACAAGAAAAAGGTGTCTATTTTGATTGTTTCTTATCAGGAAGAAAGGACACTTGCACTGTATAAGCAACTGTTATTCAAAAAAATTCCTGCGATTCATAGTATCCATACATATACTGATAATATTTTTCAAGTAAACTACGATACAGTCAATCAATATGATTTAGTTTTAACAGACATCGAACTGAACCAAGCTAAAACGAAAGCTAAAACGATTAAAATTTCTAAAATACCAACAACCTCTTTTTGGAATAACATTGAAACAGTTCTTTATACATAGGTTTATCTGCATAAATCAGAAAAAGCAGACGCATATTCCGTCTGCTTTTTCTGTATGAGTATTTCCTCAACATACTAACGACTTAACGCATTGTAACAAATTCTTCTGCGCCTGTTGGATGGATAGCTACTGTATTGTCAAAATCTGCTTTGGTTGCCCCCATTTTGATCGCTACTGCAAAACCTTGTAACATTTCATCGACACCTACACCAATGGCATGCAGCCCAACAATTTTTTCTTCTTCACCCACACAGATCAATTTCATTTCACATTTTTGTCGATAATCGTTTAAAGCAAAATACATTGGCGTGAATCGTGAACGATAGACTTTCAATTGTCCTTCACCGTATGTCGTCAACGCTTGCTCTTCTGTCAAGCCGATGGTTGCAATCGGTGGATGAGTAAAGACGACTGTTGGAACTAAATCATAGTCTAAATACGAATTTTCTTTTCCATTGAACAGTCTTTCTGACAAACGACGACCTGCGGCAATCGCTACTGGCGTCAAGTCGATTTTACCAATTACATCACCAATGGCATAGATGTGTGAATCGGTTGTATTTTGGAATTTATCCACTTTGATAAATCCTTTTTCATCTAATTCAACGTTCGTTTTTTCGATTCCTAATGCATCTGTATTCGGTACACGTCCGCCAGCAAATAACACACACTCTGCCATTAGTGTTTCCCCATTTTCAAAGGTAACGGTGTAGACATCCCCGTTCTTTGTTATTTCACGAGCCGTAAAGTTTGCATAAGTGTGGATTCCTGCTTCTTGATACATCTCAATCAAGTTATCAGATAACATTTTATCAAACGTACGTAATGGACGTTCTTTACGATAAGCCCACATCACTTCACTTCCCAAGCCATTTAACACACCTGAAAGTTCAGCTGCAATATAACCCGCACCTAATACGATCGTCGATTTTGGTAATTCTGTCAATGCAAAAAAGCCGTTTGAATCAATGGCATATTCTCCGCCAGGAATCGTCATCTTGCTTGGCTTGCCACCGGTAGCAATCAAAATATGATTTGCTTGATAGCTTTCACCGTTTACTTCAACGGTTTGACTATCTACAAAGCGAGCATAGCCTTTGATTGCTTCAACGTTATTACTATCTAAACCTCTTTGATAAGCGCCATGAAGGAAATCAATGTATTTCTCACGTTTCTCTACTAGTTCTTTAAAGTCAACATGTTTAACGTCCGCTTGGATACCATAGCTTGAAGCATCACGTTCGATTGTTTCTAATATCGTGCTTGCTTGCCACATCACTTTTTTTGGAACACATCCGACATTGACGCACGTTCCACCTAGTTCATTGCCTTCAATCAATAATACTTTCGCTCCATGCATGCCAGCTCGATTCGCTGAAGCAATGCCTCCAGATCCTCCGCCAATGACAATATAATCATATGTTTTCATCTTGTTCCTCCTTTTAGCAGCTGATGCAACATCCTACCGCTTATTTTTCAATAAACTTTTTATCAGCTCTTACAAAAAATAAGTGTAGCACGTTTCTAGTCATTCTGTTGACGAGATGCTCATTTCGCTTGATTGCTTAAAAAATTATTTTCTTTTTCTAATCATATCTCCAGGTTTAACTGGTTGTGCGACTGGCATGGTCAAAATCATCATAGGATTTGGTGCGCGATCAATGGATTCTCCTTCTTCATTGTGCATCATCTCAACCATTTGACTGAAGTGAGTAAATCCAGGCCCATAAAATTCGATTTCATCCCCTACAGAAAAGAGGTTTCTCTGACGGATTGTCGCTTGTTTCGTCTCCTCGTCATAAGATAAAACTTCTCCGACAAATTTGTATACAGGGATCTTACGACGTTCACCAAATAATTGTTCATTTTCGCTAGGTGTATCGTAATAAAATCCTGTTGCCAATTCTCGTTGAGCCACTTTCCATAACTCATCGATCCATTCTTGTTTGCACACATAGTTTTCAGGATCTTCCATATAACTATCTACAGCTGCTTTATAGACATTTGCGACAGTTGATACATAATGGATCGACTTCATTCGACCTTCGATTTTAAAACTATCTACGCCATTTTCAATCAAGTCAGGAATATGTTCGATCATCGACATATCTACTGCACTCATCGAAAACTCTTCTTCGATCTCGCCAGCATCTGTCAAAGAGTTTCTCTCTTGTCCAAATGGCAAATCATACAATTCATATTTCCAACGACAAGATTGTGAACAGCCTCCACGATTGGCATCCCGCATCGACATATGATTCGACAACGTACAACGTCCTGAATAAGAGATACACATTGCTCCATGGATGAATGCTTCAATCTCTACATCAGTATGTCGACGGATCTCAGCGACTTCTTCCATCGAAACTTCCCGAGCTAAAACTACACGTTCCAAGCCTTCTTCTTTCCAAAATTCTAATGTTTCATAGTTGGTAGCAGAAGCTTGAGTTGATAGATGGATAGGTAAGCCAGGGGCTTCGGTGGCACAGATCTCAATAAGTGCTGGATCAGAGACGATCACTGCTGAAATCCCCACATCGCGCAGGTTACGGAAAAATTCACCGGCTCCTTCGTCATTTCCTTCATGTGTGACCATATTTGCTGCTACATACACTTTCGCTTGATGTTCTTTTGCGAATGCAACGCCTTCTGCCATTTCTTCATAGGTAAAGTTTCCTGCGCGACTACGTAACCCATAAGCATTACCACCAATATACACAGCATCTGCGCCATAATGGATAGCTGTTTTTAGTTTTTCAAGCGTGCCGGCTGGTGCTAAAACTTCCGGACGTTTTAATTTTCTTTTTGTTGTCATTTTATTTCACCATACTCCTTACTTGATAGATTCAGGATCAATATAAAAGAAACCTGTATCAAGTCCTCGATTCGTTGGATGTAATCCATTGATCTTATTCGTCATTTCTTGTGCTAACGTTTCTGTCCATGTGTCTGCTAATAATGCTTTTTTTGCCTCAACAAATAATTTAGTGATCTCAACAAATGCTTCACCAGGCGTAAAAACGCCATCTAATTTCCAGGTACGGAAATGATGGGCATAAAGCTGTGAGAGTTCATTACTTAAATTGATGTCATTATTCGCAAAAATATGCGTACCATGTGAATCTTCATAAATCGAATAATGTGTATCTTCTTTTTTAGGTTCAGCGAGAAAGAGTCCTCTTTCACGATCTTTTTTTTCGTCCTGTTGCGTGTAGTTATAGTAATTCTGTAACAGTGGACGTTTCGATTGATGGATGCATGTAGCTCCATACACAAGTGTTTCCACAGGAATCTGTAACTTATTTTCCATTTCTTTCATCTCATCAAATGGCACTTCACGTGCTAAAACAGCAGAAATCGCTCCTTTTTTTGCCCAAAAATTGATTTGTCGTGCACTCGTCACTAATGTTTCTGCATCAAAGACATAAGGAATGTTCAACTCTGGATTTTTTCTCATGGTATAAATAATCCCAGTATCACCAACTGTGATCTTATCCACATTGATTTCTTTTAAAAAAAGCAGATACTCTGGAACTTTTTTCATTTTTTCAGGATGAATGATCCCATTGACAGCTATATTTACTTTTTTACCATACCGATGTGCCAGCGCAACTAATTCGCGTTGTTCTTCTCTTGTAAAAGAAGCTGGTAAGCGTAGACCGAAGCGTTCTTCCCCAAAATATAAGGTATCCACTCCTGCTTCAAGCAATTCTTCTGCTTGTTTCATTGATTCTATAGTAGTTATGATTTCGATCATCATTTCCTCCTCCTACAACTCCATAATAGTAGCACAGCTCTGAAAACTTTCCAATACTTCTTACATTTATTATTGATTGTAACGATACTGTAAAATAATTTCTGTCTTATCAATTGTGCCCCTATTGATTTAGAAATAACCCTTTAGAAAAAACAAAAAACCCAAAAAATCAAATGATTTTTGGGTTTCTGGCTTAGCTATTTCTGTTGCGATCTCACTCTGTCATTATACTTTAGTAGTTATTTTCTTAGGTTCACGCACATTTACTGTGATTTTGCCCTTCGAAGCGCCAACAGTGATTTGATCGCCTAAATGGATTTCTCCTCCAAGCAAAGCTTCGCTCAAACGATCTTCTACTTCTTTTTGTAATGCCCTTCTTAGTGGCCGTGCACCATACTCTGGATCAAAACCGACTTTTCCAATCACATCAACTGCTGCTGGTGTGATTTTCACTAAGATATCTTGTTCTTTCAATCGTTTGACGATCGATTGACTCATGATTTGAACAATCGCATGGACTTCATCTTTTGTTAATGAATGGAAAACGACTGTCTCATCGATACGGTTCAAGAATTCAGGGCGGAAAGCTTTCTTCAGCTCTTCAAGTATCCGTTTTTGCATCGCTTGATGATCTTTAGTAATATCTTGGACGTTGAATCCAACATTTTTTTCCTCACGGATTTGAGTAGCGCCAATATTAGAAGTCATGATCATGATCGTATTTCTAAAGTCTACTTTTCTTCCTTTAGCATCTGTTAAATGACCATCATCTAACACTTGTAATAATAAATTGAAGACATCTGGATGAGCTTTTTCCACTTCATCTAGCAAGATAACTGAGTAAGGTTTTTGACGAATTTTTTCTGTCAATTGTCCACCTTCATCATAACCCACATAGCCTGGAGGCGAACCGATCAAACGACTCGTACTATACTTCTCCATGAATTCAGACATGTCGACACGAATCAATGCGTCCTCTTCACCAAACATCACTTCTGACAATGCTTTCGCAAGTTCTGTTTTTCCGACTCCTGTTGGACCTAAAAACATGAAGGAACCAATCGGGCGATTTGGATCTTTTAAGCCACTACGCGCCCGTCTGATCGCACGAGAAACAGCTTTGACCGCTTCATCTTGTCCTACAACACGTTCGTGAAGTAGTGCTTCTAGTTCCAGTAATCGTTGACTTTCTTTCTTTTCTAACTGTTGCAATGGTACACCTGTCCACTCCGAAACAACAGTAGCTACATCTTCTTCAGTCACCCGATCCGCAAAGCCATTTTTATGTTTTGCTTCAATCGCTAAACGTTTTTCTAGTTTTTTCATTAAGCTTTTTTCTTGTCTACGTAAATGCGCAGCTGTTTCAAAATCTTGTTTTTGAATCGCCTGTTCTTTTTCTTTATTCACTTGATCGATTTCTTGTTTCAGTATCGTCGTTTCTGACAAATCGTCCGCTTGTTCCAATCGAACTTTCGCTGCTGATTCATCAATCAAGTCGATCGCTTTATCTGGTAACTGTCTGGAAGTGATATATCGAACAGAAAGATTGACTGCCGCTCGTACTGCTTCATCGGTGATCTCCACATGATGATGTTCCTCATAGCGTGAACGTAAACCACGTAAGATTTCTTCCGCTTCATCTGCTGTCGGCTCATCTACTTGGATACGTGCAAAGCGTCGTTCCAATGCCGAGTCTTTTTCAATGTATTTTTGGTATTCGTCTAATGTTGTCGCGCCAATCGTTTGTAATTCTCCACGTGCTAACGCTGGTTTCAAAATATTCGATGCATCGATGGCACCTTCTGCACCACCAGCACCAATCAATGTGTGTAATTCATCAATAAAGAGAATAACTTGACCATCATGATAAATTTCATCAATGACTTTTTTCATTCGATCTTCAAATTCTCCCCGATACTTCGTCCCAGCGACTAACGCCCCCATGTCTAACATCATCAAACGTTTTGCTTTCATTTCTTCAGGTACTTCACCTAAAATGATTTTTTGAGCCAATCCTTCTGCAATCGCAGTTTTACCGACACCGGGTTCTCCAACTAAAACAGGATTGTTTTTTGTTCGGCGACTAAGTATCTGGATCAACCGTTTGACTTCTCTTGAACGACCTACGACTGGATCTAACCTGTTTTCTTTTGCTAACTTAGTTAAGTCTCTAGCTAAAGAATCTAACGTAGGAGTACCTTGTGTCATTGCTCGCTTTTCTTGTGGATTGCGACGGCGAATACCACCGGTACTACTTTCCGTACCCATCGTACGCTTCAATGACTGACGAACTTTGCTCAAACTAATCCCCAAGTTGATCATGATACGAGTAGCCATGATACTCTCATCTTTTAATAGACTAAGTAAAATATGCTCAGTTCCTACCTTTTGTGTACCCATTTTATTCACTTCACTATTTGCCAAAGCAAAAATTTGTTTCATTCGAGGAGAATAAGGGAGAAATACACCTTTTGCATAAGTTTTCACTGTACCATAACCGACTAAATGCTCGATTTCTTCATAAATATCTTTTTCATTCAATTTCATATCTCGTAATACTTTCCCAGCAATCCCGTTGGGTTCGATCACTAAAGCCAATAATATATGTTCTGAACTTACCGCTTGATGTTTGAAGCGTTTTGCTTCTTCTTGGGCAATTTCTAACACACGTTGTGCTCTTTCTGTAAATATTTCTGCCATTTAAATTTCACTCCCCATCTTCATAGCTTAATCGTTCTAAAAAGGCTCGTAGAATTCGAGCACGTGTATAATCTTCTGTCTCATTGATGTTCAACGTATTTTTAGCAATCGCACTCAACATCAAGTTTCCTTCTTTTTTGGTAATGATTTGGTCTTCATATAGTTTCTGAATAATGGCGTAGGCATTTTTTTCATTAATCGTTTCGCCAAATAGCAAGTTGATTCGTTCAAGCATTTGTTTTTTATCCGACATTCTCACTTTTGCAATGCGGATATACCCACCACCACCACGTTTACTCTCAACCAGATAGCCGCGTTGAATCGTAAATCGTGTATTGATCACATAATTGATTTGTGAAGGAACGCAGTTAAATAGATCTGCCAATTCAATCCTTCGAAGCTCGATCATCTCGTTTTTTTCCAGGATCTTTTTTATATATGATTCAATTAGATCCGAAGTATTTTGTTGTGCCATCCCACTCATTCCTTTGACTAATATTGACCTTAATTATAGCGAATTTACAGGTAGAATGAAAGGAGAACGCTTGTTAGATATTTGATTCGAAGAATAACGATAAAAGACCATTTATTTATGTAAATAAAAAAAACTAGGAATTCAATGAAGTCCCAGTTTTTCCAACGCGCCCAAGAGGAGTCGAACCCCTAACCTTTTGATCCGTAGTCAAACACTCTATCCAATTGAGCTATGGGCGCATATTCAATTAATTAAAAATAATCATACAATAGAACGTATGACTTTGCAACAAATAAAAAAATCGGGAAGACAGGATTCGAACCTGCGACCCCTTGGTCCCAAACCAAGTGCTCTACCAAGCTGAGCTACTTCCCGAAAAAATAAAAAGACTACGCGCCCAAGAGGAGTCGAACCCCTAACCTTTTGATCCGTAGTCAAACACTCTATCCAATTGAGCTATGGGCGCATATTTGTAATGCCGAGGACCGGAATCGAACCGGTACGGTGATCACTCACCGCAGGATTTTAAGTCCTGTGCGTCTGCCAGTTCCGCCACCCCGGCGCGTAGTACATTGGCAAAGCGGAAAACGGGGTTCGAACCCGCGACCCCCACCTTGGCAAGGTGGTGCTCTACCACTGAGCTATTTCCGCGTATTTACGATGCCGGCTAAAGGACTTGAACCCTCGACCCTCTGATTACAAATCAGATGCTCTACCAACTGAGCTAAGCCGGCGTAAAAAAATAGAATAAATCATATGATGCGGGTGAAGGGACTTGAACCCCCACGCCGTAAGGCGCTAGATCCTAAATCTAGTGCGTCTGCCAATTCCGCCACACCCGCAAAAATATGAGCCGTACAGGGCTCGAACCTGTGACCCTCTGATTAAAAGTCAGATGCTCTACCAACTGAGCTAACGGCTCATATGGAGGTTAACGGGATCGAACCGCTGACCCTCTGCTTGTAAGGCAGATGCTCTCCCAGCTGAGCTAAACCTCCAAAGATAACAAAGCGTGGCGGCGTCCTACTCTCACAAGGGGCAACCCCTCACTACAATCGGCGCTAAGAAGCTTAACTTCTGTGTTCGGCATGGTTACAGGTGTATCCTTCTCGCCATCGCCACCACACTTGGTGTTA
>Ga0308169_10000300_pt1 | contig 83688 bp, 91 predicted proteins | sample PhyBR1_2_FD_202139 | JGI IMG/M metagenome (GOLD analysis project Ga0308169, IMG submission 202139) | Phyllosphere microbial communities from UC Gill Tract Community Farm, Albany, California, United States - DLSLSB.R1 | ecosystem: Host-associated > Plants > Phyllosphere > Unclassified | place...
TCTGCCTGACACCAGTCTACAAATCTTCGTTACAACGTCGAATCTCTCGCATCGAATCAGCTTTGGAAGTCTCAAAAGACGAGAGGTCAATTTTCGAGGTACTACTCGCCAAATCAGAGCAGAGGACGATGGAAGGAGAAAGGCTAGATGATCCAACAATCGGAAAGAAGAGTATCTGGCGAGCTAGCGATGCAGAGGAAGTCAGTGTCGAAGGACTAGCGCTGGAACAGTATGTCAAAGAGGGATGGAAAGGGTACGCTAAGCTTTCGCTACATCGTTGCCGAGCACTGCTGACCTGTGAAATTCGCAAGCAACAGATTTCACTCTGAGAATGGTGTTTTGACTTCGATCGTTCGCTTCTCTTCCTCTCTTTTTCGCATCTTCGATACGAATGCTGACCCTGCTCATGCTACCGACGACCAGTTCGCACTCGTCTTTTGGGACATCATCTTCGCTCCCATCGACGGTGTTTTCGAGACCGCTTATCAATCTGCTCCTCTCGATCTTGCGACTGACGCTTTCGCTATCGGTAGGCCTGCTAACAGCACTTTTCTCCGTCTCCTTCTCAACACTCATGCTCTTCTGTGTTACAGTCCGACGACCTGCCATAAACGATCGACTTGCAGCTGTCGCTCGAGGGGAAGCCGTGTCATTCTTGAAAGAGACGGATGAGCGAGAGCGACCTCTCAATACATGGGCAGTCGGGATTAATTGGGAACGCTTCAGTCAAGAAGACCTGATCGAGATTGTTCAGGCAAGCCTGCGTTTCCTTTTCCGTGCTCCGCTCCGTATACTGATACTCCATTTCTTCACAGTGCATCGGTGGACCGCCTCTCGCTTCTATACTCACCGTCTTTGTCGAAGAATACGGACATCGCACAGGAGGAATTCCCGATCTTTGGTTTGTCTCTCTAGTTTCTTTCTCGTTGATCCCCTTGGTGCTGATTCACGTTCTTCGAACCAGTCTATGGAATCCCTCAGAAGCGAAGGTTCTCTTCTCGGAGATCAAAGGTCCCGGTGACAAGCTTTCCGAGACGCAAAAAGTTTGGATCGATGTCTTGTTGTCGTCAGGAGTTGGAGTTGAAGTTTGTCGAGTTGTCGAAAGTCGCAAGCTTGATCGTGCAAACGCCAGCGACGAGGACGAGGACGAAGATCAGGACGACTCTGGAAGTGGTGGTGGAAAGGCAAAGAAGAGGAAGAGAGGGAAATCGACCAGAGCTCGAAGCAGGAGCATGAGTAAATCAGTCAAGAAGAGGGCAAAGACGGAGGAGATCAACTTGGACGACGATGGAGACAGTGATTAAATGTAGATACTAGTTCAGTTTTCGTTTTCGTTCGTTTTGTTGTTGAAAAATGTTCACATCGCAGGTTTACGATTCTCGCTGCCTTCTCGTTGCTCACATTCATTCGGTCGTCACTGTAGTCTCTCTGCCGAGAACTCGTTTGTGGAAGATCACTGCTTGTCATTTCGCGGTATCGAGGGAGGGTATACACAATTTGGAATTTTACGCCGACGAGAAGAGTATCTATTGCTCGGCACTAGTGGCCTTGCTACTACCGTCACTGCTGAACTTGTCCGATTCCTTGTCGGTACTGATCTCTTTGGTAGAGGAAGGAGCTTCGTTGTTGACGTCTGCAGAGACAAAGAGCGTAAAATGTCAACATGCGTCAACACCGAAGGGGGTCAAATGTAGGGGGTCGCGTAGATGCGATAAAAGTAGAGTGATGGGCTAGGTAGAGAAGAGTCTGTAAACGTACTGGGTTCGGAAGACTAGAGTTGCGAAAATCGAAAATCGAAACGACGATTTATCAGCGGTCCGTCCTCGTACAAACTCAGAGCACTCATACTGCACCGAGAAAGGCTTGAGGAATTGCTGAGACTCACAGTGTCACCCTTCATGCTCGAATCAGAGTCACCCATTTCGCGTCCACCGGCGTTACTTTCGCTACCCTTTCCACTAGTGTTTCCACCGACGGAACCTTCACCGAGAGCACCAGTTTTTGAAGAGATTCCTGAGGCAGTGTCTGTTGATAAGAGCCGAGGGAGAGCGGGAATCAGTTAGTGAGGGAAACAGCGAGATATTGAAAGGTGACGAAACTAACTGGAAGACCTGTTTCGAAGGAGAGCAGGAGAGTTAGTAGTTGCTCGTGAGGAATCAATCAGAGTGACGTACATATTGACAGTAGTTTGAAGTTGTGTGAAGTGGAGGAAGAGGAGAGAGAGAGGAGCTGTCGCTGAGCGAACGTCGAAAAGCTACTTCGGACGTCACTCGTTGCTTTTACAATTTCTCTTCCACTATTTCTAGAGCAAAAGGTCGTCTCTCGTAGAACATAGAGCTGCTGCTCGTTCTGAAGCGGCGACAGACCGAAAAAAGAAATGGGCTGGAGAATAAATTTCGTCAAGTTTGCGCAAAGGGTATTCAGTTCTCCTCTCCTCATAGCATTCAGCCTGTTCCTCGCTACGTTACGCCGACATCAGACGAAGGGCAGAGTACTGTGAGCTGAAAGAGTGGAACGACCAGAGCGACTCTCGTGTGCGAATCAGCTGCAGTGGTTCACAGTGAGAATCTGCTGAAACTTGTCTATCTACATGAATTGCAATCATAACGTCACTTGCGAACAGAGATACAGCGACGCCGAGAATAAGGGGTATGGTCAATGTTAAGCTAGGTATCTAAGTACAAATCTATTTCTTGATCTCCTTCTTCGCGCTTTTCCTGAATCGCTTCGTGTTGTTCTCGGAAGCGTATCGGATAGCCCAGGTAAGTGCGTAGGTCTTGGTTGCATCTTCGTACGATGAGAGGATGTCGAAAGAATCGTCATCGGCGACAGCGGATCCAGTACCGAGAGCAGATTCAGTTTCGTCGATGAAAGCGTCTGTTCGCCTCGGGAATAGTCAGCTCGAGTCTTTCGACGACGATAAAGACGTAGACTCACTAAGCTCAGATGCGTAGGGGTCGTCACTTCCGAACTGAATGAACGGATGGAGTTGCTGTCAGTGATCGTTGGCTGTCAGGGCGATCTTAGAGCGACTCACAGTGTAAACTTGCTCGTCATCACCATCGGGAGTACGAACACGGAGTTCAGGGGCGTTGTAAGGGTCGATGAGCTTGAGTTGGTAACCATCGGCGTAAACTTCGAGTTCGCAAGAGTACTTGGTTCCTTGAAGGACGAGAGCGTGGGTGAAGGATCCGACGGCACCTGTCTCGTATTTCCAGGTAGCAGAAGTGACTCGAGGAATACGGTCATCTTCAGCGATAGCCTCTTCGTCGACAGGGATGACGCTGAGTGCTCCAGCAGGTTCGTCCCATTCTTTTAGACGAAGGGATCAGTAACTTTACCCTCAGATTACCGTGAAATGAGTACTCACCGAGTGCCTGAGCTTGGACTGAGTCCATGTCGACATCTCCTCCGAAGTAACGACTCAAATCGCAGAAATGAGTACCTTGTTCAACGCTGTCGTCGTGAAGAAATCAGCGTCATTCGTCGCGAGCGCAAAACAGAATGTTCACGAACACTGGTCCGCAATCCTTTGACTTCATCCACCATGCAGGCTTGGCAGTCTTAGCGTAAGATGAGATGTAACGAGCGACAGTGGCCATAACTTCGAGATCGTTGTCTTCAATAATCGAACGCATCTTTTGAACGACTGTGAACGGTGAAATGTGATCAGTCATGCTGTCTCCGATGAGCAGGGAGGAGTATTCGAAGCTTGCCTCGAAGGTATCGAAGGAAATAACCAACAGAAACGACTGTTCCGGAATCGACGAGAACTCGGGAAACTTCGAGAGCCTTTTCGGCGGTATCGGTCGAGAGAGGTTTCTCGATGAACATCTACAGACGAGAGAGCATTAGAACGATAGGTAAGAGGTCGAATCCATGAAACAGAACGTACGGAAGGAGTGTTTTTCGGGAAGTGCTTCAAGATTTGAAGCTCTACGTCGCGGCCTTGATCAGTCGATCCACGGAAAGCGGCGGGACTTCCGACGATGAAAGCATGAGGACGCTCGTGATCCTTCATGGTCGAAACGAAATCGTCGAGCGAAGAACAGATCCTCGTGTCCTTGTAGGCTGAAACTACGAACGAGTTGCGTTTACGGTCGAGTACAGTCTTGGCAACCTTCTCGTTGGGGTCAATCAAAGCAACAACTTTGAGACGAGGTCCCAGTTTGTGCTCGAGTCGGAAAGAGTGGTCCCAGGGTCCTTCATCACTTCCAAAGTTGATGTTTCCAGCTCCGATAAAGACCAAGTTGAATTGTTGACTACATGAGAGCATCAGCGTGTCAGTGTTCGCCTATTCAGGCGGAAGAGTGGGCGATTCTCCCTGCGAAAATGGTAAACTCACCCAGGTGCGGCAGGTTTGCTCATGGTCATAGGACCGAGTTTGTTCTGCGCGATAGATGGGCGACTACATCGATACAGACCAGGAATGAAGGGAGGAGGAAGCAGGATGGAAATTGATGACAAGTCGAAAGATTCAGGTTGGAGCAGGTTCGGTGCGGTAGGAGCGAAGGGTGCGATTTAAACAAGCGTGCAAGTCAGTAAACATATTCATTGCGCTACATCAGTCCCGTCCTTTCCCCCCGAGCCATACAGGAAAGTTGGTAAGGCTCGGTAAAGGAAACGAAGTGACGTGAGCGAATCGCCTCAAAGAGAGAGACGAGGACTCACCGAACGCTCGAACGCCTGCGTTGAGATGATTCCGAAAACGACATGCTGTATCTGAAGTATTGAGGTATGAAGGTGAGGAGAGAGGGTTTGGGCGGTTTGCTTTGCTACGTCAAAAAAACCGACCTGAAGAATTCGGCGGAACTTCGCGACTCAACTCACTTTACTTGTATCGAGTGCTAGAAGTAGAAGCAATAGATCAAAAGCGGTTCGGTTCCTTCAAAAGGGATGAGCAGACTCCGTCCGCATTCCGCGGAGTAAGCCAACGGACGTTCGCAAGACGTCTGACGAGGGTCTCGTCGCACACAACAGGAGTTACGGGAATATGATATTGAGGATGCAAAAAGAGACGAGAGTATGCGAAGGGGACGAGATGAAGATAGACGTTGAACAAGTTCGTGAAAAGATACCGACAAATCTGAAGTACAACGAGTAAGGTATGAGCTAGAGGGAACGGGGTATATCGTATACGACTGATGGGTTGTGTGCTGAAGAGCGTCTATTCGCTGTCTACTACCCTTCGCTTGACCAATTTGAGAGCTCCAGCGTTTCGACGAACGACTCGATGAAGAGTATCACGACCTGGGATCTTATCTCGGTCTGTAGGGCTCAGGAGGCATCAGGAAACTTGGGACGGACGGAATTGACGATTGAAGAGAGAGAGAGAGACGTACAATCGCGAATCTTCGTCCAAACTATGCCCGTTTCCTCAGCCTTGCTCGAGCTCGTCGAAGTATCCGCCTCTTGAGCTAGACGACTGTCCATCGCTAGACGACTGGTGTAGCTGTTCCAGGCGATAGCTCGCAACCGTTGGTTCTCGGCGAGTATAGGATTACGTAAGTGTTTTGTCGCGGGAGTTTCAGTCGTTGAGGTGGTTTCGTTTGTCAGTTCGGTCGATTGTGTCGAAGAGGGCGTAGCGGAAGGTCGAGGTGGAAAGGTTGGAGGTGTGAGCCCGCCGATATCGGGAGTTGTGCGACCTCCTCCGATCGGTGGGAGAGATGCAGTATCTCCAGGTGCTGGGTCCTGAATGATTGAAGATCCTTGGTAATATCGTTTGTCTTGACGACTTGCCTTTTGACGATGCACTCGCGCATGAGAAGCCTTCGTAGAGCGTGGAGCACGGGCAGTCGTTGAAGAATTGAACGAAAGGGAGCCGAAGGAGTCGGAAGGTGGAGAATCGTGAGGCGGAAAGGAAGGGGCGGTAGGTTGAGCTTGCGGTGTCGTCAAGAAGTTCATTGTGCCTACTTACGAGTCGAGATGTGAGTTTCTACGATCGCCAGTCCGTGAGAATGAAGCTGACTAACCTGAGAACAGATTCGCATTGCTCCCTGGAGGCGGAGCGCTTTCTCCATCTTGCACAATTTCTGGTCCCCAAATCCACCTCCTCTCTTCACGCCGACGTCCTTCGACCGGCGAAGGTGTTGTTGCGTTGACGAGGAAGGGAAGAAGGGAGAGAAGGATGAAGGAACGCATTTCGGAAGTTGTGCGAAGGGGGAAGACGTTTTCGTATGATCAGTGTCGAGAGAGTAAGCTTGGAGTCCGGTACTGTGGGTGACGTCGATCAAAGTCAAGTGAAGATGTCGGAAGCCGCGAAAGAGCACGAGTTGTCGTGAAGAATCAGAGAGGGAAGTCGTGAACCGTAACGAAAGTGTTGACAGAGAGTGACGTTATTCGAGGCGTGGTCGTATAAAGGGTGAAAAGGAGAAAGGAGCAGAAAGCAGGGGAACGAAAGAAAGGGAGGCACTCGAGGAGGGAGAAAGATGAAAGAGAAAGGGTCTTTTTGGGATTAAACGTCGGAAGGGTCGGGGTTCAGGTCACAGACAAAACATGTCGCTGCCCCTGGCAACTCGTAATTATTGAAATTGAGCGGAACCGTTGTCTTGCTCTTTGGCGAGGAGAGAAAGGAGATCCCCGAGAGTGTGATCGACTCCGGGACTAACACGGGGTCTTCGAGCTACCCGGTGTCCCGATATAGGCCACGAGAAGTATCCCTGCGTTGAGACTGAAGAGTTTGATCCGGATTTGGAAAGTATCAAGTTTGGAGGCGAGAGGGATGAAACAACCAACGGGAGTCGCGGCCGTTCGTAGCCTCAGTGAGGGTCTTTGCTACTGTAGCTTTGTCGGTAGACGATCCTTTGTCGTGTCGACAGGTGATGAGAGAAAGGGAGAGGAAAAAGAGAAGAAACCGAAATGAGAAAGTGGCGAAAATTAAAGCTTTTAAGTCCGAGGTTCTCACTCTCGCACACGACACCCCAAAGCTCGAGAACAGGATGCAGCCACGCTCTCCTTACTGCGATGAAATCGTACTCATACTTGCACAATGTGTGGAAGATCCGAATTATCTATACCGCCCATCTATCGAACTCTGGTTGAGGTTTTTTTGTCCAAAATATCTTCTACTACCTCTTGAGTTCACCGTCTTCTCCATACGCCGACTCGTGAATGGCGACGGCACGTCCAGAAGGATCCGATGCGCAGCCCCAGTCCTGTCAAAAGGTATGCATGTCAATCAACTGGAGTTCTCAAACACCGCGAGATAGAGTTCGAAAGTTTGGGACTTACAGCTCGGGGAATCCATCGAACAGCAGTCTTGGCGGCAGCTTCGCTAGGGAAGTGACCTTCGAATAATTGGCGGATGAGGTAAGCTTCCTTTGTTTCGGGCGTGTCGAGGGCATATCGCTCGGCGGCCTTTGACATTTGCTCGTCGGAGACTGATCGCTCAGCGTAAGCCTTGAGTCCATCGATCCACGAGTATCCGACACCTGTAGAGCCCCAAGATGTGAGAAACTATTCCGATAGATCTCCAAGTTCGGCTGGAATGAAGACTCACCATCAGAGAATTGCTCCTTTTGACGCCAGAGAATTTCGTCGGGAAGGTAAGGCTGTGAAGAAGGAGAAGATATTTCGACGTCAGCTTCGTCTCAAGGTCGAAACTTCGAGCGAACATGAAGCTTACCCTCTCGCCGTCGGGAGAAACATCGAAAGCTTTCCTCAACACGTACTTCTCCATAATCGGTCTACCATCCTTGTCCTTCTCCTGAAGACTACCCTTGCTGAAGACCTTTTGTTCAGGCTTGATGTCGAGCGAAGTTTGGAGGAACTCCTTGTCGAGGAAAGGAACACGAGCTTCAAGACCCCAAGCCATTGTTGACTTGTTGGCACGGAGACAATCGGCAGTGTGGAGGTTCTTGACTCGTTTGATGCACTCTTGATGGAAATCGGCGGCAGAGGGCGCAGCGTGGAAGTAAAGGTAACCTATGGCAAGCAAGGATCAGTTCTCTCGTCCCTCGATCAAGCGAAGAGAGCAACGTACCACCGAAGATCTCATCGGAACCTTCTCCTGAGAGAACCATCTTGACACCCATGGCCTTGATTTTCCTCGAAAGGAGGTACATGGGAGTCGAGGCACGAACAGTCGTGACGTCGTAGGTCTCCAAGTGGTAGATAACTTCCTCGACGGCATCGAGACCCTCCTCGACGGTGAAAGTGTACTCGTGGTGAACAGTTCCGAGGTAATCGGCTGCAACTCGAGCAGCAAGGAGATCGGGAGAACCTTCGAGACCGATTGAGAACGAGTGGAGACGAGGCCATGAGGTGAGGGTGTCGACTTCATCGGGAGAAGCATCGTCGTCGAATCCTACGAGTCCGTTCGATTGCGAAGTCGATTGACGTCCAGCCGAGTGAGCTTTTTGTTGTGCGAGAGCGACCTTTTCAGTTTCACGAGCGGCGATGGCGGCAATGAGGGACGAATCGAGACCTCCAGAAAGGAGGACACCGTAAGGAACTTCTGACATCAATCGCTTCTTGACTGCCTTTTCGAGGGATTCACGAAGAACCTTATAGTCGACTTCTTGAGTAGGAATCGCCTTAGGGTCTTCGTCTCCAGTCCACCACGAAGGCTTGAAGTATCGCTCAGTCTTTTGAGTAGCCGAATCGTAAAAGTGACCAGGAGGGAAACTGATGACTTGATCGCACTCGTCGTGAAGAGCTTTGAGTTCGGAAGCGAAGTAAACGGTTCCAGGTCGAGAAGAGTTCCATCCTTGGTAGAGAGTGGTGATACCGATGGGGTCTCGAGCGGCGATCATTCGGGAGGGGGTAACGGAAGTGTCGATGAGAACGAATGAGAACATTCCATCGAGGAGGTTGCAGAGTCCAGTGTCGTGCTCCTTGTACTGTATAGACGTTCATAAGCTTTGTCAGTCTATGTTGAGATTACATGGGGAACTAAAGGAGAGTCAACTTACGAGGTGAAGAATAACTTCGCAATCAGAGTGAGTCTTGAACTTGGCTGATTGATCCTTGAGCGACTTTCGGAGAGCTCGGTGGTTGTAGATCTCACCGTTGACGGCAAGAAGAAGCTTCTCGTCGTTGGAAGTGATGGGTTGAGCGCCAGTGTCTGTAAATTATCGAGTCAAAACGAAAGAGGTGAATTTAGCGAAAGTTTTTTCCGTGTAGCAGAGTCTACTGTCTGTTCGCTATAACAAGACTCGGTTGGAAGAGAGACTGTCAACTTACCGACTCCGACGATAGCTAATCGCTCGTGAACCAAAATCGAATCCTCCGACATTTTGCATCCTGACCAATCCGGGCCACGATGACGCAATCGTTTCGATAACCCGACTGCTCGAGCCCTGAAAGCTGGCAGATCCTTGGAGTCGTATGCGTGTGCCGCAAAGATACCTGTTCAACGACCGGTTGAATTAACGATCCGACTCTAACTGATCCTTTTTTACCTGATGACTCGATCACGAGTAGATCACAAAGTATTATACGTTGACATACCACACCTGCAAAGGTAGCGGAAGGCGTTAGTGAACAGTAGACGGATTTCAACTTTTTGACTCGTACATTTTTTTCTAGAGGACGAGGAGTAGAACAAAAGAGTTCGGCTTGCTAGTAGTTGGAAGTTGAGTCTGACTCTATCTCGAGCAGACGAGAGTAGGCGAAGTAGCGGAATAGGGTGGAAGGAAGAAGGAAAGAGGTGGATTTCTAATTTCTTGGGAGTTTCTGAAGTTCCACCTTCCGACGACTCACTTTCTACCTCGACTAGACCATCTACAGGCAAGAGGAGTAGATTCTGCTCTTCTCACCGGTATGAACCGCGTATCTTCGAACCAGCAAAATACGTCCTCCTCCTCCTCCTCGTTCACCTCCAAACAATTATTACTCCGCGACTTGGCCCTATCTACCCTCTCCTACTCCCTCCTGAGCTCCCTGTTCTATGCCGAACGATTGTACGCCCTCGATCCATCGATCGAATCTTCAGTGTTTCTCCTCTCCTCGATTCAGTTTCGCCTCGATCAACCTCACCAAGCACTTCATCTCTTACGCCAATCAGTCTCTTTCAATCCGAATCCAAATGCAACAGCAGAATCGAATCACGGTGAAGACTTGTTCGGAGGACCCGCCGCTTCTTCTCGAACTTCAAATCGTTGGACAACAACAAACACGAGTGGGAAGTTATCGAGACCCACTATAGAATGCAGCGTGAGATGTGCTAGGTTGTACGGACAGATCTGTAGCGCGTTGGGAAGGGATAAAGAGGGGAGGCAGGCATTGTTTCGAGTACTTCAACCTTCGACTCCTCTCGTCTCGACTTCCTCCGAACCACTCGAGCCTTCTTCCTCCTCCTCTCCGACCTCGAGTGCACCACAAGCTGAAGAAACGACCATGATCGACCTTGAATTGGCGAGATTGGCGAGGAAAGGAGGAGAAAATGAAAGAGCAGTCCAGTCGTATTCGAAGGTACTCTCAAAATTGCCGACTTGTTGGGAAGCACTCGAGACGTTGTGTCAGATGGGCGCACCTCCGACCGACATCGACTCGATTTACCCTGTTCGACCTCGACCAATTCCTATTTCTTCCCAAGCCCAGCAACCTCCTGCTCAACCTCACTCTCCACTTCCGATGCAACCACTTCGAAGTCACCCCCCTCCTCTCGGTCCCTCTCTCAACGCAGCGGTCAACGCACCCGTCTCGTTCGGTCGACCTCGTAACGGAGATATGCAAGATACGCCATTGAGTTACGCGACTCCAGCAGAATCAAATCAAGGTGGGGGATGGGGACCTTTGTCGAAGGGGAATGTGGTTGGAGGAGGAGGAGGAGGAGCGCCAGGTGGAGGCCTCAAAGGGAAAGGGAAAGAAGTTTGGATGGTGGGAGCGGCGGGAGGAGGTTTACCGCTTAGAAGAACAGCTTCGGGAAGGTATGGAGATGTAACCGAGACTAGCATTGATGAAGCGTGAGTATCGTATCAAGAGGCTTCAGAAGATCTCCCCGATTAAAATAATGAGTGTTTGTGCAGTTCATTCGATACCTCTTTCTATCCATCCGCTCCCCTCTTTACCGCTCCTCTTAACGCACAACTCTCTCGTCACGCTCCTCATGGACCATCGTCAGCTTCTCTCTTCACTCCACCGACGACAAGCGCTCTACCGACAGCGACGGCGCCCGGCGTCAAACGGACGAGAGCAGGGAACGTCGCTCCAGCTTCTTCGGCAAACCCTACAGGTTACGATGAGGAAACGAGTAATATCGGAGGAGAAAGGGGGAAGAGAATTGTAAGAGGAGTTCCAGGAGATACGTCGAAGCCGAGAAGGGGAGCAGCTGCCATTTCGGGAGCAATTGAAGCACCGACAACTCGAAGATCTTCTCGACTCTCTCGAGATACAGTTTCATCGAATGGTGTAGCGAGTGTAGGGATGACGACAACTCGATCACAAACGAGTGCGAGCGGAGGTAGTGGAGGTATCCTCAAGAGCGCAAATTCTCGGGACAAGAAACGATCGAAGGCGAATACTGGACCCTCTGTACTTTCCGATGCCGGCTCCGAACCTCTCTCTCCTCCTTCACATTCTTCGTCCCCTGCACCTTCGTCACCAGGAGGATCGAATGCCGCCGTGATCGCACAAGCGAATCTTCCGGACCAAGCAAGACAAGACGCAGAGGATTACATCACGTCGATTTTGCGAGGGTTCGGTAAAGCCGCCGTCGCACAATCAAAGTATGAGAACCTGAAAGTGATGGACGCACTCGGAAATCTGCCTTTGGAACAGCAAAGATCGACAAAATGTCTGATCATGTCCGGAAGAGCTCATTTCGAAGCTCTGAATTACGAGAAGGTAAGCCTGTCCTTTGCTAGTTCATCTCCTCGATTTGCGTCGCTAAATTTTGGTGTTTCCGCAGGCCGAGAAAGCTTTCGCACAAGCTCGAACACTTTGTCCTCACCTTCTCGATGGGATGGATCTCTACTCGACGACTCTCTGGCATCGACGCCTCTCTACGCCTCTCTCGCTCTTATCACAAGATCTTATGCTCCTATCGGGAACGCATTCATCGAGTTGGATCTCAACTGGCAATGCTTTCTCACTCAATTCGGATCACGCTTCCGCCCTCAAGTGTTTCAAACGAGCAGTACAACTCGATCAAAATTGTATCTATGCGTATACTCTCGCCGGCCACGAATGCATCATGTTGGAAGAGTGGGAGAGAGCGATGGGCTTCTTCCGAGAAGCAATCAGACGAGATCCAGTTCACTACAACGCCTGGTGCGCTCGCCTTCTCTCTGTGCCACTCTGCTCGACTGACTTTGATTATCTGCTCGTAGGTTCGGACTAGGCAACGTTTACATGAAAACAGGGAAGTACACCCTTGCGGATTATCATTTCCGCCGAGCTCTCGAGATCAATCCTTCAAACGCTACCCTTGTTTGCTGTGTTGGATCTGTGCGTTCTTCTCTTCGCTTCAACAGTCACTATCGCCGCTAACGACACCTTCTTCGACCACAGGTCCTCGAGAAATCCCGTCGTTACAAAGATGCCCTCGAAACGTACGAAAGAGCTTGTCTTCTCGCACCGGAAAGTCCTCTGGCTCGCTTCAGGCGAGTAAGAATGATGGTTGCTCTCGGAAGATATCAGGTTCGTCTGCCCCTTCACATCCATTCGCAAGACACGAGCTGATCGAGATGCCCTTCCTTCTTCAGCTCGCGGAACCCGATCTACTACAGCTCAAGTCGATGGCACCCCTGGAACCAACCGTGCACTACCTTCTCGGCAAACTCTACAAATCGTTGGGGCCTTCGAAACGATCACAAATGCTCGCAGCTTTCACGACTGCTCAGGATCTTGAACCGAGAATGGCCTCGTGTGTTTTGCATCCTCCTCTTCTACAAGTTCGATTTGTGTGCTGATTGTTTCCCTGGCTTCACACAGTGTCATTCGAGAGCAAATCGAGCGATCCGCTACTGAGGGGATGGAAGTTGACAGCGAAGCCGGTAGCGCAGCGTTGTAGCGTACTCATACTTTTCTGCCTGTTCACCCTTTCCTCAGCTCTTGCCTGGGGTCCCTTTTACCTGTATACTCTGTCTCCCTTCCTCCTCACTCGTTCTGCATCTCTCCCTCGCATCCTTTCGCAGTTTTTCCGTGGTTTTTGTTGTTTCTCAACCTCTCTTGCTTGTCATATCATTCCCTTTTGTTTGCTTTCGACACTGACACAAGGGAACGGACTGGGTTGTGAACAATGTTGCGAGGGCTTTCTTTTTGTTTGGTCTGAATCAAGAATGATGTTGGGCCGGTTCTGATATTCGTACCTTTGTCCAATTACAGAACTTGTTGGGCTCAACCAGGAATGAAACGGTACGATAGTTACTGTTGTGAAGGAGAGTTGAAGAAGAGAATTGTTCTGTGCGAAGTTTAATAGGGCTATTTGTTTCAATTACCTTTTGTAGCTAGATTTGGCGTCTCTCTCTTTCTTTCTCTCCAGTACGCCATAACTGCTTTCTAGGTACGAACGCCCTTTCTAATAGTTTCGGTAATACATACTAAGTACGCCATAACTGCTTTCTAGAGAGCTACGACTACAGTTACCTTGGTCTAAGGTCGATTTTGCAATTGTCAAATGTCGATTTTCCCATCGTCCAATGTCGATTTCTCAATCACTGAATGCAGATTGCAATCTCGTCCCTCGGCGTGCCGATCTCTCCCCTCCGTGCTCACAGTCCACGTCACTGCGCGAGCGAGCTTCCGTGGAGAGAGGCTTTCGACCGTCGTTTCACAATGGCCTTTTTCTCGCTTTCGTACAGCGTTATCGCCTCGAAGCGACTGGTCCGTCGGCTCAAGCACTATCGGACCTGTGTCGCTTAGTCTCAGCTCTCTAGGAGTGGTGTATCGAGCTAGACCGGACAAAATGCTTCGCAGCGAAGACAGCTTATTCTGGGTTCTCGGTGCCATTCTGCTGTACTCGGGTCGGGAGATGCTTCCATACATGCTCTGCGGACGCTGTATAGCTCTAAGGAGGTATTCTTACAGTACTGACTGCTTGAGCACGGTTTTATTTCTCTCAGGTTTCCGGCCCTACTGGCTGTAGAACAGCTTTATTTCTTTCGTTATCACACACATAGATTGATACTAGTATATAGTCTAGACTGCCGTAAAGATCACGGCCATATCTGCAGTGTTCCGCCCTCAATGTGTTGGGTTCGAAGCTGGAGAAAATGTTTCGCAGCTAGTCGCCTCCAGATTCACGGTATCCTGCTCTACAGTCTCTCAATCATTGCCACTTTACTTTCGACTTGCTACAGCGAGTGCTAGGTCGGCTAGCCTGCCGTCAAAAGAACTCACTATAAGCCTTCTCAAGCACTGCGATGGGCGTGGTACTCGTCCAAAGCACCTGAGCGGGCACGAGTTGAGCGCATATGTTCAGATTAAGTATCTTTGAGGCTGTAGGTATCGATTGATGGCGGGATCTGTCTGAGCTAGTGACGGAGCATCGCTTCTTCGAGAGTGCCGCAGAACCGTCTATATTCCGTCGTAGTTAGGCTGAATACTTGTGCCGCTTGTATGGGGGCCCACAATAGTATACTCGAGTACGGTAGGCAGCTCCAATTGGGGCTTGATCTGGTCTATCTGAGAAATAGTTACCTTTGCTTCGCACACTCGTACACTCGACCTACTTCCTCGAAATGACGGAGTTTCGACGCTACCCGAGCTCCCCATCTTCTCGAATGATGTCTAAGCAAGGTACCTATTCGAGTCCTGTCAAGATTGGCCTCCAAATAAGCTCAAACTCTTAAGATCAATGGAGCGTTTTCACTCTCGTAGGAAAGAGACATGTTAGGAGTACTCTATTCTCAACCTTCAAAGTTGGTTTCTGCAAAGTCTTGGTGAGGTATATGTAGCAGGATGACGAGCTTAGAGGATCGCTAGGGTAGGTCTGCTGCAGTCGACCTAGCTCTTTGACGGTTCGAAAACTGAAAGCAGCGTTTTCTACTTGAGTTGTCAATTATACTCTGCGCTTTCAATCGTACTGGCGCTCTATGGTAGATGAGCAATGTCTAGCATTGTAGGCTATCGCGCAGAAAAGGAGACAACGTGAGCTGTGGACGCCCTCAAGATAGCCATCGTTTTTTCCATTTGAATCAGCTAGTAGATGTCAATCGTTCCTCCCAGAAGCGCTCTTTCACGGCATATCTCGACGAGGGAAGCGTTCTAGCAAAAGGGCGGTATCCGAAACCTGCAGTAGAGGAAAATACTGTTTGAGCTGAATTGTCAAGTCGCTCAAACGAGACGCGGTTGTGTTCTAACTCGCTCCTAGCCTAGGTGGCATGTGTGGTGAACTATACCCGTCGATTCCGCTTGATCAAGTGACTACCGAAGCGAGAATCTGAGGAAGGAGCTTTTGAGCTACCCTCTCAATTCGAGCGCAATACAGCTACAACCTTTATCGAGCAGCTCCGATGACTCACAGACACGCGGCCTGTGCCATGCTGAACGATGAAAACGTTTCTCGAAGCGGTAGAATCCGCCGAGGAGATTTCATTGTTTCTTTGGAGCTGCGTGACGCAGTTCGACTGTTAGCGCTCGGAGGAGAGAGTGCTTGACCTCATAGATTTACAGCACGCAGACCTAGGCTGTTGAAAGTGGAATGATCGGGTTCACACCTGAAAGGAGGAAAAGACGCATTCGCAATTGTATGCGGACAACTCTCTCAGGCGTGCCGCTTCTCTCGACGCCATAGCTGACATATTCCCCTCGTTGCCAGGTGCATTGAACGACAACAAGGCAACGAAGGAAGAAAAGGGATGTGAAGGAAACGACAGGAGGTGCATTGCGAATTGCTCTCTCTGCAGTGTTCAATTCAAAAATTGACATGGGACGATCAAAAAATTGGCGAATGCCAATTGCAAAATCGACTTTGGACCAAGGGGAAAATCATACCGATCCACTCTTGGTTAACTGACTTGTTTGCTTTGCCATCTGAATCTTAAACACCAAGATCTTTGACTCACCAAATCAAACCATCCAAATGTGCTACTGTTGCAAGCTGCATCTAGCAGCGGCCCATGTATAAGGGTTATACTGACAAAGCAAGTGACGGAGGAGTGTGACTCAGCAAAGTATGAAATCATCGGAAAGTGACAAGCTGGACTATCTACATTTGAGCATTGTGAGCATTCATATCTGCATTGTAACATACAAGGTGCGAGGTATGATTGGCGATGGTACTTGGCGACACTGCTTGCTCCTTGTACTACTACACTGACAAGTAAATTACCTCTTGAAGAAGCGGAAAGTTGCAATCATTTGGAATACACAAGCTGACATCATACTAAGGCTGAGAGAAACAATGGGCGAACCCGTGGGCAGGCATCAGAAGCCGCATCAATAGAAGAGGTAAGGCACCAAAGAGAGTCCTGACCTAAGCAAGTTCATTGGAGTCCTCCTGAGTTTAGAAAGCGGGAATCGAGCGCAGCTCTGATCAACATTTGGCTTGCTTCTGCTGTTGTAACAATTTTGGCGGGTCCATGATGGAGGGAGAGAACAAAGCCCGGAGACTTACGCTCTTGGCGGCATGCGAGTTCAGTAAGCTAGCTAGCTGATGTCAAATGCAAACTTTTGGTGATCATACTTAGCTCAGAACCCGAGCTGAATACGAGGATTTCTGGCTCAATCGTTTCCACAGGAGGTGGAGAGCGCTTGCAGTAAGGCAGAAGTGATTGTACTGGACAGATACAGACCAAGGCCGTTGTGCATGTCCTGATTATGCAGAGTAGATCATTGGATTAGGGTCATTGGGGGATCTGAATTTGACGTATGCATGTCAATCAGCAGTAGCAAAGCTTGCCCACCAAAGATTCCACAGTGTGTTCGGTTATCGTTGAGTGGCAATGGCAGGGTTTGCGCCAAGGTTATCTTGGTCATATCACGTCCACTCAGCATCAATCTCAGGTCAGGGTCAGGTTTCAGTTGATCTCTCCAATATCAACAGCATGAGAGAGCGAGAGAGACATCAGATACAAAGCTGCTATAGTCTAGACAAGACATGCAATAATTCTTGCAACACTTCCTCCACAGATGATAGACGGATCAAAAGCAAACAGAACTCATAACAGCGAGCCTTGGATGAATGCCATTGTTCACAGAAAATCAAACCGACTAAACATGCGGAATCCAAAGCTGCAGGATCACAACGTCCTCCAGCTCCTAGCGTAAATCTGCGGGACGCGAAGATGGAGGTGGTGCTATAGAAACCATTGTAATTGCACTTTAAAGGCAGGGCAACAAGGAGGCGTAAAAATCTATCCTGAAAGTGATGGACGACAGTAACCAGAGGTGTGAGAAAGAATACCACATGGAAAGCAGCGTACAAGAGCAGGCGCTAGGTCAAGCTAGCCTTTACTGACCCTGTCACTTGGGTGCAAGGCAGCCGAAGGAGAGAGAGGGGCGGCACATGTGCAAGGCCCGGCCAGCTTCCCGTTAGTGTCCCATGTTGCTCACTGTATGCTTACGGTGCTAGCTTGGGTGTTGATACAGCTTGCTAACTTGCCAGGGCATGAGTCCTCGGGCTCGTTCGCAAGCAAAGCAAGGGCCAGGAATTATCGACTCACATACTCTTCCTCTTTTGTACCTGTGAGTATTTCTGCCCTTTGCAATCTCACCAGGCTTAGCACTAGAGAACAGGCATGATTGTTAAGTGTTAAAATCAACAGAAAGACTGCAGCGCAGCAATCACCTTCAAATGCTACTCACAAGCACAATGTGAAAAGCTGGAATGCAACCATGGGTGACTTCAGTACAATGCTTGTTCTTCACTCTCGGGGGCATAGCATTGATGTGCTAAGTATCAGGTTTTAATGACTGTTATATGTCACACAAATTCAATATATCACGGTTGAGCTGATGGCTTTCCTCTGATACATGCTGAATCAGTCAACAATTACAGACTCACGCTCCTGCACATTGGCGTCAGCTACAGCACGGCTGCTTAGGCTGCTGAATGTGAGTGCAGGAGGCAGGATGATTCTATATGTCTTGTTGTACAAGCAATGCTGGACCTTCATGACTGAACAACTATCCTTTCCCTGAGATGCCATTGTCAGTGTCAAGGTTAGTAGCAAGTTTGAGGTTGCGCGCTTGGCAGGAGACTATAGATTTCCCAGCCAGTGCGCTCCTGTGATTAGACGTACAGGTAGGCATGGAACCAATCAGTCTTTGGAGTGCGACATAGGTAGCACGGCGGGAAGAGTAGAAAGTGCACATCCAAAGACCGGAAGCTTGATACCATAGCAGGATTGGGAGAGAGGAGAGAGTTCCGAAGTGGGATTTTGGTGTGGCAAGTGGAGTAATTAGGGTCAGGGTTCTTGTCAGGGCGGAAGAGGGAGGTCGGTGTCAGCGTGATCTCTACAGAGATGTTTGAGGAGGAAGCAGGATATGGATGGCCAGTGAACAGGGAGGGAACGCCGAGGGGGCTATCAAGCCGAGGTAGCCCTAAGCTTGAAGGCACTTGAAAATGTGTGGGATAGTAATGAGCGACTATGAGGGCGTGAGATAGAGACATGATCACTGTTCACGGAAAAGTGAGGGGGCCAAAGGAGGAGCGGACAAGTAAAGTTAGACAAGAAGAGGACATACTCCAAGCGTTCGATTCTTTATCCCTTCGTCAAATGTGTAGGAGTGCATCAGACTGCACCAGCAACCCTCAGTTTGAGCTTGTCCTTGCAGAGTTCGATTAATAGCACTTGATATGATATGCGCAGTTTACAGCTGCTCCACTGGGAAAGTGTGTTACATTGTAGAGACTTGCATTGTCTATTCTAGCTGTCAATCTATTGCTCAAGACCAGTATGTTCAAACCGATAAGTGGAAGCATGGTGGCAGCCAGGCTCAAGCCTATAAGCCCTTTCTTGCTGCTTGACAGTGCCATCATATCTGAACTGTACTTAGCTTGTTGATGTGTCATTCAGCTGCAATGCTGATGTTGTTGCTGAATGCAACATCTGGCGGGAAGCACTGATTTCCAAAGACTCACATAATTGGAAGGAGGAGTGTAACTTGTACGCTAGACAACCGTTGGGTGAAGCCGTGCGCTATCCCTCTGAGGTGAAGTTGCTTGTCTATGGGCTCGGTCGCGCATGTGGTTATCCCAATGGTCACAAGAAATTGACAGGCACAACAACAGTGAGTGCGCTAAGGAACGGAGCAGGAGTTGTGGAGCAGGAGTCTGTCGAGATAGCACCGTAGCCTTGCGCGGATTACGAAGATAAGATCAACATGAGCTCCTGACATGACTCGCACAAGTGATGAGCATCCCCTGGATGAGTCTATACGAGAGAGGCGGGCGTTGTCAGCGAACCCAGGGTCTGGTGTACACGTGCACGCAATGCCTGACTAGCTAGTGACTACCTTACGCCTGTACGCAACTCAACGAGGTTTGATGCTGGTATACCACAAGAGCTCCTGGGGCTGAGTCTGTTTCATATCTCCTTCGGATTTCCAGGGGCTACAGCACGGCAGGGCTCAAGTGGTTAGGGAACAGAAGCGATAGGTGGAAGGTCGAGTGGGCGAGGAGAAGAGAACGAGTCTGACGAGCCAAGTCGAGCAGGGTTGTATTGTCTGGAGAGCTCCTCACCAGGTAGGAGCAGTGCCAAGTATCCACAGACTATGGAATATCTGGTGATGACAACTCCGACGGCGAGACGGCCAATCAGGTCAAAGCGAGTCTGTTCTCTGCGGCTTTGATACTCCTCCCCAGTCCACCTGTTCTGTCCGTGCCTAGCTACTCGCGCAGGAATCTTGCCAGCGTGAATACGTAAAGCAACACAAGTCTGTAGTCCTGTCGTCCGCTCTGAGGTCGGCTTGAAGTTTGTGCGCAAGGAGAGTTTTTCTTGATACTGCATTGTTTCAAGTCTATTCCCGCATGGTATTTTCCTTTCTGCTTACAAACGATTAGCACTCTGGAGCAATTCTGCCCCTCGGCCTCAACGCAAGGTCGCAACCAGCTGTTGCTGCTGGATCTATTCGCCATGTTCCTCAATCTCTTTGATCAGCTCTCTGCACGTCGCGTGGTCTCCCGTTGGTGCAGTGTCTTCGCAGCTCGGATGCTTGAGCGGTAGCTGCTGCCCAGTGTTTCGCGTCTTCCCTGCCACAAGTTCTTGTGTTCACTCCTTCTCTCACTATACTTCTACTTCACCTGCTTGTGTTCCCCCTTTATTTTCAGTCTTTTGTCACAAATAAGGCTGTCAATGGGTACGGTGACTCGGATTCTAATGATCTGTACTCATTGTTCTAGATGCAGTGAGTTTGCAACATCCTCTTTCCATCAATCTCTGTCAAATCAAGATCGTGCATGGGTATGAGGGTGCGGGTAATGTGCTCAGACAAAAAATGTACCAAAAAGGTAGCCAAACTGTTGACTCTTCCTACAATTTGTTGAAGAAGTCTAGGTGGTCTCTCCTCAACGTTTCGCCCAGGAGGACAAGCCAAGCTACCACCCAACATCTTGACACCTCACCTGGGACAAATTGTCAAAGTGCCCGACATTTTGTGAACTTGAGGGCGACAGTTTGTTGCGAAAAAGTTGTTTCAAAGTGGCCAAATTATACCGATCTCATTCCTGTGGTGTCCTTGGTTCACCAACCATTGTGCTAACCCTGATTACCTCCTTACGCTTATTGAACCTCGCTTTGTGGAGCAGAAAGTCATAGAAACTTGATCAGCAGCTCCGAGATCTTGTGTAGCTCCTTTGTCGCTTCTTCTCTCCTTCTTCTCATGCAATCACTTGTCCACCACCAGCAAGTCTAGCTCCTAGTACTTGAGTAAATAGGAGAGCACTATACTCTTCCTTACTCGGTCAAATTTTACCCTTTGACCTCTGACTGAATCTGACTCTCTGTTGTCAGCACCCAAGTAGGTCTCCTCACTCCGTGGTTGACTCCACCCGTTGTCAAGCTGCAACTCGTCTACAATACGGAGTATGCAGTGATGCAGGTTGCTTGACAGCTAGGTAGGCAGCAATTTGGCATGTGTCACCTTGTCTATAGGATTTATGGTAGCATTGGAGAACAGTTACAACAGCTAGCTAGTTCCGCTGTTGTACTGCATTGGCAAGAAAGCAGTGTGATGGAAGACAAGTCTTTTTGATTTTCAACTTCGGACCTTGCAATTGGAAAAGACAAAAGCCAACTATGCTACAACCTTCCAGTACACCCCTGTAGAAGAATCACCAGTCACAACTGCCTCTTCAATGACAGCTTTCTTGCTCAAACCTTTTGTAATCTTGGGAATTGGTAAATCAGTTGCAACTGTTTGTGGGTGTCAATGAGTAAGTAAGCGAACGGACTCGAGTGGAAACAAGGGAGGTTACTCACGCTGTAGGCGCTTATGAGGCATGGGACTTGTAGTTCCACTTGAAAGTGATTCCTCAGTCTTGACCGACACAACTGCTTTCTCTCCGTTAGGAAGCGTGATTTGTTTAATCGCAGAAGGGTAAGGGAGTGGAGGGAGGTGTTGGGGTGTCGACAGAGAGGCTCGCTTGCCATTTCCGAGCTGTTGTATAGCAGGTGGGTCAGTGCAGTGCAAGAATTACGCGAACAGGAAACTCACTTGATAGAATTCATTTTGACCGAAAGTGAAGACATCTCTCCCAAACCTCGTCCCATCAGGGAATGCGACAGCATTGTCCTATAGGTAAAAGGCCGTCAACTTCCGTAAGCGAAGGTTTGTGGCAAAATATCGCTTACGAGGACAACAGCAACATGAGTTTCTCCCGCTTTGATGTCGTGTATTCCGATCGCCTTGACTTTACCACTCGCTTCATCCCCTATATACTCGCAAAGTACTGTCAGCTCGACAGGTCTCGCCACGCGCGCCGAGTCAGGAAAGCTTACATTCATTCAAACCCGAAACGGTTTTCACTCTTAGAGGATGAGTCGCGTGAGCCCATAGACCGTTTCCGAGTCCTCCAAATTGACCTTGACCAGACTAGAGGGACGTAGAGAGCCGCTCAGCTGTGATGGAGGTGGGAGGGTAGGTTGATAAGCACTTACAGCAAGTAAATCGATCTCGCGCCTAACTTCGCTACCCAAGCTCTTGCCCGGTCGTTCAGTTTCAACTACAAAATAACTCAAATTCCCTCCTGCTGCAATCCTCACGCATTTCGCGATGGTTGGCTTTGAGGAGGAGTACGCCGGGGATCGCAAGATGGGAATTTCGGTAGGAGCTGGAATCGAAGGGAATGAGAGTGAAGGTCCGAGACCTGTCAAATTCGAGGTATGTATGAGCTCGATAACGAGTCGACTAGAGAGAAAGGAACGACTCACCGAGTTGACCGTAACCGCCGGCTCCGAAACCGAGCACTCGACCTTCTGCTCTTCCTCCCAAACGTGCCAAAGTGTGATTCCTGCCAGCGACCAATTCAACGACCTGTACTCCGCGCAACGAAGGAATCTCGTGCAGTGTCGTGCAGAAGCCGATTGACTTTTCGAGCCTCGTGTGTTCTTCTCTCGAAGGGTGTAAAACGATCTCTCGTGATTCTTCTGATTGCTCGGACGAGTAAGAGGGTGGAAGAGCGTGAATAGTGGGAGATGTAGGCTTGGGATCCGTTTTAGTCGGTAGAGTATTCGGGTTGAGGAGAAGAGGATCGAGGTTTTTTGGCATTTGAGGAATCCTGTCCCTTCCCATCTCATTGATCCTTTCGTCGGGTTCGAGTCGTACAGTGAGAGAGCCGGTAGCAGATGATCCAGGGTGAAGAGGCGTGAGAAGGGAAACTGTCTTGACTCCTAGTTGACCGTAATTATTCGCAAGGAGACAGAGGGGAAGGGCGAATGATCGACCGGCAGAGGTGAGGGCTAGGAGATGAGATTGTCCTGAAGATAGCGAGATAAATCTGTGACATTTGAATAAGTCAGATCACGAACAGAGGGCAAAACGAGAAAGGGACACAGGGACTGACTTTTCTCCTTTCTGTAACGCTACATCGGTCTTGAGCTGCAAGCACTCGATAGCATCGCCTCTCGCTCCTCCTCCCCAGATAGTACCTTGCCCCAACCACCACCAGCTATTGTTGTCCCCGCTAACCTGCTGTAATTGACCTTGTTCTTCTCTCACGACTCCTCCGACTCGCTGATCCAATTTGCTCGAACTCCAAACCCAGACTCCACCCTTCTTATCGAGACCGAATAGTTTCCCTTCTTCTGTCGTTTCGAGACTGACGAGGTCTTTTCCTACTAGAGTACGTTCGACTGCTCCCGTTTCGCTAAATTGGCGTCCCCATTGAAGTACGTCTCCATTCTGATCGATCGCGGCTCCATAGGTCCTCGAGAGTTTGAGATCTCGTAGAACGAGGGAAGCTAATGAAGCTGGAGCTGCAGGTTTCTTGACATAGTCCGAGGGAGGAACAGGATTCGAGGTATTCGCGGAGGGAGGCGAGACGACCAAATCCGTGTTGCGTCCCCATCTGGGTGCATCTTGATCATCAATTCTTGTAGCTTGATTATAGAGATCGGTAAACTTACAGAAAGACTTTAGCGGTTGTCCTGGACTTTCCGTCAGAGATCGATACTTCTCCAGGCCTCTGTGCCTCCATTCCGAGCTCTTCCTTATTCATGAGCACATATCCACCAACAACTCCAGCTGTTAAGAGGAAAAGTGCGGCTTTTTGTGGGGTATCGGTTTTTGTAAAGGTAGAGGAAGAGGTCGACAAGGATCTTTGAGGGCTCCTGATCGATCTCCCGAGGGTCCTCAGTGTTGTTTGTGAGCGTAGCATGGATTGACGTGCTGTTCGACCGATTGAGTGTCGAGAAAGAGAAATGAGTTCGCAGATTCTCCTCCCGAGATCGGCAACGAATTTCTGTCAGTCACAACGAATGAAGGGCACTGAAAGGACGATGTAGAATTCACAACAACAGAACAGAAGATCCATGCAAAATTACGACAGAAAACCTCTCTCAAACAATTCTCCAACCGACGAATCAATTATCTCCCTTTCGTCGATTTCGGGATGAACAAGCCTTTCGGCACCCTTGGTCCAGGCGGAGCTCTCGTTGGTATTGTCGCTTTAGCAGGTAGTGGGGGAGGCGAAGAAGGTTGTGATCGATTAGGGAAAGAGGGAGGTTTCGCCTTCGCGGTGTTTGGCTCGATCGACGGAGTGACGGAGACGGGAGGAGGTGGTGGAGGTGGCGGGAGAGCTCGAGAGCGCAGCGGTAATTGAGAGATAGGTCGGCTTGGAGGGAAAAGAGGGGCAGAGGAAGAGGGAGGAGGGGAAAAGGAATTCTGTCGAGAATGGGATCCAGGAGGAAGAGCACGAGGTGAATTGGCGGGAGGAAGATTTGAAGTGAGCGCAGAAGAGCGTTTCGTGGTAGTAGTGCGAGTGACAGTTTTGATGACTGGTCGAGCGGATGATGATTGAGGCAAAGCGAGTGGAGGGGGAGATCGAGAAGAACCCGGAGTCGGAAGGTGAGACTGTCCGGCAGGTGGTCGTCTTGATGAAGGGAATGCGGTGGAAACAGAGGGGACTTTGCGTGCAGACGGTGTTTGAACAGGTTTTCGCTTCGGAGCGTAGATCGAAGTGATTTGCTTCGTATTCGATCTCGCCTTTTCCAAGAGAGACTTTGGTCGACCTGAATCATATGCCGAGTGTCGAGTCAGTTTCAAGGCGTTGTAAGGGGAAAGAATGGACAAAGCGAAAGAGCTGAGACTGACCACTTCCGCTAGTCAACTTCCTTCGCTTCTCGAGTCTCAAACCATCGATACTCTGGGTCTGTCGTGATTGTTTCTTCTCATCCAATTCGTGGTATTGCCCTCGAAGCCTCTCCAACACCCTAACCCTTTTGATCTGTCGAGAGAGACAGTAATCAGTTCTTGCACAGGCTGACTTCTTCGATCGATCTATAGCTCACCTGTTTCTTCTCTTCCTCTTCAAAGTATCTCGCTTTCCAGCTTCCGTCGATACTTTGCGAAACTTCGACTCCTGAGTCTTCTACAAGCTTTCTAACCTCGACGAAATCTTTCACGCATAGATCTTTCCAGATGTCTGTTCTCATGTGTTCCCGGCGTGAGTACAAGAGCATCAGGCTCGAAGGAAAGGCAGAGAAAGTGCTCACGATCTGTTGCATTGCAGAGATGAGGCGAGTTTTCTTCGAGTGTAGTAAGCTGAGCGGCTGTAGATAGCTTCAATAGGTTCGCAATGACTTCGTAAGGGCAATCTCCAACATCTTTGACGTCTGTAGGAGGGGAGAATCGGGTTCATCAATTGCTGTGATTCGAGAGGAGAGTACTCGACGTACAATGCCAATTTGGTCGTAAGATCTGTTCACTGATCAATCTGAGTGAAGGTATAGGTGTCGGTAAGTCGTCCATGGCATCTAGTGAGGTTGGTAAAGGAAGAGAGGTTTCAACGTTGAATCATTCCCTTTCTCGATTCTCCCCTTCTCCCATTCACTCTAGTTTCACGCTATGTTCTCGAGTATCACAGTAGGCTACTTCTTACACGCTCACTCGCACTGAACTGATAGACCATTCCCGCAGAACTACTTTTCCCCTTCTTCATCAATCGCTGAACCCTCGACCACTTCAGTTCAATTCCCATCTGCCAACTCACAGCAACGTGCTAAACTAGCCAACTCGAACCCGATTCCTTCCTTCGAAGTCGAAGAGCCTCAAGAAGAGCAAGAGGAAGAGGAAGAAACTCCAGAGATTCCTACTTTCTCTATTACACCCGCAGCTCCTACCGCCAGTTCCCTAGCACCCCCAACAACGACCACTAAAGTGTTGAAAGCGCCGAAAGGGAGAGTTCGAGTTGAAAAGGGGTTTTCGCAATTAGACTGGGCCAGGATAAATCGTTCAGGAGAGGTAGACTTGCGTGTGAGTAGCTCTCGAAGAATGAGTGAGGAAGATCATATTGACTCCCACGACGTGAACAGGGTGGAGTGACGGAACTGAGACGGATATCAGTAAGCGAAATGGCTCAGCACAAGACGAAAGAAGACTGCTGGCAAGCTTACAACGGGAAAGTGTATAACGTTGGACCATTCCTCAAGTTTCATCCAGGTGGAGGTGGTGAAATGATGAGAGGAGCAGGCAAAGATGGTGCGTTTTGCGGAAGAATTGTTGCCTTTCCTTCGAAAAACTTTATCGCTAATTACTTTCTCTGTCCTCCCTACAGCGACTCAGCTATTCAGTACAACGCTTCTCTTGAGCTCTTTGAGACCGGAAGATGCTGACCAAACGTTGACTACAGTGCTCGCTCACGCATGGGTCAACTATGAGACGTTACTCGAGAACTGCCTCGTCGGATTTCTCGTCAGAGATTAGCTCTCCTGAATATTACGTATCGACCGAGGTCTGTCGAATTGCGAACGGTTGAGGCGTTGCTGAAGATAATCCTTTTCGCGTAGAGTTCTCTTTATTGTTTCTTGCTTGTTGTAATCCTTGCATGCAGTTTGTGGCCATCTCACTCTGTGCTCGGAAAGAGAGAGACTGTGCTCTGCGCTAAATGAAGGAGAGAAGCGCAAAACCGGTTGCTCTGCAAGTTGCGATAACATTCTATTCAAGATTCCCTACTCTTCCTTAGAGCATGACAACACCGATACCGGATCCCTTGGCTGCTGGATCAATACCGCCTTCAATAGGTCGAGTGTGATAGTTACTGTTTGCAGGGAAGAGGGAAACAGGTTAGCTTCCTGAACCCGAGAAAAGGGGACGAGTTGTATCGGCGTACTAGAGGTAGAAATTGAGGAAGCCACTGTAAAGAGAGTACATTATCGGTAAGAGTCAGTGTCAATCGATACTGAGCGTAAACGAGTAGAGAGAAAGACAAGAACTCACTCTCCTCGACCAAACTAGCGACATATCGGAATCAAGGGTCAGCTAGGCAGACAAAGGATCAAGGTAGCATACTCACCTTGAGGTCTTCGAGGAAGAGAGAGTTGTCTTGTAAAGTCAAGGCATTGAGAACATCGAAACCGAGCTGATTACATGGAGTAAAGCTGTCAGTTCAGTCACTATCCTCCGCTAATACTTTACGCTTACCTTCTGACTACAGATCATCGCATCTCCAACTAGTAGATTCAATCTCTTCTTGAGTTCACTCCTTTCCTCTTCTGACTCATCTTTCCAGTTGACAACTTTGGTGGCCGTACTTCCATCTCCGAGATCAGAGGTAGACGGAGTCGCGGAAGTAGCGTAGTAGAAGAGGTAAGCTGCGTTGACTGCTTGAAGGGGTGTTGATTTGACAGCGGTTGAAGGGAGAGAGTAGAGGGAGAAAAGATCCGTGATTCGATGAGTTTCCGGGTCCTACTCGGCGCTCAGGATTAGCTCGAGGCTGTATCGGTGCGACGAGAGAGAGCTCACTTCGACGACATAAGTCCATACGATCTGTCCCTTTCTCTTGCCACCTTCTTCTCGACCTCTTCCTGACCACAATGCATGCTCGACTTCCTTATTGCTCAACATCGGAGCGCAATCAAATCTCGCCAAGTATGCCCTCAACAACCTGCTAGCCTGCTTCAAATCCCTCTTCTCAATCTCCCTCAATCCAGGAATTGTCGTTTCGTTTGGCACTCGATAGTAAGAAGTCATTCGAGCGACGGTCGAGTTTCGGGGAACGGCAGAGAAGCCTAATTTGACGAGCTTCGAGGGATTGAGGTTACGATGGTAGTATTGACAGCGAGTGAAGGGAGTTGGGAGGATCGTTCCAGAAGTGTAAATCGCTTGGAAGATTCCTCTCATGTGAGTGCGTCGAGTGACCTCTTGAATGAGTAAAGGCGCTAGACGTTTCGATCTCAGTTTCTTGTGGACCACGAGGAAGTTGATCTCGGTGCAACGTTTCGTACTGTTGAAGGGGCACAAAAAGAGGAGATCAATCTTGTGAGAGCTTTCGAAATTGAGCAGGGGAAAACATACACTGCGCGGATTCGTAAGTCTACGGGTATACCGGCGATGAATCCAACTAGCTTCCCACTCGCTGCAACTCGAATACCGACGTGCCAATCTGAAACATAACCAGGAGGTTTCAAAGCCCTGTTAAGAAGAGGGAAATGAGCCGCGTTCGAACAGTTCGGAGACTGAACGATCTAAGCTTACCATTCGATAAAGTCGGCAGCATAGTCGAAACGGAAGGAAGCGTCGGCATCTTCGACGTAGTGATGCGTCAAAAGTTCGTAAACTTCTTTCAACTGTAGTCAGCAAACGAAATGATTGTCAGTCTTCGGAACACTGCTAAGGACCCATGCTGATCAGACATACTTCGTTAGGGTTGTTCAGGTCGATAGTGACCCATCTGAAGTCTTTGTGGAGATCAATCGGTTCTTGACGGATTTCCTCAGGTTTCTTGTCTGCCTCGAGTGGTCCCTCTCTGAGCTCCTCGATAGCTGTGCACAAAACGACGTCAGCGCGTGGATATAGAGAAGACGTCGATACAGACTCACCGGTTGGATCTTGAGCGACCGGCTGAGTTCTCCAGAATTTGTGCGAACTGCAAAACGAGACGGGTCAATTTCTGTTCAGAATCCGATCAGAATAGTTAGCAGAGGCTCACCCTGTATCTTTGGTACCTTTTCCCATCAAACCTTTCTTTCCCTTCAAGGTATCCTCGTCGATTTGTAGCAATTCAATCATTTGAAGCATATTTTCCCTGCTAACTTTGCCTTCCAACTCTGGTTTCTCTGAAGTAAACCTCGAGATAACCATATCCAACTGTTCATCCGTCATCTTGAGAGCTTTCCCTTTCCCCTTTGTCGGTTTCGAAGAAGATGTCGAAGCAGTTGAATTCGATTGAGGAGAAGGAGCTGACTCTGCATTCTTCTTTGCCGAGCTGGAACCAGTGAGACGTTGTTTGAGAGCTGATAGAGGGATCTTCTTCCTTCCTGCAGGTCCTTTCATTCCTTTACCAGGGATCAACTTACTTTTTGTCATCGTTCCTGCTGTTGGTTCCTCCTCCTCTGATTCGGGATCACTGAATTCGGGTAAATCTCCATCTCTGTACCCTTCCTCTGGTTCCACGGGAGCTGTGTTGTCATCGTTTGGAGAGTCTTGAGGTGGAGAATCAGATGATGAGGATTGAGCGAGAGTTTCTACGAGCGCCTGCTCGAGAGTAGCTGCAGTCGAATCCATGCTGCCGTCTTGCATCCTTGGAACTAGTCGGCTCACGAAGTGGAAGGTTGCAGCGAGAACAGAAAGCGATCAATCCGAGATCCGACTCGTTCCTTCAAACTACTGACCCATGGATTCTCTAGACGGGTTCGTATTCCCTCTGAGCATTCTTTGACCCACACTGAAGCTCTTCCATATCGATAGGAACCTTCACCACCTGATCCTCTCCTCCCTGTCCTCCAACTTATCTTCTTCGAGTTCTTCTTCCGATTCAGCTGATCTCGACCTCTTGACTGCTCCTTTACTCGATTTACCTCCTTCTACTTCATCTGAATCCTACACGAATGGTGCACCCTCTCCAGAAGACGCTCTCGTGAGTTTAACCCGTTTCCTCTCTCTCTTCGGTGACTTTTGTGGGGTGCTGAACTGACCCGGTTCTCTACTAGACGAGCGACCAACTTGAAGGAATCATTGCATTCGCCGAATACGTCACTCTGTTGAAGGATGGAAGGGAGAAAGCGTCACATGCAGAAAAAGTGATCGAATTGGTCAAGAACGTGAGAGGATGGGAGATTGAAGACTCTCTGGGAGTACAAGGTGAGTACCGAATTGCTTGAGAGTGATGATGGCCTTCGAAGCTGACGAGACTCGTACGAACTTGACAGCTTTGCGAGAGGCGCCTGCGATGGACAGACTCTCCTTCGCTCTCATTCAAGCGGTACTTGCAATTGCTGGTTCTACGCCGAACACGCCCCTTCGTACTGCTGCTCTACAGTCTGTGTTTGAACTTCAGTCGGATCTGTTGCAAGATCTGGACACGAGACGAGACGGTGCGGAACTTCCACAAATCTTCAGAGACTTCCTTTCATTGCTGATCGATTCAAAGTACAGGCGAACGACTCATAACTCATACAGTACCTTCGCTCCTCGGAATAGCGCGAGCGTTCAAGACTCCCACAACTTCCTTCAAGTTCACCTCGAGCGATCCCAATCCTTCGTTCCCTCCTTCCTCTTCCCCTTCCTCGACCTTGACCCAATCCCTTCGAGAGGCCGTTTCCCCCGCGTTTGACAACGACAATTCTCGTGGTAGAACTGTGAAAGCTGTCCTCGAGCATTACCAAAACAGCAACGAGGGAGGATTCTCAAGTTCGATCGGAACTTTGAGCGCTATCGAGCTGCTCGTCATTTACTGGTCCGACATCGCCAACACGAACGGCGACACTTCCACTGTATCTTCTCTCGGCACCTCTCCTTCACCTTTACCGACTCTCCCAACTTCTCTCCACAATCTCGCTTCTCGGATTTCAGAACGGGCTTTGCAAACTTGGGAAGAAACGGTGAATCGAGTCGAAGCGGCAGTGGAAAGGAGGAATGAGGCTGAAGTTATCGACGAGGATGAAGACGAGATGGACTCGCTCGAGGATGAAACTTTGGGCGCTGGAGCTGTTTTAGATGCTTGTCTCGTAAGATCGATCCTACACTCCGTCGCAGATACGACGCGCTCATATACCTCTCATTGTACAGCGACTTGCTACTGTCACCGCTGCCCTCCTTCCATCTCAACCTTCAGCGGAGTTGATCGCAACTCTCGAATCTCTCCTCCTACCTTCGTCTCTACCCATCCAATCAAGCTCGGCTTCGAACTCGCTTCAGATGACGGCTCTCCATTCAGTTCGACTATTGTCTCGCTCTCCCGCTCTCTCCCCATCAAGCCCAACGAGAAGTGGAGCGGTCGATCTCGTTCGAGATTTCTTGACAAGTCCGGAACTTGGAAAGTGGACTGCGGTGCGAGCTAGGGATCCTTACTCGAGTAGGGGACAAGATGCAGATGATGAAGGGCCAGCAGAATTAGTCAGGGAAGCAGCAGAAGCTTGGGTCGCGCTCGTGAGTCTTCGTTTCGTCCTGATGCTTCGAAAAGCTTTTGCTTATCTTCTTCATTTTGGGTAGCTGCCTGCCGATTCGCAAACTCGTATCTCGACTCTACAAACTCTACTGAATCACCTCTCCCTCCTTTCATCGTTCCATCCGATCTCAGCACCACCTTCTCCGACCCCAACTCGCGATTCCTCGCCTGCCGCTTCCCTCCATCAACAGCAAGTAAGTCGAGACCGCGAGATCAACCCTTCGAGAGCTGGACAAGCAGTCAATGCAGTCCACGCCATCGGTATCTTGGCTCGACAACCCCTCTCTCACTCATCGACCTTGAAATCGACTTCAGACTCGAACGAACCTCTTCGCCTAGCTCAATCCGCCTTGCAACGACTTGTCACCGCTCCGACTGCATCCGATTCGCTCGTGATTGCTGGACTGGGTGAACTGGCGTTGATTGCGGAGAATTTGGTACTTCAAACTGGAGAAGACAAGAAAGTCAGCAAGAAAGTCAAGGAAGAATTCAGAGAAGTTGGAAGAGTTATCGGTGCCGTAGGTCGAGGAGCGGTGCTTAATCCTTCAGGTGGCGCAGGAGCTGTGATGACGAGGAACGGAGATGGCAGTCCTGAGGGAAGTGATGGAGGTATGGGAAAAGAAGAAGCGGTTTTCAGAGCTGTGAGTTCTATCGCTTGCTCTATATCTGTTCGGCACAACTCAGTGGATTGTAATCTTCTAGGCTGTTCGAGCTATCGACAAGCTGAGTCAAGTCGCAGCGAAGAGAGAATCTGAACTTGGAGACGACTTCCTTGCAGAAGTTTTGACTCTGTTTGTTCACCGGGGAACAACCGATTCTGAGGGAGGTCACAAACTGAGCTCCGAACGAGTGAGTTGCCTCTCATTGCACTGAATGTCTCGAACTGCTGCTGATAGTAGACACTTCTCGACAGCGATCTGCCGCTCTAGCCGGTCTCTTGCCCGTCATCGCATCCTACCTCGAGCTCGCTGCGTTCTCGCCTTCCTCGACTCACTCCTCGACTCACTCAGCCCTCTTCCGATCGTTCTGGTATATCTCCCTTCTAGCCTCGCTCTTCTCTCGCCATCAAACAAGGAAGACCAAGAATAGTCTAGAAAGGATCGCTCAAAGAGCTCCTCCTCTCATCTTGGCTGGAGGTGCAGGAGCAACTGGAGGAGGAGGTATCGGAGATGCGTGGGTTGAGATTGAAGCGCAGATCAACGGAGCCTTGAAGAACTCACCTGGAGGAATGTCAGTCGAAGCGGTTCGAGGTGATCTCGCTGCCTCAATCCCTTCGCAAGCAGGTTCAGCTCGATCCGTATCACCTGCTCAAGCAGTATTCCTCGCTACCACTCTGCACTTGGAAACTCTTCGAGCGGAATCCGGTGTCGTCTCGCCAATTTTCGAATACTTCAAGATCCCAAGTTTGGTCAAGGAAGCCGGAATGGGCGACTGCTTGAAGTCGATAGGGGAAAAGGTCAGTCTTCAGCCTCTGGAATAGGGGTGTAAGAGCAGGACTGACACTCACCCAATGAAAATATTAGGTTCTCTCGACTTATGTTTCGAATCTCTCTCGTCTCGTTCCGACTCACGCCGTTCCCGTTGATTCGACCAACGCTTCTCTTCGAGCACTTCTCTTCCAAGCCTCCGATCCCTCGCCAGAAGTCCGTTCTATGGCGCACAACTACCTCAACGAACTCTTCTCGAGCTTCCCGAGTTTAGTTTGCGACAAGGAAATCGTCCTGGTCATGCTCGAACTGCTGACCGTTTTGAGGAGGTCCTGTCTATCCGAGTTCCTCGACGAGGTGAGCTACATGATTTTTCTCTCAATCTATTGCAAGATAGCTAACGCCTTGTTTTCTGACAACAACAGTACACTCCGACTTACACCTTTTCGACCGCTCACGTTTCCCTCACTCTCCCCGACGATTACCCCCTTCGACAACGTATTCTCCGAGAACTCCACACCAACGTCCGCACTTGGCTCAAAGCTGGTCTGACTAGAAGTCCTGAAGCGATGAGAGGTCTCCTCATGGTAAGCCAGTCAGATCTCTGCCTTGTGCTTCTTATACTTACATTGAGTCATATGAACGTCAGCACTACATCGAGGGATCATCAGACGGACACCGAATGCCCAGCATCATCGCCGAAGACGAGATGGGTAAATCTGTCGCACTCGATTTGGTCAGAATGCCTCCTAGCAGCGGAAAGAGCGGTACGTCTGTCTTGCCGACTCGTCACGCGCAGCTAACTGACCTGTGCAAGTCGTGTAGCATCCCTTCCCGCTTGGGGTAATTGGAATGTCGATAGTTCATCTACTTTTGCGAAGACTTTCGCCGCGAAGAGCTATTTTGGAGGTGAAGCGGCGAGGAGTGGTGCGTAAAAGTCCACTTCATCCGTCCGAGACCAAAGTTCTGACCCTGTCATCGATTGAGTAGACCACACTGGACGAAAAGACGTTCTCACTCGACTCGAAAGTCTGTCGTCTCAGCTTGACCAACACAAGTTACATTACAAGCTACACGAGCTTCGTGATCTCTTCTTTGCTGCTGGAGGTCTCCTCGTCAAGAGTACCGATTCTCGACCTGATCCCGACCTGCTTCACCATCTCGTCTCCCTCCCAGTTCGAATTTATACCGAAGCTTCGATCAACATTGCTCAAGACGTCTGGACTTGGGTCACCGATGCTAGATCCGATCTCGAAGGACGCCTCATCGCTGAAGTCGTTGAGGCTTGGTCAGCTTCTATCGAAAAGGAACACGGTCTTTTCTCGCGATCTCTCGAGTTTGTTCAAACTTTAACTCCCTTTCCTAGCCGGCGGACTAGCTGACGTATGATGATTGTTTAGTCTCGAGAACCCTTTGAATCAAGAAACGCACTTCACGCCGACCGATAAATCTGGTTTAACGAAAGATTACCTCCTCGCAACCCGACTCTTCGCTCCAATGATCGGAATGCTTGACTTCTTATCGAGTCGCTTCCAAGCCTTCCGCTACAGGGACTCAGATCTCGTTCTCGCTTCTATGCGTCTGGTCACTCGATGTCTCGACAAGGTTGAAACCTGGACGTGAGTCAACATTCCGTGTATTTCTCCCCTATCACTGACTGACGCTTTAGATTCATAGACGTCACTCCTTATCTCGAGAACTACGCTTCCGATTCCTAGCGTTCGGATTTTGTATCATTCAAGGCAGCGAGACTGAGAGCGGAGCAGAATACAACTTCCGCAACAAGCTTTATAACGCTGCTTTCGATTGGTTCTCCGTTCTACCGACGTACGTCTTCACACAGCTCTATCCTTGTCTACTTACTGTGCTCATCCTTCTCCCTCCTCAAAAGCTGGTCTTTCGGAACGAATCGCATTCAGCTGAAAGCGGATCTTCAAGCGGTGGAAGAGCTCGCTTCGGTCGTCGACAGCGATTTCCTTTCGTTCGTATTTGTCAGCTCTAGCTCCAACTTGAACAGTCTCTCTTCTGCTCCTCTACCGAGTACGTCTCGGAATCGTCTTTTTCTCTTTCGAAAGCAAGGCTCACCATCTTCCACTATTACACAGACCGTATCAGCGCGTCACGAGCCAAAGAAGACCACGCCGCTAGGAAAGAGCTGCTGAAGGCTTTGCTTGATGACGAGGCTGACCGCCTTCGACTCTGGATCAATCCGACGCAAGATTCGAAACGTGGACCGATCATGTCCTCGCAGAGCACTTCTCCTGATGTGCGTCGTTATCCCATTATTCCGAGTATCGTAAGCTGACCCGACCCTCTCTGTGAAATAGCGTCTTGTTCAACTCGCTCGACACGCTTGGACGAAGTGGCCAGAAGTCGTCGTTCATCTTCCCGATCGCTTCAAATTCCCTCTCGTCGTCAACGAAGTCATCAGTCTTGTTCGATCAGATCCTCTCGCCGTGCAAGACACGCCGGATGCTCTCGCATACTTCCTCGACGATAGCATTCCCTCGGAGAGTCGTTCAAAACTCAGAGTAAGCCGATATTTTCCCTTCTCTCGCTTGATTACCTCGGCTAATTCGATTGAAACGAGCAGCATCTCATCTACTGGGCTCCTGTGACAGTTCCAGATGCCTTGCGATTCCTCTTCCCCAAATACGAAGGCGATCCGATCCTCTTGCAGTACGCGCTGCGTGTCCTCGAGCATCATCCGGTCGGCATTACTTTCTTCTACATCCCTCAAGTCGTACAAGCCCTGAGAACAGACTCACTCGGTGTGCTGCTTCCCCTTCTCGATCATTCTCCAACTTTGAAATCTGATCTTAATTCTCTGAGTAGGTTACGCTGAGCGTTTCATCTTCGAAACCTCAAAGATCTCTCAGCTCTTCTGTCACCAAATTATCTGGAACATGAAAGCGAATGCCTACCGTGGTGACGATGCTGAAGAGGTAACGTCGCTTCGGATCCTTTCATTTTGTAAACTCTAGGCTGACCAGTGCATTACAACGCTTTGCAGGAGGACCCAATGAAACCCACTCTCGACCGTGTCGTCGACATGATTGTAGACTCTCTTTCGGGAGAAGCACAACAGTTCTACAGTCGCGAGTTCGCCTTCTTTGACGAAGTCACTTCGATTTCAGCCAAACTCAAGCCTTTCATCAAGTCGAGCAAAGCCGAGAAGAAGGTAAAGCATTCACTTGCTCGAGTTCATCGGAAGCTGATTGCGAGTTTACGAGATTGCAGGCGAAAATCGATGAGGAAATGGCCAAGATCAAGGTGGATGTCGGAGTTTACCTTCCGAGTAATCCTGATGGTGTTGTCGTCGATGTCAATCGCAAATCCGGTCGACCTCTGCAGAGTCACGCCAAAGTGAGTCTCCTCTCTTCTTTCTGAACTCGGTTCTTTCTCACCCAACGTCTTTCTCCAGGCTCCATTCATGGCTACTTTCAAAGTTCGAAGGCAAAGAGACAAGGCCCAGGCGACGGATCTCGAAGCTCAAGACGAATTGATCGACATTGAAGAAACAGAAGGAACAAGTTCGACTAAGGAGGATTACGATACTTGGCAATCAGCTATCTTCAAGGTTGGAGACGACTGTCGACAAGATGTGCTCGCTTTGCAGATTATCGCTATGCACAAGAACATCTTCAACTCGCTAGGTCTCGATCTCCTCGTTACTCCTTATCGAGTCACCGCTACTGGTCCAGGAGTACGTTCCCCGCAATTCTCTCAGTTATGCTGTTCTCATGTTACTCACTCATCGACTCTCTTCCTCCCCCAGTGCGGTGTCATCGATGTCGTTCCAAATGCAACTTCTCGAGATGAAATGGGTCGAGCGAAAATCAACGATCTCCTCAGCTTCTTCACGATGAAGTATGGTCCAGTCGAATCAATCGAGTTCCAGAAGGCTCGCACAAACTTTGTTCAATCGATGGCTGCGTATTCTCTTCTGTGCTACATCATTCAGATCAAAGATCGACACAACGGAAATATTATGATCGATGGAAGAGGTTGCATCACTCATATCGGTAGGCTTCTCTGTCTCTTCAAGATGAGATTTTCGACTGTCCTAACAAGTTGTTTTTGCAGATTTCGGTTTCTTGTTTGATATCGGTCCAGGAGTTTGCTGAACTATTTCTACCTTCATCCTCTATGTTGCGCTGACTAGCTATCTTCACTCTCTAGGGTATCAAATTCGAGCCCAACTCGTTCAAGTTATCTCACGAAATGATCGTCTTGATGGGAGGTCCCGAATCAGCAGGTTACCGCAACTTTGTGGATTTAACGATCAAGGCTTTCCTCTCAGCGAGGCTCTACGCGAAGCAGATCGTGCACACGACATCCCAAATGCTCGCCGCAGAATTCCCGTCGTTTAAAGGAGAGCCGACAATGGATCGACTTTTGGAGAGGTTCCGACTCGACCTCAACGAAAAAGATGCCGCCAAATACATGATTTCTGTCATCGACAATGCTTACGAGAACAGAATGTCAATTGTCTACGACTACTTCCAATTGAAAACGAATGGTACAGGAATTTCCAGCTTCTTCAGACGTTCCGAATTCCTCGCTGACTTGATCCGTTCCCGTAGGTATCCCCTACGTTCGCTGATCTTCTCCTATATACTCGCGGTCTGTTCAGTCTTTTGTTGTGTATTCCTGGGTTCTTCCGTGCAAACTATCAGTATCTCAGTGCAAAGCGAGGCGAGACAACAACAGCACGTTCGAAAATGCCCGTCCGCTGGCTTCGTTTCTGTATTCTTCTCCCGACGCTTCCACGGCTCGAACTCGGCGTTGCACATTATAGCTCGAGATCATGGACATCAGAGGTTGGGCTCGGGCAGCGATCAAGACGAGAGAGGCGGAAAGTTGCGGAACGGGCACAAACCTTGAAACTCTTCCTGATCCTGAGTTTTATGTCCAGCAGTCCTTCGCTCCATACCAGAGTAATAGATGCGAGAGACCCACTGGAGCGACTCCTGTCGATCTCTCCGATGCCGGTCCTTTTCGTTCGAAAGCGTGAACAGCTTCATTTCCATCTAGACAATTTTACAACGATGAGAAACCAGATATCCACAGAAATATAGCGATACTAAAGATCAATGAGCAGAAAAGCGACACAAGGGGACAATATTCGAGTAACTCAAGAAGAACGGGTAAGAGTCGGAATGTCGACGCTATCAACCTTTTCCTCGATCGACCCGCTATCAATTGTCGTGGTGACCGAGCGCCTACGTTCCTCTGCAGGATTTGAAGTGTTCCAAAGGGTTCTGACGAGATTGAGGAGTTCACGTCGACTTTCGAAGATCGGCAATAGACCAACGGAGAATAGAGTGAAGAAAGCCCAAGCGCCTGAGACGGCGATCCATCCAGTAAAGACTACATGAATGAATCGAGTAAGCGACAAGAGGAAATGCAGAAGCAGATAAGTGGAACTCACACTTTTTTGAAAAGAGGTATCCGGTTCCATAGAGAGGAAGAGGCCAGAGGACAAAGATGCCGATCTAGTCGTCGTTGTCGGTTGATGTTAGCTATCGACGCTTGAGCTTAGGCTACTGAAAAGACGCACAAAGAGGAAAGCGGCTGCACAACGAGCGAATCTTGCGGCCTTTCGAAGTCGATCAGGATTGTAGGACGCGTCCTCGTACACGTCATTACCTGCGCTGTCGACAACTTTGACAGCGGATAGAGAGTCCCGTTTGCTGTTCGCGAGGTCAATGCCTGAAAAGAACCAACAACTCAAGAGAAGGAGAACGTACTAATGTGTCGGACGAAGAAGACTGAAAGCGGCAGTGACTACCGCTGACACGGCGATTCCAGTTAAGCATCCATAGAGACAAGCGTCAACAGATCCTGTAGAAACGAGATCGACGGAACCGTAGTTTCGATTTGCGATACCGAGCCACGCTGCGACACCAGCGGCGAAACCGACTTCTCGTGATGCATAGCGTCAGTAGAGTACGTGGGCGGGATAGCAGAGGATACGGAGAGACTCACGCCAAATTGAGAGCCCTGCTGAAAGCGATCCAGCACGATTCGAGAAAAAGGTTGCAACCAGGGGAGGCAGGCCAGGACCGCTGTTGGCGAAGGGACATGTCAGTGAATGTCAGATGTAATAGTGGCGAGGTGATCGTACGTGAAGATTCCAGTAAAGTTGTAGAGGAAGTCTTTTCGAACCAACGAGTCGTCAGTCTGATCGAGGAATCTACGCCGCTAAACTCCGAACTTACTAAGATCAACACCTCCACCATGCAGGGCGGAAGCAAAGCCAGCCATGAAGATGGAGAAACCGATTACGGATAGGTGTGAAGCGCGAAGTAGTTGTACATCTGTCGCTTGTGGCCGAACGTAGGTCTTGAAGACATCGAAAGAAAGGACGGTCGACACTCCCATTAGCTGAGAAGAGATAGCACTCGTGCCTGCGATTGAAGAGGGTCAGCTATTGAGGAAGGACGACTTGAGGTAGAACAGGCGGACTGACAGCTGAGGAACATCAAGACGAGCACAGCTACAGCACCAGCCTTTCCGAGGATAGCTTCAGCGGCATAAGGGAGAACGAGACCAGCAGAGATTTCTGAGGGTGACATTCGTCGAGGAAAAGTTGGGAAAGCGGTCGTGTTCTCTAAAGCTAGAGCTACCAGTCCCATCGTGGTCGCAAGGGTGAAAGGGGAAGCGATCCATGCGAGACCTCCGAGAATACTGAGAGATAATGGAATATTCAGCGAAGATCGAACTCAAAACAGAGAGAAAGAGAAGAGGACGGACTATCCAGGAACTGCATCTTCAGGAGAAGCCGCTACAGCTTTCGCATAAAAGCTGTTGTCGAGAAACACGACACCAGTGTACTCGAGAACGGATAGGATAGCGAATTTGAGGGCTGGTAGACTTCGAATTGTGAGGTAAGAATGTTGATGAGTTGCGGCATCTTGATTGCGAGCTTGAGCTTCGACAAGGAGGTCGTACATCCTTGAAGGGCTTCCGATAAGGTCCGAGGTAGCGTATGTCTTTTTGAGAGGGTCTCAGTGGGCTGAACAACGATAAGAGGGCGAGATCAAGCTAACCTTGAAGTAAAAGATCAAAACGAAGATGAAGATAACGACAGTATGAACCCAATCAGTGAGAAGTGTTGCTCGTAGTCCTCCTCTGAGGGTGTAGGCGGCAACGGAAGCGGGAAGCAGCCAAAGAGATGCGTAGACTGGGGGACGAAGACAAGTCAGAACGAGTCTAACGTCGTCGATAGTGCGCAAGTCACTCACCTGACATGCCCGTGAGAGAATTAATAGCCGCTGCTCCTCCCACCAAGATCGAAGATACGACCAGCTGGAGCGTTTATCAAAGCAAGGTTAGCCGAATTCCATCTCGAAAAGAAAGGAGAACGACTTGCGATATTGGCTGCGAGGGCAAAGAACATGTAGGTGAGATGGACAAATGTTCCGTAGCGTACCCGCATCACCTCGAGGAAAGTATGAGCGTTTGGAGCTTTCCGCTATGGAGCGAAGGAGCGAGAATCAACGTGCCATCGCTAGGATGTTGAAGAAAGACGGCAGCTAGATGCTCACCTTGGCTTGAATGGCTAGATTCGAGTACGCCATGATTTGAGTCGAGTTGCATGTGCTGCCGAGGTCAAAGAGAATGGTGAGAAATAGGGAGCGATGCTGAAAGCTGGCCAGATTAGACTCAGACTCACGCATAGAAGAGAGAACCAGCGACACCATATTGATAGGCGACGACACACGAAGAGAGTAGAGTAGTCGACCTGCATACTCGAATTCAGTGAGACTCGCAAAGATGAGCAGCGAAAAGGGCTCCCGGGAACGTACCAAGTCCAGCTCGAGACGACTCCAGCCGCCGTCAATCCCGTCTTAAGTGATCGTTTCGCGACCGTGAATTCTTCATTATCGTCGGATGTGCCTGTCTTTGAAAGAAGGGCGGAGATCCCTATCATTCCCAAAGCGAACAGCGCTCCTAGGCCGACGATAATTCCATAACCGACTCCTTGACTGAGAGGAATGGAAGCGGTCGACATATTTCGGAGTTGGGGTAGAATGCGAACAGGCGAGAAATTCTGCAGAAGCAGATGCGAAAAGACGAAAGATGCGTTATTCTTGGTACCAGAATGCTTCGGAACTTCTGCCTTTCACGCCCAATCCATCTGAGCAGTTTATAGTTGAGGATTGTGTGCTTTGGGATCATCTTCGAGCGAAATGGCGTGAATCGGCGGAATGTCGCAACTTGGGCAAACTGTTTCGACTTGTTCTCCTTCTCGAAGAGCACGTTCGGAGCTAGCCGTCGTTGAACTGATCTAGTCATTAGTTCGGAACGCACGATGTTCGAATAGCTGATCGAAGATGGCGCGAGATCACGCAAGAATGGGACTCAGCGAAGCAGGAAGGGTCGCTCGAGCAATAGTGAGTAGTTATGAGCTAATCGTAGAGTTGTGAGGATAGCTGAAAGCTAGTCTAGGAGGGGAGGACGGTCAGCGAAAAGCGGGAGAGTTCCGGAAGGACAGAGCATCGAGCAAGGGAGTCAGCAGACTCACAGGTAGATCACTGAGCTGCTCCTTAGCATACTGCACCCACTCTGCAATCTATCTGCGTTGCGCCCATCGTCTGACAATGGTTTTTAGATCAATTGAGAATCAGCGAGTGTTGCAGCTGCGAATCGGAGGGACGGCATGAGAGCGTGGCGAGTTGAGTGTGTCGTGCGTGTTCTTGTATGACGATTCTGAGCGAAGCGCGGTGACTAGTGGAGGCGAGGAAAGGAACGAACTGAAACTTTGAAACAAGTCGAGTTTCGCAAAACAGTCGCTCTCAACTTTCTCATACTCTGATTCACAAGGAGCACCGGGGCTATGTTACAGAGTCAAGCGGGAAGATAAGCAAGTGGAATGGTTGTCTTTCGAGTCTCGGAAACAAAAGTATCGAGACTATTCTTCTCCTCCTGTGTCCCTTCGACCTCTCACTGATAGATCGATCCCGACAACGCAATCTCATACTCTGCATCAACTCCTCTACCCTCCGACTCGAGTTGCTTGACCAGCGGAATCACCTTCCTTCCAAACTCTGGAAGCTCCGTATCGAAATCGAGAAATGCCGTCAAGAGATGATCGATACCGAGCGATTTGAAAAGCAGGATCCTATCCGCAATCTGCTGGACTGTGCCAATCAAGCGCGACCGTATCCCGTCATTGAATTGCACCTGAGTAACGACTGTTTCAGCGATAAATACGAAAAAGGGAGAGTTGAAGGAGAACGTACGAGGTCTTTCGAATCTGATTTGGCCCACATTCCTTGTCCCTCTTTCGAAGATGCACCCGCCTGTTTCACTTCCTCCTTGAAAGAAGCAATAGCAGCTTTGTCCGACAACCTGATAATTTCCCTCAATACTTCTTCTGCTTCCTCCTCGGTGTCTCGCAGGATGATGAATGCGTTGATACCGAATTCGACTTTGCCAGAACGACCTTCAGCAACCGCCCGTTCACGGGTGTCGTCAATGAGTAAGCGAAAGTCGCAAATCGTTCCTTGTCCGTTGAGGAGTAGGATGTCGGAAACTCGAGAGGCCATCGAGCGTGCATCAGCCGAGTTGCCTCCTTCTGTGTACAGGACAGAAGTATGATTAGCTCTCGGAGGATAGGTAGAGTGGGAAGTTGAGCTTACGATAGATGGTTGGAGGTGAGAGAGGTTTCGGGGATAGAGGGAATTTGTTGAATTGATCTGCGGGATGAAGGGTAAGAGCGGCAGAGTCAGTGCTAAGACTCATGTACGTATCGTTGATATTGTCGATTGACGGAAAGGGGCGAGTCGGAGGTAGACGGGAGGTGAGAAACGACGCGATAGACAGACTCCGGTGAGGATTAAGGGAGGAAAGGAGGGAGGGTGTGTTGGTGGGGAGATCGATAGAGAAGGGAGGAGGAGGGTAGGCTGGAAGAGCGAGAGGGAACATACAGAAATCTCCTCTGAAAGTAAATTCTTCTTCACTCCAAAGTCCTCTCAACACCTGGATGAATTCCTCACTCCTCCTGTAACGCTCAGCATGTTCTAACCAAAGTTGATTCTGTTTGATCATCTCGCTTTTGAACCATCCTGACCAAAGCGAAACGAGAGGGGGATCAGCTGGGAGTTATGGACGGAGTAAGGAATCCTTACCCGATACGACGTTGATCGCTACACGTCCACCTCCCGAGATGTGATCGATCGTCGTGAGTTGTTTCGCAGCGAGTAGAGGGTTCCTGGGACGAGGATGATCAATACTTTTCGATGCTGGAGAAAGGAAAAGAGAGACTCACCAAGGACCCGGTAGTATAGCAGCAACGACCTTGAGTTTCTTCGTATGCTCCAGAATATGCTGCGTGAACGATACACTCTCATGCTGGAACTGCGCCCCGTAACCGGCCATGAACCTGATTTGAGTGAGAGCCCATTCGAATCCTACTTCTTCTGCATCTTGCGCTAGTTTACGGTTGTAAGAGGGAGTCCAAGAGGTAGAGGATTTGATCTTGGACGCTACGAGACCGCCGGAGATCGAGGGAACCCAGAATCCGAAGGAGATGGGCTTGCGAGGAGGTGAAGAAGAAACGTCGGGCATGGAGTATTTGCGTGTGTGGGAGTGAAACAGAATGGAAGGAGGATGGGAGGCTAGTATGGGTCCTTCATCTGTAGCTGCATGTCGACAGGTGGGGAAGAGATTGCGAGATTGAGGGCAAAGATGTTGCGAAGTTTAGTTTAAAGACGCAATACGCTAGTATCGGTTTCAATCGTTCGGGACGAAGGGGGTGAAACCAGCTTCCGATATAGCTTGTGATCTATCGTCTGGAAGTTAGAGGATCAACTCACAATCGGGAACGGAGCAAGGCAGATTGAAGATGAGGATTAAAAAGAGTTCAACTGACCGCTCGATCGCGTGTTGCTACCTTTGCCGGAGCTGTGAGCTAGATCTTGTGTGTTTCGGGAGTCCCTTTGAGTCCATCTGAGTGGGGTACGTTGTTGTGGTGATTGGAAGAAGAGAGAAATGCAAACTTCGCTTCTTCGCTTCTTCTCATCTAACTACTCACTTTCGAATCAAGAGACAATTCTCGATACAACTTCAGAAGTCCCTTGAAGTAACAGGAGAACTATTTCACGGCGTTTCAAGCGACTCCTCGCCCTTTTCGCCCATCACTCAACGATCGCTCAGTACCTCCTTACTACGGCATTATATACAGCAAGGATGTCGCAGTGACACATGGTGATAATCAGAACTAGCTATCTACACGGTATCCATCTACCTCAGTTCACCTTGACGACGATTCTCCCAAACTCGATTTCTCCCTTTCTCAGCCTACTCAATCCTCCCTATAGCTCACGATGGTCAGCTCGAGTTACGACAATAGCAAGAGAGATGTTTGCTCACATTCACCGCTGCTAATCCCCCTTCGATTAAAGTGATTTCAGGAAGAACAAGTTCTTTCGACTCGAGCAAGTCCTCGATCATGCTCATGAGTGATCTACCGACTCGAGGGTTCGTATGAAACGTTTTGATAGGCTGCGACGGATACGTGAGCATCAGCTCCAGTTTCCAGTTTCGGAGGGAGAAACGAATTCGAACTGACAACGCTTCTCCCATTCACTCCTTCCCTCAGATGCTTAGGTAAACCCGATAATCCGATCAACCAACTCTCTCCGTCGCTACGAAGGACTTCGTGAGCGAACCCAGCCGTTTCGGACCCGACGCAATCGACCCCAAACTTCAATTTGTTCAAAGTGAGGAACTTGATCTGTTCGATGGCGAGTTGAGGTGAGTGTCGATCTACGACGTGATCTGTTGAGGGATGAAGGCAGAGCCAGTCAGTGAGGAAGTCAGAGTCAACGAGGGAGGAAGTTGAGCGGGACAAGGAGGAAGAGGGTAAACTCACCTACTCCGATAGCCCGCAGACGCTGACCATGTTTTCTTTCGCATGCAACAGCGATCACTCTCAATCCCGCCAACCGGGCAAATTGACAAGCAAAGTAACCGGTCACGCACGAAGCTACACCCATTCTCAACTCCTTCAATCAGTTCGCAATCTCTCAGATAGATGGAGAGAATTCAGCTCACCTCCCCAGATCAAGATCCAATCGTTCTTCTCCGGAGGTGGAGGGAGTAAGGAGGAATCGAGTTCGCCTTCACTCCCGTCGTTCAGTTCGAAAGATGCGAAATCTTTAATCCTGATTCCTAGGACACTCGATAACGCAATCGCTGCGGTTGAAGCTCCGACACCTACGAGATTACGACATCAGAAGGAATTTTTGCGAGGAGAAGGAGGAAGAACGAACCGAGTGCGGCGGATTGTTCGTAGGAGACAGAGGGAGGGATTGATCCTAAACAATGTTGAGAAGCAATGGCGTACTGCTGGAACGAGGAAGTTCTATAGTCCCGATCTGTGCGTTCTTTATTCACTCTCAGTAACCTTCACTAGAACAAGGAGGGAAACAAGGGAGGACTGACAGTTGGTCGAGACGGTGAAAACTCGTGAACCTGGTTGGAAACGAGTGACGGAGGAACCGATCGAAACGACTGTACCGGATAGATCTCGACCGTTTAGTGCTGGTAGGGAGGGGAGAGCAAAATTGTAGAATGGTCCTTTCCAATCTCTGCGAAATCAACTATTCTCAAGTCAATCAGCGTTCACGTCGAGTTGGAGGATCACTTACACTGGATTCAAACCGATTGCTTCGATTCGAACGAGGACTTCCTCGGGTGATTGTAGGATGGGGAGAGGGATTGAGGATAGGACGTAGGGTTCTCGAGGGGCGTGAAGGAGGAGAGCGGATTGTTTCGCAGGGAGATTCGACGACGACGACGCTGGGGGAAGTGGCGGATGAGACGGTAGAGGCTCGACAATCAGCATCCTTTGAGTTCGTGTAAGAAGGAGGCTCGTTGAGGACGTTTGGGTGTTGCGAAATGAACGAAAACTTGCGAAATCAAGCGAGAGAGAAAAACGTGCTTTTCAAGTATGATTGCGAAATACAGGAACGTTTCTTGCGAGCGAGCGACGATCGAACTAACGAGGTTCGCAAAGATAGCGTTGAAGTGCGAAAGCGAGAAAAAGACGCAATTTTAGTTTGATTAATCTCACCATTCACCACTCGTCGCTCGAAATTGCTCAAATCAAGCTCTAAGGTGAATGTGGGGACTCTGAACACCTGACAGACTGCGTGCTTTGCGCTTCGGATGGCTCCATCGCTTCTGTGAATCGTCCGTATTTCTGATCTATTTCGCTTCGATTAGACTGTCGACACCCTCACAGACTAGCCGATCGAGCTCAGTACACCTACAAGAATGCCATCAATCGATCAGCACTCCTCGCAGACCGCTATCGAACCGCCCTCATCCTTCTCGTCTCTCAAGTTGAATGAATCATCTTCGTCTCCCTCTTCCCCCGACTATCCTACCTACACTTCCGACCCACAATCAACCGACGAATACCTCGCGCGAGCAGAAGAAGTCTCAGCTCTCTTCGCCCTCGACGTTCACGTCAGAGACGCAAAAAACGAGATCCATCATCGACAGGTTCAACTATTGAAGGATTCAGGATTGGTGACTGCACTTGGCAAGAAAGAATGGGGAGGTGGAGGTCAGAGTCCTGAGACCGGGTATCGGATTGTGAGGATTATCGCGAGGGGAGACGGAAGTTTGGGTCAATTGATCGCTTATCATTACCTCTGGAGGTGAGCTGATCCTCACTCACCTGTCACTGTTATCAATACCGATCCCTCTTCTCGGATTCTATACAGCTGGACAGCTCTAGTCGTCGGAACTCCCGAACAAATCGATTTCGAAGGTCGTCGCTACGTCAAGAACAAGTTTTTCTATGGAGGTGCTGTCAATCCTCGAGACAGCGACTTGGAAATCACTGAGAGTGAAGATGGCAAGTCACTCATCTTCAATGGGAAGAAGGCATTCAGTACTGGGTCGAAGATTAGCGATTTAACCATTCTCGAAGGCGTACTTCCCGTTGAGTCTCACTTCCATCGCTCTTCGCAACTCCTTCATGCCGAGCTAATGAGTACATGAGCACTCCACAGGACGGCAAGACCCATGTCTTTGCGATCGCCGAATCGAAACAACCTGGAATCGTTTACGGAGACGATTGGAAAGATGTCTTGGGTATGAGAGGCACTCAATCTGGATCCATCTCGATCACGAACGTCGCCGTACCGTGGGAAAGAGCTCTCGGTTTCAATGAGAAGAAGGAGTTTGTCGAATTGGGCGCTTTCAACACTTTACTTTTACCCGTACGTCTCCAGTTTTCCCTTCAATCGATCCCTTACTGATTCCCACGCTGGATCATAGGCTATTCAACTTCACTTCGTCTCGTTCTATCTCGGTATTGCTGAAGGCGCTCTAGCGAAAGCTTCAAAGTACACCGTCGCGAATACTCGAGCTTGGCCTTACTCCGGAGATGTCAAGTCTACAGGACATGAGGAGTTCTACATTCAGGTGAAATCGATCTCTCTCTACACTCTGCGCCCCGAATCGTATGCTCACTCTGTTCGATCACTTCAAAAACGTGATTACAGGAAACCTACGGAACGTTGCAAGCGAAACTATGGGCTGTTGAAGCTCAAGTCGACGTCCTCACGCAGAGGATAAGCAATATCTTGACTCGTGAAGACCGAGCTTCGGTCACTGCGGAAGAGAGGGGAGAAATAGCCGTAAGAGTCGCAGGAGCGAAAGTTACTTCAACTTTGGTTGCTCTCGAAGTCACCTCTCAGTACGTCTCCTTCTCACCCTCTTTCTCGCCGCTAGTGACTGAGAATAACCAGTGGCACCATCATAGAATCTATGAAGTCCTTGGAGCTCGCAGCATTTCGTTCAAAAGTGGATTCGATCACTTCTGGAGAAACGTCAGGACTCATACTTTGCACGATCCTGTCGCTCACAAGAGAGCTGAGGTGGGGAGGTATACACTCAAGGGTGAACTGCCAACTGTACGTTTGCTCTTTCTTGTCGAGGATTTCGAACGAGCTGATCTGAGCGACATCCATATGGAATGGTTTACAGCCTACTTGGTACACTTGAACATTGTCGGCGTACTTCTTTCCTCTGTGGCTACTTCCCATCGTACTCCTCACGTCGGGAACAGGTGCAGTGCAGAACGTTTCCGTTCATTTCCTTATTTTGTGACATTGTAATCGCGTTCGTCCTTCGAGAATTGAGGCTTCTTCCGGGAGAAGCCACGTTGTGCGTATCGTCGCTTTCGACGCGATTGCCTCACCAGACACGAATCGGATAGAGAGGTTGAGAGAAGTGAGGTATTTCTCTCGGAATCCCCTGCGAAGGGATCCTTCTTTGCTCTCCCTCACCTGATTCTTCATACAGAAGCAGTACCTTTCAGTCGTAGAACTGCTCAACAAAGTCGATTCTCTCGCGGTCGAAAACATAGTTCGACCACGAAAATCAACTTGCGAAGTTTCGAAAACACCTTCTCGCTCGCTTCCACCTCACCTTTCCTCACTTCTCTCCGCCGAATCACCTCGTACCACCTCTCAATATCACTGTTTATACTATATTCAGACACTCGCCAGTCATACAAGTGAAAGGGATCGAACACGGCCGAACTTTCAGAGTTGATCAATAAACAAAGATAGCGATTTCAGCGAATACTAGACAGGGGACTGCGGGTGTACACTCAGGGATTTACTAGGTAAGTCAGAACTTGACTGCCATCATCGCTAGGAAGTCAGAGGGACGTGATGAGCTAGTGGAAACCGTTCCAAGCAAGTTGCTCTCGATATCAAACATCTTTGCATCTCGCGCGTTCGAGCGTTAGTGGAAGCATCGCGGGTACTCTTCAAAGGCTAGTAGACGAATACGTAAGCTGACTCATTTGATTTGAGAGGATAGATTTCCCCTCCTCTTCCTCCTCGAACTTGATCCGATCTTCCAGCTCTTTCTCTCTTCCGACTAGACTCTCGCTTTACTCTACGACCTAACCCTACTACCTCCCCCAAAGTGATACCCAATATCGTTCAGCTCCCCGATTCTCGACCTTCAATCTCGATTCCTCCTTCAACAAACTCCAACCCTCTTGTCTCAATTCGCATCTACTTGCAGTCTACAACCAAGTTAACCACCCTAAACCCATCACAGCTTAGCGACTGTAAGCAGCCCTTTCATTTGCGCGGATTTCCCGACATTTTCCAGCCCTCCCTCTCTCTAGCTGTTTCGGCCCCCACCTTCCCCCTCCTTCTGTCCTTCTCCCTTACTATCGAGTTGAGGTGTGTGTGTAAGTACAAAGGCAGAAAAGCCTCGAGTGAGGGAGTATCTCCTGGACCCCCCTCCCGCTTGACCCCGTCAAATTCGAAATCTCGCAGAGGAAAGAAACGCTGACCTGACTTCTAATCTCTACAGCTACTTCCGAATGACTACATCTTCACCTCTACCCTCGACATCGAATGCGAAACCTCACTTATCCCTCTCTGTCGGCCCAACTCCTCGACCTCCTCCTTCTCTCGCCTCTGCATCTCCCTCAGCTCAAGTCAACTCGAGAAGGATAGCTTCATGGGGATCGGTTAATTCAGAGAGTGGTTTCAGTGCGATGGGAGAACGTGGAATGACTCCTTTACCGAGTCCGATGGATTCGAGAGAATGGGGTTACTTGCCTACTGAAGGAGGAGGATCGAGGGGAAGCTGGGGAAGGAGTCAAGGAAAGAGATGGTTTAGTAGTAATCATGGAGGAGAGGATTCACCGTCGTTAGGAGGAGGAAAGAGTTGGATGTCCAATTTTCATCAATCTCCTACTCCCGCTTCTTATTCTCATCATCCCTCTCCGTCGACAAATCAACCGAACCCTTCAACAGTATCTAGAGATAGATCCGAACCTTCTAGATCGAAAACCTTGTCTTTCTTTGATTCTTCTTCTCCGGTCATCCCTCCCTCGACTTCGAACTCTAGCCTGACCGATCCATCCCTCGTCTTATCTCCACCACCGAATCCTCCTTCTCGCAACAACTCTCTCAACACGCGATCAAACGTCAATACTCGACCTAGATCTTCCTCTCGACTTTCAATTTCCGATTTACCTGATCAACCTGATTCATTGAGGAGTTCAACGACTAGTACGAGTAGTTGGTTGAACGATTTCAACCCTACCAATGGAGGTGTTTCATGGGGAAAGCGGGACAGGGGTACTTCGATCGGAAGTTGGTCGAGTGAAGTAGAGAGAGCTGCTAGATTACGATCGGAGACAGCAGACACTACAGAAAGTGAGATGGGTACGGGTCAATCGACACCGGTTGAGAGGAGGTTGTTTATGGATCTAGGAGGGACAGAGACAGTTAGGAACAGTCCCGATCGACCAGTTTTACCTCAACTCGATACTTCATTCTCCACTTCACCAGAGAAAGTTCAACCTCACAGAAGAGAGAGATCAATTTCTGCCACCTCGAACGGGTCTACCTCTGCACTCTTCCCTCAGAAGCCTCTTTCCTCCCTCCCTACCGCTATAGAAGACCCCTCTCATCCTTTCCCGTCTCCTACGAATCCTTCAAATCCTCGTTCCCGTTTCCTCAATCACCACCATCCCTCCCCTCCTTCGTACAAGGATTCACCTCCTCCACCAATCGACCTCTCTTCACTCAAGAAACGTAATTTCCTTGCACCCTCTGATTTATCCACTGCAACCCCTCGTACTCCACCGAGTATGGAAGAATTACAGAAGATTATTGGAGGGACTACGATCTCTGATGCCGCTCAGGAAGAAGATGCGAAAGGTGCGGTAGGAAGGAAAGAGGGACCTGGTCAAGGGGATCGAGTGGGAGAATACAAAGTTGTGAGGGTGTTGGGGAAAGGAGCGTTCTCGAGAGTTGCTTTGGCGAGGAAAGGGGAAGGGACAGAGACAGAGGTTGCGTTGAAATTGATCGAGAGAGGGAGTTGTGAAAGGAATGAGAGGATGAGGATCAGTGTATTGAGAGAAGTCGAAGTTTTAAAGGTGAGCAGTTACTCGCACTCTCTCCCAGGAGCGGCAATTGACTCTTCGAATGAGGATCGATTAATAGAATATCTCACATCCATCGTTAGTAACATTATCGAGTTCCTTCTTGACACCACTCTATACAGTCCTAGTATTGGATTATTGCCCAGGAGGAGAATTATTCGATTTCCTCGCATCCTACCACTCTTTAATCACCGAAGGATTAGCGAGAAGAATGTTTGGAGAGTTGTGTGATGCAGTAGGTTGGATGCATCGTGTTGGTTTAGTACATCGTGATATCAAACTTGAGAGTAAGCTTTTCACTACTTCTCCTCAAACGGAATCTCAAACTGACTAAAAAAAGAGTTCGTAGATATTCTCCTCACTTGTCGATTATTCCCTTTACCACTCGACTCGAATCCACTAGATCACCTTGCATCACCATTCCTCAAATTGACAGATTTTGGATTATCAAGATTCATTAATCCTTCTTCACCACTGTTACAAACTCGTTGTGGGTCTGAAGCGTACGCAGCACCAGAACTCTTGATGGGCAAGTTATATGATGGGAGATTGACGGATTCGTGGGCGGTCGGAGTCGTTTTGTTTGCGTTGGTCACTGGGGGTTTACCTTTCGTTGAGGAGGAGGAAACTAGTAGGGAACGATTTGAAGGGTTGGAGAGAAGGGTCAGTACGAGAGGTGGGAGGAAAGGTTATTTATTGAAGATTGCGAAAGGAGAATACTCGTGGCCTGAGAAGAGTACTGGACTGATCGAAGTTGGAGGAGAGTTGAGGGATTTGGTAGGGAGGTTGTTGGTGAGGGATCCTTCGAAGAGGTGGAGGATAGATGGGAGTGAATTGTGGGAGTCAGAGTGGATGCGAGGAGGGGAGGGACAAGTGAGGAGAGTAGAGGGGACAGTGAGGACTACGATGGAGGAATTGAATAGGACGAGAGGGGCAGAGATGATTGATTTTAATGAGACTACTTGATAATTCTTGTGTGTATATCTATGTTGTAGATAAGTAGTCGGCTTCTTCTTTGTTGTCATGATCACCCGATTCTTGATTTTGAATTTTTCGACTTGAAGGAATTTTAGAGTCTGTCTTTGTTTTTCCACTCCTTCACTCTCACTTTCAATCTCGCATCTCGATTGCTGCTCATGCACTCATCAATACAACATTAGATCAATGCCATCTCTATATGATTCACTCTGTTCCTCTTCCCTTCCTTCCTTCTCTCTTCCCTTTCCAATCTCTCAACTCGATCAACTCTCTTCAACCAACAATACTCAAGATGAACTACCTACTCTCACTTCAGCTAGAATGGGAATCGTAGATGGATGGCAAGGGAGTGGGAGTTTTGGGAGAGGAGGGAGAGAAGGAGAGGGAAAAGAAATCGAGGGGGATTGGAGAGGGGGTACAAATGGGGGCAGTAACGTAGGAGTGAGTCGAGGAATCATCTCTAATCTCGATCTGCGAGGGGAGCAGGAGCTATGAGACAAGCAATACGGAAGAAACGGGAATAAACAATAAAGAGGGAGAATCATCCAATCTCATCAAGGGATGAAGCGCTGGTACTGTACGAGATAGTAGAGTAGGAAAGCATAGGATATGAGGGGACGCAGCAGCTGTCAAGCGGAAGTGATTCGGGGATTCGGATATTTCGCAATCTTTGGATAAATCCTTTCAATTCGCAAGCACTGTACTGACACTGCTTCCCTTTCCGTTCTGATCTCACACAGATTCATTCAGCACCTCGAGTTTCATATTACTTCCCGAAAGGAGTAGGAGAATATCATTTCGGGGTGAGTTTCCCTTCCTCTTCCCCTTGTCCCACTCTCCCTTACCTCAAGCTCACCTCTCTCTCTCGATCAATGGACGCTATAAGGAACGACATCCAATGAAACCTCATCGATTGACATTGACGAATCATTTAGTGATTGGGTATGGTTTGCACAAGAAAATGGACATGTACGCTCCGAGGGCTGCTACGAAACAGGAATTGGAAGCGTTTCATGATGTCGATTACGTCGACTTCCTTTCGAGGTGAGGCTTAGCGACGATCTACCTATGCAATTTACAGCTGCTGATGTAGTATTGTCGCTTCTCTGCACAGAGTTACACCAGAAAACGTTCGACACTACAATTCAGTACTCTCTCGATTCAACATTGGCGACGACTGTCCGATCTTTAGTGACATGTATGATTATTGCGCTCAATACGCAGGGGCGAGTTTGTTGGCGGCGAGAAAGATTAATCAAGGAGTTACGGACATAGCTATCAATTGGACGGGCGGCTTGCACCATGCGAAGAAGAGTGAAGCATCTGGGTTCTGTTATGTCAATGATATCGTCCTAGCGATATTGGAACTCTTGAGGTGAGTTTTCTTCATCAGAATTTTTACCAATCTTTTTCCCTGTTTTCCTCCGAAGTGGACTGAACTCCCCAATGTGTAGGGTCCACAATCGAGTGCTTTACATTGATATCGACATTCATCACGGAGATGGAGTACAAGAAGCGTTCTACAATTCAAACCGAGTCCTCACAGTATCCTTCCACAAATATTCTCCCGATTTCTTCCCTGGTACGGGTCACCTCGATGAACTCGGTCACTCGTTGGGCAAATACTTCTCGCTGAACGTACCGCTTCAAGATGGGATCGACAACGAATCTTACGTCGCCCTGTTCAAATCAATCATGGAACCTACGATCTACACTTTCTCTCCTTCGGCTATCGTTCTTCAATGTGGAGCAGACTCGTTGGGATGTGATCGATTAGGAGCGTTCAATTTATCGATTGCAGCACATGGGGAATGTGTTAGGTACATCAAGTCTTTCAATTTACCTTTGATCGTTTTGGGAGGAGGAGGATACACGATCAAGAACGTCTCTCGTTGTTGGACTTACGAAACGAGCGTCTTACTAGGATTGGAAGGTTCTTTACCCAACACTTTACCTCACACACCTTACGACGATTTCTTTTCCCCTGATTGGAAGTTGCATCCCGAGTTGGCGGGAGGGAGGAACAGGGTAGAGAATATGAATGATCGAGCTAGTTTGGAGAGGATCAGGATGGGAGTGTTGGAGAGGTTGCGAGGAATGCATGGTGCTCCGTCAGTTATGATGCACGAGGTTCCGCAAGGCTTGATGCAGTGGGTTCAAGAGGGAATGAAAGAAGAGGAATGGAGGGATGAGACTGAAGAGGGAAAGGATATGAGTGCGAGGGAGGGTGGATATGAGCCTGGAGAGGAAGTAGAAGCGATTCAAGAGGTCGTTGCGAAGGATTGATGGAATGGTTTAGTTTTTGAAGTCTGTCTCTTTCTTTCGTTATGTTGTTGTAAAGTCTTTGATCCTGTCTTTACACCGCTTTTCTGACTATTTGGGAACCGGCGAAGATCGCGAGAAGAGACGAGGGAATTGCTTTGTAATCCGATAGAGAGAGAAGAATCAAGCGAAATTTTGGCGAAGTCGAACCGGCAGTGACTTCATCGCTCTCTCCTCTTCTCTCTCTCTTCTCTCTCACCATATCGCTCTCATTGAGCAGCCTCTCACATAGTAAGCCGCTTTCACTGCTCATGTTCAGTCTAGTCAACTCATACGCTGTCCCTCTACAAAGATGTCACAACTGCCAACTTCTCAAGATCGAAGAGTTTCTTATTCTCATTACCAACCTCCACCTCAACCTATTCATTTCCCTTATCAACAGCAGCAACAACCACTCTATCCTCAGCAGCAACAAGCATTGAACCACTTTGGAGGGAATCAACCGATGACGAATTATTCAACTCCAAACATCGTAAACCCTTTCCAACAACACCAAATCGCAAAGACTACTACTGCTAGAGTAGGCCAAGGTCAAGATTTCGAATTATTCGGACGAGCAACGACTAGTAATTTCGGTCAACTTCAACCTCAATCTCAGTCTCAGTCGATGATGGATTACTCTACTGCTTCTCTACCTGATTTGATTCCAGATCAAGGTTCTCCTTCTTCCTCAGCATCCGCCGTCTCTTCTCAAAGAATCGATTCCCCTCCTTTACAACAACCATCCTCCTCTTCTCGTCAATCTCTCCATCGTCCCTCGCTCCAATCCCTCAATTCGGATAGATCAAATGGAGGGAGCTACAGAGGAGAAGGAAGGGCGAGTTCTGTACCTCCACCAGAATTCCCGAGACCGATGCGCAGGAAAACTCAAGAGAATCATCATTGGCCTTCATTCGTTTCCTCGAACGGTTCTACATCTTCGTCTTCGACTTCTTCTTCTCAGTACCTCCCTACTCCTCAGCAACTCCCTCAGCACAACCTACCCTACGTCGACGAACCTTCCTCTTACACTCTCCCTCCCTCTTCTGCATCGAATTCAACTTTTGATCCCGCTTCCCTTTCCCTATCTCCCGCTCAATACCCTTACGCCTATCAAGCTCCTCACACCGATCACCCTCTCCTCCCTTCTGAACAGTCAGACTTGTTAGATCGAGTGAGAAGGGATTTACTCGATGTCGACCTCAGTTCGATCAAAGGTCCTTTGCGAGCTCTCGCTTTATCCGGAGGAGGAGGCAGCGATGGAGGAGAAGGATACACGATGATGAGTCCTTTACCTTCGTTCAACGATTATCGAGCATCACTCCCTTCAACAATAGCTGCCGATCGCGACAAGACTCCTACACCAAATTACCATCGTTCGCCTCCTTCTACTCGATCCCCAGCCATCGCGGCCCTCCAACATTCTTCAGAGATAGGAACCGTCTCACCTCAAGAAGCGTTCTTGGATTATCCGGCGGTCGATTCGAAGTTGCATGATTTAGGGGAGAAGGATGGGAAATTAGCTAGGAGTGATTTCGGAGTCGGAGTTGGTCATTCCTTGTTCGCTCCTTTACCGACTTCGATCCCTCTCCATCCTTCCCAAGTTCCAACGAGTAAGAACAAGATTAAACCGACAAATTCGAAATCTTCGACCACTTCCCTACAGAACGCTTTCCCTGCCGTCACGACCACTGTCAATTCCATCTCTTCCCGCTCTCCTACTCCTCAGCAATCTACTTCTTCTGTTCCTCCAACTCCCGCTTCTCAATCCCTCAAAACTTCTCGCAACCCACATCCATTCTCTGTACCCCAAAACGCCGTTTCTTGGGCTACTCGACGTTCCAACTCGGGTCGACATTTGGTAGGTGGAATAGTAGATGGGGATGTAGATGACGAGGATGGAGATTTCGGAGAACCTTCTTCATCGACGGAAGTGACTGCTGGAGAAGAAGAAGAAGAGTACCTTCTCGATGGAGTGAGGAGACGTGCGGGATTACCACAGGGTTTCGGGAGGTTCGATAGGAAGGAATTGGGATTGGAGGGGTTGAATTCGGAGGTCGAGAGAGCTAGGTATGGGACGGAGAGAGAAGGGGAGTTGATCAATTCGAGACCGATTAAAGAGGAGAATGGGAGAATGTATGGAGTACCCCAACCACAAGAAGAAGAGCAAGAGCAAGAGCAAGCTTTCTCTTTCATCCCTCCACCACCCCTCACCTCGAGGAAACAACAATTCGAAGATCCTCCTCCAACTTTCGCTTCACCCAAGAAATCATTCCTCTTCTCCTCGAATTCACAACATCCGACTCCTATCGCACCCGCACCTTCTTCACACGGTACTTCGACCCCTCGACGTGCAGCAGCAGCAAACGCTTTAGCCGGGTTACAAGCTCAATCTTCGAATTCTTCCCTCGATGAACCAAATTCTGCACCCTCAAACAGTGCGACTACTTCAACGGCGGCGAATCGAAGTAAGCGACAGAGGAAGAGATCTAGACTTGCGTTGGAAGAGGACGAGGACGATGATGAGTATAGAGAGGAAGGGGATGGAGGTGAGGAAGAAGAAGATGCAGAGATCGAGAAAGGAGACGAATCGGACGAGTATCAGGAAGGAGGGAGTTTGACGAGAAAGAGGAGGACGAGCGCTACTCAAGATGAATCGGATGAATCTTATAGATCGAGTTCGAATGCTCCTACTCCCGCTTCCTCGGCTCGTCGTTCAGGAGGAGGAGGAGGAACGAAGGGAGGATCGTCAGCTCCGAAACGACGTCGACGCGCTCCTGCAACTGAAGGGAAATCTTCGTCTTCGACATCGAAAGGTTCGATTTCGTGTGATCACGTCTCTACGTCGACGGGGGAGAAATGTGGAGTCGTTTTCAGGAGACCTTACGATTTGGCGAGACACAAGGAGACCATTCATGGAGAGACACTCGGGGGAGAGAAGTTACCACCGGGGAAAGCGAAGGAATGGAGGTGTAGTGAGTGTGGTGGGACTTTTTCGAGGAAGGATGCGTTGTTGAGACATGGTAGGATCAGGGGTCATAAACCGGGAGTGTAGAAGAGGTGAGTTCTAGTCTTGAATCCAGTTGGGAAGATTGGAACTGACTGGTTCGAGGCTTCTTCTTACAGACTCACTTTCTCGCATCACTCCAGAACTGTACATAACACCCGCGACTCCCCTCTCCCTCCCACCTCGACCTGTAGCTCTCTTTCTCTCCTCATCAAGTCAATCAAGGCTGTGCCGATCAATCTGTTCATAGTATTTTGTCTCTTTCGTTTTTTCTGTCAATAATTTTCGACTCTCTCTTCCTCTTCGCTCGCACACTACCCCTCTTCCTCTTCCTGTACAGATAGACCGCTTCTCCTCTTTCCTTTTTTCCTCGCAGCTACAGTCTCTCCCGTGGTTTTACTCTCAAACCCCTCTGTACATAGCTTTTTCTCTTCTGTCTCTCTCTCATCCGAAATGTCGATACAGTAGCTCTCTCCTACGTTTTCTCCTTCACCCATCGAGAGCCTTCATTCAGTACTCGAGAATGAGCAGCAGAAAGATAGGGAAACTACTTCATTTGAGAATTGCGGCAACTGATTTTTATTTAGTTATGACAAGATTGAAAGGCAAGGGGAAAACTAGATATCTACTTCTAATTTGTGCTGTTGAGGGTGTTGAGGCTTGTATGGTCTCGTTAAACCACTGAGTACGTAACTTCCAACGACGAATACTACTCCCTTGATCAAACCCATTCTCTCTTCCTGATTCAACGGTCTCGATCCTCCTTTCCCACCTCCCTCCTTCTCCTCCTTCTCCTCACTCTTTCGTTGCTTGTGTTCCTTGTCGCCTTCTCCATTCCCACTTTCTCCCTCTTTCGTCACTCTTTGAGAAGATTTCGCAGCTGATGCAGGTAATTTATGATCATCTTTGAATCCTTCGAACGTATCATCTGCCGAAGAAGCTGCGTGAGAAGGTCCTCCTCCCGGTAAGGTCGAGGGGGAAGCTACGGTATGGACTTTGGATTGTTGGAGGGAAGGGAAATCGGTTGATGAGGTATCGTGAGAAGGGACTTGATAATGATCTGGTTCTGAAGGCTGTACACTCCTTTACTAGATCAGTAGCAGTCCCATAAAGGTAAGTAGAAGGAGTAGAGCGTACGATAGACATTTTGTGATATGTTGATTTCTCTTCCATCGAAGGTAAATGAACTTGACCTAATTCTCCTTTAGTTTCATCTTTGGGAGGTGCACTGAAAGGTACTTTGTCGTGTGGTTTCGCTTTTGGGAGATCGGCGGTTGCAACTGAGGATGCGAGTCGATAAGGAGATGAAGGAGAGAGTTGAAACGTGTGGGGGAAAGCGGTTCGAGAAGAGGAGCGTAAGGCGATAGAGAGGCGTTGAGTGTACATTTGACTTAGACTGGGGAGGTTCTGAGTTGTGAAGTGAGGGAAGTGAAGGGAAAGGAGGAGAAGGAAATTTTGTGCCAACTTTGATCGAAAATGACGGAACTCTTCGATTTCGCAACGGCAAACTCTTCGAAATCTTCTCTCTTCATCGCAACGGTGCATGAGGTATCTATGAATATGGGAAATTGCAAGGAGTGAAAGGAAAGTAGAGTTTACATCCTCTCGAGAGGTTCCAAAGTTAATAACCTCATAGCGTTACCCAACACATCCTTGGCACAAACATACAACCACAACCTAGCCAACGCAACATCCCTCTCTTGACCCCTAACGATCAATACCTCCCACGCAGACGAAATGGCGTGACACAATCGGAATGCGAAAGTGCAAATGGTCGAAGGTTCGAGCGATTTCAAGGCGGCTTGAACAACGTCCGGGTAGGTAGCGAGGAGCATGATGAGTTCTCGTGCTTTGGGTTCCGAGGCGAGCGAAGAGATGTCGAGTTGAGATCGTTCGGAGTGAGCGGGGAGAACTAGTTCGGGTGCGTTCTTGCGTTCGACCGAAGAGAGTCGAACGTGTGCGTATTGAAGGTATGGACCTAAGGTTGCTCGAATGAGTGAGTACAGGCTATCGAGAACGACTTCGAGGTAGCTCACCTGTATCTCCTTCGAAAGAAGTCATCCTTTCCCACTTGAATTCGTAGTTGTTGATCCTATCGAACGTTTCCTCATCAGTCTGATCTCCTCGTCACGAATAGACGGTGAAGACTCACCTCTTGGCAGACATATCCTGAATCTTGACAGCGGTAATTCCCAATTTATCACTAGTGAACTCGGGATCCTCAATCGCATTGTATTTCGCCTCGTTCTTCTGCATCACTTCGTGCATGACCCTCTTTGATTCGTTCAGGATTTGTTCGAGGAATACGGCGGTACCTTTTCGGGTAGACATTCCTAACACCATTCCGAAATTGACGTGTTGGAGGGTTTTCGACCAGGGGTATCCCATCAGATCCAATACTTTGAAGAACTGTACATCGGGGGTGAGTCAGTTTTTAGCGAAATGGCAAGAGAGAGAGAGAGAGAGAGGAGAAGGGAGCGTACTTGTGAAAGATGTAAATCTTGTTGAGAAGCGACAACGTAAACCATTTTATCAAACTTGTACTTCTCGTACCTCTCCCAAGCACCACCGATATCCCTAGTGATATAAACCGAAGTACCGTCCTTCTTCCTGACGATAGTTTTCCCCAACTTGTACTTTTCCAAATCTACGATCAAGGCTCCTTGACTTTCCTCGACGATACCACTAGCTTGAAGCGTGTCGAGTGCGGTAGTTTGAGACGATTGCGAGACTTGGGATTCACCGGAATAGATGTCGAAGTAAATGTTGAGGCGGGCGTAGGTTTCTTTGTATTTGACAATAGAGAGATCTCGGAACTTTTTCCATAATCCAACTGCTTGTTCGTCGCCTTTACGATTACAGAACTTGGGGTGATCAGTACCATTGCGAGCGAGGGGATCCCAAAAAGGGGAGCATTGAACGTACCTGCCTCCATTTTGACAAAGAATTCTCGAGCCCTCTCATGAATACTCTCGTCCGTTTCTCCATCGGCATTAATCTTGACGTAAACCTCGTACAAATGAGTAATAGCGTCCTCTTTCAACTTTTCCTCTGATCCATACTTTTCAAATCCAACTGCTAGGATACCTGTAAACTCGAACACCAACTTGATCAGCTTCGAGGTACGAATCTGAAGAGAGTCGCAGCTTACCGAATTGTTTACCCCAATCACCTAGGTAATTCATTCGAAGTACGTCGAATCCATTCGCTTCATACAAATTTGCGAGGAAAGCACCGATAATAGTCGACCTCAAATGACCGGCATGGAAAGGTTTCGCGATATTAGGACTCGAAAACTCTACGATGATACTCTTTCCCTTTCCTAACTTGTTCGTTCCGTACCCGTTCTTCTTGAGTAAAGATAATCCTTGAGGTAAAGGATCGGTTTCCGACGAAGAGAGTGAGAGGGAAGAGAATTTAGAGGTTACGTCGTGAGGTTCGTCCGGGATCAAGTGGGTTTGGTGGTTGATTTGAGTGAGGACGAGAGTTGCTAATGCTTGAGGTTCACAGTTGAATGAAACGAAAGCTCCTGCACTTTTGACCGAGGAGAGGTAAGGAGTGGGTTCGAACTACATTCACTTAAAAACACTGTCAGCCTCTCTTTCACCGCAATAGGGAGAGCGGAGAGAAGCGTACGTTGTTGACTAGTTTTTCAGCGACTTCTGCCGGTTTCTCCTTTAACCTGAACCTAGGAACAGCAACAACAAAGTCCCCTAATACGTTCTTCCCAGTCTTGCCCGATTCTACACCTTCATAAGCCTTTTCGAGGTCGATAGAGAGAGTTTTCGAAATGTATTGGGCGCAAGCTAATTTGAACAGATCTAGAGCGGGGATCTCGGGGTTGGAAGGAGGGAGAGAAGGAGTAGAAGGGAGTTGGATCGAAGTTACGCTAGACATGCTGCGGGAGAGGGAGAGGGAGAGGGACAAGGGAGAGGTGAAACGAGAAGGGAAGATTCGTTGAGGAGGAAGAAGAGGAACGAATGGGCGACGCTGGGTTGTGAGCAGTCGTCTACTGATTGGGGAGAATAACCTCGTCGTATTGACTCGCTAATAGGGCGTGGTGGAGACGAGTGTTGAATCGCTCTCCCCAAAAAATTCATCTCGAAAGTTTGGAAAATTCTGAGTCAATGACTTTTGAAGTGTTATTGTTAGGTTTGGCTTGACTCGGGCGTGAGTCTGAAATCGAGAAGAGCTTGCAGTGGATAGAGCGAACAAGGTGGAAAATTGTAAAGTTATTCGCAAGTTCGTTTTTCACAATTTAGCTTCGCTTCGACCGCTCACAGAGGCGAGGCTAATCTTGTGCGAGACTAGAAGGTAGCAGAAGAGTATTACAACAACTTTGAAAGTCAACAGCAAGACTTTTATAACGTCGAGAAACAGCGAAAACCTTAAAAAAAACTTGTCAGAATCTCGTCCTTCCTCCTTCCTTTCCCTCTTGCGTACTTTCCCCTCGCTTATGCTCTACTTCCCACCATTCTTCTCCCTCTCTCCTCCACCAATCCCTTCCAATTTCCCGAAAAACTCTCTAACCCCCCTCAAATTCATCTCGACACTCGAATCACTCATACTACTCTCCCTCGGCGCAATAATCAGGAGATAGGTTTCGGGAGTCAAGGTGTCTAGGTGCGTCGTGTAGTGTGAAGTCGAGATTGAGAGGGAAGCGAAAGGGAGTCGGAGTTTACTGCACTCGGAAGGGAATGCGTTAGTTTACGAGTCGGGCGAGGAAAGAAGCGGGGGGGAGAGAGTGAAGGAGAGAATTGGAAGAAGGAAGGGAGAAAGAGAGAGAGAGAAATCGAGTGAACTCACTTGCAATTCCCTTTGAAACCTTTCACCATCGTACTAACTCTCTCGAACCTCCTTTCTTCCCAACCTTTCACCAACGCCCTCTCTTCACTCGTACATTCCTCATCCTTTTTCGTCACTGATGAAATCACCAAGAATGTTGTTCGTTCGAACAAGACTAATTCGAGGGATGATGTGAGAGACAAATAGGTTTCGAGGTGATGTCGTAGGGTAGAGAGGGATGGCATCAAGTGAGAAACAACGATTGACCAAGCCTAACAAGATCGTGGGAGTTAGCCCGGAGTTGAGAGCTTGAGGAGGAGAAGAGACTTTTACGCGATAGAGAGTTTCATTCCAAATTGAAGTAGACATGAACCTCAATCCACCTTTCCAACCTGATTCCCTCGCTTTCGTGGAGACTTCCTTCTCGAATTCACTGAATTTGCTTGCCTGTTGATCCAACGGTACTAGATCCATTTTATGAAGTAAAACGAAAACCATCGGTCCTCCTCCTCCTCCTCCTTCTTCTTCATTCTCCTCTGTTGATGAAGTGGTGGAGTTTTGAGTAGAGAGAGTATTGAGGCATTTGAGGAAGTAATGAGTGTCGGAAGAAAGGAGTGATTCAGATTCAGCATCAAAGATGTAAATCAATGAATGAACTGATCTAAACACGGTCGAGGATTGAGCGGTCAAATGTGAGTCCATGAATGAATCTTGTCCTCCACAATCCCACAAGTCTAACCTCAATCCTCCTAGGAATCGGATTTGAGACGATTCGACATCGATTGTTGCACTCAATCGACGAGTGTCGGAAGCTAGTTGGGATTTGAAGATGATTGCTCGCATAGAGGTCTTGCCTGAACCTGATTTGCCCATTAGGAGGAGCTGAATTGGATCGGGTGTCGAGTTGAGTCATTTCGAATCAGTGAGGGGGAAGTAGGAAAGACAGCGTACCTTTTTCCGTGATTTACTAGACATCCTTTCTGTCGGGGTTTATCTAGCCCAAGGGGTCTGGGAAGCAGAAGCGAGTTGAGGAAGTAAAGTGGAGAAGGGAAAAGAAGAATTCGTTTCATCTCTTGCTTCTCTCCACTCACCTAGTACTCCCGATTCATGCTCAGACGACTCCTGTTGAACTCTACAAGATCCCCTTCTATCCTCAGTATCTCCCCTTTCCTCCTCGCTCATTCTCCTCTCCTTTCCCTTCGCCATCTCTCAACCCTTCCTTCTCTCCCTCCCAAGCGTCGTACACCTCCGAAACCTCGCCATCTCAAACCACTCCCAGATCTCATCGAATCAGAACTTGAAGAATCTTTCGTTAGAGGTTCAGGACCTGGTGGACAAGCGACTAATAAGACGAGTAATGCTTGTCAATTGGTTCATTTACCGAGTGGTTTGAGGGTCACTTGTCACGAGACTAGATCGAGAGAGACTAATAGGAAATTGGCGAGGAGGATCTTGAGGGAAAAGGTGAGTAGAGCGTGATTTCGTTACTCTGTTTCGAAGTGCGTGAGTTGATGAGAGTTTTCGTGCAGTTGGATCAACACTTGAGTGAGCCTGGGGAGAGTAGGAAAGATTTGGAGGCAGAGAGGGAGAGACGGAAGAAAGAGGCAAAGAGGAGGAAAGGGAAGAGAAAGAATTTGAAAGTGGTGAATGAGGGGGAGGAAGTTGTTGAAGGGAAAGACGAGGGAGGGGAAGGAAAAGAGGAGGATATGGGAGCTTTGGAGAGAGAGGAGTCGAGGGAGTAGTAAACGGAAGACGGGTTGCGAAAGGATCGAGAGAAGTAGGTCGAGAATTTTGCTATTTACTCGTTCACGCGCTTACGAGTATTCTCTCGCTTTCTTCCTACAGTATGCCTTTACTCACCAAGTCTCGAGTTCCTCTCGATGACGAATCCAGTTCTCCAGCACTCTCCCATCCTTCTGCTTTAACCCCTTCAACCTTCGACTTTCCCATGTTTCGACCTTACGCTACTCATCACCTCGCCTTCGACCTCGCCATCTCAGCTATTGGATGCTCTCGCTCTCTTCAGTGAAGAAGCTCGGGGATTGTGTGAAGGAAGCCGAGATTGCAGGATTGCGGATTTGAGAAAAACGAGACGAGAAGGAAAGGTATGCTCACGTTTCTCTCTACATACTGATGAATCTCAGCTGATGTGGATGAAATCGTCGAGTTTGCAGCGTTGCTGAATTATAGCGGATGGCAACAATCAACTGGATGTTTTCGTTCGGAAAAGGTTTCTCGACTTTCGCTTTCGAAAGAGTTCTACTTCGATGTTGCTGGAAGAAGGTGAAGAAGGGAGAGCGGGCGAGTATCAGAAGCATTGGTTGACTAAGCTTATGGAAGAATCGTCAAGAATCAAAGGGAATTAATCGGTCGGGGAGAGCTTCTGACGCTACGATTGTGAGCCACCTATTCTACGCTACTCGATGCTTACTTCAGGAGCTGAGTTTGACGCTTTCGTGGTCCACAGCGTTGGTCAAATAGCTTCTTTCGTTCGGAGCTCGTCGAAATTGCTCGAGGAATGCAAGGTGCGTCGAAGTTCCTCCTCAGTCGTCCTGATTAGTGACTGAGAAATTCGTCGACACTGCAGAATCTCCTTCACCACTGTCGCCATGACGAGGATCCCCAACAGCAAGACTCTCCGACCTCTCGCATCTTCGGATGTCTCCTGCGCCAGCTCTCGGATTTCTCCTCCGACTCGCTCGACTTCAACAAGCCTGTTACATCCTACAGGAAAGCTAGTATGTAGGGATGATTGTGGAAGACGAGGCAGTTGAGAAAGGCGACGGTAGTGGTGGTTGATTACGAGAATCGGACGTGGAAAAGATCAGTACGAAGTATCAAAGGTGGGTAATCTTCTCCTTTCTACGACTAGATACGTCGGGCTGATGGTAGAGAGTGGTGACATTCACAGGCTCTGAGTCTCGTCGAGCAGAGCGCTGCTAAGATGGACGACAACCTCGACTCTTCCTTTCCCCTCAACCTTGATTCAGCCCTCATTGTCGTTGAACTTTGATCTCTCGCTTCTGTACAGTCCTATCAAGAACAGCTTAAACGCTTGGGGCATCTCGTAGCAGCTTTTGCAATGAATCGCTTCGCAAATTCTAAATTTCTTTCTCTCAATACTTCTTTCGTCTCATTCCCTAGCTCTTTCGGAACAAGATATCGTATTGAAGGACAGCTTGTATGACCGCATAAGCGATAGTACTGCATTCTTCAACAGCTAGAGGGCGTAGTGAGCTAGAGTTGAGGAAAACGCCGTCGAAGAAACGAGCGAATCCAGCCTCATCTCCATGAGCTGGGTTGACAGGAGGATCTGAGTTGCCTGATCACGTCCACTGCTGCATTCCCAGACCATCTCCCGCTCTGTAGACCCTCTCCTCGCTTTAGTAAGTCGTGTGACTTTCTTCAATCTCAGTTTGAACGATTACTCATTCGATTCAAACAGTTCTGATAGGCATGGCGTCTATGGAAGCTGCCAGATCGTCTGCCTATAATTCTGAAACGAGAAGCTGAGAGGGGAAGAAGTTGAACGTCGAATTCGCTTTCTCTTTCTTACCATTCACTCCGACTTTACATTCACCAGCTCAAACGATGAATCACGAAGATATTGAGGACTTGATTGCACAAGCTAAGCAAGAGAGCGCCACGAACCAAGAGACGAATGTGAGTTTCTGTCTTGTTTGTACTCTCAAGATCAAGCTGATCGTTCTGTTCGGCAAGAGACAGCAACGCGAGCATGCAGATCTCGCAGACGAAGCGATTAGGAGGATTCAAACCCTCAACACGACCGTTGACACCCACAGCGCAACTATCAAAGATCTCAACGCTACTATCCGAGATCTCAAAGCTGCCCTGCATGAACTCGAAAGTAGGGTAGATGGTCTCCAACTCGTCATCAAGGAAGCAAATGCGACGGTCGACTCGTTGGAGCAGGAGAAAGGATCACTTCAGCAAGAGTACGCTTTTTCTCGCTTATGCTTGCATTCATGCTCGCTAACAGTACATCTTCTTCCTTACTAGCATCGATCCTAACAACACAAACTATACCTCCGAGCACAACAAAGTTATACAAGACCTCGTCAGCGAAAAGCAAAATAGTGCGAATCTTGCTAAACAACTTGAACAGGAGAAAAGCTTGTACGTTCTCCCTCTATTGATGTTGAGAGGCTGTAGCTCACCTAATGAGCTCTTATTAGGAGGATGAAGGCCGAATCTCAACTCGCAGATCAGAAGAATCAACTCGTCGATCAGAAGAACGAGATCGGAGCTCAGAAGACTCAACTCGCAGATCAGAAGAGTCAACTCGTCGATCAGCAGAACGAGATCGCAGTTCAGAAGAGCGAGATTGCAGACCAGACGAACGAGATTGCACTTCAGAAGAACAAGATCGCAGATCAGAAGAGTCAATTCGCAGCTCAGAAGAAACAACTCGCAGAGGAGACTCAATGCAACTCTTACCTTCGAGCAGAATATGTGAAAGCCGTAAGTGATGCTTCTCTTCATTGTTCGCCGCTTATCCGTAGCTGATCACGTTCGACCTCTAGAATCAGCTCATCAGCGAACTCGAACAAGCTTCTTGGGATCTATTGGAGTACGAACATCTTCGCTTTCTCTTGCCTGACCCCTCCGTAAGCATCTACCCCACTTTATTGACGGCGCCAGACCCTTACTGACTCCCCGTGAGCTGCTCCAGGAACTACCAAGGCCGGTCATCACTCGATTGCTAGCAAAAGTCCAAGTAAGCCTTTCTTTTCTTCGTCAACACTCTTTCCGCATGCTGATACGCCGTCAAGTTCATTCAGGCCCGCACAAAGGAATCGTACATCGATCTCAGGGGATTGAGGCTTCCCACGTTATAGTTCAACTGAAGCAATCATTCTCTTTTCGAAACAATTGTTGATAAAATACAGTCCTGTACCAAATCAAATGCACATTCCTTGTTATCCTTCGAGACCTCAGCGACAATGAATTCTTGCGAGAAAAGCGAAAAGTTTCTCCTGCGAGATGCAGCGTTTCGAAAACGAGAATGAACGATACGTTCTCTCGTGAAATAAGGCAAGCTCTATCACCACCCCTCTCGTTCTCCTCACTTCCAAACCATAGCTTGTTCCCAGAATGTGAGCTCCTCCCGATGTGTTCGTTGCGAGTGCTGAACTTGACTCTGCGAATCCGCCGTGCGCTCTTCGCTTTTTCGCTTCCTTCACCTCATCTCACCCTGCTCTGTCGACCTATTCTCAACAAGTTTACAACTCTTCAAGCTACCGATACACCTAACAGTGATCGGCAACTCTGGCTTGTTCCCTCTCATAAAAAAGGTTCGTTCAACTTTGAATTCTCCTGCCCTCACAACATCGCTGATAGCCATGAACGCTAGCTCAAATAGAATCTACACCTTCAGTCATCCGATCCCACCCATCGGCAGTCGCTTCCCTCGCTTCCTCGCTCATCTCGAACACCTTCATCTCTCAATCGCAGCATCGCTTGATTCTCGCCTCTTACAAGCCTGAGATTTGCTCGAGGGATATCAAGGAATCTTGATTGAGTGCTGAACAAGCGCGCAATACTCACGGTCGAGTAGACGGATCTTTCACCTCGAAACACTTAATTGGATTGGAAGTTGGCCAAGATGACTTTGGAGGAGAAAGGCACAAACAAAGTCAGTCGCATCAGCTCCTGCAAACAAAGACTCAATCTGACGCTCTCCTTGTGCCAGATCGAAGTTACCTGGATTTTTAGCGAGGAGGAAATCGCAAAGATTAAATCACACGAAGAAGCTGGAACGAACTGTGAATTGGTAAGCAGAGAAGACTCGGTACTCTACCATATAACTGAACTTTGAATGTGTTGCCAGACTAAGCGGTTTGAGAACGGTACGTGGGAATTGTCCTTTGATTCGGTGCGTCCTTCTTGGGTTCTTCAGCGAAAGATATGCTGAGCTGAGGTTCGGGTAAGTAGCGCGGAGCAGATCGAGGATACATGGCAGTTTGGCTCAGAGCGGTCCCACAAACCGAAGACTACAAGCAATCATCTTCGAAGCGAACTTGGTGTCGAAAGGGTTCTGTAAAATATAGGTTGCGGGTACGCTCGCTTCAGATCCCAGTGTATATATGTACAGGAGCTAAGACAGTAATGTGACACTAGCTTATCCCTTCTTGGGTACACGACTCAAACCCGACAACCCGTCTCGACGAAGCCGTTTTCGATTCAAATGACCCAATCGAAGGGGAGCTTCTCTCTCGTAAATTTGCTTCGCTCCTCGCGGAAAGGGATATCGCTGTAAGTCTCTCCATTTCCTGCGAAGATACCAAAGAAAGTGACTGTTTTGTGATCAGGGTTCTCTCGGAATTCACGTCATCATGGAGACACCTCAAGCCGTCATCCCTTCTCCTCCAGCATCAGCTCTTTTCCGATTCTTCGACAACCCAACCTACGCTGATACTCTCTTTCGCATTTACGGCATCGAAGCCGAAGCTCCTTGGCCAATCTTTGCTTGCAAAGAAATGCTAATCGCGAGTAGCTCGCATTTCACTACTCGTAAGTCCGTCTTGCTGCGTCTTATTCAAGCCGGTAATCATAACTTTCCTCTATAGTCTTTCAATCCGGGTTCTCAGAGTCAACAAGTCAGGAATTAATCGATACCGACAAAATCGAGCGACCGGTTTACTCCCTCGCTTACAGAGCTACGGAATACGAACTCTTGCCCTTCAAACCACTCTACGCAGCACTCGAACCTCCCACAAAATGTCAGGCAGATCTTAAAGAGCTGAATGGAGCGGAAGGAGGAAGTGGATCTAATGAAGAGAGGGCACGAAAGCGAAGGAGGGGGAACGATGACAGCGGGATACCAGAGTTGGGGAAAGCTGGAAAGAGTCTGACTGTGATCGATATTCACGAGACGACGTAAGTACAGCGGTTCTCTCTTCACTCTGTCGCTATTTCACTAATCTGGCATTCAATGTTCGCAGATACGTTACCTTCAGAGCGATGCTTGCCTACCTTCATACAGGACTTGTTCCTTTCTCTGCCCTTCCCTCTGACTTTCTTGTTCTGCATGATCAAGCTAGAGCTGCCGAGGGAAAAGAGGGAACTCCCGAGACGGAGACTTTCCATTTTGCCGATTGGCAAGGAGAGGCTTTCGACGGCCTAGCCGGGCAACGAGACTGGGAAGGAGTAAGTTGCTGTACTCCCCATTCAATGTATCGCCTTGCGGATCGTTACGAGATGGACGAATTGCGAGAAATGAGTCTTGGTTTCATCCTTCGAAGTTTGACGGTCGAGAACGTGAGTCCCCCCTTGCTCCCGATACTGAGTAGAGACTCATATACTCGATGCGATAGGTCGCTTACGAGCTCTTCAGTCCTCTCTCGCTCGACTACGAAGTCATTCAGAAACCGATTCTCGAGTTTTTCATCAAGAACTGGGTGAGCTCTTCACTTCCTTTTCCTCTCGCTTTCTCCCCACAGATGTTTGACTCTTGTTGCTCACGCTCATCCAGAAGGAAGTCAAGAAGACTACTGGATTCAAATCGGTTCTCGACAAGTTCAGTTTAGGAGAGCTGGCGAAGGGAAGGGATTTGATGGAGACTATCTTTGGGTTGATAGGGGCGTGAAGAGGATCGATAGAGTTGAGCGTGAATAGGATTGATAGGTTTCAGCGGGAGTGGTGACCGGGATGGAGGACATGGGTTGACGGAAATCAGAGCGAAAGTCAAAGTCCAGGTGAGCATGATCACTTTCCATTCTCAGCTTTCAGATCCTCTGAATGCTGATTGCTAAGTGGACATAGATGTACAGGGGGGACCGAGAACACAATATAGCAGAGCAACAAAAATCAAAACGAAACAAACGAAAACTTCCCGCTCTCCTCCTTCCTCCCTCAATTCGATATATCGTAGTACCTCCTCTTCCTACTCCCGTCACTTCCATCTCCATGCATTCGACTGCTCTCCATCAATCTACCTCGAACAGGAGCCAATTCGGTGAATTCGATGCAACCCTCCTCTGGAGTCCATTTCACGATATGAGATCGACTCAGACGATGGAGGTATCCATGTGGCGGGTAGTAGTCAAAAGGAAATGTCTTGTACGGTCCTGATTTGGGAAAGATTGGCTGGAATCGAGGAGGAATGGGTTGAGTGAGAATTTGGGATCGTCGAGAGGAAACGAGAGGAAAATGCGTACCTTCTTTGATCGATCTGGACCGGCATCTATTGCTTCGTTGAGTGTATTCAACACCCTCTGACGCTTTGTCGTGATGATGCGAGCAGGAGGAGGTGTACTGTCGAAGGAGGAGGAAGGAGGATAAAGAGTGTAGATTCCGTTGATGCAAAGATAGGTGTGATCGGGCTCGCGTGTCTGTCGCATACCGTTGTAGAGGCCTCTCACTCGGTGTGACTGCGGAGCGGTGCACAGGAGAAGTGCGAGAAGTGAGGAAGCGAGGAATCGATTCCGAGTCAGCGATATTTCGAGAGGGAGTAGGGCAAGAGCGGGACAGACTTACTCGAACAGAGTTTCCAGCACGGTCCCGATAGAGTAAATCACCGTCGTCGTCTTTGAGAGGTCGTCCCTCCTCGTCGAGCGCTTCTCGAAATGCGGTGTTCCAGTCGCTTGGATGAGGTTGCGAGTCAATCGGAGTTTCCCTTCCTCCTTTGAAGATACCATCGGGCGGTAATCTTCGATGAAGGCGAGCGACCTTGAAGGGATGGGGTTGATTAGGACGATGAAGGAAGCTCGTCTTCCCTTGCGAAACGAGATATTCATGGAAGTCGGCGTGAGATGGCTCGTTTTGCGGCTGCGAAGTTGTCGGATGATGATGATGAACGCGGGTGAGGGGACTGGGAAAGGCTAGGTGAGAAAGCGTAGGCTGGGAGAGATGCAGTCGAGAGAGCCAATCTTGACGAGCTTGTGCTGCTCTTCGAAGTTGACCTCCTCCTCCTGGGGGACTTTGAGGAGTGTTCGATTGTGAGATACTCGGATGAGGCCATTCTCGAGGTGTGTACATGGCGAAGGAGGCTGAGACGGAGGAAGGGAGTGAGGCGGAAGTTTCGAAGTTGAATGGGATGGGAAGGTTGGAGCAGCGATTATGAGCTAAGGTGTCGAGTCTGAGTGAGCGAAGAGCGTGTCGAGAATCGAACCGCGAGAGGAAAGAGAGGAGAGGAAAAGAGGAGAGAGGGAAGAGGGAAGAAAGAAGAAAGAGAAAGGAACCGTTCGATTCGTGTCGTGATTCGATGTCCTTTGGCGTTCCGCGGAGATCGTGATCAGCTTATCAAGCGTCGTCATTCACGCCAGCAGCCGAGACAATCTGTGCTGAATAGAAGAAGCGGGACCAAAGCGCGAAGAAAAGCAGGAATCCCTTCTCTTGAACGAAGGAGACGAAGCGGCATCAGAAGCAGAGCGACGAAAGAAGACGCTGGTTTCCATGCTGTAGATGTGAGCTACCGTAGGGTGTAGAAAGCCTATCCTCTTTGGTTGCGGCGTGAAGATGCGATGAGAGAGGATTCAAAAGTAGCCTGCGTTTTGAGGAATCTCGGTCAGCGGTTCCGTCAGAGCGATATAACACTATATACGGACTCACTCGAGCGTCTAACAGCTAGACTGGGATTCTTTGAAGCGAGATTGATCAAACTTGACTAGCAAAGATTATTGATGACTGAAGTCGAACAGAGACTTGGGGAGGTTGAGGGACGCCCGTAGGCCGTACCAAAGAGGTATACAAGCGACCAGGAAGCGCTTCGAGTCGATTCGGAACCTGAGCAGAGTGTGGTAAGAGGCAAGAAAGAGCGTGTAACTTTTTGACGTCCTTCGCTTCACCCAACCCTCAGAACTTTGCTATACGGCTGCCAGTACCCTTCAGAGGCTCCTACGATCCACCCGAGACCGCCTCCGAGCCGCTCTAGCTGCTGCTCGGGATTCTTTAGGGTTATCTTCTCGAAACCTTTCAACTCGACGATCATCAACGCAAGCCAGATGAGTCTCTACCACAGTATCTGCAAGATGCTGTAGCTCAGTGTAAGCCCCTATTCAAACCAGAGGTCGAAGACAAGGTGGTTCGGGATCGTTTCGCTGATTCCCTTCGTTTTCCCTTGTCTCTCAGCCTCCCTTCTTTCGCTCCTCATCGGCTCGGTGAACGCCTTGTGACGCCTTCGGCATGCATATCGCTTCGTATCGCTTGCGGTGACGCCCTTCTTTCTCTCTTTCTACTGCTCTTTCTCTCTTCTCTCTACACTCGTTCAGCAGGAATGGCGCAAGGTGAGTTTCTGCCACTCTTACAGCGAGCAGCAACTGACGCAGACTTTTCCCTGCAGCTCTCAGTAAGAACGAGCCATCTCTCATCTCCCTCGTTCATCATCGGATCTCATCTATCTTCTTGCAGTCGATAACTACCTCCACTCCTTTCGACAGCAGGCAATCTACCGAGACGCTTTGATACGACAGATCAACGAGAAGTGGGAGACTGGTAAGCCCAAAGTATTCCCTTTTCCGCTTTTCCTCGTTCTCATTTCGTTTCTTTCGCTCGCAGATCGGAACTCAGCAGAAGCAGACCTTCACAGCCTTCGACAGAGTCGTGCGCAGCTCGGAACTATAGACGGACAACTCTACAATCAAGCTGCTCAGAACGGTTTCGCTTGGGCTGGAGATGTTGAACAGAGATGGAATTCGGCGACTCAACCTTATCGTACCGAACCTGCACTCGTAAGTATCCCTTGCCCTTGCTAGTGACCAGACGATGAGCTGATGTGCCGCTGTTGTCGTCAGAATGCCGGACCTCAAGCGGGTTATCGAGATTTGCTTTTTCGACTTCAAGTCCAACAAGGAGGACCTGTTCGACTCGTTCCCGACATCATGACGGATAGTCCACCTCGTGATCGTCGTACTCAACAGCGCAGCTTGAGCCGTCGCTTTCATCCGGTGAGCCGAAGGGAGTTGGAATTGTAGGAAGGAAAACGAGTGAAATGACATTGAGGAGGATCTGTTTCGTACCTCTAGTTAATTTCGACAGCGTTCTTGCACTATAGGTGAGTTTGACATCGTCTCTATTCGAATCTCGAGCTCATGACCATTTTGCCCGACAGGACTCCTCGTCTCTTTCGCTTGGTCTTCCTTCGTTGTGTCTTCCTTCGCTCGAGTATCGCAAGTGTCTCTGCTTTGACTGAGCTCTCTGACTGTGCTATAGTCGCTGTGACCGTTTCCCGGCAAGAGAAACGAAGCGGACACCTCCTCTTTCGGGAGTTCGAGATCGCGCGGTTCCGCTGCTCCGCTCCCCTTTCTGATTCTCTTTCCTTTCTTCCTATCACTCTTAAAGCACTCACTTGAGTATGTCAGCTCTGGAAAGGGCCAGTTCAGGGAACCTCATCATCGAGGGAACTCTGAAGAGTATTACGGACGTCGTCGAAGAAATCGGTAAGAGATGGGAGAACCATCACTGGACTCACGAGGAAGAGCAAACAGGTCAAGCAGTATTTCTGGCGAGATGGACAAACGAGACCCTGGACTTCGTCAATGCCTTTGTGCCAACTTTGAGTCGTTTGATTCCGAAACCTGGCGCTCATGAACCGCCAAGCTACGTCTTCGACCGGCAAGTTTACGACAGAACCTACAACTTCTTCTCAAGCGCTCTCAACATGGCAGGACCAGGTCGGGAATTCTCCGAGCCTCGTCAACTCGTAAGCTCCCTAATTCTTCGCTCTTTTTTTTTCGCGCCATGTTGCTAATCTCTGTTGACCTCATGCAGCCCTGCCTAGTCAATAGTATATCCTCAAATGATTTGGCGCAATCATCGGCATACTCCTACTTCATGGTGAGTCTCGTGAACAACCTCTTTGATACCGCTCAAGCTGATCAAACAACCTTTGTCATAGGTGGGAGTAGCCCTCGATCGAATCGAGCAGATACACTACAAGCACATGCATGTACAAGAAGCAAGGCGCAGAGAGGACCCCCTTCGAAGCGGACACCACCCTTTTCACTACGACGCAAATGCCGAAATCGAACTCCTCAAAGACTACGTTCGTCCTGCTAGATTTCGTGGACTTTCAGGATATCTTGTTGCTCTCGAGAAGGCTATCACCTTGGATTGGTACCCTTACGGTCTCACTATTCAGCAACAAATCTTGTACGAACTTCAACTCCTCTTCCACGTACTACAGCGCGCAATGTCGGTCCAGACTGCCTCGCCTCGTGAGGCTTGCGATCTGCTTCTTCATACTTTGAAAGGCATAGTTACAGAAAACGCATTTTACGTCGCCAACCCGAACGTACGAAACTCTTTTCTCGCATCTCGCTTCTTCCCTACTGACTCCCCTCTTCACGTTCCGAATGCAGGTAATACCACCCACAACTTATTTTCCGCAGCTAGCACACATCTTCCACCTCCATAGCATCTCACTTGTAGGGTATCCTGCCAATTCACTTGCACGACCTCTTTCGAAACGACGCATGATGGTCTACGGATATCTCCGCTGATCTCATCAAGCCTGTCGAGATCTACTGCTCTATCATTTGTCTATGAAGAGATACTCCCCCCGATACTGTACCTGTTTCTTTCTTTGTTGCTTCCGACTTTTTCAATACTCCTTGCGAAATCGAACGCTCGATGACAAGTGAATGGCCTCCTCCCTTCTCACAAAGTTTGTCCGCCTCCTTATTGAGATGCTGAGGGGAGTAAATGGCCATGGTAGGGAGAAAGCGAAGCGAGAGATCAAAACAACGATGAAGAAAGCGAAAACGAAACGATCACAGGCGAGCAGTACGAGCACGGATAGAATAAGAGTCTCGCTGGTGAAGCCATACTGTTGATATGTAGATGATTGGAAGCACGTGGTAAGGCTGAGCTGAAAGGATTCAGCTCGCGACGGGGGAGGAGACAAACGAACGAAGTTTCGAAGCAGATTTCGCGAAGCGCCTACGACCTGTGAATCCCGCGAGCGCACGAGATACAGCTCAGAGGTCGATCAGCTACTTCCCGCAGTCAGATCTCTCACAGACTAAGCGTACTTGCGTTTGCGACCTCAAGGCGAAAGAGAAGGTGTTGCGCGACGACAGCAGCACGAGGCGATTCAGAAGCACAGCAGGGCTACTCATAGTCCTTTGAGCGTCGTATCGAGATTAATCTGAGCAGCTCAAGCGGTTGTGAAGCGATTGGTAGGAGCCTGAAAGATCGAAAATTGTTTCTGCTTCCTACACTTCACTGCGACCTCACCAAACCACTCGAGTACTCGCAATAAACTCAAGAATACTACTTAGTTGACCCTACATCAAGACTGAACAGCTCCAGCTCCTCCTCGTCGTTCATCTCGCTTCTCTCCTCAACTGCAATTACCACAAGATGACTTCAACCGAATCTACGCTCTACTACGGTATCTTCGTAGGAGGCATACATCTCTGTATCGCTGCCGAAGCGTTCACCGGAGTCCAGCCTCAACTTGACTTCTTCAAACTCCTCAAACTTCGAATCTCGAATCATTCTCTCTCGTTCAATACGGACGCTATGAGCGTATCGAAAGTCCCGCAAGATGTATGGGAAATGATCAAGTCGGAGTTGGTTCGAGTTGGGTTGGAAAAAGCGGAAATCACTCTTTCGAAAGAAGCAGCAGTTGAACTGAGGGAGGGCACGCTGCTCGATTTCGTTGGGAAGGATGAGCCATCAAGTGGTCAGAAGAGATGCATTCCGATGAATTCGATTGGGAGAAGTTTGTGGAAGAGACTGGTGGTGCTTTGGGTACTTTCAAAGAAGCGAAAGGTGCTGTTGTAACTGTCAAGAATCACGTCGAGGTAGCTCCTATTCCCTCTCTCTGTCACTTTCTTGTACACTGATCGCCTCTCCCTCTATAGGATATCCGTACTCTCCTCAACGCCTTCGGTCTCTTACTCCCTTCAACTCAAACTTTCAAATTCCAATCCGGCAAATCCAAGCCTCTTCTCCTTCCTATCGCTTTCCCCTTCCCTCCTGACGCTTCCAAGAACCCTTCGACTCCAGTTGATATCGCAGAAAGTCAAGAGCGCGTTCCTTTCCCCTCGAATCCTCGCGCTCTCATTCCTACTATCCTCATGTTTTCCGACTTTGCTGCTCCCGTTCAACGCGATACCTCACCGTCGGATCTCGCGCGATCTGATATCGACAGAGCTGTACTCTCACACGTACCAGAAGCTGTCACGAAACGATTCAAGCGTCTCGAACACGTTTACGGTCTTTCTCGATTCAACGGATCAGGAAACGACGAGGACGACAGCTCGAAAGAACAGTACTTACTCCTCAAGGTATGAGTTGACGGAATGAAGGTATCGCTTGCTCGGAAGGCAGTGACGGGGAGGAGAAACGCTTGACGGATGAAGAGGTAGGAATTGCGAAAGAACGAGTCTTGCAATGATCAGTGATTTTACTACAGAGCATTCTCAACGGATTATGACCGGGCCTGTATTGAATCTTCTTGTCTCATCGGACCGTTGACCGTTGCTTGATCGCTCTCGAGGGGAAGAGAAGGAAGAAATTCAACCTTGCGAAGAAATTGCAAAAAAACACTTCAGATCGATCCAAGGGAGAACAAGACTAATAAGGAGAGCAGAGATAACGATATTGGATAAGCGAGAGCAGGGCAGAATCAAGACGAGAAAGAGCAACAAGGGACTGGAAGAGAACGGAGGGTAAGACTGATCAGTTCACGAGAGGAAACGGTTTCGAACAGAGAAGGGAACGAACGCTTTCTATTGTTCCTCTACATCTGATAGATAGACCTTTTCCTATCAGTCATACGAGAGTGAGAGAGGGAATGCGCAATGTCGTCGCCGGCAAGGTCGTCAACATCATCCGCTCGTTCGTTTCTTTCGCGGTTTCGTTGGGCCAGATTCAATTCTTGTTGTATTCCAACCGCCTCGTACTGGCGAAGCAGCAAAGTCTTTGTTTCCTCGCTGCCTTGTGCTGAGCGTCGTCCATGAGCTCGAGATTGAGATCTGTCTCGACTAGAACGTCTGTCCTTTCGATAGTCTTGACGAGAAATAGGCGGCAGTACAGGCTGCATACGAAGATTTGGTCAATCAGAGAGAGAGCGTAGACTAGGGGCAGCATGAGAAAACTTACCTTCGTGGCATCGCTCACTGCAATTCGCAAATCTCCCAATCGACCCATAACGAAATCAAAGTCCGCTTCAGTCCTGAGCCACCTGGGCGGATTGCGACCTTCGTCGCTTCTACCAATGCCCAGCGTTTGGAACATCCGTGCCGCCCACTGCTGAAAGATGTAAAGGTTGTCCCGAGCGCGACGCTCTGCTAGAATCGCTTGAACAGCGTCGTCCAATTCTTTGAGCCATGCTCGACGCCGATCTTCGTTGGCCATCTACTCGGAATGTCTTCCGATAGACGAGAGTCGAGGTGGAGAGAAGGAGAAAGAAGAGCGGAAAGAGAGAAGAGGAGGAAAATGCTTGGAAATCGAAAGTCCGCTAAACCTCCTCGGATCGATCGAGAGCTCGCGGAGATTGTAAGCGAGCGGTCGAGATCGAGAGCGAAGATGAAGCGAGAGAGATAGCGAAGGCGAAGCGAGAGAGAGGGCTAAGATCGAGCGTTGTGTTGCGAAGAATCGAGAAAGCGAACCTGCGAAGATAATTTGAGAGTTGAGAGATCGGAGAAGCGTGGGACAGGAGGGAGATAGCGAAGGTGTGGTTGATTAGGAAGATAGTGGAAGTAGGCTTGATGGGATTGAAGCCTTTGAGCGTCGAACGAAATTGAAAAATTGTGCGATTGAGCTCAAGATGGAGGGAGGAAGAGGTTGTCGCGGAGTGAATGGACTGAAGGCGACGTGTATGATGAATTTCAGCTTACTAGAGTACCTAGAAACGGTCAGGGTAAGCGGTAGGATCTATCGAGGAAGCGAGATTCGGAACGGTTCCTTACGATCGAATGCGTAAACAGCTCGAGTCAGAGATCCAGTCCAATTGAGACGGCACCAAGCTATGCCCAAGCTGCCGAAAAAAGTGCAATGCAAGAGCGAGAGCAAGGGAGCGAAGTGAAGCATTCTGGTGAGAAGTAGAAAGGATCGAGCGAAGAAAGCGTGACGTTGCGTGTTGACCGGGAGAGCCGGCTGAGGGAACGGAGTGATGATGTACAAGGATTGCTGTGGCAGTAGGACAGCATCGAGATTGAGCAGCTGAAGGAGAGCGAGAGAGGTAAGAATGCGAAAATGGTGAAAGGAAAGCGAGGAGCGCACCTCTTGGTCCTCCTACAGCTCCAGTCCATCATGCTTCATCTTCCATCGTATCCCAACTCCGTCTCACGGTCACCGAGAGCTTCTGTTGTCGAGTTGGACAGTCTTGGTCGGATGTTCGCTTTCAAGCACCAAGTCCTCGAAGCGAGTACGTAGAGCGACAGGAGCATGTTGAAGAGTTCTGAATAGCTCCTGCGAGCACCTAGGCAAGATATGAGGTTGATGGGAAGCGGCAAGGTCAGCTGAAACTGTTCGAACGAATCAAGACGAGAAAGAGCGAGACTCACGCGAGAAGACTTGCTGCTACGCGAGTAACTTGCTATAGAGTACAACGTAACTACCAGAGTGAGAATGAGTGAACCGAGTGAAGTGGAGGAGCCAGAAGTTTGCTCGATCAATTTGAACTTCTCCCATTCACCGCTCACCCAAAAGACGCCCTAGTACTCGCTCAGACTACCCGCAGAACCCTCAAGAAGATACTGGAGCCGCTGCGCTCGCTCCTCGCCGTCCTCGCTGTTCGGTAACGCCTCAACTTTCTTCAATTTTCAAGACGTCAAGCAAGACCGCAAAAGGGGTACAGACTGCGCTGATAGCCTTTATAGTGCTATCAAGTTATCTACTGCTGCTTGGCCTCTCCCTCAAGATCCTCAAGAACCGTTCTCTCGGATTCTTCGACTTCGAATCACCAAACGCAATCTTTCACTTACGGCACTCCACGGATCGTTCAACGCTTCTAGCATTCTACGAGACGGTTCAGCAACAAGGGGACGATGGAATGATGTGAGAGGGACTCTACGGAATGGGAATGGGAATCGAGAAATCTGGGTTAGACGGATTTCTCGGGAGGCGAAGGGAGTAGTCTGGCGGTCATGCGATGCGCAGAACGAAGGGCTTGACGCAGAGGGATAGGTAATGAGTCGGACTCGAATGTTTTTTTGAGAGGAGGGCAAGATCTTGTCGGAGTTTACGAGATTTTGCGAAGTGCCTCTTTCTTCTCTCTTTCCGTGAGCCTGCTGAATTTGTCTCCCCCTTGACAGGGTCGCTGTCTCCTCTTCATCACCCCCTTCCTCCCTCTCCTCCTCGCCTCGTTCTGTCTTCTCCTTCTCCCCTCTTCAAACTCGTTCGACTTCCGCAAGCACCAACTCCATTCTCTTGCACGCAATCTCAGCATTCTTTCTCGATACCTCAGCTCCTCTTCCAACAGATCCAGGTCATTCAAAGAGGCTAAAGGCGGGAGAAGGGAAGGGCAGCGTAACAGAGGTCGCGAGAGGTTCGGATTCGGAAGTAGAGGAAGGAACAATTGTCGTAGAAGGTTCAAGATTGCAACAAAGACGCTTCACATCAACAGGAAAAGTGAGAGATAGGGTAAATCTTGCAAGCCTGACCGATTGTAGAGGAGAAGCGGACGAAGAACGAAGAAACAGCAACGAGAATTTAACATGTTGACTAGATCCGAACGAGTCTGCCTCAGTTTTGCCCTCTCCTTTCCCTCCTCCCTGAAACCGTGAACGCCTCGAGAGGATTTGCTGACTCTTGCGAGGTTGAAGAGGATCGGGGAGTCATGGAAAGATTTCCGAAACTATCGACGAGATCAACAGAGTGAGGAAGGAGGTGATAGGGTACATCTTCGAGATTGACATGAGGAGAAGTGACAAGTTTCAACACTGCTGACCTCCCTCCCTGCAGGAAATATGGTACGATCAGTACATTCTGCGTAATCCGAAGGACGGTTGCGAAAGCTCACATCCTCCGCTTTCATTTCAATTTCAACGAGTAGGTGATTGAGCGTAGACTTGACTCGATTGAAATCTTCACGACCTTTAATCCTGTTGTCGAGAACTCCCAACTCCTTCTGATCGGATTGAGAGAAGATTTCCTCCGATGTGCAAAACCTTTCCTGCATCTTCTCCTCCCATCGCTTCATGATCTTTACCCCGGCTCCCGCGTCCTCTCCAGCTTGCACAATAGCACTGATCTTGTCCATCAGCAGCTTTGCCCATCGTTGTCGCTGAGCTCGTCTTGCGTTCGTAAAACATTCGACAGTCCAGCGTGGCAAGAGATGTCCGTTTTTGTCAACGATCGAAGCCTACATCATAAGCATTAGATATTTTGTGGTTTCTAGAGTAGAAGTACGGAAGGAGACTCACCTTTTCATGCTTTATTGCGTGAAGAAGACTCGAGATCCAATTCAGAAGAAGGCAGAAGTCCGTATCTCGAGCGAGCCAATGCGGAGCATCACTCCATTCTCCAATAAGCTTTCCAAACTCTTTGCCCCATTTGACAAGAGGGTCCATCGGAACCTGGTACTGATGAGCTGTGAGAACTGCGTCGTAAGACGATCCGAGCAATTCTCGTTGACGCTTTGAAGCAAGGTCAATGGTCATGACTGAGGTAGTTGAAGAGGTGAGATATTGAAGTGGAGAGAAGGGAGGAAGAGGAAGGGGGAGAAAGGAGAGGATTGAATCTCTAGCCGGATCCGCGGGACGAGAAAAAGAGGCGACTGAGCGTTCGTTAGGGGGAGTCTTTCCTACGCATGGGAGGAGCAGAAGCAGCTTTGTGGTAGAGAGCAAGAGACGGAGAACAGCCAGAGAAGCGAGAAAGCGAAGAAGCAAAGAACCGAAGAAGCGAAGAAAGTTGGTGGAAAGCACCAGGAACCAGCAAGGAAGCGTTCAGACACAGGTCGAGAAGAGCTCAAAGTCGAAGCTAGCATCTGAGATATAGCGGCGAGAGGTCGAGTTTGATGTTGCTGAGTTGCTGATCGAAGAACGAGACGATAGCTCCGAATCCAGATCTCGAATCGCTGCTCCCAAGCACTATCCTCCTCCTTCTTCTTCTCCTCCGCATTCTTTCCCTCTTTTCCTTCGCTTCCTGAGAGCTCCTCCTCTGCCTCAGCTCCTGCCTCCCTATCAACGCCAGAATCTACTCTCTCCATCCTCCAAAATTGATTTCCCTCGTTTGACGAGAGCTAGAGGAGAACATTTGATTGAGGGATGAAGTTGGGGTGATAAGAAGTTTCGATCGAGCGAATGATGAGGGAGTTTCGGAAGTGGTCGAGGGGATTTAAGGTTGAGTTGAGGGAAGAGGAGTTGGAGTGGTGGAGGTTGAGGTGGGAAGTAGGGAGGTGGAAGGAGGGAAAAAGGAGTAAGTGGGAGCAGGTGAAGTTGCTCGAGAAGCGGATGCGAGAGATTCGTCTCCGTCGAGATCCTCAGTGAAATCTTCTTCTTCAGATTGTGCGACTATTGAACACGATGGGGGGATATGAAGAGAGGTGGGAGTGATGTTGAGAAGATGAGGGGAGCGAAAGTTGGAGAGAATGAGATGCGAAGCGGAGACATGATGAAAAACGAGAGCTGAGGGTACGAGCAGGAGAGATTCCGAGAGAAGGAGGACGAGAGGAGATATGGGAATGGAGGAGAAAGGAGTTGACAGAAGAGAGGGAATTCGTTAGTCTACTTTCCGAGATCTCGACGGAAAGGATTGACTTAAACTCACCATTCGATACCTTCTTTCGTTTCTCTTCTTCCTCCTCCATCAGCTTGACCCTGAAAGAATACCTCTTTTAGAACTCTTCCTCACTGATCTTATCCTCTCCCTCCGAAACTACCTCTTTCCTAGTCCTTCCAAAACCTCTCCTCCTTCTTCCTTCGCTTCTTGAAAGATCTCCGATCGAACTAGATCTTTAGGGAGAGTCGAAAGGAATGAGGAGTAAGGTTCTCGAAGGTCGATGCGTTCGTTTGAAGGAAAAAGAGGAGGGTGTGAAGGGTCGATTCGAAAGATTTCCGAATTCAATCTCAGTTTGAAGAGTAATCCATCTTTCTTCTCCATCCCTCTGAGCCAATGCTACTCTTCCTACTCACGTCATCTGTCACTTGATTGGAGCGAAGGTGTATCGATCAGCGGTTCAGGAAGGGTCGAAGTTTGCGCGAGCTTTCGAAAGGAGTGGTTCCAGATCTTTGCGAGTCGATTCGAGCTGCTTCCTAGCGATGAAGAGAGCTGCTGTGGACAATAGAGGTTCGAGGGTTGTCAGCTACTGATCGGAAGAAGAGCGGGAATGGAGATTTGAGTTTGAGAGGAGAAGTCGAACCCAAACGGAGAGCACTTTCCAATCCCGCCATTTCGTCCCCTCCTCTCCCTTCCTCTCTCCTACAATAGCTCTTTTCATCTTTGACTCGATTCCCTCTTTCCAGCATGTCTCCCTCTCAATCCTGACAGAATGAAAGGAGAGAGAAACCATCCTTTCGAAGCCCCACGTTCCCTTCCTGCCCTTCCCCTCTCTCCTCCCTCCTTCTGCACTTCCCCATAGATAGTAGAGAGTAGTATGTGACTTACCTGCTTCCTGACTTCGCGGCCTCAAGCTATCAAATCCATCGATCACAAATCTTGAACTTCCTTGTCCAAATCAAAGGTCATACTCTCCCTGTCCCCTTCTCTCTGTTGCCTGTACTCGAGAGGATGTTGTTTCTGATGGAGTAGGAGTAGCGGTGGAGGCGGAAGGTGCGAGAGGAGCTGTTGAACCACAGGAAGAGAGCGAGGGATCAATGAATCCACCCAGAGATCTGTGAATGACCTCCCAAGATCAGCTTACTATCTCCTAGATTAGCTGATTTGTAGTGTCACTCACTCTATAGCTGTCTTGAAGGGAGTTGCCCGATTGAGGAGGAAGAAAGGATCAGAAAAAGTAGGCGAGTCGTTCCTCTCTCTTGATCGACTTGGCGGGGTCTTGGTAGCATTGACTAGGTTTCTGAGGTGCTAGTGAGCGGTACTGGGTCGAGTTTCAAGCTGTCGGTGAATGGCAAGTGTGAGAGAAAGCGAGAGTTTCTTGAGATCGCTTCTTGCCTCTCAACACAACGCTCTAAACGCTCTGAACCTCTCTGGAGACTCAAGATGACCAGCATTACGCTTCTCTCAGCTCTACCGGGCTCTACACCTCTTGTTCGCTTCTCGTTCGCTCTTCTTTCGTTCCCCCTCGTCAACAACTCCTTCCTAACTCTCAAGCGCTTTGGAACAGCTCTGCAGCGCTCTAGCGTGCTGTGACTGCTTCGTGATTGCTCCTACTTATTGCCTTTGGAGACTCCTCTCAACTTTTCTCCCGACTTCCTTCGAAATCCCACTTTGTTCAGCGGTAAAAGACTCGTGGAACTCACTCGAGCCGTCTGCTCGGTCTCCTACTTCACATCTCCCACGGGTTTGCGCTCCACGATATCGATCGGAGTCAGCGAGCGCTTTTCGATTTGACTCTTTCTCTCTTTCCTTTTCCCTTCCTCTCCATTGCTCTCTCATGGCTCAACCCACTCGTAAGTCATTACAAAGCTCTTATACTTTCGTTGGTTGCCAAAAGCTGATCTGAATGAGAACAGGTTCAATTCAAGAGATTGGCCAGTTCATCTTTTACCGAATTCGCGTTCTCGAAACTGATTGAATCGTGTTTGATAGATGCTGAATGGAAACAAGGGATCAGAGATGCGGTAGCTCACCGCAGCCAAATCCTTCACAACATGGAACGACACGAAGAGAACGGTAACAGTAAGGACTCGCTCTTTTCGCTCTACTTCATCTCGAATCTTTCGCTGATCGTGTACATGAGAAATAGGACTTGATGGACATCCTCAAGGTTATCGAGATCTAGTCGCTGCGGAGACTGCTGCTCAAGCTGCGCGCAATCGCTTCATTCAGGCGTGTACCAGTGCAGGAATCACGAATTGGCAAGAAACCGACGAGGGACGAGAAGCGAATGATCTCGTAGAACTTCACCGTGAGGTGGGTCAATTGAAAGAGTCTCAGAATTAGTTGTGAGCTGAACAATATCGTCAATCATTAGCAAGCGGAATATCTCGAGCGAGCTCAAGACTACCTTCGAGACGTTGCCGATCACCAATTCCTTCGCGAAACACTTCCACCAGTTGGTACCCCCTTCCAGCCTCAAGCACGACACCCTGGCACAACAGCGGTTCAGAGTGCTCTCCGCCGTCACTCTCGCCCTCAACGCAATCTTCAAACCCTTCATACCCCTTCTCGAGCCTCTGCTTCTTCAAGCTCCAGAACACAGCGTCCAGTGACAAGGACACTCTTGTCCGAACCTAACGACCGAGGGTACAGTCAACTGAGGGCTCAATTGATC
>Ga0308169_10000301_pt1 | contig 83314 bp, 76 predicted proteins | sample PhyBR1_2_FD_202139 | JGI IMG/M metagenome (GOLD analysis project Ga0308169, IMG submission 202139) | Phyllosphere microbial communities from UC Gill Tract Community Farm, Albany, California, United States - DLSLSB.R1 | ecosystem: Host-associated > Plants > Phyllosphere > Unclassified | place...
TCAGAAGATAAGCTGGAAGTTGGGTGTCTGCTCTCTGCTTTCAGTCGAAAAACAATAGTAGAATAAGCATGTAGAAAGCTTATGTATTGCTTGTTTGGACGAGGGTTCGAATCCCTCCAACTCCACCAGGTGGGAAACCAAATTAATCTAAAAGCCTTTAAATCCTAGTATTTAAGGGCTTTTTTATTTTTTGAGTTATCAAAATATACCAAAGAAATACAAATCGAACGTGAGTCATTCGGTGAGTCGTCTTTAGGTAGCTTTTTGACTCACCGAATTCTCATTAAACAGCTTATCCATCAGCCTGTTCATTGATTGAACTTCTTGTAGGTTTAAAGATTCAGCAATATTATTAATCTTTAAAATTCAAATGTTATGCAAACCTACAGCTTACTATTTTATGCCAAAAAGGCAAAGAACAACCCTGAATTATCTACAATTTACATGAGAATCACTGTTGCCGGAAAACGAACGGAGATTTCAACAGGACAAACGGTAAAAACCTCTCAATGGAGTATAAAATTAGGAAAGGTATCAGGTAATAGTTCCAATGGTAAACAATTAAACTCCTTACTGGAAAGCTTCAGATCTAAATTATTTGAATGCTTTAATTCCTTGTATAACGAAGGCAAAGAGATAACTTGTGAAAATCTCCGAAATAAATATTTGGGAATTGAAGAAAGAAAAGTTACTCTTATTGAAGCTTTTAAAGATCATAACTCAAAGGTAAAGGAACTTATAGATAGAGAATTTTCTAAAGGAACATGGAAACGGTATGAAACATCATTGCGACATACTCAAGCATTTTTGAAATGGAAATTTAATATCAGTGATATTGATGTCCGTCATATTAATCCCGGATTCGTTGCAGATTATGAGTTTTATTTGAGAACTGTAAGAAACTGCTCAAATAATTCTGCTGTAAAGTATATTAGAAATTTTCAAAAAATAATCAATATCTGTCTCAACAATGAATGGATTAGCAAAAACCCCTTTATCGGTTATAAATCTAAAATAGAAAGCATAGATGTTAGATTCTTAACTGATATCCAGCTACAAAAAATCCGTGAGAAGAATTTTAATTCTGATAGATTAAGAATAGTCCGTGATATTTTCGTATTCTGCTGTTATACCGGTTTAGCCTATATTGACGCCAAGAATCTTACTAGAGATAAAATAACAACGGGAATTGATACAGGGTTATGGATAAAAACTAAAAGGGTTAAAACAAAGATCGAAGCCAGTATACCCCTGCTACCAGAAGCACAGGAAATTTTAAGCAGATATGAAAATCATCCGAAATGTGTAAATGAAAATACGGTTTTACCGGTACTAAGCAATCAAAAGATGAATGGGTATTTAAAAGAGATTGGAGACTTATGTGAAATTGATTTTGATATTACTTTTCACACGGCAAGACATACGTTTGCTACTACGGTTACTCTCAATAACGGTGTACCTTTAGAGACCGTCAGCAAGATGCTTGGACATGCCAATATTAGAATGACACAGCATTATGCTAAAATACAAGATAAAAAAATTGGAGAGGATATGTCTGTATTAAAAAAAATATTGATAAAAGGTAAAAAAATAAAAAAAGAAACGTGTTAGGGATTATAAGATCTCCTCTTCCTCCAGTTGCTATAAAGATTACTTGGAAGACATTATAGCGAGAATGCAAGGATTAAAAATTAAGACTTTGGATATTATGTATGATTTTAGAACTTAATTTAAATAAACTAAAATGCTGTAAAATATCTATTTTTTACAGCATTTTTTACCTTGACTTTTTTATTTCGGCAATTACAGAATATAAGATGCCTATCATTTATTTATTTTTGGAAGAAAGCATTCTCTGCATATTTCTTCATACATTGAGTGTAAATTAGTAAGCCTGTGCCAACAAATAATTTTTTTTTCTTAAATCTGCTGATATTTACTTTCATCGTAAAATAAATTAACACAACTTAGATCATCTTTATATATAAAGCACTCACTCCTAAATTCCTTTCCATAGGGACATTTTTCTACTTTTAAACTTTTAACTGTATAGTATTCTATATTATTAACTTCTTCATCATTTTCTATATCGTACCCAGGAATTGTACTTACAAAATCAAAATTTAATATGTTATTTTTAAGAATTGACTGCCCTGTATAGAACAATGATATAACATAGATTTTTTCAACATTTTTAAAGAATGGATCTTGTCTTTTCTTGATTAACTTTCTGATAGTACGACCATCATTTACAACATCGGTAATTATAACTACATTTTTGAATTCACAATTAGAGTTGTCAAAGTTCAACAGTCGTTCTGCTTCATGATGTTCATCATGTCTATAAGAATATGGTAAAAAACTATATTTTTTATTGTGCTTAATTGCGGCCTTGGTTGCAATTATATTTCCTTCGTATCCCAAACCAATTATTAGATCAATATTTTCAGGCTTAATTTTTGTTTCAAAAACATCAACGATCGCATTCTTTATAAAATTCAAATTATCTTTGTTTTCGATAAGTTTTGAAACATCTATCCAATTATGTGCTCTCGAAGTTTCGCTCCAATGAAAATGCCCTGAATAGAAAATTTTAAGTTCCTTAACCTTATCATATAAAACATCCGTAAACTCTGGGTTGTAATAGTTATTTTCTACTACTGGTATCTCGATAGGCACTTCTGTAGAAGCAACAGCAGTTACTGTTGGCTCAGTTTGATGATCAGAAGCCAACTCAGTTATTTCACTATCAATTTCAGGTGGCTTGTTTTTGAATATTATATATTCCTCTGGCTGATGAAAAGTCTTATTTGTTCGGATATCCCATTCATATTCAGAATCATTTCCATGAATTTTATGTAGCGAGAATATTTTATTTTTTAAAACGATATCTTCACTAATTTGAATCGGATATACTTTATATGAAGCATCCCAATCTTTACTAGTTAAACAACCGGCATCACTAGTTGTAATTTCTCCTAAAAAAATGGTTTTAGAACTATTAGCGTGCTCGTTCCCAGTAAATATAAAATTTATTCCATTTGTTAATAGTTTATCAACAAACCTTTGTCTATTCCCAGATACCCATTGACCGTCATTTTTATTTTCATATGATGATGTAAAGTTATGATGTACACAGGCTATGATTTTTTTTTCACCAACAGAGATTTCTGCAAACTCTTCTTCGAATTTTTCAATAGGAATACTGCCTTCTTTTTGTTTTAAATCAATTTGTGTACACGAATTTAGACCTAAAAGAACAATTGAATCCTCGACTACTAATTTATCAAAAATAACTTTATTTGGATCAAAAGTTCTTCCTAAAACATTTTGATAAAAATTACAAAAATTATGATATTTAGCAATATTAACTTCTTCATTTGTTCTTGGTTCTTTTACAGAAAAAAGGTTTGCTATATCTCTTCGGTTTAAATCATGATCACCGGGAATAATTAATATATTTTTTTTCTCAATATGCAGTTTATCAATTATGCGAGTTATAAAAGAGGATGCAAATTCGAATTCATTCTTTTCAGCACTATTTGTAATATCACCTGTTATAAGTAAATAAATTTTAGTATCTGGAAAATCAGAACTTATCCTGTTAATAAATTTATCTATAAAATGTATCGAAGCTTCTGTTTCGCTACTGGTGGATAGGTAATATTGAACTTTAATGGCTCCACCTCCGAATTCTTGGTCACGGGAAACATGGAGATCAGAAATATGTAAAATAATACTATTCATTACGAGATTTTAAATTTGTGTATATGTAATAATCTAATTCCTGATTATTGCTTTCAGAAACTGAAAAAATTGCAATAGTTCTATCAATATTATCAAGTTGAAGATCGTCTCGAGTCAATGTTTCTATTTTGACTAATGAAACATTTCCTAAGTATTTACCTCCAGAAAACTCAATTAGATTTTTGGTTATTTTTACCTCGGTACCCAAACATACAAGATCAGAAACAATAATATATTTTCGGTTTTCAAAATTATGTTTTTCAAGTTTATTGTAAAGCTTGGTAATTGGTCCTATTTTATCAAAAACCAGAATATCTAAATTAAGAAGTTTAGATAAAATAGAAACAATGAAAGTACTCGTTAAACTCTGACAGACTAAAATCGGATTACTTTTTATTTCAGTTTTCCACCTGATATATATTTTGACGGCAAGCTTATAAAGAGCAAAATATATAAAAGGATTTTCATTGCTTATCAATTTCTTCAAATCAATAAAAGAATACAAATAGACAAAAGATGAAACGTGTTTTTTTTCGTAAGGTATCACATACTTTTTAATCAGTTTTTCAAAATAATTATCAAATATATTGTTTGCTTTTATTTCAATATCATAAATTTCTTCATTTTCATTTGAAAAAAAATAGAACGTATCATATCCCTCATTATCATTTTGTATATTTTTAGGATTCTCTACTGCATTTAATGATAGTGGTGTGATTAGCTGACTAGGAACGTTAATATAAACTAATCTATAATTTAACTGTCTAATTTCTATTATCTTATCAAAAATATTGGATTGAAGGTGCTTAATAAATTTAAAATCAAGAATAATATATTTGACGTCTGGATCAGGACTCTCCTGCAAGAATATTAATAGCCTGCAAATTGTTTCATATTGTAAACTTCTAATAAAAATTCCTTCGTTATTGTCTTTGACATAGTTAGAGGTAAATACCTCCTCCGCATGCAAACTAAAATATAAATAGTTTGTATCTTTTATTTGTGAAACTATCATATTCTAATTATTTGGAATTTCTACTTCGATATGAACCCCTCTAAATTTCACATTAAAGAATCTTATCGATGAATACTTATAATCTTCATTATACTTGTTGCAGATGTTTTCATATAATAAAATAAAATGTTCAAGTATTGAGTTTTTTATTGATACCATTGTGCCTTGTCGAGACTCTAAAGAAACTTCATCTATTAATATTTCTCTATGAATATTAAATAGTTGATCTCTAAGATTATTAAGATCAGTCAACTCTTTTTGCATTCTACTTGATACAATAATCTGGGCATTTTCAGAATGTATTCTAAAGTATCCATTTGAATTTAGAACAACTGACACCATTAGATCAAATAACCCCTTTCTATCTTTAAGTGCAGAATAATATAATGTTTCAAAAATAAAATTTAAGTTTTCTAAAATTTTAGAATTGACATTTAAAATTTTGATTGCTTGTAATTGTGAAATTAATTCAAACGGTTTGTATAAATTGTCCTCAGTTTTAGTTTTTAAAGATTGGATTAAACCAATCCCATTATCCGAGATCGAAAATTTTGTAGCAAACTTATTAACAAACATCAAAGCAAATGTATTCGATTTTGAATGTAATACACCATTTGTGATTAGTTCAGCTAAGATCTCGACATAAAACTCAATACTACCAGATGTATTTTCATTATCAAATAATAAATCTTGAAAATGATCCCGGATTATATAGGTATATTCAGAAATCAAATAGTCTCTTTTTTCATCTTCTTTTTTATAATTTTCTAGTTTAGCATACAAATTATAATCATTAAGTGAATAGCAACGGACTTTGTGCTCCGGCCTTAAATCTTTATTTATAAAATCGCCAAGATACTCTTCTTTAAACTTAAGAATATTCCGACCATTAGGATAATAAGGATTTTTGTTACTTCCGGCAATATAGAAAAAATCACTTTTATATAAAAAGTTTAGCACATTCTTAGTTGCTAGATTATTATATAGTGATAAATTAATAGGTTTTTGGTAAAATTTACTTAATTGTTCAACCAAACTTAAAAGTAATGGTATTGTTATAGGTTCTATTTTATAATCAGAGTCATAAACTAATGTATCACCATTTTCAACTAGTTTAAAACTTATATCTTCATATTCCTTTAGATTATACGCAACTTCAGTTAGAAATCTTGTATAAAAAGAAAAAGGAGTTAATTTTTCACCATTTTTTAGGATGCTAACCATAATTTGAAGGTTTCTAAATTTTAAATTTTGAGGCAAAAATAGTTACTCTTCACAAAAAAGTGACTTCTTAATGCTTACAGACAAATGTAACAAATTAAATGATAGAATGAACTGTAACAAAATCCATTAAAAAAATTTAAAAATAATTGTTTTTTTTTATAGGATCATTTACCTTATTAAGAGAATTAGACAGCTTAAACGGTTCAAATCTATATCTGTTAGATTAAATACTGACTAACTCATTATCTTTTTCTTACTACAGTCGATACATTATCCAAATTCATATTTTCTCTTGGTAATGGTATTACATCTAATGAAATTCTACTATCCATAGTATTTATAGGACTCACGTTCAATAAAGTATTATATAGAATTTTATTCTCTTCTGCCCTGTCTTTTGCGTGATCTATATACTTATTAATTTTAAGCTGCTGCTCTTTTTCTATCTTATATTGAGCAATTAAATTATCTTTTATCTCTGGAAGCTGTTCCAGTTTTTTATCCAATTCAGCTATTTTATCTTCTGTAGCCTTGGTTTGCTTCTCAATTTCTGTAACATTTACTCCTTTTTCAGCTAAATGCCGGATTGCTTTTTGAACTTCTTCTTTTGCCAGCTCTATCGTTTTTTGGTAAGATGGAAGCTGATTTTTCCAATATTCTGCGTCCTCTCCTTCCTCTTTGGAGTATCCTAAAATCCTGTTATAACTATACTCTGCTTTGGTCACTCCCTCCTGAACTTTGATAAAATCCTCATATTTCCTTAATACAAAGGCACTATCCGCAAGGTGTTTATTTTTCTCACTTTCAATCCGTTTTTTCATCAGTTCAATCTCAATATTAGCCCTTGTTTCCGGATTGGTAATAATTGATGTCTTGAGTTCCTGGGTACTGATATCCGAAACATCCAATACATCCGCTCCTTTTTTCATCGCTTCTAAATATCTTGCCTGCTTAGCCTGCAATTTTTGAAGCATAAAGACATCAATGCTGTCATTAGTCAGCATAAAATTGACACGGATATTTTCATTCCTGTTCCCTTGTCTCCATATTCGTCCTTCTACCTGTCGTAAAGAAGTGAAATTATAGGGTAAAGAAAGGAGATACAGATCGGTTGTATTTTCCTGAAGATTCATTCCTTCCTGAATAGCTTCGCTGCCAATAATAATTTTAATTTTCCCGGAATTAAAATCATCCTGGATTTTTAACCTGTTAGGTTTACTTGTTGCTCCGGTAATGATTCCAATCTCTTCAGGTTTATAGCCAACTTTCTGTACAAGATATTCTTTCAATTTAGGAAATTCTGCAACTGCTAATTCAGAATAAATGATTTGCCCTGAATCCGGAATGTCTTTTTTATTCTGCCGGATCAGCTGCATCGTCTGCCTTAGCTTCGGAGAATTCTCTATAAATTCCTGTACAGAAGGTTCTTCTCCATCATAATAAATCGACAGATATGGAGAAATGGCAATCACCCTTGCATTAAGGATATGGGTAAGGATCGCTCCTTTCTCTGTTTCACTAAAGTTTTTATTGAGTAAATCATATTGCTCTTTCGTCAGATCATTTTGCTCAATTTTATATTCTTTGTTGATTTTATTAGGTCGAATCAACTCCGGATTATCTTCTTCCCCCTTGATATCAATGAATTCGGAAAGCAATTGCTGAAACAGTGCATTATTCTTAAACCTACGGACATTCGCCTTGAATTTCACATCACCTTTGGCATCAATTTCCATATCATTATCTGCCTCCATAAAGGTTTCAAAAAATGTATTGACATTGAAGTAACCGGACTCTTCCAAACGTTTATTGGCGATCAGGGATAAAATGGAATAATATTCTAAAGGCTTATTGGTGAAAGGGGTAGCGGAAAGCAGTGTTACGTTCCTGCCGTCATTCTTGTCCTGAATGTATTGCGCCGCCATCCATGTGTTGATTCCCAGTTTGGAAGTCTGCTGGTTCTGGCTCCTGAAATCCGATGCAAATCTCCGATCTTCTATTCTGACCTTTCCGACAATATGATTGGCATTATGGACTTCATCATAAGTAAGATGGTCAAAGCCAAAATCTTCCCAATCATAGATTTTACCACGCTTCATTTTTCCCTCCAGTTCTTTTTCTTTTTCCAGTTCTTTCTGAAAATCCCTTTCACTAATGGAATTAACACTTTTTAGTTCATTTTCTGAAATGTAAGAAAACCGGGAAGCCAGCTCCTGGGTAATATTTTCAGAAAAACCGATATTATTAAAGCCTTCATAGGTAACTATGGTTATCTCTCCGTCCTTGTTATCAAACTTTGAGAGATCATAATCTTTACCTAGGTTTCCCAGTATATTTAGTTTGGCATGAGGAATGGTTTCAAAAATTGTTTCCACCCATTGTTTGAGAATACTTTCGTTCGGAACAACAATTAAAGGTCTTTTTGCATTTCCACGCTCCATAGCTTCGTGCATAGATAAGATTCCGGATAAAGTTTTCCCAAAACCGACTTCGTGCGCTAATAAGCCAACTCCTTTCGTAGTTTGTCTTCCGATTCCAGCTTTCTGAACCTCCGTTAGTTTTAGTTCCCTTCCTTTGAAATTAAGATGAATTTTAGAAAAAAGAGGGAATTTGGAATAATCAGGAACATGGATATTATTATAGTTTCTGTTAAAGTTTTTTACGAAACGTTCCCTTAATTCATCCGATAATTCTTCTCTCAGAAATTTATAAAACAAATCGTTAGCAGCGGCTTTTCTCCTCTCACGGACGAGAGCGTTTCTTTCTTTATCACTTCCTGTAACGGTTTCATTATCCACAAAGCCTCGCACCTCCCACGACGATGACCCCGCAAAGGCATCACTGGGCAAACTGCTTACAAAATCATTAAATTTCTCTGCAAGTGTATAATTTTCAATGACCGGCTCTGTGCTTTTTGTAATTGAGTTATATCGTAACCTTTCAATAGTACCTAAATTAAACTGATGAATGAACTCATGGTTAGGACTGATATAAATTTCATCGAGGGATTTAGGCTTGGGTAAAACGCTTTCTAATAGTACTTTTTGTTTTAAATACTGAGTTTCGGAATATCCTTCCGAAAAAGAATCTTTAAAATCAATTTCTAATTGCTCTAATTTTGTATAAATATTCCCTTCAGTATAATAAAAATCATGCACCCATTTTCCGTTAATAAAATTGGCGTATTGATGATGTTTACCATTTTTATTTAAAACTCCTTCGTAATTTGTATCTCTAAAAGCTTCAATCTGTGCCTTAGAAAGATCAGAACTGTTTTGAAGCGAAGAATTCACAATTTCATCGGGTTTGAGGAATTGATACTTTAGAACTCCTTTTTTAAGCTCCGGTTTGGTCTGAATTCTATACACTGTATTTTTTTCATTTTGAGACTGAATAATTTTCTCCGCTTTTTGGAGAATTTCATCAACTTGGTTTTGATCGAGCTTCTTTGATTCACTGGTAATTTGGGATTGAATTTCCGAGTATTTCTCAATCTCCTTTACTACTGCCGGAGATTTGAATTTTACAGAATTAAGTGATGAAAGTACCTGTTCAACCTTTTCCTGAACTTCAGTAAGATTTATCTCACCAGACTCAGAATCTGTAATTTTTTCCGGTTGAACCTCCGAAACCTTATTTTGTAAGGTGATTTTAGGTTCCTGTTCAGCTTCCAGGAATAAATCTTCAAAGAGATTCCCGATTCTTTCGGTTTCTTTTTTGCCTCCCAGCTGTTCAATTCTTATTAAAGCATCCTCTAAATTTCCGTGGACATAGTTTTCCTGACGCCCGAACCGATTGGTTTTCTGCCGGGTTTCACCCAGAATTCTGTCCGGATTGGTTTCAAAATAGTCGGAAATATCCGTGGAAATTTTCTGAGAGTCTTTTCTTAGAATAATAATATCCGTACCAATGGCAGTACCGGCAAAAGCACCGCTGGGCAAGCGGTATCCCTCCATTAATTTGGCATTTTTCAATTGGTCTTGACGGTTGAGCCAACCCGAAGGGAGTACCATCGCCAAAATCCCACCGGGTTTTAAGGAATCTAAAGAACGTTTGACAAAATAATCTTCATATTTTGAGATTTTCGGCTCTTCGCCCAAACCTTTGTATAACCCTCGATGTTCTCCGTAAGGCGGGTTACCAATAACCAGATCATATTTTTCGGAAAATTCTTTTTTGCCACCTTTCTCATCAATAAATTCAGTTTCAAAGGAACGAAAATGGATATCAGCTTCGGGATGAAGGATTTTTGCTATTTTTGCTGTGGTTTCATTGATTTCAAAAGCCGTAATGTTAGTTTTTATTCCCACTTGCTTTGCAGCATAGAGAAAGTTTCCTGTTCCTACGCTGGGTTCCAATACCGAAATTTGCTGACGGTTTTTAAATCGGTCTTTGATTAAATTGCGTACAGCATCTACAATCCTTGAATCGGTGTAGTATTCATCTAAAATCCCTCTGCCTTCTTTCGCTGTTCCACCGCTTTTGAACTGACTGCAAATACCTTTCAGCTCAACCTTGGGAATAAGATTTTCATTTAAAATAATTTTATTGCCCTTTGAAACAAAGCAAGCTGCGGAAACCACTTCCGCAACTTGCTCATTAGTCAGCTTCTGACCTCTATACTTTGAAATAAGAATGTTTACATCCTCATTGTTTTTATGGGATGTGTTTAATTCTGATCCTGTTCTGTCGGATAAAGTTCTCCCGGGTATGATTCCGCCCACGGAATGTTTTCTTCCTTCATTTTCTTCATCATTCTGCGGTTGTGCTCCGTCACTGGATCTTCCTCTTGTTCCGCTTCCCAAATCGCGCCGCTTTGTCCCTTCAAATCCATTTCCAGCATGGTGGCTGCCCATAGCTTGTCCTCCCGGGTAATTTCCGTTTTGTTCGGATTGGCTGCTTTGGAGAGACTTTCCAGAATTTCGTTCAGAAAGTTGGGATCCCACGTGCTGAGCGTCGGAAATTCCGTTTCGTTTAATACTAAGGTTTGCATCTTCTGAATTTTTTGGTTCGACTAAAATAGTATTTTTATTTTGAAGACCTAGTTTGTTTTCTAAATACTCACTTAGGCTTTGATTACCGCTTTCTGATATTCCGTATAAGGGACGAATGTCTTTTATATTTTTCTCATTCAGTTCGGTAAGGATTTTCAGTGTTATCATATTTCCTGCTCTGTCACCATTCAGGCAAAGGAATATTTTACCCTCATAGTTCTGATACCTATTAATAAATTTTTTAGTATTTGTAGCGGAATGAAGGGCAACAAGGGTTCTGTTATTGCTTTGCTGATTTAATTTCAAAAGGTCTAAAAATGAGTTCCTGTCCTTACTGCTGTTAAAAACAATCAGTTCATTTTTATTCCCCTCTATTACGGAAATATCATCGATATTATATGCTAGCTTATTTTCATTCACTTTCCCGTTTTTTTACAAAATGATTAAATTCAAATATTTCTTTCGCAGCATCATCCCAGTTTTTTCTGGGCAGTAATTGAAGCGTTACAAAAACGTCCTCTTTTTTATTGTAAGAATCAATACGTTCCAACCGTCCGCGATAATCCTTTTCGGCATGTCTATACAGCGAATAAGGTAAAATAGTGTCTGTCGGATAGATGTAAAACCTTGTATACGTCCAGGGAGAATTGATCTCAAAGCGTTTGTATTTCTTATGGAATAAAATGGTATCGGATAGGTTTCTTCGATTTCTGTAGTTGGGAATCCATTCTTTCGAGAATACAGCACCTTCTTTCTTTTTCCAAACCAGAAAAGGTTGCTGTTTCCTGGAAAGATCAGAAAAGATGAGATTACGTTCCATCAGGTTAATAGGATAACAGAGCGAATCCCTGATATAATAAACCTGTCTGTTAATCTCAGGTAATGAAAGATCAGGAACCAGCTCTATAAGCTGATCGTGAGAATAATTTATTTTCGATACATGAAAACTCTGCATGTTGTCCAGTCCCTTGGATGCATCAAAATAGACATTGGAAATCAAATCAATTCCACCTTTCTCGGATTTGATTTCTTTGTGACAGGAACTGATAGTGAAAAGAAAAAGCAGGTATGGCAGTATTAAGTGTATTTTCATATTGATAGATTTAAAAAAAGCGGCAAATCATCATCAGACTTACCGCTTTCAGATAATGGTTGGGAAATTTTATCGCTTGATACTTTGCTCTCTTACATTGGCTTTATCTTGTGCTCTCTCATCTTCCAAACCCTGTAAAGGCTTGTTGGTATTGATCCTGTTCATATCCTGATCATACAGGTTCAGATTTTTATACTGGGGATTGAGAACTGCTTTTCCTTCTATAACCCCGTCGTCCAATTCAAACTTCACTTTAACCACGTTTCCTTTTTCCAAAGATTTTATCATATTCTCCTTATATTCAGGTTGAGCAAAGACCAAATTGGACTTTTCTACAATTTCAGCGGTATCAATACCATAGTTTTTATAAAAATTCTGGAAATTATAATTCCCTTTTTCTGTTTTAGGCTCTTTAAAATCGAGCTTGACAAAGGCAGGTTCCAGCTGGTCTGTTTTCGGATTGTGAAATTCTATTTTCACAGAACGTCCTTCTAGAAGATTAACGGCCTCTTTAGCAGTAAAGGTGTTTTCTTTGCTCACATAAAAATTGTGGAAAAAACTTTCATTTTTTTCATTTTTCAGTGTCGCCTGATAAGAATTAAAGAAAACACCTCCATTTTCGCTTTTATTGAATTTCAAAACAAAGTCTACGGTATTTCCGGGCAGTGCTTTATCTGAGACTGCCTTGATTTCAAACTGCGGTTTGGTAGACTTAATACCTTTTTCCAAATCTTTGTGAAGTTTTTCATCTTCGCCAAAGCCAAGGTATTTTAATTGGTCTTTTAGGTATTGAACCTGATCGAATTCTTTTGTTGTTTCCATAATGTTGGGATTTTGATTGTTATTAATTGATTTATGATGTATCAGGGCCAGAAGTCTTTTTATTTGACTATCAATAAAATACATAGCAATGATATCATCATTCATTTGTTCTATTTTAAACTGTTCTTTCTTTAGCTTTAATAGATTTGCTAATTCGCCATCTGACAGATTCATTAATTCACTGCTGCTATATCCCTCGATAGTAGTTTCCACATGGGGATGATCATTATTAGACTGATCTGCATTAATGGCTTTAATTGTAGCTTTAGTTTCAGCAGAAAATTGAGTTGAGAGGTCATACAGTAAGACTTTGAATGCATCCGGTGCTCTTTCAACATTGGATTCATGGATCATATGAATATCAAAATTGTACTGATCAAAAACTGAATAAGCATTTTCTAAAAAAAAATTATATTTTTCTATCTTTAATTTATAGGATTCCATTGCTTTATCATAAGAAGATTCTCCCCTATCATAAGAATCATCCCTGAAGTCATAAAAATCAGGCTGTAGTGGCGGTTCTGTAAAAATGTATGTCAGAACCTCTTTCTTTAATAGTTCATCTGCATTTTGAAGAAATAATGCCAGTTCCAACGTCTTAATAGATTTCGGATGGGTAAAATCAAACATACTTTCCTGCTCATTTTCATAGTATTGAGTAAGAATATCCTTGAATTCATCAAGCTTCGATTCTCTGTTCTCTGCACTACCTAAATTCTCTTGCATAACATTTCGAGTATCGGGATCAAAGCTTAGATTATCTTTAACAGGTTCATTCCTGATATCTTTTATTTTTTCTTTACTGGGTTCTGATTCTCTACTTTCGGGATAAGAAACATTCATTTTGTTTTTAGAATTTTTATACTCAAGAATCTCTAAAAACTTGATTTCTCTTGCCGTAAAGATTCTTTCGCCATCCCGAAAAAAATGTTCAGGCGGTGTATTTTCTTTTTCTTTTACAAAATCTTTATAAGCCCTGGTTCTCGGAGTAATATTCTTATCATACCAGTTTAGATCATTTGTTGTTCCCATAATGTCTGGATCTTGATTGTTAGTGGTATGGTCTTGTAATTGCTGTTCTAATCCAATCGGGCGTAAATCAATAGGTACTGTGCATCCAGTCCGTAATCAAACGTATAGCCGATAGCTTCACATTCTTTCTGAAAATTTTTACAATCATTATATCCAAGTCCCCCATGTTCTTCTTTTTCCTGCCATTTATCGCAGACAGCCTTCAATTCTTCCGGAAGGAGCTCATAATCTTCAAATAAATCCATTTTTAAATTTTACTTTGAGGTTATTTATACTTTGTGCTGAGACAGGTGTATTAAATTCATCCATAGGATTTATCTTCTAAACCTTCGTTTTTCTTCTTGCTCCTGCTCCTCTTCTTCTCTCATCCGGTTGGCATCCTGATAAAGATCAGGGTCGTTTATATTTAACTGGATATCAGATTTCTCCTGTTTTTGAGAATTATCATTCTGCTGAGCGAGGATTCCATCAACTGTACCTATCTCTTTGGAGATAATATTCAAATCACTGGTAATGTCTTTAGCTATCTCCGGCGGAAGTTCCGCTTCCAATTTATCCTGGATGAATGCTTTAAGCTTTAGGAACTCATTTTTATATCGCCTAGTTTCAGTTGCATCTTTTAGATCAGCAATAATAGCAGTCAACTCCATTGTATGCCTGATGAAATCAAACTCGGCTACTTTGCCTGTCTCCTGATCGAAAATAAAGGCTTTCTTTTCCAGTGCCGGAAGCTCCGGTGGCAATTTATTTGAGAATTCCTTTATATCAGAATATTCGATTCTCTTTTCACTGTTTTTAAGGATTTCCGGTAGACTTTGATCCCTTTCCAAGAAGATAACTTTCAGCCTGGTATTATTATCCGTGAGCTGAAAAGTTGCCCTGTTCTTATTGTTGTCAGCGACAATGGTGTATCCCTGCAAGAATTTCTGAATATCTTCTGCGCTTAGTTTTTTGGAAAATGTATGGTCTTCACCAATAATTCCATATTTTTTTAGTTCATCTGTTGGTAAATTGCTGTTTTTCATTTTTAATTTATTTAGTAGGGTTTGTATGAGGCTGTACCGGTATTATGGTAGGTTGCCATGAGATGAGTGGCTCTTATTAAATCATTTAAAAAATCAGCGGGGTTAATTCTTTGCCCGAATTCTTTCACCGAAAAATGCAGGTGAGGGCCTGTAGAATTTCCGGTATTTCCGCTTCTTCCAAGGATAGATCCGGCTTTTACCATTTCTCCAACTCTATAATAAATTTCGGACAGATGCAGATAAGCCGTTTCAAAGCGGTTAAAATGTCTTACTTTGATAAAATTGCCCCCTCCTTTGGAATCCCAGCCCGCAGCCGTTACGATTCCGGCCATGACGGAATATATATTTTCATAATATGCTTTCAGGTCAATGCCGCTGTGCATTTTCCTGCTTCCGAAAATGGGATGGACTCGTGTTCCGTAAGAAGAAGTGATTATCATCTTACCCGCCAAAGGCATTACAATTTTTGATAAAGGTTCTTTAGGCTCTTCCATAAAATCAAGTAAAGCCTGAGAACTTTGATTTTTTAAAAGATCCTTTTTCTGTTCGGCTCTAAGCTGAGTGACCACTAGTAAAGAATCTTTCATTTTTAAAAAGTTTTCCTTTCTTGAATTGTTGGCATGGCTGTACTCTTTTACCAGTATTTTTAAAGAATCCAATTCATTTTTTAAATCCGACTTTGTCGTCGTATTGAAGATTTTTTCCCAGAAATTCTTTCCATTTTTTTGCTCAGGAGGGTTTTCTTCTTTTCTAGTTTCAATACGGGTTTGACTTTCAGGCTTTTGGGGCTGGGCAGGCATTAAGGTATTGAACTGGGCAAAAGTAAAACTGCTTACTAATAGGAACATGGAGACTACCATCCTATAAATCCGAATACCCATTATATTATTGTTCATATGATTATGCTTTTACTGATTCGCGGACGATTAATTCTACTTCCTTATTGATTTTCCTGAAGTTGGTCATTAAAACTTCTTCTTTGCGGTTAACTCCTGCCTTATCCACAAAAGAATAATAGGAAGGCATGGGCGGAAGTTCCGCCTCCTCTTTTTTAATACTTTTCATATCCAGGTTGATTTTACCGTTCACAGCGGAGGTTTTGTACTCTTCAGTATCATTTTCTTCTCCCTGGACAATCATTCCTACCATTTCTCCAGTTTTGAGTGCCGCAATTTTTCCGGCAGGAATCATATGGTCCATTTTCTCATTGATGCTTGTCGTCGTACCCTGCTGGGAAATGGACTGCGAATATGACTTCTGCTTTATTTTTCCGAACAATTTTTCAAGCCAGTCGAGCGTGTTTTTATCCCTTGCAGAGCCGGACAGGATATTTCCGACAATGGCAGAAATGGTATCCGCCACTTCTTTTTTATAAAACTGGCGTAGCTGTGGAAGCTCCTGAAGCCCAAGCAAAACAGCAACCTTGTTGCTTCTTGCTGTAGCCACGACATTATCAATTTTATGGATATAAATCGTGGGAAACTCATCGGCAATGATTCCTCCAGAGAGGTTGCCTTTTGAATTGATCAGCCTTAAAGTCCTGTTAAGCACCGAAGAATACAAAGCAGAGTTGATGTCCTGAGTTCCCGGGTCTGACGCTAAAATAACAATGGAAGGATTGTTCCGGTCTGTTATTTTAAGTTCCACTTCGTCCCCTGAAAACACCCAAAAGCTTTCTTTGGTAGCCAGTCTGGACAGGAATATCTTCAATGTTCCTACCTGCCCTTCTAATTGGTCAAAAGCTTTGTTATCATAGGCTGATTTAAAAGGTGATAATAAAGAATACAGCTCTTCATGGCCAAAAAGTGTATCAAATATTTCCTTATAGCTTCGGTTCATAAAGGAAAGGATGTGGGGCAGATCCGAATACTTTCCATTTTCGTGGGTCGCAAAAAAATAAATGCAGGACGAAAGGAAATTAATTGCCGATTGGGTAAAGAACTGGTCTGCCCCGCCTCCGGAACTGGTACTGCCTTTTTGTAGTGAAGACACCATAGCTTCAGCCATTTCCTGTGCTTCGGCCAATGTTTTTACATATTCTTTTTTAAACGGATTGACTCTTTTGGATTTCTCCACTTCATTGAGGTTAATAACATAAAAATTGTAATTATAACCTGATTCCTTACTTTTTTTGAATAAATAGTGGTAATAAGCGATCTGCGCCAGGTCGGGAAACTTAAAATCGTAAATTATCAGACAGAATCCTTTAGCTATCATCTGCCTGATCGCGGGATTGATCACTCCAAAAGATTTACCGGAACCTGGCACGCCAATCACCATCGTCCCCCGGAAAGGATTAATATTCATCCAGCCTTTATTACTTTTCCCTTTATACCGGAATAAATAAGGAATATTAATCATCATGTCGGATTCTACCAATTCCTGATTCTGGTCAAAAGATTCTTCCTCGACATTCCATCGGTCTTTTCCCATTTTCTGCTGCATCAGCTTAGAGATACTATCAGCACCCATCTGAAGGATAACCGCTCCTAAAAACGAAAGAAAAGCATAAACCACCTGATAGAGATTCATTCCGGGAAAGATTTTAGGAAGTGAAGAGTTTCCGGCTTCATCCTGCCAAACCAAAGAAGAAAACATCATCAGGACTCCCAATACCATAGGAACTACTATTTCCATAGCGATATTAAGGTCTTTCTTTTTCTTAGCTTTTGTTCCTACAGCCACTAATCCTATCAATAGTAGTGTCGCCAGTTTAGCATTGACAGGAGGATAAATGAAACTCATTCTGGAAAAATTCTTCAATAAGCCAGATACCACCGGAATATTGGCATGCAGATAAAATAGTGAAGCACAATCCAGCGCTACCACGGCATAAACCGCCTTCTGAAGGAAGCCGTAAATCCTGATCTGATGTTGTTGTTCTTGCATTAGGAATAGTGTTCAAAAAAATTGTCCAGTGATGGCTCCTTCTCAGCCTGGTTATCATGCTGCTTCTGCCGTTGCAATTTTTCATGATGTTCCAGTATTTTAACAAGATCAGCCTTCAACACATTCAATTGGTCAATAACTTCATATCCTCCTTTTTTAACCCTTTCGATCATACAGGAGTAACTTTCCTCTTCAGACATTTTCTCAAACTCATTTTTAAGGATTAATAATTGTTCATACTCCTTTACATATTGGTTCCATTTTTTTCCAAAAATGATGAGACAAACGCAGCAGTATACAGTTGCAATTAGCATTAGTCCATATGCTATAGTTGCGGTAGTTATAAAATTGTCCATAGTATTAATTATTTAAAAAGTATCGGCTTTTAAAATGTCCGAATAATTGATTTTCATTTCGATGGTTCTTCCCGAGAGCTGCTCTTCGATCAGACGGATCATCATCACCTTAGAGTTCGGGTAGGTAAATTTTTTGAACACATAGATATTCCGGAAATTCTTCCTGAAATGCTTCTGAGGGTTCAGCTGAAATAATGGGGTCATCTCGATGCTTTGGTTGTTGGTCGCCTTATGGATCTTTTTATCTTCTACGGAGAATTTCAAAGCTTCGATATCATAACTTAAGTTGGAATTGTTTTTAAAGGTCATATCCAGGAATATATAGTCACTGATGACATAGACATTATTGAGCTGAACACTGAGCCCGACATTCTTCTCTTCCCGGATCGGATTTTTTTCTGATTTTTTCTGAATAATGTCCATCGCAAATTTTCTCAGCTCAAGGTTGGAGAAAAGCATTTTTTCAAACTCGATGGGCTGCATCTCCTCCGGCTGGATATGGATATTGGTAACGGTATTCAGGCTTTCATGAGTTCGGTAAACAGCTTTGTACTGGGCAATAAAAGACTGCCCCACCACTGTGATAATACCGAGGTTCGGCTTCCATTTTTCTTGGGTTCCATATCCTGATTCTTGTGTCTTGGTTACCGAATCTCTTTCTACAATTTTAATCCGTGCAATCTGGCTTGAAGGTAAGTCTCCCGTGAGCTGCTGGGTGGAGAGGTCCACATATTGAATGGGTTCCGGAGAAATGATATGAAGACTGATTCCTTCGGTGATTTCGAGTTCCGGTAAATCCGAAATAATCTGTTCTTTAGTGGCTGTTTGTGCCGTAAAAAGCTGTGTTATGAAAATCAGTAATGTGTACAATATGGCTTTCATTTTTTTATTTTTTTTGTTGGTTTTGTGTATCTTTCAGTTGTTTTTCGTCAATCAGGAATACATAAGAGTTGTATTTCAATTTGGCTTTGTTGGTTTTAATCAGGTTAGCAATGGACTTGGAAGTGGATGTAAACAGTTTAGAGCCAATACTGGTAAAAAATCCCTGTCCGCCTATATCCATCTGTGTTCCCTGTACGGAATTGCTTCCCATTTCCCGGATCATATCCCGGAAAATACTCTCCGGAACATAGAGCCCTTTGCTTCCATCGACATCGTAAACCGATAAGTTGACCGGATAAATTTCTCCTTTAGTGAATACGGATACGACTCTGACATTAACCCTTTGCATCGCAAATCCTGAAATCTGCCCATAGAGTAAAGACCCTTTACTGAGCTTTTTGTTCCCCACATATATGTCTTCCAGTAACCTGAACCGAATCCGGCTTCCCAAATATCCCTTGTTGTTTTCATCAATGACCGCTTTGATAAAGCTGTTTTCCTTTTCTTTGTAGAAAGCATTGAACTCGCTATTGATACCGGATTTACTGACATTGAAGGTTGAATTGAGGAATTCTTCCATTTTTTCCTTACTCATTTTCAGCTTTTCCTCACCTGCCAGTTTACTTTGGTATTCCGGGTCTCTTGCTTTTTCCAAAGAATCCATGACCAGCATCTGCTGTTTCAGGTATTTGACCGGGTCCGGGTTTTGCTGATGTATTTGAGGGTTTGCTTTCGAATGCTCTGAAGCATAGTCACTTTCCGGTTTACCGTAAGATTTGTCGTTCAGCATCCTGATAATTTCCGAAGACCGTTTGTAATCCCTGTCGTCATTCTGCTCTTGTTTCGGGTTATAGTAAGAAGATAAATTTCCTTTCGACTGATATCCATTTTTTCTTCCGGACACCGCTTTAAGCGAATCTATTTTTCTCTTCTGAGCTAATGACAGCTGGTCTTCGTAGCTCAGCAGGCTGTCCTTTTCTTTGCCCAGCCCCTCGAGCATCGTTCTGTTATCTTCTTTTTTGAAAAATGCGTCATAGGCATCATTCTTACTCATAATCGAATCCTGCGACTCACCAAGGGAAATGGAGAGTTCTTTGGGCTTCTCTTTGGGCTGCTCTTCTTTGGCGAACTGGGTTCCTACATAGATAAAAAGCAGCAGAAACGGCAATGCCAAAAGGGGCAGGATGTATTTCTTCTGTTTGAAATCGAGTTTTTTCATTGAGTTTTTAATTTTTGAAATTGGTTAAACAAATATTCAATCCTCAGGCTGTCCCCTTTCTGTAATTGTTTTCGGTCTCTTTTCACTTGTAAAATTTTAAGCTCTTCCACAATCTTTTTCAGCTCTTTTTCGTTGTTTATTGCGGGGGTCTGTTCCTTCTGGCTTTTGGAATAAAGGACAGGTGGTTTAATGGTAAATACTGTCTCGCTGGGAAAGAAAATTCCCTGGATCAGAGAACCTATGAATGACACTGACAAAAAAATCATCGAATAGGCAAAAAACTTTTTAGGGTGATGGACAATCCATTGCAGGCATTTCTGTCCGGCTTGTTTGAATGAAGTATTCATGGTTAGTACGAATTTTTGGTTTGGTTTGAAATTTCTTCATTATCAAGGATGCGCCAGTTTTTAAGGATCACTCCATGCGGGTTATTGGGACTTCGGATAATGTCCTCAAAGAAACCTTCAGTGATAAGCTTTCTGGTAATTACGGATGATTTTCTTGTAATCATCTGTTTTCCGAAAAAGGCGAATTTCTTTTGTTCCATATCAAGCTTAACCGAATCGGTATGAATGCTTACCATCGAACTTGAAGCAATGATCTGGTTATAAAAGCCTTTTTCCCTAAGGTTGGTATATTCTTTCTTTCCGCTGTCATCGATGAGATACAATGATTTCTGGATATTATCCTTGATATAGGTATCGTCAGGAGCCAATGTGAAAAATAACCGATGAAAGAGTTCAATTTGGGCTTTGTATTCAACGGGCCTGTTGAGTAAAACATCCGTCTGCTTGGCCAAAACCGGGACACCATTATCCAGGATATATATGGATTTCCTGGAATCTTCAATCATTTTATAGGCGAAGAAAAATCCCGCAATGACAATAAAAACGGCAAAGGCAATGGCTGAAAGTGAAACTATCTTATTCACTTTGATTCTTTGTTCTATATTTTTGATAAGCATTTTTAATTTATTATTTATTATTGCTACTACTGTTATGACCATCGCTGCTATTACGGTTACTGTTCCCACTGATATTGTTAATACTATTATTACCAGTACTTCTACTGTTATTCATTGCACTGCTCACCCTACCGGATGCAGAACCGGATTTCGCAGATTTTGCAGCTGTTGCAGCCACAGAAGCACCTCCGGTTTTAACAGCCAGAACAGCAGTTTTAGCGCTGCCCGCCATTTTGCCCACAGCACTTTTCATCTTGGTCATGGCTCCTGCTCCTCCTGCCGACACAATGGTATCTGCAATGGTAGGGGTCATCAGAACCCCGATCCCGGTGACGATATAGGCTACGCACGTAAAAAGTTGGTTATAGATCATTCCCGAATTACTGACATAGACCATTAGGGCATCTAAATTGGTAACTGTCCCATTCGTTAAAAGGGTGTCATATCTTTCTATTTCCATCATATAACCGGAAGCGATAAGCTGCTGCCCAATGTTAATAATGGTATAAGCCACAAAAGTGTAGAGATTGATATTGATGAATTTGGAAACCCAATTGTAGAGGGAACTTTCAAATCCCGGAACAAGAGCCATTCCCACGGCGATCGGGCCTAAAATAATAAGGATGTACGCCCAGATTTTCTGAATAAAGAAAATCAGGTAGACACAAATTCTCAGAATGGAAAGGCAAATAAACTCAATCACTTCAGCCACTAATTTTTGCATCTGAAATTGCATCCTGATCTGCCACTCCTTAATGGGCTGGATAAGCTTATCTAGCCCCTCGTTGATATCAAACCAGGAATCATCGGCATCTTTACCGGTATTCTCAATAACTTCCTGCTTGGCATCTTCATCTGCTTTCAGCTTGATGATGGCATCGAGCAATTGCTGTTGTTTTTTGAAGCGCTGTACTCTAAGATCATTGACCTCAGATTCTATATCACTGAAAATGCTGATTCCCGGCTCTGCGATGGCTTCAAAGGGAGCCTGTATCAGATTAACAAATCCTGTCCAGTAGATCAGCGTAAATCCGATCAGGATTGGTTTCAGCATCGGGGTAATCTCCCACTCCCGGTCTCCGGCTGCCATCTGCCATCCCATGTATCCGAGGTACATCAATGCCCCTAATCCGCCAATGGCTTTTCCCACCAATGCGGCATCACTGGCATTATCCTGAATACTGGTGTCCAGCTTGGTAAATACCTCCATGAACCATTTCTCAAAAGCTCCGTCGCCTTTCAGGAACTGAAGTAAATTGCTGTAATCACCATCGGTCTGGGCAAAGCCCATTACCGGCAATAAAAGAGCCAGAAGGCAACAGCATAAGGTTACTGCTTTATTCATTTTAATATCGGTGTTTGTATTGATTCATAATATTTTGAACGACCTGCCCGTCCGACGACGGACTCCAGGCTGTAGGCAAAGCATATGAAGAATGATTTTTCAGAATATTTTTATAATCAAGCAAAAGGGTCGTCTTGCTATTATGCCTTCTTAATGCCTGAGCAAATTTTCTCCAACGAAGTAGGGTTTCGTGGTACATCAGAAAGCGTTTGCCCCTTGGCATATCCATAGACCGGGACATTGAATACTTTTCCTTGATCAGATCAAGTTCCTGCTGAAGCCTTTTTAATGTTCCTATGTTATTAAGAGTCTCGTAAGTCTCGTGGTCTTTCAGCCTCCATTCCATAAAATTCTGCGGGGTATCCGGAAATTCAGTAATAGGCTTTAACATGCGCTTGTAATACAAAAGCCAGAGAGGATCAGCATCTACGGTAGCGGAAGTCCAATGGGCAAAGTCCTGGACACTCCTTTTATAGATGGTATCAGAAGCGGCTTTTATTTTTTTGGCTTCTTCCTCCTCATATTTCAATTGAGCGAATCGCTGATTTTGTACTCCCGTAGGCTTTAAGGGTCTTATGTCGTCTCCATCCTTATAATCCCTGTTGATTTTGGGTGCCCACATCCCCCATACCGTGGCATAGGCAAAATTGGTCTGGACTCCCAGGAAATATTTAGGGTACGGGCGCCAGTCTCCCCAGCTTTCAAAAACCATCCGCTTATGCTGGGCGACAATAGCAGGGTCATTGAGCCGTTTTACACTTAATTGTGCGGATACGGCGGTGACTACAAGCAATAAGTGCAGCCTGATTAATTTTATAAGTAAATTTTCCATTGTTTTAATTAAAAATGTATTTGTATTTCTGAATAATGTCTCCCACTATGGCTCTGTCGATATTGATGTAATTCCTAAGGACAGGGACCTGATAGAGATAAGGGATCTTCTTTGTATTCTGTAGCCGTAAAATGATATAGAGAATATTGCCGTTGATATTCCTGACCCTTGTCAATACCTTTTCAATGAGCATTTCCCGATCCATAGCATCCATCAGAAAATCTTTGTTTTCATTCAGGATATCCTGAGTGACCTCCTGTTGGAGCTTTATGGCCTGCTGTCCTATGGCCGAATAATATTTTGAAACCAGTACAGTATATTCCGGATGCTGCATGGATAAATCCAGCATGGTTTGGGAGTTGCTTACGATTGTTCCTAAATACTGATAGAGGTAGATGAGCTTTTTACTTTGGGTAAGGGCTGAATTGACATTTTTAAGCTGCTGGTAGATATATTCCTGAATGGCAATCACCTGGGCCGTTTTGTTTTTGATCTCGTTATATAATTCATTTTGCTTTTCATAAGAGTTTAAAAAGGCTTGTTCACTCCCTAAACGAACCCCGTGATTGACGGTAATCTGGGACAGCAATTTATCATTGATCACAATCTGCTGGCTTTTAACGCAAATCGTAAAAAGCAGTACAATTCCGAGGGTAAGTATTTTTTTGTTCATATCCTTATTTTTTTCCTTATGGTATATGTGAAATGTATTGGCTACGCCGAATCTTCGATTTCATTATTAAAATGATTTAATATTCTTCATAATGTTTTCAACCACCTGCTTATCTCTGTTGACGTAATACTGGAAAGCCCTTTTATTGCGCAGTACTTTGGCTTTAATATCTCGTATTTTGAGCAGCATATGGGTAGAATTTCGGCTCAGGGTTTTGACTTCACCCAGTGCATAATCCAATAAAATCTTGCGTTCCGATTTTTCCATTTGATTGATTGCCCCATAAGAGAGGATAATTCCGGTGATTAAACGGAGTACCATTTGTAAATCATCTACATACTGTACTCCGGAAGGCAAGACCGCTGCAATGGAGTAAGGCGCAGTACTGATTTCATCAATAATGGCAGCCTGGTTTTGAGTGATCTTACCAATCTCACGGCTCATCGCCACTCCTGTTGGAATTGCCTGCAAGGCAAATGAAACAATCCTTAGCCTGTCCTGTATTTTAACCACCTTATCCTTGAAGCTGTTCCACTCGTTTTTATTGATAGTCTCAATACCTGCATTAAGCGTCTGGTTTTGCCGCATTTCCTTTTGCCTGTCATGTTCTTTCATTGTGGCATTGATTTCCAAATCCATCATCGGAAAGGAAACATTTTCTTTTTGCCAGGCGGGTGTAGACCCTCCTCCGGAAGAAGTGATTACGATGTAAACCGTCGGAATGAATACACTTAAAAAAAATTTCCTTTTCATCCTATGATCTTTAAAAATTACGTTTGTACCGATTCATAATGTCTTCAACAATAGCTTTGTCGGTATTGATGTAGCCCGCAAAGGGATTAATAGAGTTCCAGAATCCCAGCCTGTTGGCTTTTTCCAATCGCAGCTTAATGGCCAATAGCCACAGCTTTAGATTTTTTACATTTCCGGAAATGTTATGCAGGATCTTATAGCGGTCTCCTGCTGTAGCGAGGTTCAGCTCTCCTGAAGCCAGGATATCCGATACATCGGTTACGATTTTCAGGCTTTGCTCATAGGTTTTTTGCGAGGCTTTAACCCCGAAAATGGCGTACTGAGGATGTGTGGAAGCCAATTGAACGACATCAGAAGAATACCCGTAACATTTATTAAGTTCCGTGTAGATCTCTTTTACCTGAATCCCGTTTTGCAGGGTTCCGGAAACTTCTTTCAAACCTTTAAGAATTTTATTCTGGATATCATTGGCGGCTACCATCTGGGTTCCTACCCAGGTCTGCGCATCTTTCAGCTTGGAGGTTTCATCGATGACTTCATTCTGCTTGGCTTTCAGGTTTTCTGAATACAGGATCATCGCTGCCGTTACGGTAGGGTCTATGTACGTGTTTTGTGCATATAGCACACTTCCAAATCCTAAAAAAAATAAACTAAACTTTTTCATACTCATGAGTTTGTCTGTTGATTAATTCTAAAAGACTGATGTTATGATCTTCTAATTCCTGAGAGATGACTGTGAAGATATTTTTACCGTGGTTAGCCTTCTGGTTCTTTAGTCCATGGTAGAATGCAAGGACTTTTGAATCCAAAGGCTTTTGGTAGAGGTTCACTAAGGAAACCATGCTTCCCATATCATCCCCGAAGCTCTTCACCTGCTCTACAAAGATTTCTAAGGCTTTATCATAATTTCCATACTGCTGTACGTAGTATTCAACAGCCGACTTTTCAGGCTTTTCCGTGGTGTAAGTCAAATATTGCTCAATGGCCACTTCGTTACCATATACTTCTCCTTTAGAACCCCGTTTGAGATAAAATTCCTTGAAGCGGCTCCGTCCGAACTTATTATTTAAGTTGTTAATCGTGAAAATCTTGTTCTGTTCTACTTTATTAAGAGACAATAAAGCTGCTATATGGTCGAAATTGTCCTTGAATTTGGTCTGATCCAGCAGAATAAACGTATCGGAATTGTTGATAATGCTGTCTTTTACGACGGCATTGCCAATGATATCATCCAGTTCCTGCGTAACCACTACTGCTTCGCCCCAGAACTTCCGTACAGTTTTGTAGAGATAGAGGATGTACCCACCCATTAATTTTGAGGCAATAGCTTTCCACGCTTCTTCGATGATCAGGGCTTTGCGACGGTCTTTTCTCAGTCTCATCTTCTGGATAAAAGTGTCCATAATGATGAGCGTTACGATAGGGAAAAGTTTGGGATTATCTTTCACATTATCAATTTCAAATACGATGAAAGGTTCACTAAATAAGGTATTGTCAGCACTTTCGTTGAGGGTGGTTCCGTATCTTCCGCCTTTGTAAAAGTCCTTCAGTACGAATAAAAATGTCCGTAGATTAAATTCCCTTTCCGTGATTTTGTGCTTTTTATTACCCAGATATATAGGGAGGAATTTGTCGCAGTACTCATAGAATCCGTTGAAGGAAAGTTCTTTTATAATGAGCTTTTCTTCCAGCTCCTTAATTTTTTTAATAAGGGCTTTTCTGAACGATTCATTCCACTCTTCAGTATCTTTAGGCTGCTGTATGATTTCACTCGCCTGAATAAGAATCAGCTGGGTTTCATTGTAAGCTTTTCGTTTTTCCTGATCACTCAAAGTTTCATAAGCTTCATAGATCGTATAGAATTTCTCGCTGTCATAATCAGGATTATTCAGATTTTTATCGGGATGGTATTCAATAGCGAGTTTTCTAAACGCTTCTTTCACTTCATCAAAGCCGGCATCGAAGGTAATTCCCAGAATATCATAATAGGTATGCTGTCCCCTGGACTGCTCTTCGTATATTGCATAAACATCTTCTTCGTGAATATTATATTTGCTTAAATAAAGAATGAGCTCTTCCGAGGTTTTATTTTCGTACCACTTCGTTCCAGAATTAAAAAAACTGTGATAATACGACATCAGGACATTATCCAATATGGATTTCTGTGCTGAGGACATCGTCGCATCAGGCCCCTGCCAGATCAAAAAGATCAGGTTGGTTAAAAACTCTATTTTTTCAATATTGAATTCTTTTTTATCCATCTGGAAAGGATTCATGGTAATGGGTTTTTCTTCCGTGTACTGGATGTATCTTCCACCTTTGTACTTGCAGGTTCCTGAGTAAGAGTCTCCGGTATCCACGATCACAACATCATAATTGTAGGTGAGGTACTGCTCCACGATGTTATTCATTAAAAAGCTCTTGCCTGAACCGCTGGGACCCAGCACAAACTTGTTACGGTTATTGATTCTTCCGGTTTTCATCGGTAAATCCGAGGGATCAACTTTTAGGGGAACGCCCTGCCGGTCGGTAAATCTGAGGTAGAAGCCACTTTCTTCGTTCACGGGGTAGCTTTCTTTAAAAAAAAAACATAACGCCGCTTCGCTCGTCGTCATAAACAGGTCATACTCCCTGAGTTCCGTGGCATTGCCCGGTAAAGCAGCCCGGAAAAGCTCTAACTGGTTATAGGCATTTCTTGAAACTATGATCCCCTTGGTAAACAGCTTATTTTCAATCATCGACTGTGTCCCTTCCATTTCTTCCAGCTTGTTTGTTGAAAATAGTAGGGAAAAATGGGCATTCACGATGAGTTGGCCGTCTATGGCTATATGATGAAGAAGACTCTGGATTTCTTCGGCAATAATGGCATTGGATGGAGAGTTATTTGCCGCTCCTTCGTGCTTTTTCTTCTTTTTGTCCAGTTCCCTTTGCTGCTGTGCCTGATGTGGAATGGTAATGACCTGGTTGTAGATAATCGTTTCATAATCTTCCAGTTCATTAATGAAGGTAAAATTATCCACTGCCGTTTCAGCGGCGGCTCCGTTTCCTCCCAGGATAGAATAGGGTTCTATTTCAGAAGGCAGATCAATATTTTCAACATCGACATAAGAAATATTTTTGACGAATCGGTTTCCGATTTGCAGGTATTCGTTGGTACTTCTGATATTGTCAAAAACCGGGGTACCTGAAAACTGCATGGATAAAGCTCCGGAAATATAATACTCAAAATCTTTCTCAAATAGAAATTCCGGTTCACAGTCATTTTGCTTCAACAGCATAAACACCTTCTGGCATTTGTCCCGGAGTTCTTTATAGCTCTTTTCTGTTATATTGCCACCGGTCGATGACCGGCCGGATTTTTTATTTTTATCATGAATAATATCCGTAAACAGTAATATCGTTTCAATGGTTTTAAAAAGCCTACCGTCAAAATGCTCGGAATATTTCTGTTGGAGGAACTCCTTGGAAGGTTCGGCTGAATATTTCTTTTTTGAGAAAATATCAAGCTTCTGAACAATTCTCCCTTCTCCGATAATAGATACGACCTGGTTCAACACCGTATGGAAGTTCAGATAATTGTCCGGATCTGCCGAATATTGTTCCACCATATTCCTGATTCTGATGCCAATGATGGGGTTTCCATACTGCCCGAAAAGAACATCAAAATCCCAATGGTGATCTTTTCCATAATCATAGCCGATGAAAGGAACATTAAATGCTTGTTTTTTTGTTGTTGCCATGCTGTAAAAATTTTTTATTGTCCAACCTTTTAGGAAATATGAAAACCTGATCGAAGTTTTTAGTCTTATCATACAGGCCACGGGTATCCTGCCTTTTGAAAATGAGGTAAACACCGCCTCCGGTGGCTACTAGCCCCAGTAAAGAGCCCAGTAATCCGAACCTGGATAATATGAGTGCGGCGATGACTCCCGCTCCGATTACACCCACCGCATAGAAAATATATTTTCCTTTGAGTCCGAAGAATACAAGGGGTTTTTTGAGCCCCTTGTAGAGGTAGAATCCCATAAGCTTACGCAAAGAATGAGGTGACGAATTCCGGAACGACAATCAAAAAGATCATGGCTCCTCCATAACCAAGGATTTCTTTGTTGACATCCTGATCTCCATTAGTCCATTTGTTATACACTCTAAGACCTCCGATAAAGCCGACCAATCCGCCCACGGCTTTCAGAATCAGCTTGATGGGATCCCAGTAGTCCTTAATATCATTGGCTGCATTGGAGATGGCTGTTGCTCCGCCCTGGGCAAATATGGGAGCGACAGCAAGAAGAATCATACAGGCAGTCAATATCTTTTTTACTGCCACATGGCGTTTTACATTGTTGTTCATAATGATTAATTATTGGTTTAGAATTAAATTTTGTGCTCAGAAATTGGCATAAGGGGTATGCTATCCGTATCAGTTGATAGGATGATATTTGGTCAATTTGAAGTGTTTCTTACTGCTTAGATGACGGAGTGGTAGACCTTTTGGCCTTCATAATTAGCCACCAGCTGCACGGTGGTCTCCGATAAATTCAGAAGCTCTTTCCAATGGGACTTTTTAGGCTCAGCCTTTTCCCTTTTAGGATATTCTTCTGCATTGACAGGCATATCCTGAGGTTGGCTTGTGTTATCGGATGGGCTCTTTTCTGCTGGTGCTGATTTGGTATCGTTCACCGATGCAGGCATATCGTCAATATCCTGCTCCGCTTCAAATCGCTTTCTCATCTCTTCTAAATCCGGCTGCTGGTCGGTAGAAGATAGTTTTTGGAAATCAAGTTCTTTTTTCAAAAAGGATTTGGGGGTACTGACGTTTTCAACATCTTCAATACCAATCCGGCTTGGAGGTTCAGCATCAGTTTGAGCAAAACCGCCCAGTGAAAATTCTTCAGTCAGATCGACGTGAGTGATCTTTTCTTTTTTTAAGAAAAGGTCGTACAGGATATTTCCGGCATAATACAGGAAATAAGCTGCTATCAGGATGAGTGAATACTTTATCATATTTTTTATTTTGTTTTTTCTTTGGAATCAGCCTTACAGGGTGATTTGTAATGCTTCACTTATTTGCTCAATGATTTCATTGAATGGCTTTTTTATGGCGTATCGCTGCTCGTAGGTAAGCTTCCTCGTATTAATGCTTTGTAAACAATTCCTTTTGTATACAGGGCTTTCAATCAGGGTTCCGTATTTTGCAATCTCGATATCCATCTCCCTTTGGTTGAGATATTTATAGCCTTTGTCATATTTGGAACGGATAAAGATCCGCTCTGCTTCGCTTTCGAGTAGGCCCAGCAGGTTTTTGAATACCAGGGTCGATTTTACCGATACATCGGAGTATTCAAAAGGGATGATGATAAAATCGCTGTAAATGAGTAGGTCACTGTATTTCTGGTCCAGCGTACCTGCCAGATCAAACAGGTATATTTCCTCACTTTCCTTAAGACCTATAATTTTTTCCAGATCTGCAAAAGGCTGTTCTTCATCATCGTCTCCGATGAGTTCAACTTCATAAAGCTTGGGCAGCTCTGAATATTCATCTTCTTTCCATTTGTTGAAAAAAGATTTCTGAAAATCAAAATCATACGCCTTAATCTTCCTTTGGGAAACCTCGCAAAGGTAATTAGCAAAGGCAATGGCAAGAGTGGTTTTCCCGGCTCCGCCCTTTTGGGTAGCAAAGGTGATAATCATAGTTATATCTTTAATTTTTAATGGATGTAGAACTTTGGTACTTCGGGTTATCGGTTTTTCTTTTTACGTCTTTTCTTACGCTCCTCTTCTCCGGGGTCTGATCCTCCTGATGATCTGCTGAATTGAAAAATCAGATCATCGATGCTTCTGTTCAGTTCTTTTGCAAGTGTTTCATTTTGGGTTTCTGAAACCTGTTGTCCTTTTTCAGCCGGATTCAGGAATTTTTGATAATCTTTTTCGCCGATCAGCTGTTCCAGCTCTCCTACATAGTGTAGTTTTGAGTGTATCGCATAATATTTACCGTCTTCGGATTTTATAATATGAACATCTTTTAAGTCCTGCTTTTTGAGATATTGCTTTACCTCGCTCCTCACTGAGCCAAATATTTCTTTATTCTTCCTTTTTTTAGTTTCATAAAGCATAAAATCTTTCGGTATATGGTCAGGATTTTGACGTTTTACATATTCAATCAGGATTTGTTTGGAAGCCTCATCCGCTATATTGTAATCCTTTAAGCTTTCAAAAAGCCTTTTGTCTATGGCATCGGAGGTGAACTCAAACAGCTCGTTCATTTTCATTATCTCGCTTCCTTTATATATTGATCCCGTCTTGTGGTCAATCAACGTATATCCAAAAGGTTTGAGATCTACAGTAGTTTTTACTTTGTCAGAAGTATGGAATACAACATCAATCCCGAAAAGATCCCTCAATTTTTTCTGAAGCTCACTCTCAAATTCAATTTTCGGCTTCCCGTTCTCGTTGTGCTTTTCTTCCGGTAATACACCTTCCTGAGCCCTGTGGTCTTCGATCCTGAATACCTTGCAAGAGTGCAGGTCTTTGTATTTTAAGAGAATCGCTTTTAACTGCCATGCCCTGGAATCTTTTTTTTGACTGCTGAAGTTCAGCTCGGCTGCGTTAATGGTTCTTTCCCAGGCTCCGTTTTTTAGTATATCTAAAGTACCCTCATCATTTCTATTGGGAGAAAGCCGGAATCCGTTTCTTTCTAATAGCAGTTCGAGTTGCTTAAGTGAACCATATCGGTAACCCAGTAATTTTTCTATTTGCTCCTGTGTACTTAATCCATACAGCTTTTCCATAACCCGGCTTAATGCCTGCTGTGCTTTAAGCCTTTCGTAACTGTCACTGATTTTCTTTCCGGTCTGTTTACTGACACGGGTAGAAACAAGATGGACATGATTATTCTCTGTATCGTTATGAAAGACCACAATATAAGGCTGCTTTCCGTACCCAAGCTCATCCATAAAGTTTTCTGCAATCGTTGTGAGCTCTTCTTTGGTATGTTCCCGGAACTTCGTGGAAACGACGGCGTGGAACTGAGGCTTTTTTACCCTTTCATTATTTGATACGGATTTTAAATATTCCCGTACCTGTTGCTGGCTAGTATCTTCGTTAATAAATGAAGGAAAATTTTTCATCAGCATCAGCTCACCACTCCCCTTCTCTACCTTTTTATCATTATACTGTAGTCCGGGAAAGCCGGAACCCGCAGGTTCCATAATTTTTACGATCAATTTTTATGGTAATATTAACCGCCTACTTACGGATTATACTTTAAGGTTTGTCCCTCTTATTTTATATGCCTAAAATTTGTTTGATCTGTATTTTTTGTGCCGGGGTTGCTGTTTCGAGAATGGATACGAAGGCCGCTACATTATCGTTAATTAATCCCAGTTTTCCATCCGGCTTTGCAACTACTTTCAGGGTATGAGAAGCATCAGATTGCGGTACCATATGATAGGTAGGATTGAGATTCAGTGTCCCATTGATCTTGAGCCATCGCTCGGCAAAGTCCCCGATGATCAAACCATTGGTCCAGGAAGCGCTCAGATCAACGACGTTCTCTGTTCCGATAGCTTCGGAAGGAACCAGGCTTGCATTGCTGTGTATGACCAGCCTGTTGTTTACAGTTTCTACAGTATTTACCGTATTGCTGTGCCCGGCTCCTGTTCCGATAAATACATTGTTTTCTCCCCGGATATAGCCTCCGGCCTGCGCCCCGAGCATTACATTTTTGCTTTCCGTCGTAATAAACTGCCCCGAAGACTGCCCTATAATGGTATTATAGCTTCCGGTATTCAAACTGTTCAGGGCCGACTGGCCTATTGCTATATTCTTATATCCGGAAGTCAGTTTTGCCAGGGTTGCATTTCCAAGTCCTACGTTCACATTTCCCGTAATAATTTTTCCGGCATTGGAAAGATCATATCCCGAAATATGGCCGATAAAGGTATTGTACGCTCCGGTTGTTACTCCATTCAAACTGTAGCTTCCAAAGGCGACATTCCCTGAAGCAGTGGAGAGCTTCTGCAGGGCTCCGTATCCGTAAGAAAGATTATACGTTCCCGTGTGCATCTGGTTCATATTTCCAAAATACATCGAATAGGTCTGCGGATTCATTCCTAAGGCAGCATCAGTTGTACCTTGCTTTGTGATGGAGCTTCCCGTAAACGAAATATATCTCGGGGCAAAGTTTCCTCTTTCGACCACATCATATAAGCTCCCATAAAGCGGCTCCCATGCCGAACCGTCGAAATAGTAATAGGTGTTAGGACTTTTGATATGGACAACCTGACCGGAAAGTACCGGTGCTGCTTCGGTCACATAGACCAATGCCCCTTTTTGCAAAGCTGTGTACGTATAGGAAGCCAACTCGCTCCCTTTCACTCTCGGAGCAATAATGCCATCCAATGCTTTGCTTTTATCCGTATTACCGATAACATCAAGGGTTGCTGCGGGGCTGGTGGTATTGACACCGACCTGGCCCTGAATATTTCCGGTTGCTAGAAGAAGGAAAAATAATCGTGCGAGATTATATATTAATTTCTGCATATCATTAAATTTGCTGTTTGTTTTATTTTCCGATCATGGAATAGATCTTTTTAAAAATGTTATTCTGTTCTTTTTTTAACTCAATAATCTGATTCAACTGCCTGTTGAAATAGCCTACTTCCGAAGGGGTTATGGCTTTCATTGTATTGACATGCCGGGCTACCTGATTGATGTTCGTTTCTATCTTTACAAAAATATTGTCCTGCTCTTCAATGAAATTCAAAACTTTCCGCCTCTCATCATCCAGAATCCTGTTTTCTACTGAATGGATAATTAGGCTCGTCAAGGAGATTTGCTTTTCTGAGCAGATTTTCTTCCAGTTGTCTTTTCTGGATTTTTGAATTCTTATAATAATCAGGTCTTCTTTTCCTCCTTTTTCCATTTTCAATTTATCATATGGTAAATAACTTTAGTGAAGCTTTATCCGATTTAAACAGCTCTGTGTTTCTTGGCAAGTAAGGGTTGATATTGCCTCTCTGATAAATAACAGAAAAATAAATCTGTGTTTTCATTTTGTTTTGCTTAAAATTTCTTCTGCAAAATTGGGGCATAAAAATCGTGAAAACAATAGTATTCATCGGGCGTGGGCTAAATAAGAACATGCTGGGCTAAACTGGAATATGTGAAGATTAAAAAAGAATATACTGGGCTATTTTGGAATATTGCTCCTAATTTTCCCCGAAACAAAAAAACAAGTTCCGCAGTTTTTTCTCCTTTTTGCAAAAAAAGGCAAGATCGTCTTTGGAGATACAACTTGAAAAGTTTGTATATACAAAGACACATCTTGCCATATAAAGTCGTCCACTTTTTCAGAACTCTGAAAAGCTTTCTCACCAAACCATAAAATACTAATAACCAGAACATTGATTTTATTTATATGGTTTTTGCCGTTGAAAGAAAAAATATTGCAAAAATCGAAGTGCGGAGAATACACTAACCTGTACCCATTTTACTCAGAGTAAGTAGATGACCTGATACATTTTTACACAGATTCTGTAATAGGGTGGGTAAAATTTACTCAGGTTAGAATAAAACATGGGTAAATTTTTCACGCAGGTTGTAGCTTTGACAAATTAATATTCAAGATCAGAATATACCTGATACTTTTTTATGCAGGTCTTATAATAAGGTGGGTAAAATTTACTCAGGTTAGGAAAAAACATGGGTAATTATTACGCAGGTTCCAATTTTTGCCTGTAATTATTTAAGATCAGACATGTTCCTGATACTATTTTGCGCAGGCGCTACAATAAGGTGGGTAAAATTTACGCAGGTTAAAAGAAAACATGGGTAATTTTTATGCAGGGTCAGCTTTAGCCTGTTACTATTTTACTCAGGCAAGGAATGATATCATATGATTTGCGCAAGCAGTACTTGCACTATTGTAAACTACTTCAAAAAAATATTTTTATAAAATTCAAAAGAATCCATTAATTAATCGGGAACTGAAAAATCAAGTTTTGTATCTTTGGAACATGGCAGAAAGACCTCAAAATTACAATAAGACCTTATACAATTCGATTGCACAAATTATTATTGATGCAAAATCGGCAGTTTACAGAAATACTAATTCAATAGTATTAAAAATGTACTGGGAAATTGGTAAGCTGATTATTGAAGAGGAACAAAATGGACAAAGGCGTGCCCAATATGGAAAGTCTATACTGAAAAACCTCGCCAATCAGCTGACTCTGGAATTTGGAAAAGGGTTTAATGAACGGAATCTTAATAATATGAGAGCCTTCTTCAATTCATTTCCAATTTGGAACGCAGTGCGTACCGAATTGAGCTGGACTCATTACAGGATTATCAGCCGGATTGAAAACCCTGAACACAGATTACAATATATGCTCCATTCCATTGAAGGAAACTGGAATACTCGGACGCTGCAACGAAACATCGATAGTCAATACTTGGGAAGATTGCTAAAATTTCCAGAAAGCGACAGTAAAGAAACTTCACATTTTATTAAAGACCCCTATATTTTTGAGTTTTTAGGGCTTCCGTCGGATAACTCCCAGACAGAAACCCAAATAGAGTCAGCTCTTATTTCTCATCTTCAGCAATTTCTTATGGAACTTGGAAAAGGGTTTGCTTTCGTAGCAAGACAGCAGCATATTGTGACTGATACTTCTGATTTTTTCATCGATCTTGTTTTTTATAATTATTATCTCAAATGCTTTATTCTGGTAGATCTGAAAACCCATAAACTTACGCATGAAGCTATTGGTCAAATGGATATGTATGTAAGAATGTATAATGACCTGAAAAAGAATGCTGATGATAACCCCACTATCGGGATCATTCTGTGTACGGAAAAAGATGAAACAGTTGTAAAGTATTCAGTATTGTCTGAAAATAAAAAACTTTTTGCTAGTAAATACAGAACCTACCTTCCTGATGAAAATGAGTTAAAACAGCTAATAGAGGCAGACAGAGTAAAATTCGAACTCGACAACTGAGTAAATTAACAAAAAAAAATAAATAACATAAATGAACACCACCTTAAAAGGAGATAAATTTGAAGACCTTGCAGTTGATCTTGTTCATAAATTAATTGAAGAAGAAGAGCTTCTTATTAATATGAAGTACATTCGTCCTTATAAGAAAAAAAAGTACAAAGCAATGTCAAGGGATGGTTTTGTGGAATTTGATTACGTCATTGAAGTCTGGCCACCAAATGCAGAAAGATATTCTGTTATTTACTTTATTGAATGTAAGGATTATAAAAATAGAGTTGGCGTAAGCCAGCTAAAAAAATTCCATAATGATATAGAGGAAGTTTCAGGAGCAAATGCCAAAGGAATCCTAATCACGAGATCTTTACTTCAGGATGGAGCCAAGACATATGCAGAAGCAAATGGGTTTATGGTAGTACAAGCCAATAGTGTTGAAGACTATAAAATTATATATCATAAAACGAAATCCAGAGACAGTTCTATCCCTATACTTAACGGTGTAATTGAGGATGAAGGTATTTTAGGCTTAACGAAAGTCATTGATAAGCAGATCAACAAAGCATTTGTAGAATTTAAAGAAGGAGTTAGCTACAATATTGATCGAATTTCCAAAGAGACAATTGAGGAAATGTGCAATACGGAACTGCAGGAAATAAATCCCCTAATTCTTACTGATGCTGAAAACCTAGACATTACCGTACTAAAGGGACATCTGAAAAGGAAATATAATACTACCGTAAAATATCACGAAGATACTACTCTATTAGGCTTTTGTGATATTACAAACAACACCATCTCATTACATCAAAGTGTAAAAGGGACAAAAAGAGAACTGTTCATTTTGTGTCACGAGTTCGGACATTATAAACTCCATCAGCGGTTGATCATAGATCAGTTCACTTATAATAATTTTACTGAAAGTGAATATAACTTTAAGATAGGAAAACATTCATTGACCAATCCCAAACACTGGATCGAATGGCAAGCCAATTACTTTGCAGTTTCAATGATTCTACCAAAGTCTTCTGTTCTGGCAATGCTTTGGCAACATCAGCAAAGGCTGGGCTTGAATCCCGGGAAACTTTATCTTGACGATCAAAAAGAAAACTATAAGAACTACCAAACCCTTTTATATAGGCTTAGTGAGTATTTTAATGTTACGAGACCTAATATACTGTATCGTTTGAAAGAAATTCAACATTACGAAAACAGATCGAATCTTAAAAGTGTGAGTGAAATTCTTGAGGGAATGGTAATGGATCAACATATTTAGAATGATAAACTGTCGTAGATGTAAAACTGGTGTCTTACAAAAATTTTATGAAATTAGATATCACGACATTTATCAATGTCAAGATTGTCAACATCAGGAAATCATACGTCTTGATGACTGCTGTAGAGACCCATTTAAAATTGTTGTTAATGATACTTCTTTTTTTCCAAACTTTAGATTATATGAACAGTGCAAAAATTGCGGTGGGGCAAAAAGAAATTTCCCTTTAAAATACACAAAGGATACAGAAGTCCGGGGTGAATTTGATTTAGATTTCTTTAAGAGATCTAAAGAAGCTTCAGATTTTGACAAAAAAATTGCTTACGAAGCTGTTTCCTATTCAAATTATCTAACTTCCCCAAGAGGAAAATACCATCAATATCTGGAATCAAAGGAATGGAAGGAAAAAAGAAAATTAGTTTTCGAACGAGATAAAAATCTTTGTCAATCATGTAAATCAGCTCCTGCATTCCATGTACACCACTTGCACTACAATAATATTTTTCGTGAAAATCTCGAAGATTTACTATCTGTTTGCGCTGAATGTCATAACAAAATACACTACGAAGAATTACTACAGAAAATAGAAAATCTTAGGAATTTCAAATAAATATAAACTTTTTTTGTAAAATCTGAGACGAACTGAATTTATAATCCAAATAGAAAATTACATATCTCAATCGAACTATGGATTTGTGCAAGTGGCACTTGCACTATTGGAGACTCTTGATACACCACTTTCCGCAAAAATGCTTTTCTTCTTTTTTGGTCGGAAAGGCATTTTTGCCTCCCTAATTTTCTCTGACGTCAGAAATCATGCAATTTTTATATATTGAGAATGAAAATTTTCAAAGGAAAAATCTATTTTTTATTAATCCGTTAAGAAACAAATTCCAAAGCAGAGAACTTTCCATCTACACTCAACTTTATTATAATGATTACATATATTTGAATTTATGAACAAAGATCTATCTACAATTTTAGAATTCTACCATCTGTATGAAAGCAAAAATATTGATGATATTAAAAGAAGGTTATTTAAAATGTCCGATATTTTAATATACCTGCACGAAGTTTTAGCAGAGCAAAAGATAAAGCTCGATGAAAAAGATATTTATTCTGAACAACTGGTTATCAAATTTCACTTGCAGAATTTAAGTCTCCTTGATTTAGCCAAAGGGCATTCTATTCATTCAAGCTTTTATGACAATAAAGCTCCTCATATCAAATTTCTGGATATCTCATCTATTATGACAATTGTCCGATCTCAATATGAATCTTTATTAATGTACCAGCATTTATATATAAATCCGGAATCTAATGAGGAACAGAAATTAAGATTTGAGTCGTGGATCATGTCATCAATGATGCAACGGTCAACCGTTTTTTCCACTTCAGAACCGCTTGATAAAGAAAAAATCGAAAATGAACAAAAGTCCATTAATGAATTTAAGAAAAGTATCAAGGATAACAAATATTTCAAAAATCTAACCGAAAAGGAACAAAGAGGTTTGTTAAATAAGGGTACCGGAAAGTTGTTTAAAAGTTGGGATACCATTTTTTCAGAATCTAAATTTAGTAAAGAAGGAGTTTTTTCAAATTTTTATTTTATAGCTTCTGTTTATGCTCATTCCGAAGGAATCTTAGCCCTTCAGCTAAAGGAGACAAAACATCTTATAGATCATGAGCATATGAAAGAAACGCTTTATTTAATGCTATTTTATTCCTACTTTATGACGTGCATCATGATTAAAAATATTATCATTAAGTTCCCATTGATAAAAGAAAGATATGATAGTTTGGATGAAAAAACAAAACTTGAAATTGACTTCAATTATCAGCTTTCATTTAAATAAAATTAATGGGCTCGCAAACTTTTTCAAAACGACCGATGGAAAAGAACATGATGTTTTTTGAATGGGTTTGCTCCGCTTTTCGCAAAAATGCGTTTCCGACTAAAAGGAGGAAGTGCTTTTTTTGTCATGTGATTTTCCTTAATTAAATTTTAGGGATATTTTTAGTTAGTTTTTTATTATTTTTCACTAAATTGGGATAATCTTCTTTTTAATTAAAGCTTGACCATGAAAAACTTTCTTACTGATTTCAAAACTTCATCCGAATCTGTGAATTATGAAGCCCGAATCCATTGGATCTCCAATGTTATTCCTGTTTTCTTTATAGTAATCGGTTCTGTGGGAGTTCTCTATTTTCTATTGCTCGGATACAAATTTATGTTGGGATTTATCGGCATTATTTCCCTGTTTCTTATTTTTCTTTTTATCAAAGGGATCATCGCTGTAATTCGGAATAAGAATACCAAAATCTATGTTACGGATAATCATCTTTCGTTTACCACGGGGATATTAGGAAAAACACTCTCCGATCTTTCGTTAAATAAGCTTGAAGGAATGCAATTATACCAAAGCTTTTTAGGTAAAACATTAAATTTCGGAACATTGGTTGTTACTACTGGGGGAATGACTCACTCCTATTTCATTGCAAATCCGATGGAGCTAAGGAATGTTTTGCTTCATTCTCAAAAACGGTCCGATTAAAAAATAATTTATTAATTTGAAATTAATTGCTATAAATCAATCTCGCAACCTTTTTTCAAAAACATACTCAGCTAAAATGAGGCAATGTTTTTAGAAATGTGGTTGCACCGCTTTCCGCAAAAATGCGTTTCCGACCAAAGGGAGGAAATGCATTTTTGCCGCCCGAATTTTCTCAGGCGGCAGAAATTATGCAAGTCTTATCGGTTGAGAATGAAAATTTTTCAAATTCAGAAAAAATCCCCTGTTTTCTGTCAATCCGTTACGGAATAAGCTCCATAACAGAGAGCTTCCCATTTGTGCCAGTGCTGAATTGATAAACAAATCCTGCTTTTCCAATGCTTCTGTCAGTGAACAGCTAGGCGTATCGTCGGACTCTTCGGATTGTTTTAACAAATCTCCAAACTCATCGGTGAAAAAAGGTAAATGATCCACTGTTTCATATTTCTCGGAATTGGGCTGTTTAATTGTTCCAATGGTTGTCAATATTGTTTGACCTGTATTTTTACTATTTCCAAAATCTAAGGAATATAACGGGCGGTTAGCATAATATCTGCCATTATTCAGACTTTTTAATATATCCGCTATTTCAAATCTTGCACTCACACTGTCAACACAGGATATATAAATATTTGCATGAATATTTTCGGAAAACTTTTCCGATTCACTCTTTTTAAATTTTTGTGTTTCTGCTTTCCAGTTTGTTCCCATCCAGCGGTTAGCACGGTTGATTAAGGCAACGGACTTGTATAATCCTGCTTCCGATTCTGCAAAACGCTGTCTCCCTAAATTAGCTTCGGTAATAATATCATCATCCCATAGTCGCACGGACAATCCTGCATGTCCCAATTGAATCAGGCTGTAATTCATTTCCATTAATGCCGTTAATACTTTTGAACCTGTTCCTCCTGCACCGATCAGGTTGATGGTTACAGGGTTTGTAGGATTAATAAGGTCATTATCTGTAAAATGCACTTTTATTTTGTCGCTTGTCATGGCAGTAAATTTTTAAGGGTTTTGTTGGTCTTTTTTAATATTTCTTTCGGGAAGAACTTTTCTGTATCAATGAGTTCTTTCCACACGCTTACACAATTACCATTGGTAGGATTATGGTTTAAATGGCTGAACCTGCTGTTAAAAAAATAGCTTTCCCAAGCCTTAATAAATTCTTCAACCGAAGCCGAGTTTTTAATATCCACATTGACTGTTCCCATACAGACACTTCCGTTTTCATAAACATTAAAAAAGGGAGCATGATATAAAACTGTTTTTTCTGTTGGTCTTTTGTCGGAAGTGAGGGCAAATACGGTAAGATGCTGTTTGGAAGCCATCCACAGCATAGCGGGAACGTATGCTGTACCATTCGGAATTTCAAGGGATTCAGTGAAAAAGAGCTTTGCTTTTTTGGCTTTGGTGTACCATATTACTGACCCTTTTTCAGTCGGGTTGATGTATAGAACATTTGTGGGCAGAATACTTTCAGGTTTTAAAAATGCTTTGCTTTTTTCTCTTTCTGTATTAAGAGACTTTGCCAATATTTTAGCTTCCTTTTCGCTCAAAGGATGAGCATTAATGGGATTTCCGTCTTTATCCATATCGAAATGCTCCACATAAACATCTTTATCATCGTCTCTGGTCTTATAAATGACCAGTGCTGAAATGGGATGATAGAGTGTTCCGAAATGATGGGTTATATCTTTCATGATGGTATTTTTAAATGCTGTTTAAAATGTCAATTAATCTTTCAATCAGGGGGAAAATGCAGTTTTCAAAATCAAGGTTGTCATTGCTGACACTTGTTCCGTCAAATCTTTTTTGGGTGGATGGTTCTTCTATTTCCGTACATTCCTGAAATTCAGCATTAACAGAATCAAATAAAGTCTGAAACAATATGCCTTTATCATCTGCGCAGAACGAAACATATTTATCCATTGTGATGGTTCTTTCATGATAGTCCTCGTCGTAGTCGTCGTTATCTGTATTTCTTTTGTCCTGTTGAATATTTCTGTAAATGGTAGCATCAGGAAACATTTCATAGAGGGCAAGGGTATCACAGGCTAATAAGAGACAATCGGTTTCAAAAGAATCTCTATTTTCAAAATGGTTGATTCGTTCTTTAAATCGGGCTAAATTCTCATGATTGAATATTTTTTGTTCCATATAGTCCCCAATCCACTCACTTTGTTTTATTTCACGTAAGTATTCAGGAGTATCATCTGTTTCATCATAAATAAGCCACTCCGAGATCATTTCGTACATCCAACACAGATAACTTTCCTGTTGTCTGTAATAGGGGACATCTGCGATGTGATACAAATATGAGCAGACGGACTGTAAAAGTTGTGTCGCTTGTTTATAATTGGGATTTTTAGATAATCGGTACAGCGGAATTATTGGAATATAATATAAAGTAGCCCCTGTATTATATCTTTCTTCACTCAACAAATACGTTTTCTTTTTATCCTGCACCAAACGGATTTGCTCCCAATTCTTTATTTTAATTTTTAACTGCTTTTTGATTTCCTCTAAAGCAAAAGCAATATTGTAAGGAAAGCCTAAGTGTTTTGAATGTGCAGGTGTGATTCCGTAATGTTCAGCCAATTGGGAAAGGGACTGATAAAAATCCCTTTCCATTTGGTCTGTTTCCTCCCAAGCCTGTACGGATGGTGTGTCTTTTAGTTTGGGTAGGAACAAGCAGTTTAAAAAAGCATGGGTAGCATGGCTATCGGTACTGCTTTCATTTTGTCTTTCTGTATTTCGTTCGCATCCTTTGGTTTTTGCATCCAATGGGCGAACTCTCCCAACTGTTTGTGCAGTTGCTTTTGTTTTTTCTCTTCGGGAAGCTGTATTTTTCCCGATATGATTTTTCGTTGCATTCATCATAATTTAGTGATTGATATTGGGTAAATAGTGGTTGTATGTAAAGAAAATTACTGAAAACCCAACCACAAAATTTTATCAGCCTTTCGTTCCCATTACACTTTCAAAACGGTATTCTACCGTATCATTCCTGATTTGTGGTGCGGATACTTTTGCAGTGGTTAAAATGGGATAAGTATTGGCATAAAAATTCATGACGGCTTCAACGCTCCATTTGGGCTCAGGGTCTGTTAATCTGATTTCCTGTCCTTTATCTTTCAGGATAAAAACTCTTTCTAATTGGGTTACAAGTAACATAATTGTTGATTTTCTGATTTGACGTATTTTATTTTACTATTTTTCTGCGCTTCATCTGTAGTCCGATGATTGCTGACAGTGGGCAATTTTCTATTGCCATTATCTGTCGTATAGCTCCCTGTTTTCCACTCATAGAATTTATTTGGAATCTTATTCTACCTTTACCATGTTGTAAGGTTGCTATATAAATTTCTATGGTTATCACGGCTGTTGATTAATGGTTGTGGTAGGCGTTTTTTCCTCACTGAAAAGGTTATGTGCAAAGTGCCTTTCATATTCATCCTGCTTTTTGCGGATAGTTTCTGCATAATCGGGATATTCAGAAGCCTTTGGAAGTGCTGACCATGCCCCTTTGTAGTTGCCTTCTTTTTCGAGTTCTTCGGCTTTTTGAAAAGCATCTTTGCATTTTTTTTCTTTGGCTTCCTTTTCTTTTTTCTCCTTATCGGATTTTTCCTTATCCATTGCGGATTGCTTTTTGGCTTCTTCTAACTGCTTCATAAAGCTTTCCATATCGACCATCAGTCCCGAAGCGGTTTGTAATGGGGCTTTAATGTGTTCAAAAAATCCGGCATCAAGCTCGTCTGCCGTTCCTTTAAGGTTAAGAGGAGGAATGATATTTTTTGCTTTATCTCCACATCCATCATTTTGTACTAATATGGAAGCCACTATTTGACTTTCGTTGGCTTTGGTAATGGTTAGAATCAGCTTACTGTTAATATCCATTTTGGCTATCAGATTGAAAAAATTGGTTTGCATAATAAGTTGGGTTATGGATTAATTACTAAATGAGTATTGAAGTCTATAAGTTCCCATAGTGAAAACTCTCCTGTCCGGAATTCTTCTTCCGTATGCTTTCCATAGGCTTTATAAATGGCATTTCCATCCTTAGATATCTGCATCTGGTAATGACACAGACTATTTTTAGGTTGTTTCAGTTCTTTTAAATCCTCTTTCTCTAATTCAATGAAAACTCTGTTTCTCTCAGAGAGCCACTCTTCAGCCACAGGATAATATACTTTCGAAAATCTAAAGAACTCCACATGGGTGTCGAAATAGTTTAGCGACTTTATATCTTCATCATTTTCAATGATTTTTATAACTTCAAGACGTTTCTTTTGGGTTTGTTTCCAATGCTCGGTAATATTGATAATGGCGAAATCGCAAGCATCCCATTCACTGTTGGTTTTTGCTTTTACAAGTAAATATTCCGTTAGTATATCAGATCGTTTCATTTTTTGTTTTTTTATGTTATAAATTCTATTTCTCAGAGGTATAAACCCCGTTCACGTAGTAGCCGATAAGCTTTTCCCAAAGCCGTATTAAGCCATTGGTATCTATATAATATTTTTCCGTCCGACTGCAATAAATGATGTATACAGGTACATCTGCGTACTCTTTATTATAGCTATATGCTTTCGCCAGTTTTTTAGCTTCGGATTTTGATTTTGCTGTCATACTCAGGACTTTTCATAGATATATGTTCCACTTGTTTTCATGGGGTTTGCACCCTGTGTCAATCGGATTTCCTTGTTAAATTTCAATGACAAGCTTCTTGCATAGTGTATCGCTGTCGTCCTGTCACAATGGATTTTGAAGTATATTGCTACCTGCTCCCATTCTGTTCGGTCATTTCGGGATTTCATCTGAAAATTATATTGTGATTCCATAAGTCTTTAAAATAATCTTGGGTTAAAAATTTAAAATGGTAAATCATCGTCCATATCCCCTGCAAAAGGGTTACTTGATTCTTGCGTTGCATTTTGCTTCGGTTCACTTTCAACATTTCTTCCACCTCCATAAACCTGAATGTATGAAGTATGAAAATTCAATCCTGAACGGATTTCTCCATCTTTGCCTATCCATGCGCTTGAGCTTGCCCTGCCTGTTAATTCAACCACCGTCCCTTTGGTAAGGATTTTGGCTACATTTGGACTTATCCAGTATGAGCAATTGTAATAGGTAGTCAGCTCTCTGCGTTCCCCCTGCTTGGTCTTGTAGCTGTCATTGATGGCTACTGAAAAGTTCACGACCTGTCTGTCGTTTTTCAATGTATTGATTTCTGCGTTTTTGGTAATTCTACCGACAATGGTGTTCATAATATTTTGTTTTAATTGTTAATCATTACTTTTTTTCAGTTGTAAAATTTCGAGTGATTTGATTCGGTATCGAGGACACTCGGCTTCTTTCTTTTCACCTTTTCCAATGGGAAAAGCATTATTTATTTTTTTGTTTGATTATTCTTATGTTAAAGAGCAACTGTTTGATTCGTATAACTGAGGTTCCGACTTTTTCTTTGCTAAATGACCATAGTACAGGATCAGGCACTTAAAACCGAAATGGAAAGCATTGAAATAGAGGCTCCGAAATCTTTTTGTCCGAAGGATTCAGGAGTGTCTGGAAAAATTGTTGGAGCGAAGCGGAAAGAATTTTTGTAGAAACCCAAAAAGATTTTTTTGAGTGAATGATCTGTACTACATTTGCTACAGTAAAAAGTGAAAAACCACAGTTATATATAGGAATTGAATAGGTGATATTTAACCCTAGAATGATCTAAAACAATAATGAATAATTGGATTTTTCCTTGTGTTGATGTGATTTTGAAGTTTATTTTCTTAAGACCGTTATCAACATTCAAGACCGAAATTCTAAAAATTAACAGGTTTTATTGAAGGTTTTATATTTTTGCTAGCTGAAGAACCTGAAAAAAATTAGGTATATAAATCTGAATAATAAAGAACTTGTGTTAGCCAATAAAATGAGGTTATATAAATTATTTGACATTAAAAAACATCTTTATAACCTTCACAATCAGCAAAAAAGCCTCCTCGTAAAGGAGACTCAAAAAATGATGATTGTTGGAAAAGTTTTCATTTCAAATATAGTGATTCTAAACAAACTCACTTACAAAAATGACCATTCAGAGAACCAGTTACTCAATGTATCCCTGGCAAAACCACTCATTAAGATCCTTAAAATCTCGATAAATTAGAGAACAATCCTCTACATGCTTATATTTCATTAATATTTTGTTTTTAGTGATATTTCCATTAGAATCATTATCAAGAAACAGGTAAATTTTATCGTATTCATCAAGTATTTTTATTGCTTTGAAAAGCATTACCGTAGAATTAAGAATCAGATAATCAGAATTTTTAGCCATATCTATATTTTTGAAAGTCAGGTAATCTAAAAACCCCTCAAATACCGCGATTTCTTTATTATTTTGTTCGCCCTGAATCAAAGTCAGATCTTTCTTACCTAAACAGATTTTAGAATACGGATTGCGGATTTCAAAACCACCTGAATTATTTTCAAAACTAATTCCGAAATAATTTTTCCCGTATAATTCGTAATGCAGTTCTCTAACCAAGTCTCTCTGCTGATAAACTTTCCTCATTTTAAGATATTGAATTAAAACCGGATGCCCGATTCTTTTTACTTCCAATATCCTGTAATGAGGTCGTGTTGTAATCTCTTCCTTTTGTTTTTGATCCTGTATTGAAAAATCAAATTTTCCAAGGTATTTCAAAGCTTCCGGAACAGAACATTTCTTCACCTGCTGAACAATAGAAATGATATCATAACTCTTTCCTGTTCCAAAATCAAATGCTTTATTTTTAATAAAATCGACAGAAAGACTGGGAATCTTTTCGTCCCTGTCCAGCGCAAAATAAAAGGCTGTTTTCCCATTTTCTTTCACGGGAAAAAGATTGAAGGATTCCAACACCGTCCGGATTCCAACTTTTTGTTTGATTTTTTCGCAATTCATTTTTTTTTTTAAAGCAGTTTTTTTTACATGGAATTTCCCTTTTAATAAAAAAAGACTTTTATTATCTTTTAAATAAACTTTTAATAGTTCTCGGTATCTGCCTGTCGTAAAGCGTTTGCGTTGTTTTTCAAATGAGCGCAATTCCGAATTCCACATGAGTGCAAATCCGAAATACAGATGAGCGCAATTCCGAAAAGATGCCCTTTTCCGCATGAGCGCAAATCCGAATTGAACTATGTTTTCATCATTTCTTTTTAGCGTATCTGTCATTTTCACTGGCTTTACAATATCGGAATGAGTGCAATTCCGAAATCAGCTTCATAAAATTCTAAATTTTAACAATTCCTTAACTTCAGCGAGTACAATTCCGAATTCCGAATGAGTACAAATCCGAAATACGGATGAGCGCAATTCCGAAATCAGAGAATAACAGGATAACCGTTGGGCAGTATTTCCCCCATTTTTGTTTCCCTGTATAATGGTATAATAAGTTCCTGTATTTTGTTTAAAAAAGTCGTTCCCTGATATTCCGTAGATCTCATCCCTTTTAGCCTGTTAATCCTTATAAATTCACTAAAAGCCTTTTCTATCATATTGCGGGTTTGAGGAATAGTTTTGTATTGGTAGGAAAACTGGAGCATTTCGCGTTGCTGCAGCCCATATCTTTTGCTGAAATAATAGAGCCGCCTTGTAATCTTCGATTGTCCTGCTGTATGCTCCTGTACATCTGTATCATTAACCATTTTAGTATAGAAAGGTTGAATGAAAATGAAATTACCTTTGTAGCGATAATTAAATGAAAGATTATTGTACCTGTTGAAATTTATTTTTGCGGTTTTGAGAAACTTGAAGCAAAAATCATTCGCAGTTTTATAGTTCAGTCCAAACTTTTTGTTCAGTGAAGCAAGTCCCATCATGGTTCCGCCTTCGGGAAGTTTTGCAAGCCAGATGGCAAAAATAATGTGCTTGTTGTTTCTGATATTATAGACCAGATTGTAGAGGATGTAGTTATATTCGGGAATAATCATCAGCTTTTTCAGCCAGTAGCTGCTGATAAGAAAGCTGGTATATCCACGCTCATCATAACTTGGTGTTGAAATAAGCCCTCCAAATGTTTTAATATCTTTCCCTTTTGAGTTTACGGATTTATACCAGCCCATTTTGAACCGGGCAAGAAACTCATAGGCTTCCACAACCTGTTTTGTCGAGCCACTCGGAGAGATTTTGCTGTTGCGGATTTTAATGGAGGCAAAAATATTATTTTCAGTTTCAAATTCCTGATCAAACAGGGAAAGCTGTTTCGGACGGTCCTCAGGTCGGAACTGCACACTGCTGATAATTGAAATAATGTTAAAAATAACACGTAGTGCATTAATCGGAATATCAGCGGCCTCCTGCTCTTCAAAAATAAAATCGTCCACAAAATGATTTCCCAGGCGTATTCTTTCGGGAATTCTCTCGTCTTTATCCTCAAATATCTTTCTGACAAGTCTTAAATCTTTTTCCGGAATAGCCATACTTTATATTTTTAGCGTGCTTTAATTTTGATCTTTAACAGAACTTTGTTCAGATTGAAAGACCTTTAAAGCAATTTAATTTTCTCTGTCTTTAGAGTTTTTGAGCCCTCATTAAGATTATAATACAGGTAATCCCCCGTTTCATCTGTTCTGAAAACTCTTTTTTCTACTTTCCCGAAATTGGGGATTTTAACTTTCTGAATTCCTTGGTACTCGGCAAGAATTCCATTGAGATTTACTTTCTGTCCAGGCTTTATATCTGATAGTTTCATTTTTAAAGTTTTAAAATTTTAAATAGATAAACATCAATGCTTACTTTGGAGGTTTGATAGTAGGGATTGACTCTAAAGACAGTTGTTCATTATCTGTCCTATTTTTTATATAGGGCAAAAGGTTTTTCAAAGAGGACTTCCAGTTGGTTATCGGTTTTCCTAAATTATTGCACCAATCATTACCCGCCCACAAAGCGTATTTCTCTTTAATATCGGGATTCATTGATTCTTCAAAACCACTAAGCGTATAGGCATAGTCCATAAATTCCTCCAAAGAAGGCTTGTTGACTATTTTAAAAGGCTCAGCCTTATCATTATAAAAGGATGCTTTCTCCTCCTGTTCTGTAGTTTCAGGTGTATTTAAGGCAGATAAGTCTACCGATGGTAAATTTTCATTTTCTTCTGCGATCGATACCTGGGGAAAATGTTTGATTTTTAGCTTTTGCTCTTTTTCTTGGCTGAGGGTTGGTAAAGGATAATTCAGCAGTATTCTGTAAGAACAGGAATACCCGTTTCTGCTTTCATACTGAACCAGCCCTGACTTCCGAAGTGCTTCCCTGGCAGATTTTACCGTTTTTCTCGTTATTCCTAATGTATCACCAATCGCTCTATCGGAAACACTAACATCGTATCCGTTATTATCATTCGCCAATTTCAGCAGATACAGATATAGTGCAACAGCAGTGGTACTGAGTTGTGCTTTCGGGCCAAATTCCCAAAACTTTTGTGTAAGTTCCTGATAATACATCGTTATTTCCGTCCAAAAAGCTCCAGTACTTTTTGCTTATCTATAATGATAATCTTTCCCTTTTGTATAATGGCTTCATCCAACATTCCGGAGGATTTGATTTCCGAAGCTTTTGAAACGGAACAGCCCAGAACTTTGGCTAATCCTTTCAATCCGTATTCATGCCTGTTTTCCGAACCACAGCTTTTGATAATTTCTAAAAATTCCTCAACCGTCAGCTTCCAAAGGGGTGTTTGCGGATCTATTTTTTTCATTTTATTTTTTCTTTTACTGAAAAGCTTAAATTTTAGCTGCCAATCTTTCCTTAGAGATCCAGCTCCTTGCAGCAGCCTGCCAACTGTTCATTAATTTCCCGCCTCTTAATTTCCATCTCTTAGAATTATACAATGAATAAAATTGATGTGCCTGAGCAGAGGGCAAGTCACGTTCATTAAAATACAATTCTACTTCATGAAATGTAGGGGCAGAAAAAACGCCTTCTTTTTGTGCTGATAATTTTTGCTCCGGGAATACTTTACTTATAGAAGTTTCAGATTCGTCAAAATCAATAATCTCAACAAGGCTTCCCTTATAAGGGTCGTAACTGGGGGAATACAAAATAAATCCAGCTAAATGCAGCTCTTTAATGCACCTATGATAAGTTCCTAAAGATCTTATCTTACCCAATCCCATTACCTCTGTACGGCAGATACGAAAGGGGCTTTGAAACCTATTCATACTCCAACACTGGAAAAGCGCAACATAGAGACTGATATGGGAAGGATACAGTCGGCTGTCTTTAACCACATGGGCAAAAAAACTGATGATATCTTTAGTCTGATTCATGATTTCCTGTTTTCTGTGGTTATTTAGAATCCGTAAGCAGCTTCTCAATGTCCTTGTAATTATAATACAAGATCCCTCCTATCTTCGTGTAAGACAGGGTTCCGTTGATTCTCAAATTCTGTAAGGTTCCTGAAGAAATATTCAGAAGTTTTTTGACCTCGGAGGTACGAAGCCATAATTTTTGTTCTGTCGTTCTTACCTGAAGCAGGTCTTTAATATCTTCCAGCAGTTCTATTTTAAATTGCTGGAGATCTTCTTTGGTGATAATGGATATTGCCATGATTTCAAAAAATTTGTTTACTTGACAAATTTTGGGAATCAGGCGGGATTTCTTTCGGTAGGTCTTCGGTACTACCGAAAGATTTTTATATAACCCTTATCAATAAAGGAAATATAAAAAAGTAACTGATAATTTGGTTTTTAATGTAGAAACAGGGGAAAATGCCTATTGATCATCTTCTTGGAAAGATTGATTCAAGTTGTCACTTAGGTGCTGAAGGAATTTAGTTGGATTAATTTTCCTGCTTTTTATCTCATGAAGTGTCTTATAAAAGTTTCCGAGGTTAATATTGAGTGACTTTTCAGTAAATTTAATAATCTCGCTAAATTCAATATTACCCCCATTAAATGAACGGGTATTGTGGAGCGCATACAAAAGTTCCACCAAGGCAGATTTTGAAGCCGACCATTGGAGCGGAGATTTATCAGTTATCTTTTCGTATACATACACGTTAATTTCAGCAATGGATTTCAAAAGATACTTTTCCAAGCGGTCATTAGCAATGATCTGTGAAATAAGGTGGTCGTGCGAAGTGGCAAATTTTTCATCATAATCATAAAGGCCGGATGCTATTTTGGTTTTCAGGTCAAATTGATTCCTGACAAAATATTTTTGATCAAGATAGGTGGCTTTACGCCTGTAATACTCGTAAAAATCGATATGGTCTTCGTAAAAACTTTTCAAAACTTCCAATTCGCATTCAAAATATTCTTTAAGGCTTAACTCTCCTGCATTAGGTTTGGCAGCTTCAACCGACAAAAGCTTTGAAAAATAAATAAACTGCGAAATAAAAGCCGGCTTGATCTCCTTGAAAAAATATACTTCGTCCGCAACAGTCGAAAACTCATGTAAGCTTACCTCCTGTTTAATGATTCTTATAGCAGAATCAATTTCCATCAACGACCTCTCATATAAATCAATAGGGTTATTTTTCTGTTCAAAGCCGATCTGTTCAAGCCTTTTCTCTAAAGTCAGTTGTAATCGCTTACACTTTTTAAAAAACAAGTTAGTATGCATATTTTAAATAAAAAGTAGAAATTTTTAATTATTAAGAATGATAAAGCTGTTAATAAATATAATAAAGCTAAGGATCACCGCTCTCATCCTTAATTTTTTGAATAAACTCCGGGGGAGTGAAAGTAGTTAATTCAGTAAAGAGTTTGGAGAAATTGGACCTGTTGGAAAATCTACATTCATGAGCTATGATTTCAATGGAATACTTCCGCCATTGTGCACTGGTTGTTATCATTTCCTTAGCATACTCGATCCGCAAGCGATTGAGGTATGTACTAAAGTTCGCACCTTTATATTCATTGATTACTTCCGATAAGTACGCGGTATTCGTTTTCAGCTTTTTGGCAAGCTGATTTTGGGTAATCCCTTTTTCTAAATAAAATCTGTTTTGCTCCATAATTTCGAGCTTATCCAATATTTCTTCTACCAGCTTTTCAGGCAGCTTAGATAATTTGGTTGGAACCGTATCTTTATTCTCCTCTTCTCCTAAAGTCTGATCAGCGGGAATCTGGTACTTTTTAACACTTTTTCTTACCTTATAATACCTTACTGAAAGCACGAGCAGAGCACCGAAAGAAATCCCGGCCACAATATATCCGTAAAAAGCAGAAGATTCTAACTCTTTTTTGGATATAAGCAGGTCATTAGTATCATATTCTTTAATGATCTTTCCTGAAAGGTATTTAAAATCATGATGCATCACCCGGTCAAATTGCAATAATTGCTTTGTATAATACAGTTCTTTCTTATTATCATTTTTATCCTTGTAATGTGTGATAAGCAGCTCAAAAGCTTCTCTTACCGAAGGATGGGCAAAATTTCGCTTCAGGAAAATACTATCTACTTTTTCTAAATAATTAATACCCTCATTTTTTTTATGATTTCTTAAGAGAATTTTACCTTTTAAATAATAGATCAGCGATGTATTGGTAAAATCGCTTTTCTTTTCAATCCCTGCCAAAGCGATGTTAAAGTCATATAAGGCTTCTTTGTCTTTCTCCTTTAGATAGCCTAAAATCCCGCTGAGCTTATAAAAATAGCTTCTCTCTATATAAAAGTTTTTATCATCGGCTGAAGCCTGTAATCCTTCATTAATGAGTGGGGAAACTTCTTTTCTTTTTTTCATATAAAACAGGCAGATACCCATCTGATGAAGGCTGTTCAGATAACCCTTCTTCATATTATACCGAAGGTTCGGAAAATTTGAGGGCACATAGGTGTCTCTATAATAGGAACGGCATTTTGAAAAAAGTGTAAACGCTTCCTCATAATATCCAAGATAACTTTTGACAACTCCAATATGGTACATATTCTTGTGACGCAGATAGGGATCTTTACTTTCATTAAGGTATTTCCAAGCCCTCAGATACTCATCAAGGGCCTTCTGATATTTTCTGTAAGTAAAATAGTAAACACTTCCTTTGGTAAGATAGGAATTACCAATAAGATCGGGGTCACATGCCAGGTTAGCAGCCCATACAGCACTATCTGCGTATCCTATTTTTTTATTTCTCGAAAAACTGACAGCGTCCCGATATGCCTGTGTTAACTCCTTATAATTTTTAAATGTTTTCGCCTCTTTAATATATGCATTGACAAACTCAAGGGCACGTTCATCGTTTTCTTCAAAATTATCATAGCGTACCCTGTAATCAGAATATTTCTGACCATTGACCAAAAAGCAAAAGAAAACACAAAAACAAAATATATTACTCAATATAAAAATAATTTAACAAAATAATGTTAATGATATTATAAATATGATTCAAAATTAAGCAAAATAGACAAAGCAAAAAATTATTTCAGCACTTTAGGAATTACACCTAATAAATCCGCTAAAACAAACTGATTTACAATTAATTACACAAAAGAATTCATTGGTACGATTTATAAATCGTACCCTGAAAATTTATAAATCGTACCAACCAACCTTTTTTTTCGAAAAATTCATGCTCTAAATTCGCTTTCAGAATTCTAAAAAACTACCGGCCGGGGATTGTTAATTTTTTAATCCCTAAATCATGAAAACCAAAATATTGACACTGCATATTGTTGCGGGAATTTTACTTTCAATTGTTATTTTATCCTGTCGCGAAGAAAGCCTTCCGCATATTCCGTATCCGGATGTACCTATCATTGCGACTGAAAGAATTGTCTTAAAATCAGACAGTATTAAACTTGGAAAAGAACCGGAAATCGGTGAAACCGATCCTCCAAAAGATCGGGATAACTGGAAAGCCACAAAGTAACCAAATTTTGAACCAATATGGAAACTCACCCGCCACTCATCATTGAATCGGGAAAAAACTGTCCCGTTAGTGGAATATGGAAAACCATAGGGCCTCTCACTACCACCATTACGGTTAATGAAAAATCTCCTATGCCTACCTATTGCGGAGTGAAAGTACGCTGGACATTATTATACCATTGTTAAAATCTTACTATGAAAAAGAAACTGACACAGCTTCCACTATGGATTGCTTACTTTTTTATCCTCCTGTTTTGCTACGCAGCAATCAGTAAAATTTTGGACTTCGAAAACTTTCAGGTACAGATCGCCCAATCACCACTATTAAGTGCTTATGCTGTAGTAATTACATATGGAATTTTGACTTTAGAACTATTGGTCTGCTTACTTTTGATCTTCAGGAAGACCAGGGTAGCTGGATTATTCGGAGCTTACATTCTAATGGTTCTTTTCACTGTTTATATTTATCTGATTCTGAATTTTAGTGATTTTATTCCATGTTCGTGTGGAGGCATCCTTGAAAAAATGGATTGGAACACACATCTTATTTTTAACATCGTATGCATCGCGTTTGCCGTTAGTGCGATTCTACTGGTTGAAGAGATAAAAATCGGTAGATTTAAAACTATTATAGCACTTATTTTTTCTGCTGGCCTATGTTCAGTGGGGATGTTTTTCCTTTATCAGAAATCAGAATATTTAATCAAACGAGACAATGGGTTTCAAAGAAGGTTTTTACAACATCCTATTTTGAAAGATAAAACGTATGACTTAAAACTAAATTCCTATTATTTTGCCGGCTTTAATGCAGATACCATCTATCTAGGAAACTATACAGCTCCGGCTTTACTGACTAAAGTTTTCGGAATGAAAGCAGTAGCACAGTCGAATCTTTCTTTAGATCATACAGACCTGCAATTTAGGAGACCAATGATTGAGGTTATAGATAGTGTCACCTATTTCTACGACGGAACTGTTCCCATTATTTTTGAAGGCACAAATATCATCAATTTAAAAGAACAAAACATTGGGAAAACCTATTTCCGAAAAATCAGAAATCTGGACAAAGACCATTTTGTAATTGCTGCGTACCATCGTAAAAGGCAGATTCAGACGCTGGGAATCTTAAGCAGGGGAGGTAAAGATTCAGTGATGTTGAAACCAGAATTACTTGAAAAAATGCAAGAAGGATTTTTTGAGCCTGACGGAGACCTAAATTATGATCGGTCTACAGGAAAAATTGTCTATGTATATCATTATAAAAACAAGTTTATGGTTACTGATAAATCACTGACTTCCAAACAGCTTTATAAAACAATCGATACTGTCACCATTCCAAAGCTGGGTCTTTCCCACTTATCAAATGGAAACAAAAAATTGAACAATCCACTTATTATCAATAAAAGATCTTTTGCTTATAAAAATGTGTTATTCATTGAATCCGACCGTCGAGGAAAGTTAGAAAAAGATAGAGGAAGAAGGTCAATTATCTTGGATCTGTATTCCACCAGCGAACAGAAGTACTTGGGAAGCATATCCGTTCCCAACAGAAATGAGGGACAGCACGTACAGTTTACTGTACATGACAACTGCCTCTATTTAATTATCGAAAATGAACTGATCAGATATCGTTTTGCGCAAAACATCATGCAACATTTCATTTCAGGGGAAGCCGAAAACCTGAATCAGAGTAGGCACCAATAATAAATTTATAACAATGAAAAAAATCAGACAAATCGCATTGCCATTAGCAATCCTGTTTATCGGGGCAGGCAGTGCGTATGCTACAAGTTTAGCATCAGAAACAAAGAAAGCAGAAATTCCAGGATGGAAAATCGATCTGGAAAATCCAGAAAATCCCTGTGTAATGACTAGCGTACAATGTTCCACGGTTAACACAGGCAACCCATGCGAGATTACTGAATCAACAGGGGTTCATCAGCTTTATGAATCAAGCTGTGAGACTGAATTATTCAGAATTCCCTAACGACAATTAATCAACCATTAAAAGAAGGGTGCTATTCAGCACCCTTTATATATTTTTGTATCCAATGAATATTTCTTTGATCCTTCAAATGATAATTAAACCAATCTAAAATCTTAACCGTTAAATCTTTCTGAGTTTCGTATTTCCCCATAACATGCTTTTCTTTATCATAAAACAACGCAATAACAGGTTTTCTATATTTTCTCAAAGCAATAAACATTGATTTAGTTCCTTCCGGGCTTACATTTCCATCATCGGTCCCTGTCCACAGCAACATGGGTGCTGTCACATTCTGTACCGACATAATAGGATTATTTTTGATGTACTTTTCAGGATTCTGAGCAACCGTATCTCTGAACCAGTATTGACGGCCTTCGTACCTGTAATAATCCGGAGCTTTAAAATGATGATTATATGCATAATAAGTACGAATAACATCCGACACAGCAGCACCTGAAACATAGGCAGTAAAACGGTTGGAATGGGTTGCAATAAAATTGGTCTGATATCCGCCAAAGGACTGTCCAATCAACCCTATTTTACTCATATCTATATTTTTACAATTCTGCATTTCATCCAAAGCATTATGAACACTCTCCACTGCGGAGATTCCCGCCCCTCTATCAGATTGGGAAATATCGGCAAGGAGCACCGCAAAGCCCTCTTCCATCAGCAAAGGAATATTGTAGCCTGTCTGATTAGCGAAGGACGGTCTTAGGAACCTTTTCGTTAAATAATCCTGCTTCTCATAAATATGCACCACTACCGGATATTTCTTAGCTCGGTCATAACCCAGCGGCATAAATAAATTACCTTTAATTTTTTCACCATCGGAGCCTTTATAGGAAAACCTGATCAGTTCCGTCTGTTCAAATTTTTCGTTGGCAGGATCTGATCTATAAATAACTTTCGGTGTGGACTTTCCCATTTTGACAACCAATTCGGGACGCTTATTGTAATTTTCTTCCACCCAATAATAATCTTCCTTATTTCCCAATTTTTTAAACCCGGTGATCCCATCTCCTGTAGAGGGGCAAATCACATGTAGCTTCCTGTTCCTGAAATAAGCATAGGACATATGATCATTGGATTTATCAGTTATTTGAAGAACCAAACTTTTGGTCAGATCCACTTTCCTGAAATCACGTCTATAGCCAAGCTCGGTACCTATTTTATCAAAATCAATCAACTCAATAGTAACATTTGTCCCACGATATAAATCTGTAATTTTTTTAGAATTTAAATCTTGCCTGGCTATCCTATTTCCGCCAACCCATAGAATATCTGTATCAGACATAAAATAAGGAATCATCTGTTCACTGGCATCTAAGTCCTCCATCTTTAAGGTAATTGTGTTATAAAGCTGCCATTTATGTGCTTTCTGAATAACTAAATATTTTCCAGTAGGCGATATAACCATCTGCTTATCCACATCGGCAATCTTGGTATAGCTATTACCGGAAGAATTCCACAGGTATAATTCATCGCTACCTTTATCACCGGCCTTATCCATTTTGTCCACCTGCTGCTTATCGACAGCATAAAGAAGGTATAAGTTATTTCCAATAGCCGTTTCTCCAAAATAGCCCGGACGGGTCATGATTGTCTTATCGCCTCTTATTATATCCCAATCCAGCTGAACTGACTTTATAATAGCACCGTCATGTTCAGCGAGATCAAAATCGGTTCCGTACCAGATGCTGACCATCTCTGTTTTAGACTTTACTTTCTTTTGCAGCTTAATAACGATGCGATGATCTGTGAATGACGGACCCACCGCCACTAAACTATAATCCCTGTACCCGCTCACATCGAGCATCAATTGTTTTTTATCCTGAGTAACATAATGAATCAACTTCTGATCTGCGCTTTCTGATTCAATGACAATCCCTCTTTCTATTGTCGGGGACGTCATGATATTTTTCACTTCATTTGTTGTGGAGAAGACATTTGTAAAATTACCTTTATTCAATACATACACTTCATTGACATTGCCTGTTTTCTTTCTCAAAATTGTTTCGCCATTATTGGAAAACAAATACTGAACATTTCCTAAGGTCTGCCTTAAGTTAAGATCGGTATCAAAAACTTCAAGCTTTTTTCCTCCTTCTTCATTGTAAAGCACAGCAAACCTATCATGCTTCCTATCATACAAAAACTTGCTGACCCCATTCAAAAATTGTGATTTTCCTGTTTCAGGATTCAGGAATTCAAGGCTGTCACCTGTCTGAACAGCAAGATTGTTCTTGACAAACTGAAAATAAACGATATTTTTTCTTTCAAATGTTTTTTTAGAATCGCTGGCGTTTTGAACCATCATCTTTTTTGCCCCGCCTGCCGATACAATATACCAAGCCAGCCATCTTCCATTCTCGGAAGCTTCAGGAAACTGCATTTCTTCAGTGTCATTCGCAAGCTTCTCGAGATGTTCGTACTTTTGTGCAAACAGATTTTCCGTGCACAACAGTACCAGCAGCATCATAAAAGCTAAATCTCCCCATTTCATTTGAAATATCTTTTTCATATTTATCCTCATTTTCACCTCCATGACCGTACAATTAATACCCATCATTCTGTGGTGTGAGGTTACTGTTCAACAACAGTTCCTTTTGTGGAAGAGGAAGAAACTGATTCGTAGTTTTCCAGTTCGGCTTTACTGCCTGTAATTGATCCAATTCGCCCCATCTTTTAAGATCCATAAAACGGGTTCCATGTTCAGCAAAAAATTCCTTCCTTCTTTCTGCTTTCAATTCCAAAAACGCCTGAGCCTGTGAAATAGAACTGCTCAGGGCAGAAAGGCCGGCTCTCTGTCTCGTATAATTGATGAAAGGAACTGCCAGAGATGTTTTATTCTGTCTTAATAAAGATTCTGCAAGGATCAGATAGACATCTTCTAACCTGTAGATGATAGAATACTCTGTTGTATTAGTGGCGGTAGTTATCTTGTATTTAGTTTGTTTATAGTTCGTCTGGGAACCAAACACCACAGCGGTAAAATAATTCTGCCTGCGCAAATCATCAGCAGCAAAAGAACTGATCAAATCAGGGTTAAGAACAAAAGAAGTCGGAGCACCTGTGAAATTATACATAACCGCTTCCAGAGTGGCATCAGTATTATTTTTAGGTTTTAGCTGCCAGATAATATGCTTTCCTGACTTTTGAAAAATTTTGGTGATGTCATTCTGAAAAACAAAATCTGAACTTTGAATAATCATCTGGCTAATCACTTCCGCTTCCTGCCATTTTCCGAGCATCATTTTCATCCTGGCAAGCACGACATAGCCCACTGCTTTATTGACATAGATTCGTTCTGCATGTCTGTAGGATAACGGCAGAAGATTAACGGCTTCCGACATATCGGTTTCCAACCGAACCAGGAACTGATCTTTTGGCATTCTCTTCAACGTACTGTTGTATAAATAATCTGTAGTATCCGTGTAGGGAATTTCCCCAAACATCTGATACAGATAATAGTAAATCAATGAGCGGATAAACATCGCCTCACCTCTTATCCGCGCTTTTGAAGACGGAGAAAGGCTTTTGGATTTTTCTACGCCACTGATAATGCTGTTAGCCATGTAGATCTGTTGATAAGCATTGGTCCAAACCAGGCTGATAGTAGCATTCGTGGGCAGAGGATTATTATTATAAATATCAAGAACAGAATTTCCGGCAGAGGTGAATACACACGTAATATCATCGGTATAGGTTCCCAGTAAGGCACCGGAACCATCGGAAGTTCCACTGACAACCGAGCTTGTCCATAGAGCGGAATACAGACCTGCCAGGGCAGCATCCGCTGTTTTTTCATCTTCAAATACCATTTCTGTTGCCAGCTGGTTATTCGGAAAATCTGTTTCTACAAATTTTTCACATGATATTATATTTAAAGCCGTCAGCAGCATCAGTAGAAAGCATATGATATGGTTGAATATATTTTTCATTTCAATAAATATTAGGATTGGTATAGTGGTTGAATTATAAGTAGGTGGACCTAAAAATTCCCTGATTCCAGACCACGAATGTTAAAACGTGACCTGAAACCCAAGAGAGTAAGTTTTTAATGGCGGAAGGAATCCGATAAGGTAGAACTCAGGATCCATGCCGAAGTATTTCGTAATGGTCAGCAGGTTTTGCCCCTGAAAATAGACCATTGCTTCCTTAATCCCCATTTCTTTCACAGGAATCTTATAGCTGATCTGGACATTCTTAAGCCTGATAAAAGAAGCATCACTTACTGCTGCTGTCGAGTTCTGAAAGAACCCGTGCAGAGAGAGTTTCTGCGAATTATATCCTGCTGAGTATGGCATATACTGTCCATCAGGATTTGAAGCAGACCATACATTCAGTGCTTCTACAGGCTGATTATTAAGAATTCCCGGCATCGGCATCGAACGGTTGTAGTTCCAGTTTCTCTGCTTAACAAACTGCCACAGGAAAGAAGCAGACCAATTCCCGAACCTCAGGTTATTCGACCATCCCCCAAAGAACCGTACTCCTAATTTTTCAACTGCTTTATTATCATCAGGGGAATTAATCTTCCCGTCACCATTAAAATCCTTAAACCTGAATAATCCGGTTATGGGATCAATCCCTTCATACTGATACACCCGGGCAATCGTCACAGGATAGCCGACTACATACTGATTGGAATAGGTAGAGCCTTCAAGGTTCGGAAATTCCACCAATGTATTTTTAGGAATACTCAGGTTAAAAGATGTTTCGTACTTAAATTTCCCTTTTCTAAAAACCTGTACGGAAGCATCAAATTCCCATCCCGTATTCCTGATCTTAGCCGGAAGGTTGGACTGGATGGATGAAAACCCGGTGGTAGCAGGAAGCGGTATACCAACCAGCTGATTCGATGAAGTATTCTCATAATATGCACCCGAGAAATTAAATCTCCCGTTCCAGAGTCCTAATTCCAAAGCCAATTCCTTTTTCAACGTCTTTTCCCAGCTAAAATTCGGATTATACAACCTTGCAGGATTAAGGGCAGTCTGCCCGTTATAAATATTGGAAGAAACAATATAAGTATTCAGGTACTGATAGTCTCCTATCTTGTCATTTCCCGTTGTTCCGATGCTTCCTCTGAGTTTACCCATACTCAGCCATTTTAATTCTGACAGAAAACCTTCTTCTGAGAAAAGCCACGCTCCCCCTATCGCTCCAAAGTTTCCAAAACGGTTACTCGGACCAAAACGGCTGGAACCGTCCCGCCTACCCGTAAGATTCAGGATATACCTTTTCTTCAGCTGATAATTGAACCTTGCAAACACCGCAGTGTAATTATATTCACTGCGTACCTGATCTGATATAGTCTTCACATTGGAAGACCCAATATTATCAATCAGTGCATTGCTCTCAAATCCCCTGCCTGAAATCGCCCCCTGATCAGACTGCGTTTTCTGAAGTGTTGTTCCCAACAACGCTTCAAACCGATGATTCCCCATCATATAACTACCGACAATCTGCGGTTCCAGAATATAGGAGAAATTCACCTGGTTATTCTTCGACGAGGTCGAGTTCAAACTCGTCTGTCCGAAAGATGGGTTATTGATGGTATGAGGTTTTAGCGAACGCTCTTCAAAATTCTGATAGCTGATCCCCGCATTCATCTTTACCGAAAGAAATGGAAACAGTTTATAAGACACATTGAGTCCGTTATTAAAAAAAGCAGTCTTATTCCGATACTCGCTCAACAGGGAGGCTACAGGATTGGTGAAAGTTCCGTTCTCCCAATTGATGCCTCCGTCAGAGGTATATAATGCAGGAGCATTAGGACTCAGCCCAATAGCTTTAGAAGTCATATCATCATTCTGAACGTTATTGTTCTGAAAAGAGAATGTATTGACGAAATTGAATTCCAACCTGCGGTCAGGCGTAAAATAGCTGAAGTTGGCATTAATGGTATTGGTCTTGTACCTGAAATCCGCAGGTAAAACAGTACCCTGCTCATTATGGCCATAGCTGATCTGATACGACATATTCTCAGAACCACCACTCATCGAAAGCTGTACCGCATAGGATTCAGCCGTACTCCCAATCAACACCTTCTGCCAGTCCGTATAGCGGGACTGATCCCAAGTACCGTTGATATCATACATTGTTGCAGGATAGGCTACCTTATCATTCTGAAATGCCTGACGGCGCATACTGATGTACTGCTCCGTATTCATCATTTCCATAGGTCGTATAATTCTGCTTAAGGAATATGAAGTGTTGAGCTTAAGTTCCGATCTTCCTTTCTTCCCCCTCTTTGTTGTTACAATAATTACTCCGTTCGCTCCTCTTGATCCGTAAATGGCTGTCGCATCAGCATCTTTTAAAATCTCAAAGCTCTCAATATCATTCGGGTTGATGGCATTCAGGGGATTGATAGAGGACCACGGAAGGATTCTATTGGAATACAGCGAAGGAGTCTCAGAAGCCTGGGGAACTCCGTCTATAATGTATAGGGGCTCATTTCCCTCACGGCGGATGCTATTCTTTCCCCTGATCTGGATATCAAACCCGCCTCCAGGGGTTCCGGTGTTCTGGGTAATACTCACCCCTGACATTCTTCCCTGCGCTGCGGACAGCACGTTGGTTATAGGCTGATTCTCAATATCCTTAGCGGAAACTTTGGCAATGCTTCCGGTACGTTCTTTGTCTTTTACCTTATAATATCCGGCATTAAGCACCACTTCTTCAATATGGCTTACTTTTTCTGAGGCTGGCTTACCTGAAGGGACTAAGGTATCGGTTTTTTTTCTGAGTACAGCAGCTTCTGAGGTATTCTTTCGAGAAAGAGTATCTGTACTTCCCCGCACCTGCGCCTGAAAAGAGCTCCCTGCAACCGTCAGCATAAAGGCAATAGAAATGCTCCCTATGCTGGTATAGGATTTTTTCATAAATTTGTTGGGTTTAATAAACTTATTATAACTAGCTGCTCTTTCCTGCACCAGCTGTCAACTTTTGCGGAAAGGGCTTTTTATTTCTTATTGTTCTGTAACAAAAAGATAACTAAGTATCATTATAATAGGTGCTGCTTATTTTCATTTGATGGTCTTTTATGGTTACATTGTGTTTTTAAATATTGTCTAGGAGGAAGTTTTAGGAGATTACAAAACCTCCAACCTAAACACATCATAAAGAATTAATATGAATGAAATTAACCTCGAGTGTGAACTGTAAAGCTCCAATGGTTGCGCTGCCATTGTATCCTATCTAATCTTTATAGTAAAAGCAGCTTAGAGAAATGTAGAGAAGGCGGACATCATTGGAAAAAAACAGCGTGGAACTCTACCTACCGTATCAGAGGTACTGGCATACCCTTTACCACGAATAAGAGAGCCCACGCCTAGAACGTGAGCAATCTGCTTATTGTCTTGTGGTAAAATGAAAAGTGCCAGTTTTCTGATACAAGATTCTAAGCGAATAGCTTCTAATATTTTTTGAAGTTTCGCAAAATTACAATTAAGTAACTTCTTTTACAAAGATAAGAAAAAATATTTTGGTATACAAAACTATACCAAAATATTTTTCATTATGTGCTTAATTGCATTTATGATTAAAGAAAGTGAAAAAATTATAATTATAAAAACCGCGATTACTTTACGTAAAATGCTTAGTAACAATAAGAGTTCCTCAGCGAAATCGGATGGTAGTGTAGACATAGTCAATAGTTATGATAAAATAGCTGCAAACTCTAATTCAGAACTGACCAAAGCCACAGTAAATGGTGCTTTTAGCGGAAAGAAAAGGTCAACGATGGCAACTATTGTTCTTATTGTTGAGTCAATGGGTTATACAATGATAGACTTTGGTCAGCAATATTGTAAGACAACAGATGAGCACATTTCAGAATTTAAAAAAAATATTCTAGATAAGAAATCTAGCTTTTAGTTTTATACTGTTAAGATTTTTAACAGGCAATTTCTAAATAATAATACCCTTAAAATATTAGGGTGTTTTTATGATAACCAATATGGTGAAAAGCAAAAACAGCCTTCTTGAAATGTAGCTTGGTTTAATGAATTGAATAAATTAGCTATAACCAAAATATTAGCTTCTCACTATACATTTCATTTTCCGAAAGAAAAAATTGGGTCAAATTAGTTAGTAAATTGTTAAAACTATGATCCATAATCTTTTTTCGGTCTAGTAAACTTCCAGTAATTTTATCAGAATTGCGAACAAAACTAATCTCTTTAAGCTTCTTCAGTTTTTTATATTCATTCATAAAATCAGGAAGTTTATTTTTAATCATAGTTCCATCCTCATAAATATCAACAAATCCTTCTTTGATTGTGCTTTCTACACAAACCTTTTCTAATTCTTCCAATCTAGTAAAATCATTTTTTGCTGATTTGTTATTGATAACGGCAATAGGAAAAATTGTATCTGCAACTGTATAGTTAATAGTAAACGGATTTTTAAGAGTTATTATCTCGAAAAGAATCGTATAATCTTTCAGATCTTTAATATTGAGATGACGAAGCTGGTTATAAAAAGCGTCAGTTGCTATAGTTCCGATGTAATGATTGAAATTATTTTTTGAACAGATATAATAATTATTTTTGTACTTGTACATTACACCTAAAGCCCCATCCCATTTATCTGCACTGTATATTGGTTTATAAAGCAGATTTAGTACTTCAGGATAAATTTCATGTCTCTCGAAAAATTTTTTAAATGGGCGAGCAATAATTCTCCCTGAATCATCCAGTATCAACCCTCTACAAGACAATGTCGTATAATTCCAATTTTTATGTAACTTACACTTTCTCGTGATATTATACAGCCATATTGGGAACACCGGATGTTTCACTTTATAAATATAACCTAATTTTATAAGTAGTTCTAACTCATTAATACAGAAAGAGTCTGGCTTAAGAAAATTTAATACTGATTGCTGCTTCCAATAAACTTTTTTTCTAGCTTCTCTTGCCGAGAAAAAGGCAATTGCCTCAATTTCTGATGAGTCGAAATCGTTTGAGATTTTATATTGATTATATTCTTTATCTGAAATCTCAACTACAAAATAAAAAATAATCTTTGATAAAATACCTTTTGAATCTACATAACTTATTAATGATCTTTTAGAAGGATCAATTTTGTCTTTGGGAATCAGAATGCCAGTTTCCTCGAACGTCTCTCTTATAGCAGTTTCAATAATGTTTCTATCACTAGATTTATCAATAAGTCCTTTTGGTATAGACCAATTATTATCAGAAGCCATATGTCTTGGCTTTACTAACAGAACCTTACTATTTTTAATAATAAGCAGCCCAGCACTCTTAGTCATAATATTTATCTAAATATCTATTTTTCCATTTCCATATTCTATCATCAGGGGTGTTGCCATATTCAAAACTTTGATTGAAAAATTCGCTTATGGATGTATTTGTTTCTTCATACTGATTCCAGTGTCGATAAACCCATTTTATTGCTCCTCTATCGATTTGGTCTATATTTAATTCATTGATAAAACTTTCCTGCGTTCTCCCATTTTTTATGGCTTCCATTATCAAAGTTGTCGAAAGTGGATTTTCTTTGTAACCATAATATTTCTTAAGCTTATTTATACTTTCAATCATTTGATATTCGGCATTTATAACACTCTGTAGCTCCTTATGAATTTCCTTGTACCATGGAAATTTAATTTTAATTCGTAATGAATTGTTATATTCCAAAACGACACCCTCCAAATTATTTATGTTTGCTTCTTCTATTTCATTGAGATTTTTGAAGTTTTTGAACTCAGCAGTTAAATCTTTCTTAGTTCTAAAACCTAATTCGGAAATGTTTTGTATACTCTTACCAGTCTCTTTATCAATTACCCCAATCAAGACTAAATCCTCTTCCTGTCCATAATTTACTACAAGACTGGCTTCAGGGTAAAGTACCTCAAAAATGTAAGAAAACTTACGATTCAGTTTCAATGCTTCCTGAAGGTATTTCTTTTGTATTATCTCACTTGCTTTTATTGCTTTTAGGCTGGAAAATGATCTCTGAGTAGCTATATACGGAGTATTCTTAACCCAATATAGTACTCCCATCGTACCATCTAATTTTTCATAAATTTTAGGCGTAGAATCTGGTAATTTTACAATTCTATTTTCGCTTAATGAAATTAAATTATCTGTGATATGATTTCTGAATGTCCAAAATTTGTCAAATGCCCTTTCTATAATTTCTCCTCCACTATTTAAAATTAGTCCTCTGCACATAATAGAATACTCATTCCAGATACTTTTTGTTTTGGAGAGAGGATGTTTAAAATAACCATATATAAACAGATCTTCTGTAGGATGTTTTTCAATTGTAATATTTGAATCCTTTATAGATTCCCTTAGTTTAATTAAATTCAGTTTCATTACTTAATCTATTAATTATATAGGTTATGTAGATTTTGGATTCTGTGTCGAGCCCCATAAGTCCAAAAAACTTAAACAAAAAGCCTTCTAAAAATGCATATTTTGTGTTATCACTAAAACTAGAAAGTATTGCACTAGAAATAAAAGTATTTTCTTTTTTCTGTAAAAAATTATCCATACTTTCGGAAATAGCATCGATTTCTTCTAAAAAGGAATCTGAAGATATCCAATTATCCACTTTACTACAGAAGTTTTCGTTTAGTGAGTTTTCATTAACTAAATAAAGCTTCTCAAACTTTTGATACATTTCTGAAATAGTTGCATATTCATTCGAAATCAATTCCTGGTCTGTCAACAGAAATAGTTGCCATTTCTGCGACAAATATTTGTTGAAATCTAAAAAGTCTTTCTTACTAAAATTTAATCTTATAAAACAGTTTAAGTATAGTTCAATACAGTACGAAATTGCTATATTTTGATTCCAGATTAAACTCTCATTATTTTTTAATTCTAACGCATATTCACATATTCTATTTAAGCCAAAATAATAGTCGTTCTGAAATAGATCATAAACCATAGAAACATCACTTATTTCTTTAACATGTATATTAGAATTTAATTTAATTTCTATTTCAGGGAGTATTTCTCGTTCAATTAATTCTTTATTTGCATTTAAATAAAGAGTAAAAAATCCCTCAATATTTTTCTCCCAATAAAAGCTATTTAATCTGTGATTAACACTTCTAGTAATTGTAAAAAATTTAAAGAATATATTTTCAAGAAATGAATCAAGATCTAAATTAGAATATTTAAATACTATAATTACTTCGTTAGAAAAGAATGAACTTTTTGTATCTATGTTATTTACAACCCCACCATATTTGTCTAGCTCTTCAATCATTCTTTGTTCAAAATCTAATAAGGATGCTAAATGATTATACATAATCTCTTTTACATAAGGATGTGAGTGTTGATATGAAAAAAGAATAGGTAAAGTCGATAATGATATAAAGTCATTTGGTGTAAAGTAATTGTAAAGGTTAATCAATCCCTCATAAATTTTATATCTCAAATAGTCAGAGTCTTGACTTTTAATACTAGCAATATAATTAGAAGTAATCCACCGTAATTCATCTATTTCTCGTTTGTTAATAATATTTTTGTGTTTTTCTGTAAAGAAAATAATAGAAGATTTTAAATTAACCAAAAACCTATTTTCGTCTCTAATAATGATCGAATGTGGAAACTGATTAAAAAGATAACCTTCCTTTGTATTTAAATTTTTTAAAATACTAATTTTAGGTATATAATTAATACATATTTTAGTTCCTTCTATATCTTTATTTTCTTTTAAAATACGGGAGGAGTAATTTTCGCAAACGATCGTAAGTTTAAGAAAATATTTACCTGGCATCAGCTGAAAACATTCATCCACTAATATATGCTTATATTCATTGAATTCTACTTTTACAAATTCTTTTAGAATTTGAGCAACTTCATTATTTATTTTTCTCATTCTCTTTTTTTTCTTTATCCGTCTTCTGCACTTTTTCAGGTGCCTTTCTGTCAAATGCTTTTATTATTTTGTCAAATATTTTGTGAATTAATCTTTTCTTTTCAACAATAATCTCGGCCTGCCCCTCCATATTTTTACCAAATGATAAGTTTTTACCGGAATCGCTTTGAAGTCCATTCGGTATTTCTACAATGACCAAATACTGCGATTCATTAGGTATTAATGAGATATTCTTGACCGAACCTGTCAACTTCCCAAACTCCTGATAAGGAAAAGCATTTAACTTTATAAAAACTGTTTGCCCAACTTTAACCTTACCAGCCCCTTCACCAGGCATTAATACTTGTCCAATAATTTTATTATTATTAGGTAAAACACTGAAAAGCATTGAACCTTGAGTAACAAACTGGTTTGATGAGATAAAATTAACATAATCCACTTGGCCATCAATAGGAACTTTTATTAAATATTTTTTCTCCCAATTGTTAATGCTAAGTGCCAATTGTTGAAAACTTTCTAAAAGCTTTAATTGTACATTTGAAAGCTTGAGTTTCTTTTGAAGTAAAAACAAATTGAGGTTTCCCTTAGCATCAGTAATATTCAATTGATTCCTAAGATTTTCGAGGTCGATATTTTTTAGATTTTCCTTTTCTTTTAAAAAATTAAGTGCGGAATTTTCAAAATCATTAACTATAGCCATTTTTTTTGCAACTAAGACAGAATCATCTCTATACTTTTGAGATAAAATATTAATTTCCTTGGATTTAAATTTTTTCAAATTGCTTCTTTGAGCAATTAGAGTATTATATTGTTCAATTTGCTGTTTCAACATCGCTACTTGTAAATCGTACTCATTACTATTTCGATTATTATTTATTTCATGCAAAGAACTAATAAATTTAAAATAGGGTTCTTGAACCTCACCCAAATTGTCTGCTTGAGCAAAATCAAAAGATTTTAGATTTAATTTATATAATGAAGACTGGTATTTAACAAGAGAATCTTTTAGCCTTAAGATTTTGTCTTCTTCACCTAGATTTTCTATAACACCAATAATACTCCCTTTTTTAAATTGCTTCTGAGGAGTAAATTCCAAAATTTTTATCTTACCATTACTTTCAGAAACCAGAGTAATTGGAGGCTTTTCCGCCGTGACCTTTACATTGGCAAGGATCATCTCAGGAGATTGAATAAACCACCCTAATAGACAGCAAATTATTACAATTATAAGTAATGAAAATGTTAAAATGGAGTTAAATCTTTTCGGAAATCTGCTTATAACATCCCTGAATTCTTCTGAATGGTGAATTTCAACTTTTTTCATATAATGCTATTAAGTGTTATTTGGTTAGTAAATAACTTGAAGTAGTATCCTTTATTTTGAATAAGCTCATTGTGCTTTCCAACTTCCATAATCTTACCATTATGCATTACAATAATCTGGTCTGCATTTTTTATAGTAGATAAACGGTGAGCTACTATAACTGCCGTTTTATCTTCATATTCCTTCCCCAAATTCCTTACTACTTTTGATTCGTTAATTGAGTCCAATGCATTAGTAGCTTCGTCAAAAAACAAATATTCAGGGTTTTTGTAAAGTGCTCTTGCAATCATAACCCTTTGTTTTTGCCCCTGACTTAAACCTCTTCCATTTTCTCCCATAACAGTATTGAATCCTTTAGGTAGCTTTTCGATGTCGTCTAATATGTTTGAATTAACTACTGCTTTGTGAAATAAATCATTATCGAACTCTCTCCCAAGAATAATATTATTTTTTATACTGTCTTTGAAAACATCACCTTCCTGATTTACAACCCCTATTTTATCTCGCCAAAGTTTTAGACTAATATTACTCACATTTGTTTCCCCAATATGAAACTCCCCTAAAGTGGGGTCGTACAACCTCATTAATATTTTTAATAAGGTTGATTTACCACTTCCACTTTCACCTACTATTGCCGTAACTTTTCCCTCTGGAATGGTTAACGAAATATTATTTAATATAAATGGGGAACTATTAGAATATCTAAAAGATATATTTTTTAAAGCCAAAGATTTGTGCCTTGGGAAAGTAATATTATTTAGGACATCAGTATCCTGTTCTTCAGGTACCTGATTGACTTCATTCATTCTCATAAAACTAATGTAAGCTACTTGATAGGATTTTATAAAATTTATTACTTCTAATAATGGACTCCTTAATTGGCCTAATATATATTGAATTGCAATTAAAACACCAATAGTAATTTCTCCCTCAATAACGAGATATGCAGAAAAAAAAGTTAATGATACATCTTTTAAAGTAGTTAAAAGATTACCTCCTAATTGCTCAGCCTGGTTTACATTTAATAATCTAATTCCAACTTCGTATAGCTTTACTTGGAGTTTTTCCCATTTCCATCTTTTCCCTTTTTCGTAGTTATTATTCTTAATTTCATTAATATTGGTCAAAATCTCAATCCAATGACTATTATTCTTCGCCTGAAGAGTAAAATACTGTATATCCATTTTTTTTCTTACATTCCAGAAAAGAAAAGTCCAAAGTATATATAGGACTGAGCCTAACAAGAATATTAAAAATATATTAGAATTGTAAATAAATAGAATAACACCAAAAACTAAAATGTTCAGCAAAGCCAGAATAATAGTGAAAGCCGAATTCATTATAAAATTTTGCAGTCTTTCATAATCCAATGATCGTTGAAGAATATCTCCAACCAACTTATTTTCGAAAAAACTAACAGGTAATTTTAGAAGCTTCGATATATAATTTGACAATAATGAAACTTTAACTCTTGACGCAATATGTGCGTTGATAGATTGTCGAATCCAGTTTCCAATACTCGTACTAATAACTAATACAATATTAGCTACTAATAAAATAAGGATAAAATTCATATCTTTTGCAGAAATACCTATATCAACAACAGATTGTGCTATAATTGGGAATGCGATTTGCAAAAGTGTAATCACAATCATCGTTAAAATTAACTGAATTGATTGAGATTTGTAGGGACTTAGATGTGACAATAAATAATTCAGAATATATATGAAAGAAGGAGATTGCCCTGAAGGTTTTATTTCGTTAAAAATATCTGTTGGTTCAAGAGCAATTATGATACCTCTTCTAAATTTTTTTTCCGAAGTTCTTTCTAACCATCCATTTAAGAATTCCTTTCTGTTATAAACAACCAATCCTATAGCAGGGTCTGATACGAAAACTTTATCATCCTTAACTTTATAGACTACAATAAAATGTGACCCCCTCCAATGTGCGATACAAGGTAGTGGAATTTCATCTTTTAATTTTAAAAAGTCGGTTTTAACAGGTAGTGCCTTTAGACCTATTGTTTCAGCTGATTCACATAAGTCATATACCGAAATACCTTCCTTAGTAACCCCCGTTATATCTCTAAGTTCATCTAAATTAAAAAACTTACCATAGTACTTAGATACAATTTGCAAACAAGCTGCTCCACAATCTCTTGCTTCCAACTGTGTAAAATGAGGGAACTTATTGAACATTTGTAAAATTTTGAGTTCTTAATAAATGCATAATTTGTATTTTTTCAATATCCTTTAATAAAAGCATTGATAGAATCCTATCTATTATCTGTATAAGAAAATACTTAGGAACAGCATCAAATAGCCTGAAATTGAAATTGACATCATCTCTAGAATCAATTTGAAAAGAATTAAATATTTCACTACAGTTCGTTATTTTATTAGCTTCATCTTTATTAAATTTTTTTTTGCTCTTCGAATCAACAGTATTTGATATAATATTACTTTTATTAATTGTTTTATAAAAATAATAAGTATAAACTTCTTCAAAACTAATAGACAAATTGTTAATAATACAAAGTATAAAAAATTGATATTGTTTTGGATTATGCCTAATTGAATTAATAAGAACTTGAATACTTATGAATAATTTCTCCGATATCTCGTAGTTGGTATATCCTCCAAATTTAATTTCTTGGCTGAAAGCAATATTATAGGGAAAAAAAACAGGTTTCCCATTTAATAATTTTAGTAATTGTTCCTTAATTTCCAAGAATAAAACTGTTTCAACATCTTTTAGAATAAAATAAAACCCTGATTTCTCTATGTTATTTTTATCAATCCAGTAGGAATAAAACTGAACGTTAAAAGTAACTATTTTTTTATATAACTTCTCATAATCTTGTTTATCAGAAAGATCAGGAATAAAAAGAACAAAAGATGTTAAATCTTTAATATTTTCTATAAAGTAGTCACTAGAATATTTAGTAACGAATGGAACGCCATGTGAATATGCTAATGATATTATTTTTGATATAGCTTTTTTAGGGCTTTTCTTATATAGTTCTATTGTTTCATTCATTAGTAGTACGAAAGCCAAATGATATTGACGTAAGTACTGTGATTTATGTTTTGCTGAAGTAAAATTCGTCCTTCCATCTTTCAAAATCAAAAAATCAAGAAGTAAATTCACTAAATCACTAAAGAGCAAAAATGTTTCAATCGTTTCATTATTAACTTTAAGTCCATGTATGGATTCGTTAATTCTAAAAACGCATCTATTTATATTAAATAATACTGCATCATTATTATTTGGATAATTCTTGCAGACATAATTTTTTGCTAATGATAAAACTTTTGTCTCATCCTTAATTATATATCCAGTTTCAAATATATTTCTATAAATTCCCTTTTGATAATCTTCTGCAATTATATCGAAAAGATCATAACTAAAAACCTTAATAATACTAAATTTAATATTATTGTGTATAATTGTTGATTTAGAGGTGTACGAATTGATATGATCCAAAATCAAAAGATCAATATCTTGATATTCTATTGTTTTTTTGGCAGCACTTCCGAACAATAAAATCTCATTAGACTCGGGATAAAAATGTTTAATAAAGTCATTAACAACATGAAGTATGTTAATATTTATCATCAAAGTGTTATTTTTGTATTTCAATATGCAAATTTAATTTTTTTATTTTAATTTTTTTTCCTATATTATTACATGAATTTAGATATAGTCCAACTAGCTGCCACTTATCTTTTACATTTTTTTTTCATATTTTGGATTATTGTAATTTTATGCAATCAATTTTTTGATCTTAGAAAGCTCAAAAAAAAAGATCATATTGATTTCATCATGGGGTGGAAATTGTTTACTCCTAATCCAATTGCTGTAGATTATAAAATCTTCTATCGTGATATTGATTCCAGCAACAACATTACTTCTTTAAAAGCTTATACACACAAATACAAACTGCTATCTCACAGAAGAGATCAAAAAGCTATTACTGAAATATGTAATTTTATAAAAAAAGATTGTAAGAAAACATCAAGTTCACCTTCACGAGAGCTTTATTACACAACATTATTTAAAGCTGTTATGGATTATCAAATAAATACCAACATAAAAAAAAGACAAATAATATGTATAGAATACAATAGCATAATTAATAAACATAATACTATTTTCACAATAACACTAATTAATAAATAAAAGCGTTATGCCATTCTATTTATCATTGAGCATTTTGATTTTTTCATTAGGTCTAATTATAGATTCTGCTGAAATATTAACTAATTTTAACTTATACAATAAAGGATTAATATCGGACATTTATATTAAAAATAAATACAGAAAATCAACTGAAAGCATTACGAAACTTGTAATTTTTTTTTCGACCTCCGAAATATTTAGAAAGATTACAACTCTCAGGCTTATTATTTCAACTCTATTATTATTAGATGTTTTTCTTAATTTTTTCCAAATCATTCCTTCAAATAATACGATATTTCCGTCAATATTATTCTTTTTTATAATACTAATTGAATTAGTAATCAGATTAAGAAATAAGTTTGGCTTAACAGCTGCTGATAATGTCAATTTTTATATTAGTATTGTTTTTTTTGTCGCACTTCTATTGAAAAATACCGCTTTTTTACATTACATATCAATTTATATAGTTATATCTTACTTTTTAACTGGATATAACAAGCTCTTTTCTATTTTTTGGAGAAATGGAACAGCAATAACCCAAGTACTAAGCACTGAAACATTTGGAAGTTTCTATCTATTCAAATTAATGCTTAAATATAAAAGGCTATCTTTTATTATGAGTTGGATGCTTATCATATTTCAGCTTTTATTTATTATTTCAATTCCATCTCCGGATTTATTGATTGTATTTTTAATAATTGGAATTATTTTTCATCTTTCATTAGCAATAATAATGAAACTTTATAATTTTCTTTTTTCCTTTTTGGCAACTTATCCTATTTTGTATTTTTCTTCACTGACTTTAAACCATTTAATACTAAGCAGCATCTAAAAAAAGTTTAAAATTATCTAAAGATTAACTTAATATCTTTCTTAAATCTTCATAAGCACAGATAACATTTAGGAATTTCATATAATTCTTACTATGATAAAAAGAAAAGAAAAAATAAAGAAGGTGCCTTTTTTGCACCTTCTTTATTTTGATAATTTGTCTAATATATATTATTTTAATAATTCTGCCTTAATTACATTTTTATCAGAATTATATATTTTATCATCTGAAGTGAAAATATTAAAATTAGCATTATTTTTACTAATTAAATTATAACTTTCTTTCCCAGTAACCATTCCTGAAAAACTAATTGTTTTACTAGAAACAGGAATATACATTGATATTTTATTTGAGTTTAAAAATAATAAATGAAAATAATTTTCATCTTGGCGATTTTTCATCATTTCGGCTGGAATCGGTCCAGCAATCTTCTCAATATCAGCAACATTAAAATAGGGTTCAACTATTAACAGATTATTCCACTCAGAACAATTAATGTCATTTAAAATTAATTGCCCTTTACCTTCGATAGACAATTTTTCAATATTTTTTTTTATTTCATCACTACAATTATTCATGCTGTCATTTTTTTTATTACACTTAAAACTAAGTAATAGTATAAGAACTAACGGTATATAAAATTTTATACTTTTCATAAGCTAATTAATTACCCCATTGGTTTTGATTGGGAATTGTATCTTGATCAATTATTATAATTTCTCCATTTGCCACTGCTTGCCAAAATGCATCCATGAAATCTGCAAAATCCCAATCTTCATGAGTATTTGCATAATTAATTCCCCATTCATTGTTATGTAAATCCATATTTGTTTCGGCTTGACTGGCAGATCCTTGCTCATGCAAAAGTCCCAATTCTCTAGCTAAATCAGCCCCCATGCTTTCAGCATTTAATGCCATCCAATAAGCATGTCTAGCAGCGTCACCAAATCCATTATGTGCACCAGGCATATCTTGTGTTGCACTACCTGCTTTATCAGCGTTGTAGTATGCCTTAACAGCTTGCCATGGATTTTCTAAAGCCCATGCCTGTTCACTCTCAGCTCTTTCACCATTATCATAATTATCGTAAGTGTCATGATAAGGACCATCATACACATCATCAAAGTCATATAGACCAGCCCACTCTTTCTCACCAATAATTACTACAGGTTCGATATCATGATAGTCATTTCCTCCTAAAATAAATCGGGACTCATTTTCTGATAAGCTTGGAATTTCTAATTCCAGTGCCTTCAAGTCAAGCTTGTGTTTTTTCATAAATTAATTTTTATTTGTTTTATAATTTTTTTTCAATTGATTCACAAACTTAAAAAAAATTTCTTATTAAATAAAATGTTTAATCTTGAAACTGAAAATTAACTAATCCCAATTTTTTCTTCCAAAATAAAGAAGTTCACTGTATTGCTATTTTATCAATCAAATCATATTTTTGCTGCATGAAAAAAATTTTATTTCTGATATTTCTTCCAGCAATCTTTTTTTGTCAGGATTATTTATCAATCGAAGATGCCTTAGCAATGGGATTGGAAAACTCTAATAAAAGAAGCGTAATTGAATCAAATTTTCAAATTAAAAATCTTCAATTTGAAAATTATAAAAAAGCTTTTTTACCTCAAGTTTCTATAAATACAAGCCTACCTTATCAAAGATCAATACAAGAAGTATTGCAATACGATGGTAGCGTATCATTACTTGAGAGAAATTTTCTTGGTCCATCAATTAATTTTACCACTAAACAAATACTTCCTTTCACTGGCGGAGAAATTTCACTTACTAATTCAGTAGGAATGAATAAAGATTTAGAAAACAAAAAAACTGCTTTTTCTAGCAATTGGCTAAATTTAATTTATTCCCAAAATATTAATGGTTTTAATTCTTACAAATGGGAAAAGAAGAAATATGTATATAGCAGGAAAATCGATAGCATTACATATAGGAAACAAAAAATACAACTAAAGACTGAAGTTGCAAAAATTTATACTGACGCATATTTATTGCAGATAAAATGTAGCTTAACAAAAAACAATATAATTAAAGCTAAAACTCTGCTGGAGCAGTTTACAATAAAAAGAGATATGGGACGAGCTTTAAATATTGATACAGATCAATTACAAATAACTCTGGCTCAGTTATCACAAAAGTTAGAAAGTGACAAATTTGAGTTAGGTTATTTATTGGAACAATTATCAAACCATATTAAATTAGAAAAAAAAGACTCACTCATTCTATTACCCATAAATGATAATAGTTTTGAAATTAGTAAGCAAAAGTTAAAAGAATATTTTATAAAAACAAATTTCGAAAACAATGCACAGTTAGAGCTTGTCAAGGCAGATGAAAAAATTAACAAGGTTACAAAAGAAGGAGCTGTTAGCTTATTTCTTCAATTAGGAATAGGAGTAAATAGTTCTTCCACCGAACTAAATAACCTATTTAATAGTCCCGCTCAAAGACAGACAGTTTCTGTTGGGGCATATATACCTATTTTAAATTGGGGAATTTTGCGCAACAATAAAAAAATTGCAGAAATCGAAAAGGACATTCTTAAAAAAGAATTAATTCAGACACAAAATGAATATCTAATACAATCAGACAAACTATACGATTATCTTTTAAGCTTAAATAATCAGATTGGGATTGCTGAAAAAGAAGTAAAAGTTCAAGAAGATGTGAATACTCAGATATATGAGCTTTTACAATATCAAAAAAGAACAGCATATGATTATAAAAATCAATTATTTGAGTATGAAAAAAGCTTAATAAGCTACAATGAATTACTTATTCGCAGGTTTATTCTTTATTTAAATTTTGAAGAGATTTTGCTATTCTAATTATTAACTATAAACAATCTAAGTTGATTATAGTTTGAAATCTGTATGTAGTGTAATCTTCTCGAAAATCTGGAACATAAAAATTATCTTTTTAAATATGTATAAGATGGATGAGATTACACTTGCTGAAATAGGTGAATTTACGATAGCAAGGTTAATACAATAAAATTTTATCAAAAATTGTAATGTTAGGTTAACGAAAAGCGATTATTGAAATTTTTTAATGAAATAAATTATACACTCATAAATCAACTATATACTTATCAAAAACCATAAAAAAATCCTTATTTTTTTTCATTCGAATTATTTTTATACACCACAAAAACTTTTTATTAAAAATGTAAATAATATATTTGCAATTGATAGTTTTTTAATAACCCCACAACATTTAAAAGTTGGGGAACTTTTGTGGGGTTAACTTATTGATTTGCAGACATTTAGTGAAAAAAGATCTGTTTTTTTATATATTTAGAAGTTCATTTAAGCCATACTGATCAAATAATAGCTTTCCTATTTCAAGTTTAGACCAGCCTTCTTTTAACTTAAAAGTAAATGACAGTTCATTATTTTCTAAAAAACATTCTAAGTGAAGTAATAAGGCATTCTCAATTTCAATTAAATGACCTTCGATAAGGTTTAAATGTGTAGAAAAAATAAAGAGAGAGTTTTTAAATTTTGATAAACCATTTATTGTACTTACAGTAATCTGCGCAGCATCATTGATATTAGTACCGCTAAAAATCTCATCAAATACAACAAAACAATTTTTAGATTTTAGTTCTAATAAAACACTTTTTACATTTATAATCTCCTGAGCAAAATGACTATAACCTTCTTTGAGGTTATCACTAACAGAAAAATAAAGGAAAATACTGTCATAAAAAGGGATATTACAGTACTCAGCCGGAACTGCAATTCCTAAATGAGCAAGTAGAACAATAATACTAATCGATTTCATTGTAGTAGATTTCCCGGACATGTTGGCACCTGTGAAAACAACAATAGTTTTATTTTTCACATTTAGAGTATTCTTAACAGCATTGGTAAGATCTAAATGGTAGAAATTTTCAATTTTAAAAATATTTTCAGAATTGAATTGTGGAAAAACCAAATTGTTCAACTTAATTCCTTTCGTAATACTGGAATATACATCAAACATGTAAAAAAAATCCCAGAATAAGTCAAAATTGCCATTATCAATTTCGGGTGCAATTTTGACTAAAATATTCTTTCTCTGTTTAAAATCAAGTTCTTTGTTATAAAACTCATTAATGGGCAACGAGTCGATGAACACAATCATTTTTTCAATTTCATATGAATACGCTAGGCAGGTTTCTTTCTTTTGGAAATTTCTTAATAACAATCCGAAATGATAAAAAAAGTCTATTAACAAAGAAATATTAGTATTTATTTCTTTAAAATATTCACGGTATTTAATGCTTGTGAAATAATTGTATTGGCTGACATCAATTTCATCCAAAAATTTTTGAATTGCAGAAACTCTATTTTCCTTGATTTCATAACTATTAATAATTTGAAAATTATCTAGGAACAGTTTTAGTTTTTGTTGGACATATAGTGTCTGTTTTTTGTTAAAGGATTTTTGATTGAAAAATGATATTAAATATTGCTTAGATTTTCTTGTCTGAGTGAAATTAAAATGGGTTATTATTTCAGCAATGTTTTCCATGATTCATGTAGTTGAATTTATATATGTAAAACTATGTAATTAAATCTCAAGCATGTTTTAAAAAAATCCTAAAATTATATGGAACATTAGATTTTGTACTCCAATAGGAATAATTGTCTTATTGGCTTAATTTAACTATTTTTAAAGGTTCCTATGTTAATCAGCTATTGAAATTTTTACTGTAGTTTCTTTACTATGAATTTTATAGATATCTCTAACTAAAACTTCTTACATAAAACTTTTCAGCAGCTAATTATAAAATCGTTTGAATACAAAGATCCCGAAAAGATTTATTCCTTTTCAATTTCCGCGAGATATACCTTATTGAAGTGATGAGTGTAGGGATCTATCATAAATTTTCCTTGTTTATATAATTCTATTGCCTGTTTTCTACTTATTTCAGCTTGTTCTATATTATCCTGTATTTTATAGATTTTAGAGATATAGTACAGATTTTCGGCAAGCGGATGTATCTCATCTTGTTTTTGAAAGGCTGCCATCGCATTGGAATAATCCTTTAGTTCGAAATAAGTAACGCCTAACTGATAATAATCAAACCAACCCGGAGGATAATCTTTCTGAGAGAGCTGACGTTTAATGATCTCAATGGCTCTTTCCTTTTCCCCCAGTGCACTGTAACAGATCGCTTTTGCTATTTGCAGATGATAATCCCCATTGGCAGAATACCCGATATCCTTTACCAATGTTTCCAGCTCCTGAAAATCGGCAATAGCCCCTTTATAATCCTTAAAGAACTGAAATCTGCACCAGCCTCTGTAGCCAATATTATCTTCTTTATTATACTTAACGGCTTTGTCTATCAGAATCTTCCAGTTGATAAAATCCCCACTTTTTAAATAGGCTACAGATTTTTCCTTGTAACCATAAGCAAAATAAGGACAGACTTCAATAGCCTTATCATAAGCTTGCTGAAATTCACGACTGAACTGATAATATTTTTCATCAATACCTTTAACCATTTCGCAGGCTTTATACTGAAGCGTATCCCCATAATATTTGAAGGCTTTGCAGTTTGGCTGTGCATTCAGCTTTGAGAAAAGCAAAGCAGTTAAAATAAGAATAGTATATTTCATATTACGGCATTATTTCAAGTAAGTTTCCATTTTCGATTTTAAAGATCAGATATTGGTAATAATCTACATCACGCCCCTTGAACTTTCTGGGAATCCATCCATTCAGGCTTTTAGAGATCTGCATCAATTGATCAGTTACCTTGCTGCTAAAAGTTTTTGAATTATAATTCCAATCCATCCCCATCATTCTGAAACGATCAGTTTCTCCTTTACAATTGACAACAAAACGAATTCTTACCAGTCCAGTTTCGCCAGGGATATTCTGGTTTTGATATTGATTGAAAAATATCTTTTCAATCTCTGACTTTTCACCATTATACTGTAAACCATTTGTATAGTTAAAATACTGAATAATGTAGTTTCTGAAACAAAGGTGGAAATCTTTTTTGTCAGTATCAGGGTTAAATTCTATGTCCCCGATATTAGAGGGATAATCATTAGGTATTTTTTCAGCTTGACAACTACATAAAGCCGGGGATATCAAAATAAAAAATAGAAATGTTTTTGTTTTCATTAGTGAGATTTAAGTATTTTAATAAAATCTTCGAGAAGATAAAGCTAGTTTATATCATACCAATTGCTGACTTTCTTAATTGCTTGATTTTTTTTCTCCGTAATATCTTTATGCTTCATAAGTTATTGTGGATTTTATCAATATATCTAAATAAAACTTCTTGAATAAAACTTTTCACATCTTTATCAATAAGATCCAAGTTGATCAAACAAGAAACAACAAGTTCTTCTTTGGGATAAATATATAATAAACTTAGTCCTCCAACATATCTTCCCTCATGCCCATAATAATAATTTCCGTAATAATCTGTTGATGAAAAAAAACCTATACCATAATTACTTTTATCACCATTTTTTAGGTGTTGAGATTTTATTAATTGTTTTAAAGTTTCACCTCTTAAAATTCTATTAGAATATAGATAACTATTCCCTAAGGTTATCATATCTTCACTAGTAGATAAATAACAGCCTTCAGCATATCTAAATGAACATTTTGCAGGTGGGCTGATAGCAATCTGGTTGTTACGAATGGAATAAAATTTGGTAGTGTTGCTGTCATAGACACCGGTATCCATCGTAGTATTTCTTAAGCCTAATTTATCTAATACATATTTCTTCTGACATTCTGTTATTGACATTCCACATTTTTTTTCCACAATTAGACCTAACAACTTAAAGCCATAATTACTGTACTGAATTTTTGTTGAAGGTTCAAATTCTAGCTCATCCAACCTAAAGACACGATAAAAATCTTTTCGAGAATAATTATTATTAAACCTTTCTTCACTAGGTTCCCTCATCATACCTGAAAGATGCCCACCTAATTGTTTAATTGTAAAATCATATTTTTTCTTTGACAAACTATCTAAATAAAAACTTGCTGTATTATTAAAATCCAAAGAATCCAATTCTACAAGTCGCGCCACTGTAGCAGCTGTAATGGTTTTTGTAATACTTGCAATTCTAAATTTGGTTTTTGAAGGATCAACTTTAGTTTTATCGATAAGATCCATATATCCAAATCCTTCAGAAAAAATAACACTCCCTTTATGTGAAATTGTTACCGCCATACCCGGCGCATCACTTTGTTTTAAAAATTGTTCAAGTTTATCTCTTGTCTTATTATTTTCCTTATCAAAAAGTATTCTTTGACCGTATAATTGATGTGGCCAGAAAGCAAAAGAAATTAATATAAATAAAATACTTTTCATGTAAATGTCTTCAAAGGAATATAATACTAAAGTAATAATTTTAATGAGACACTTTTAGTTTCATTAGAGATTAATGGATCGGATATTTTTTAATTACTTACGATTCTGTACTTTTTCTATATTTTTATCTTATGAATAGCGCTAATTTTAAGAATAAAGATCTGAATCTATGAAACTACCTACTGAAATAGGAGATGAATATGTAAACAAAGTCCTTTCCAATCTTTCCCTAGAAGATCTTCCGGGTGAGGAGTGGAAGTTGATAGAAGGTTTTGAAAATTATGCTATTTCAAATTACGGACGGGTGAAAAGCCTGGAACGTTGCGCTATAAACTCGGCGGGAGTAAAGCGGAAAATATTGGATAGTATTAAGAAGCCACATGTCTTCAGATATTTTAATAAATATCTAAAGGCTCATTTTTATAATGTGAGATGTAACCTCTCCATTGAAGGGAAAAAATATGGAAAATCAGTAGCCCGTTTGGTCTACTATCATTTTGTCGAAAAGTTTGATATGGATGACAATTCATTTCTAATGTCTTTTAAAGATGAAAATCGGTTTAATGTACATTTTAGTAATTTAGAAAGGGTAGCTATCAATGAGATACGCAGTAAAGCACTGAACACAGGCAGAGGGAAGAAAGGAAACTATCAGCAGGCAGTGAGCCAATACACAGCTGATGGTGATTTTGTTGCCAGCTATGAAAGTATTTATGCAGCAAGTGAAACTTTAGGAATTTATCCTCCTCATATTTTAGCTATCATCAATAAAAAACGGATTACTGCCGGGAAATTTCGATGGTTTGCAAAAGGTTATACGCCTACTACAAAAGATTTTATACCGGAAACTAAAAGTAAGCCGGAAAAAGTACTTAATACAACACTTTGGAAAAAGCTTGGAAAACCGCCAATTGATGAAAGCAATCCGCCAGCCTGCATGAATTTATCACTAAAAGATCTTCCCGGTGAAAGATGGAAACCGGTTCCCGATCTTGATGTGTATTTTGCTATTTCTAATAAAGGAAGAGTAAAGCGGTTAAATACCTGGACACAGAATAAAAACAAAACTTTTTGGAGAGAGCATATTCTCTCGCTTTCTGTACTAACATCTGATAGTGAAAATTATTATCTTTATGCTCAATTAAGTAGTAATGGTAGGAAATATCATTTAGCTATTAACCGATTGCTTTATTATTGTTTTGTTGAAGAATTTGATCTTAAAGACAGAAATCTGGTAATAATAAACAATAGTCATCTTCAATGGGACATAGATATTTCGAAACTCACCTTGCAGTCTGTTAATGACATGCTTAAGGAAAGAAATAAAGAGTATGCTACTAAAGTGAGAACAGTACTTAATTCAAAAAAAGCTTTCAATGACTCTCTTTGGGAAAAGTTGGGTAAACCCCGGATTAATAAGAAGAGTCCACCAGCTATTTTCAATTTATCTCTAAGTGCCTTACCGGATGAACAATGGAAGCCATTACCAGGTTTTGATGGTAAATATGCTATTTCCAATAAAGGGAGGGTAAAACGATTGAGCGGATGGGGAGCAGGTACTCATTTCTATGGAGAAGATCAGATTCTTTCTCTCAACCTAACGAGTGATAAATCTTATTATCTTTATTTTAAGGTTCATAAGAAGGAAGATAAAGCTCAAAAAATGCTTTTACGGCTGCTTTACTGTTGTTTTGTTGAAGAATTCGATCTGAATAACAGAACACTTCGGGTAGTCAATGAAAATCAACCTCTATGGGATATAGATCTGTCAAAGTTATCATTACGCTCTATGGCAGATGCATTTAATAAAAAGAATATTAAAAATAGAAACTCGAGCATTCAAAAAATCACTAAAAAATAGGATATAAAACATCGAGCAGAAGTCGCACAATTTAAAATACAACCTATTTCTAATCTTCCATAAAACTTTAATATATATTCATTAAAATACAAAATAAGTTATTATCTTTGATTTGTAAAATGAATCAAAAACCTACATTTTCAAAGTGAGTAATTCGGTGAGTAGCCTGAGACTCATCTTTAAAAAATGTTGATAGATAAAGAGGTTTAAAGAGACGGTTCAAATCCCTCCAACTCCACAAAAAGAGGTTTTGTAAATTACAAAACCTCTTTTTTCTTTTTCTTATTATTCCGGAATTCCCAGGGTGAAATAGCATTATCATCCCTCCATAGTCCAATTTTTGAATTT